>Ga0207658_10001906_pt1 | contig 15610 bp, 23 predicted proteins | sample KBSS33metaG_FD_184322 | JGI IMG/M metagenome (GOLD analysis project Ga0207658, IMG submission 184322) | Switchgrass rhizosphere microbial communities from Kellogg Biological Station, Michigan, USA - KBS S3-3 metaG (SPAdes) (version 2) | ecosystem: Host-associated > Plants > Roots > Rhizosphere...
GCGGATATTCATAGCGCTGGAGAAGAAGTCGGCCGTTTGGCTCGATAAGCTGGCTGGCGAAGCAGATGTCTCGGTAGCCTTGGCGGCTCGCGAACTCAAGCGGCTCGGTTGGAAGAAAAACCACCGCGGCGACTACAAGCGTCCCACCACCCCCAACGAAAGCACCCCACATGGCTGAGTGGCAGAAATCGCCCGCAACAGGGCTTGAGGACGCAATCGCTCGGTTCAAAGCCGACCTTCCCGGTTGGTGGTTCAGCATCGGCGAATGCCAAGTAAGTTGCGATGCCTCCTGTGCGCCGACGCCAGAGAGTGAGCACATCAAGCTCGTTCATACTGATGAGCGGTTCAACAGCGGGCTTCACGCCGATCTGCCGCAGCCGTCCACGCTGGCCGAAGCGCTGGATGATGTTCGTAAACAGGCCTTGCGGGCAATCCGGGAGAATGGCGGGTGAGAGAGCGTACCTATTACCTTCGCGCTGGCGGTCACCTCCCCTGCAACATCGGCTACTGCACGGGTGAAAAGGCGTTTCACCGCGAGTGGCGTGATCTGACCGACGATCCAATCGAGACGCCTTGGTGCGACGTGAATGGCGCACGAGTCTGGAGGTTCCCCGAGCCCAAGGCGAACCGTTATCACACCTATCTGATCTGCCTGCGGTACGATGAAACACTGAGCTGGCCCTGCATTGCCGCTCTGGTCGCGCACGAGGCTGTCCATGTCGCGCAGTACCTTTGGGAGGCCATTGGCGAGGACACGCCTGGGCGGGAAGCGGAGGCATATTTTGTCCAGGCCATCGTGCAGGAAATCCTTCAAATAATCGGGATGCCTGATCGCGCCCCCGAACCACCCACCACCAAGGGAGAGAAGGCGTGAGGTTCGATGTTCCATTTGCCGCCACACTGCTGTGGCTCAATGTCGTGTCTGCGTTCGCTGGCTACACCGCTGCCGCTCTGTGTGGCGTGTCCATACTCATGACCGTCGGCGCGTCCATTTTGGATGATCGCCACAAGCGCGTGGTTAACCAAGGAGCTAATCGGTGACCGAGATCGAGATCACAGACGAGGATCGCGAGGCGGCTTGGCCTTGTCGTCCCTGGCACATGACCGACACAGTGGCGACTTGCAGCGCGTGGAATGAGGGCGAGTATGACCACCTGAAGGTTATCCAAGCCTTCGCCCGCCACCGCATCGCAGCCCGCAACAGAGCGCTGGAGGATGTCGAAAGGGCCTGCCGTGCCGCTCAGTACAGCCCCGCGCCTTATACAGACACCATGGCCGCAATCCGCAGCATGAGGGGGGAGTGATGGGACGGAAGGGACGCCCGCGCAAGGAAGGCAAGCGCCATCCGAACGGCAAGCTGGTGCATGTCGAGCGCTACGACCATGGCTCGGATTGGGTGCAGGCCCAAGTGGCCAAGTACGGCACCCACTACAACACGCCGTTGGGCCGAGCCTATGCGGCCGGACTGCTCGGGGATGAAGCGCTGGCTGCCGATCGCTATATGGGCGGAAAGCGCTTCGCCAGGGTGTACAACCGCGTCTGCGGGGGTGAGACCTACCGCTGCCCGCTCGACCGCACTCCACGGGGCTCTGTGGGCGAAATGGAGGCATCCGAGTACGACAGCCAGGATCGTGACTGGCTGTTCACGGTGATGGACGCACTCGATGTCGGCGGTTTGCGACCGTGGCTCGATCAGCTCATCTTCCGCTATCACATCGATGTCGGCCCTTCATGGCTCGATCGCTTGCTGTCTGGCGGCAAAGATCCTTGCGATCAGCGCATCCTCACTGCCGCGCTCGCCGCACTCGACGTGGTTGCGCCAGCTAGCAGGAAAAGCACTATCGTGTCGCAACATTGGGATCATGCCGCTTGAAGCGGACGTGCTCGACCTGTGCATTCTGCTTTAGCAGTTACTCCTCGCGTGACCACGGCGCCAAGACCTGTAATCGCCGTACTCGCATGGATCGGGTGCATGGACTTTTAGTCCAAGGCTGCACTGCCGAGTCAGAGCGTTCGCGCCTATGGAGATGGCTAGGGGCTGATGTGTGTGGTCCTGAAGGGCAATACTGGGAAGAGAGGCGGATGACCCAACCGTCTATTAGGCCCCCCTCGCCCTAACCGAACGATGAAGGAACCATCAATGACTGACAACAAATTGACCTCAAACCCTCCATTGCGTCAATCTACTGGATATGTTCAGCGGCGCTTTCCTGGTGGATCGCATTTCCCCTGTGTGGATTTCACATTGTCGCGCGATCGTGTGTTGAGGCGTGTATCAGATTATTCCGATAATGAGCGTGCTGCAAAGTATGTGAACCGCAATCGGGCGCGCACGGCGGCGTTCTCATGCTGCTATGTGATAGGGTCAGAGGGTTCAGCGCAAGCCAAGATCGGGCGGTCCTGTAACCCATACTCGCGCATCAAGGGGCTTGCGACTGCGTTCCCACAGAAGCCAAAGATTTACGGCCTGTTCTGGTCGCTAGGTCATTCGGCTGCGCAGATAGAGTTGATGGCGCTCAGAGCCGCTACTCAGATTGGCATCCGTGCTAATGGCGAATGGGTATCCCTTCCAGGCCCCGAGGCTGTGGCGTTTGTGTTAGAAGTGAGCTGGGGAAAGTCTGTGTTCGTCGATAGCCGGGAGTTCTGGGAGCAGTGGGTGGTGCATGGCGCCGGAAGTCAGCGCTTGTCATATTGGACCGATGATCGAATAGCGGAAGCTGAGATGGTTAGTCGCCTGGGAGCGAGGCGTTATCGGGAGGCTTGACACATCCGCAGCTATATGGTTCAACCGCATGGTAATTGATCGTGGATTTTAGCGCCCGCAGCCGGAAGGTGAGCGGGCGTTGTCGCATCTGGTGGTGAACCATGGCATGGTCCCGCACCTCACGGCACGCACGAGGGTATGGGCACCAGTGGGATAAGCTCAGGACCCGCATCCTGGCTAGAGACAAGCACCTGTGCCAAGCCTGCAAGCGCAGGGGCACAGTGACCGCTGCCAACCATGTCGACCACATCATGCCGAAGGCTAAGGGTGGCACGGATGATGAGGGCAACCTACAGAGCCTCTGTAAGCCCTGCCACGATGCGAAGAGTGTTGTTGATGCAGGTGGACGCCCTCGGGTTGAGATCGGCGATGACGGGTGGCCTGTCGAGTATTCATATCGTGAACGCTAACCTCGCCACCAGGGCAGATTTTCGTTCATCTTAATGGCTGCGAGCCTGAACGCAATAATGTTGCGTCACCGAGAAGCGATCGATCATTCATCAGGCGAACCTCCAACCTGAACGGGTGGGTGGGGGGATGGTGAAAGTCTGGGGTCTGCCCTGTCTGTACCGCGCGCCGTCCATAATTTTCACATCCACAGATCATAGGACGACCTGAATGCCCGCTCCCCGCCTCCCCGTTGCCAAGGCTGCGGTGACTGGAGCTGCCGCGAAGAACCCTGGCCGGCACGCAGCCCGTAAAAAGCCAAAGGGCACGCGCGTGATCGGCGAGCCGTACACCAAGATGCCGGCTGAAGAGCAGGCGCAGTGGCACGAGTTCGTGCGCGATCTGCCTTGGCTGAACAGTTCGCACCGGGTGATCCTTCGGATGGCCTGCAAGCTGACGGTCGACATGGATGGTGATGAGTTCGGTGTCTCGAAGGCGCAGGCGCTCAGTTCGATCCTGTCCAAGCTGGGAGCCACGCCGGCTGACGAGAGCAAGGTGTTTGGCGGCGGCGATGACGACGAAGACGACGAGTTCTTCAATTGACCGAGCAACCGCCTATGCGAGGGCGGTGGTCGCAGGCGAGATCGTTGCCGGGCCGCATGTGCGCAATTCGTGCCGCCGCCACCTCGGCGACCTTGAGCATGGCAAGGCGCGCGGCCTGCGCTACGACGAGACCCTGGCTGCGCGGGCGCTGCGGTTCTTCGAGGAGCGGCTGAGGCTCTCGGAAGGCCAGTTTGAGGGGAAGCCGTTCAAGGCTCACCCGGCGCAGGCGTTCATCATCGGCTCGCTGTTTGGTTGGCAGAAGCTGAGTGTGGAACATGGATGGGTGCGGCGGTTTCGTCGGGCCTACATCGAGCAGGGCAAGGGGAATGGCAAGTCTCCGCTTGCTGGCGGGATCGGCCTCTATGGGCTGGTAGCTGATGATGAAGCGGGCGCGCAGGTATATTCTGCTGGAGCGACGAAAGACCAAGCTGCGATCCTCTTCCGCGATGCGGTGGCGATGGTGCGACAATCGCCGGCACTCGCCAAGAGGTTGAAGTTCAGCGGGGGCGAAGGCCGCGAGTACAACATCGCGTACTTGGAAAAGGGCTCGTTCTTCCGCCCGGTGTCGCGAGAGACTAAGAAAACCGGCTCCGGTCCTCGTCCGCATTTTGCGCTGTGTGATGAGGTCCACGAGCACCCGGATCGGGGCACGATGGAGATGCTGGAGCGCGGCTTCAAGTTTCGCCGGCAGCCGTTGTTGCTGATGATTACGAACAGCGGGTCTGATCGCAACTCGGTGTGCTGGGAGGAGCACGAGCACGCGGTCAAGGTCGCGGCCGGCAACCTGAACGCCCGGTCGGACGACGCGTTCTTCCTCGGCGAGGTGATCGACGATACGACGTTCAGCTATGTGTGTGCGCTGGATCAGGGAGACCGACCGCTTGATGATCCGAGTTGCTGGGTGAAGGCGAACCCTTTGCTCGGCGTGACGATCACGGAAGAGTACCTGCAAGGAGTTGTCGACCAGGCCAAGGCAATGCCTGGCAAGCTGAACGGCATCCTGCGGCTACACTTCTGCACCTGGACCGATGCCGAGACGGCCTGGATGAGCCGCGATGCGCTGGAACCGTGCATCGTCGACTTCGAACCCCTGGATGAGCACGCCGGAAAGCCGGTGTTCTTGGGCGCCGATCTTAGCCAGGTGAAGGATATCACAGCACTAGGCTACTGTGTGCAGTCGGGCACGATGGAGGATGGTGAGCACGCCGGAAAGCCGGTCTACGACGCTTGGGTGCAGGCTTGGACCCCAGGCGACACGCTACAGGCGCGCGAACTGGTCGATAAGCTGCCGTACTCGCTATGGGTGGAACAAGGACATCTGAACGCCCCCAAGGGGCAGACGATCAACTACCGCCATGTGGCGCAAGCGTTGGCCGAGGCGCAGCATGACTTCGATGTCCAGTGCCTCGCCTACGACCGGTATGCGTTCAGTCGAATGCTCGAACCGGAGATGAATGAACTGGGCTTGGCGATCGAGTGCGTTGAGCACCCGCAAGGCGGGACGAAGAAGGGCAAACCGACCGAAGGCATGAAGGAGGCGGCGAAGGCTGCCGGGCGCGAACCCGAGGGCCTGTGGATGCCGATGTCTGTGCGCCAAGTTGAACAATTGATCCTTGAAGGACGCCTGCGCATCCAGCGCAATCCGGTGACAATTTCGGCGATGATGAGCGCGGTCACGGATGAAGATCGCTGGGGCAACTACTGGCTGGCAAAGGAGCGGGCAGTGAACAAGATCGACGCTGCTGTGGCGCTTTGCATGGCTGTGGGTGCAGCGGTGGCTTTCGAAGGCGCCGGTCGCCGCGAATATCAGATGATCGTAATCTAGGAGAAAGCCCATGCAGAATAGGGCTTACAGCGTCCTTGAGATCAAGGCCGTGGACGAAGAGTCGCGCACCTTCAGCGGGATCGCGACTACGCCTTCCGTTGACCGAGTGGGAGACATCATTGAGCCACTTGGCGTCAAGTTCACGAACCCCCTCCCTTTGCTCTGGCAGCACCGGCATGATGCACCGATCGGTACGGTTGAATTCGACAAGCCGACTGCCAAGGGTATTACCTTCAAGGCGACGATCCCGGTTGTGGCCGAGCCCGGCCCTTTGAAGGACCGCACCGACACAGCTTGGGGCGAGATCAAGCACGGCCTGGTGCGTGCGACTAGCATCGGCTTCCGGCCGATTGAGTACAGCTTCATGGACAACGGTGGTGTGCGCTATTCCGAGGTCGAGGTCTTCGAACTCTCTGCCGTGACCATCCCCGCCCAAGCGGATGCGATGATCACTGCTGTCAAATCTCTGGATGCAGTCCTGCGTAAGGAAGCCGGCGTACCAGACCCTGAAATCCCGCAGCCCGACAAACCCGCCGCGACCGGCAAGGGGCGCGTCGTCAAGCTGGAACAACCCGCCCGCGACGGGGCGAAACCCTTCGTCATCCGCGACATCAAGCGGACGGCTTAACCCCATTCTCGGGAATAGACCAATGGCTACCATTGCAGAACAGATCGCTGCTTTCGAGCAGAAGCGTGGCGGGCTTGTCGCCGCCAACGAAACTATCATGACCAAAGCTGCTGATGACGGCTCCACACTCGACGCTGAGCAAGAAGAGCAGTTCGACGGCAATCAGGCTGACATCGACGCGATCGACAAGCATCTGGTACGCCTGCGGGCCATGGAGAAGATGGCAATCTCCAAGGCGGTTCCTGCTGCCGGCACCAATACTGAAGACGCTGGCAAGACTCGCGGCGGCACTCGAATTGAGGTCAAGGGCGTGAACCTTCCCAAGGGCACTGCCTTCACCCGCTACGCCATGGCGCTTGCCCGTTCGAAGGGCAACCTGATGCAAGCTGCCGAGATCGCAAAGCAGTGGGGTGATTCCACTCCGCAGGTGGAGACGATCCTCAAGGCCGCTGTGGCTGCTGGCACCACGACCGACACGACCTGGGCCAAGCCTCTCGTCGAATACGAGAACATGGCCAGCGAATTCGCGGAACTTCTGCGCCCGGCCACCATCATTGGTCGCATCCCCGGCCTGCGCCGCGTGCCCTTCAACATCAAGATTCCTCGCCAGACCGGCGGATCGACCGTTGGTTGGGTGGGTGAAGGCAAGCCCAAGCCGGTCAGCGCTCTGGCGTTTGATCAGGTGACGCTCGGCATGGCGAAGACGGCAGGTATTGTCGTGATCACCGATGAGCTGGCCCGTTCTTCGAGCCCGGCCGCAGAAGAGGTGGTGCGCCAGGATCTGATTGACCAGACCGCGCAGTTCCTTGATCGACAGTTTGTCGATCCTACCGTCACTGCAGTGACGGGCGTTTCGCCTGCCTCGATTACGAACGGCGTGACCGCGATCACCGCTTCTGGCACCGACGCGGATGCGTTCCGTGCGGACGCCAAGTCGTTGATGGCCGGCTACATCGCCGCGAACATGTCGCTTGCGGGCGCCGTGTGGATCATGACCGAGACGCAGGCCCTCTCGCTTGCGCTGATGCTCAACCCACTCGGTCAGCAGGAATTCCCCGGCATGACGGCCACCGGCACCGGCACGCTGCTGGGCCTTCCGGTAATCATCTCGGAAAATATCCCGGCTCAGGCAGCGGTCACTGGTCCTCCGGCCATCCCGGCCGGCTCGCGCATCATCCTGGTTAAGGCAAGCGAGATTCTGCTTGCCGACGATGGCCAGACGATGCTCGATGTCAGCAGCGAAGCTTCGCTGCAGATGGACAGCGCCCCGACCGATCCGCCTGCCGCAGCCACCGTGTTCGTCTCGCTGTGGCAGATGAACATGATCGGCATTCGGGCCGAGCGGTACATCAACTGGGGCAAGCGCCGCTCCGGTGCCGTCCAGTACATCACTGGCACTGCTTACGCGTAAGTCAGACTGGGGTGGGTCCACGGGGCTCACCCCTTTCTACTATTCAAGGAGGGCGCCATGAAGCACCAAGGCTACGTCACACGGGCGCTCAAGGCCAAAGACCCCCGCTACGTCCGCATCCTGGGCAAGCTGGGTTACAATACGACTGCGCTGCAGGCGGAAGAGGTCGAGGAACTCGATATCGACAAGCTGCGCGACGCTTATCAGGTTGCATTCGGCAAGCGGCCCTTCATGGGCTGGGATGCCGCTACGCTGATGGCAAAGATCGAAGAGAAGCGCGTCTAAGCTGATGCGCTTCCTTGGCATGACCCTCACCCGCGAGAAGGCGGTGTCCGGCGCGACTGCCGTTGACACTCGTCGTGGGTGGCTGTCGGTTGTGCGTGAACCATTCACTGGTGCGTGGCAGCGGAACATGGAGGTGGACCAGAAATCTGTTCTTGCCTTCCACGCTGTCTTCGCCTGCATGACGTTGATCGCGAGCGACATCGCCAAGCTTCGGGTGAAGTTGGTAGCGCTTGATCAGGGCGTCTGGAGCGAAACCACCAGCAACTCCTACTCACCTGTCCTGCGCAAACCGAACGGCTTTCAAACCCGTAATCAGTTCTGGGAGTATTGGCTCCTGTCGAAGCTGTCGCGGGGCAACGCCTATGCGTTGAAACAGCGTGACGCGCGGAACGTGGTGACCGCGCTTTATGTGCTGGACCCCAACCGGGTTAAGCCTCTCGTGACGCCGGATGGCGGCGTCTATTATGAACTCCAAACCGACAATCTCTCGGGAATCGAAGAGCAAAGCATCGTAGTCCCCGCCAGCGAGGTCATTCACGATCGCTTCAATTGCCTGTTTCATCCACTCGTTGGCCTCTCTCCAATCTACGCATCTGGCCTGGGAGCTACTCAAGGCCTGCAAATTCAGAACAACAGCGCCAAGTTCTTCAGTAACGGTTCCAAGCCTGGCGGTTTGCTTGTCGCACCGGGTCGGATCGACCCAGAGGACGCGGCCAGGCTCAAGGAGTACTGGGACGGCAACTTCGCGGGTGAGAACGCCGGCAAGATCGCGGTCCTTGGCGACGGGCTTAAGTATGAGGGCCTATCGGTCGACGCTACCGACGCACAGCTGATCGAGCAGTTGAAGTGGACTGCGGAAGTGGTCTGCAGCACGTTTCACGTACCCCCATACAAGATCGGCGTCGGCGCCCTGCCGAGCTACAACAACGTGCAAGCGCTCAACGTCGAGTACTATTCGCAATGCCTACAGAGTCTGATCGAGGCGATCGAGACCTGCCTCGATGAAGGCTTGGCCACGGGCGATAAGCTTGGCACCGAGTTTGATGTAGAGAACCTGTTGCGCATGGACGGCGTGACGCAGATGCAAGTGCTCAAGGAGGGTGTTGGTGCCGGCCTTCTTTCGCCCGATGAGGGCCGCGCCAAGCTTGATCGTAAGCCAGTCGAAGGTGGCTCGACGCCCTACCTGCAGCAGCAGAACTACAGCCTCGCGGCGCTCGCCAAGCGCGATGCTCAAGCGGACCCGTTCAGCCCGGCGGCAACACCTGAGCCTGAGCCGGTGGCAAACGATAACGACGCCGAGCTGCAGGCTCAACGAGCGCTGTTGGCCATGATGAAGGGGCTGCCGAGTGTTCGACGGTGAACTGTTCGGCCGGCAGGTGGTCGAGATCGTCCGCAGCTATGTTGATGCGCAAGTCGCGCCTCTACGTGAGGAGAACGATGACCTGAAGAAGCGTCTCGCGGATATGGAGGCACGCGAACTGCCCCCGGGCGTCAAGGGCGACCCTGGCGAGCCAGGGCGTGATGGTGTTGTCGACATGGAGGCGGTGAAAGCTCTTGTCCACGCCGCTGTGGCCTCTCTTCCGCCTGCTGAGCGTGGAGAGCCCGGCCAGCGCGGTGATGATGGCCTGAACGGCGAGAAGGGCGCTGACGGCCCCCCTGGTGAGCCTGGCCAAGACGGAAAGGACGGCATAGGCTTGGCCGACGCTTTGAAGGACGCAGACGGCAACCTGGTGTTGGTGATGACCAACGGCCGGACCAAGCGCCTTGGGCGCATTGATGGTCAGAACGGCGAGCCCGGCAAGGATGGTCGTGACGGCCTCGGGTTCGATGATCTGAATGTTGAGCAGATCGGTGAGCGGACTATTCGTTTCCTGCTCAAGCGAGGCGCTGATGCGGCTGAGTTCGACTTGAACCTGCCCGTGCCGATCTATCGCGGCGTGTTCAAGGAAGCAGAGCCGTATGAGGTGGGGGACCTTGTGACCTGGGCAGGCAGCCTGTGGCACTGCAACGAGCCGAAGGGCCTCAAGCCGGGCGTGCCGGACAGCGGTTGGCAGCTCGCGGTGAAAGCCGGGCGGCCCGGTAAGGATATGGGAAAATGAGCGTGACCTTGGAGCAGGCTAAGGCGCATCTGCGCATTCTGAACGACCACGAGAATGACCGGATCGCAGGATTGGTTCTGCAGTCTCAGGCGATGCTCATGCGGCTCACCGGCGCAGGTTACGACGAAGAAGCGGAGGATTTGAACGCGGCGCAGTTGCTCGTGATCGAGTGGCTGTTCCGGCCCGACGAGAGGTTAGTTCTGGACGATATCTACAAGCTGCCTCGCGCTGTTGTAGCGCTGGCAGTGCCGTTCAGGACCCCGACGCTCGCATGACCGGCCGTCATCGCGACACCCTGATTACCTTCGAAGCGCGCGAGACGACGCAAGACCCGGTGTACGGTTCGACCGTTGAGGGTGAGTGGAACCAGCATTCGCAAGCCTGGGCCGAGGTTCTGGACGTGCTCCCGTCGCGCTCGGAAAGCATTGACGGCAGCATTTCGCTGGAGCGGCGCCCCGCCCGGCTCCGGATCGACTACTTCGACGGTGTAGGCGTGACCGCTGCCATGCGGGTGAAGGTCGCTGCCGACGCGGTGTGGCCCGAGCGCATCCTGCAGATTGTGTCCGGGCCCGCGCTCAAGCGCGATACGCAGGAATGGGAGTTCGTGGTGGAGCAGATGAGCACCGAGGGGGAGGCGCCGTGAGCAAGGCATTCCCCGTCACCGGCGGCAAGGATATCGCTGCTGCCCTCACCGCGCTCGGAAAGAAGATCGAAAGTCAAGCCGTGCGCTCCGGGCTGACGGCAGCGGCAGCTGTGATCCGCGATGAAGCTCGCACGCGGGCGCCGAAGAAAACGGGCAAGATGGCAAAGAGCATCAAAACCGGCTCGTCGCGTAAGAACCAGGACGGCAGCTACTCCGTCACCGTTCGGCTTGGTGGTGAACACGCCTTCATCGGCTTCTTCCGCGAGTACGGGGTCGCGGCTCACCTGATCGCCCGCACAGGTGCGAAGGAAGGCCGTGTCGCAGTCAAAAAGGCTGCTGAGGGCAAAGGCAAGATCACCAACCGGGCAATGAAGATCGGCGATCAGTTCGTCTCGGGCATCATTCATCACCCTGGCCACGCGGCTCACCCGTTCATGCGCCCGGCTCTGGACGCCAAGGCAGGTGAAGCGGTCGAAGCCTTTCGCAAGAAGATCATCGCCGTTGTCGAAGGCAAGACTGGCTACAACCTGGCCGCTGGCATGGATGAGGCGGCGTAATGTCGAACCGTAGAGCGGCCCTTCGTGTGCTTGCCATTCTTATCTTGGCCGCGGCAGTCAGCTCCGGCTTGGCGAAGGCTGGCGAGCCACGGTCCGTTTGGCTTTGGAGCCTGTTCTAATGGACGGTGTTGCCGCCATTCGCTCCGTGCTGGTCGCTGACGCTTCTCTGGTAACACTCATTCCCGACGATTGCATCATCGCGGGGCCTCTGCCGGTCAATGCCCCTCTGCCCGCCATCTCCCTCTCCAGCATCTCGAAGGTCGACCGCAACATTCCCGCGCCTGGCGCTACCCGCTTTGTGCGCGAGCGGGTGCAAGTGACAGTACATGCCCGCAACTATTCCTCACAGAAGGCCATTCTGCGAGCCATCCGCCATGCTGCCGCTGATCGCATCGATGCAACCGTCGACGGCATCGAAGGCGTGACGATCCATACCGAAAGCGCAGGCCCGGACGTTCTTTACGAGGACGCTTCCGTTTGGACCGGAAGCCAGGATTTCTCCCTCACCTATACCGAGGAACGCTGACATGATCGACGCCATCGCAACCCGCCGTGTGAACTTGAACGGCAAGACCTACGAGGAGGGCGACAAGGCCCGGATGCCGCTCCAGCAGTTCGAGGATTTGGAGCCTACGGGCATGTTCGAGCGGGCGCCGGCCGAAAAGAAGGTGTCCGCCAAGGCTGCCAAGCCCGCTGATGCCAAGTCGGACAAATCCGCCGACTGACCACGAGATTGCCACTGCCGGCAATGACGCAACCCCGCTTCGGCGGGTTTTTCTATGAGGAACGAAAATGACGGTTTCCACCAGCGCCGGCACTACGCTGGCAATCTCCGCTGCGGCGCCCGCAACCTACGATGCGGCCGGATATGCTGCGCTCACGTTCACCAGCATCGGTGAAGTGAGCGATCTCGGCGACATCCCTGCGCGCATCTATGAGATCGTGCCCTGGCGCAACATCTCCAATCGCGGCGAGAGCAAGGCCAAGGGGGGGTACTCGCTCGGCAGCCAGACGACCACCGTGGGCATCGATCCGTCCGACGCTGGACAGACGCTCGTGGACGCGGCGATCCTCTCGGACAATGCCTATTCGATCAAGATCGCGCATCCGAAGCTCGGCACCTTCTACGCCCGCGCCCTCGTGAACGGCGGCAGTCGCAGCTACGGCGACGTGAACAGCATCGCAACGCGGCAGATTATGCTCGAATACACCATCGTGTCGCAAACGAGCGATGGCTTGGTGTTCGTCCCGGCTTCCTGATCCACGCTTGCCCCTGAGCTTACCGGCCTCGCTTCTGCGGGGCTTTTTCATGTCTCGGCTCCGCGTCAGGGCGCGGGCCGAGGCACCCTTCCCTGAAAGGTAGATACCCATGGCAGTCAATCTGCTCGACATCCAGGTCCCCGCGATTGGCAAGATCAACCTCAAGCGTCCGGACGGTTCTCCGCTGCTCGACGAGAACAACCAGCCCTGCTTCGCCCGCGTTCATTCGCCCGCCTCGAAGGTCTGGGAAGTCGCAAACGCCACGAGGCGCCGCAAGGCCATGAAGCGCGTGCGCGATGCCGGCGGCAAGCTGGAAGCGTCGGTTGATGACAGCGCCGACAGCATCGAGTTCCTCATTGCGGTCACCGAGGAATTCGTTGGCGTCGAAATGCCGCTGCCCGAGGGTGAGAGCGGCGCGAAGGCCATGGTCCGCGCGATCTACTCGAATTCTGCGCTCGGCTTCATTCGCGACCAGATCGAGGCGGCATCGTCTGACTGGGGGTCTTTTACCGATGGCTCGGCGAACGGCTGAGCCTTTGGGTTCGTCAGCTCGCGTGGCTGCACGCCGCGCCTGAGCAGAAAGTCGGCAAGGAGGTCAAGCGGGGCGAAAAGAGCCGCTTGGAGATGCTGGGGGATCAGGCTGTCCTGCCTGAAAACCCGGCCTCTTATCTCACGGACTGGCTGTTCGATATCGGCCCGTCCGGCCCCGGCGGTGACACTCTGGGATGGCTGGATATCGCCGCTTGGCAGGAGATCAGCGGGGTAGATCTCGAACCTTGGGAGGGACGGCTGATCCGACGCCTGTCAGGCGAATATGGCAGCATGAAGTACAAGGCCGAGAAAGCAGATTGTCCGGCGCCCTACACTGCCGACTTGCCGGTCCATGAAGTGCGGTCTCGGGTCGACGATCAGTTCAGGGCTATGTTGGCGGGGATGAGGGGCTGACTTTCAGTCAATCATCACGTCCAGCACTACTCCAAGGTATGAGGCGCCCTCCTCTTCGTTTCTAGTGATGTCGAAAATCCGTGCTGAACAGGTTCCGCCTTCCTGGTGATACAAGCGCATAAGGAAAGACTGGCGAGGAATGTAGCCGATTACCTTCCCGTGTCGGCTGCGAACCACAAGCGCTTCCGCGTCATGCGGGTTCGTGGGCTCCGGCTCGATCTTCACCAAGTCGCCGATGAACATCTCTCGAATAGCTGGTTGATAGAAGCTCTCGCCGACTACGCCGACAGGGTACCCTTTAGGCTCCCTCCTGAGCCGGCGGGGCCTGCGATACTTCGGCATCGGCACTGCGATCGGGGCAACGCCAAGGCGGTCTGCGACATGTTTCATGGCAGTGTTGAGTTCAAGGTTAATACGGACTGCGGTAGGTTCGTCCAGTTGGTCGACCTTGTGGCACTTGGGGCAAACCGTCTGAAGAAGTGGTCTTACGCGCTTCGATTTTATGGACCATGAGCGCCCGCACTCACATGTTAATGTGACGCTGAACATGTCGAGCGCGAAGTCTAGCGCAGTTTTTTCAGTCACCATGCCTCCCCGAGTCTCCTCGGGGACAGGCTACTTCGATCTGTTGGCGAGTCCAGCTTCGACAAGGCGGCGGATGGCTTCCGCCCGTGAGGGGATGTCAGACTGCTGCCGACGCCAGTCGTCTATCTTGCGCAGCCATTCCTCTGAAGCGCGCATCTGGAACACTTTGTCGTTTAGGAGTGCCATAGGGGGCGGTTACATCATGTGTTGACATGAGTAAAGCTCCATGTCATTACATGAAGCAGGCCGGAAGGAGCTTCGACCTTCCTCCCGGCCCTAACCACAACCGATCGCACGGAGATCAAGCCATGGCTGATTTCGATACTACCCGTCGTTCCCTATTGAATGCAATGCTGATCGCACCCGTTGCCATCAGCGCCCCTGCAATGGCAGCAGCCGGCACGTCTGCGAGCGATTGGGAAGTTGTCCTGCGCAACTGGCGCGAGGCACAAGCCGAGTACGTCAAGCATCCGTATGGGAGCGCCCTTCCGGATCACCCAGAGTACCGTCGATACGAGGAGGAGGCCGAAGCCCTGAGCGACAAGGAATCGCACGCTTTGGACGCGGTGATGGAAACACGCGCACCGAATCGCGCGGCGCTGATCGAGAAGCTCAAGATCATCGAGCGTGAGTACGGCGATGATTTCTACATTCGCGAATTGATTGCGGACGTTCGGGCGCTGCCGGTTTGATAAGCGGTTTGGCTGACAAGCTTAACTGGCACGGTCGTCAAGCCCAATTAGTTTTTATTTTTGGAAATCGGCCCCTTGCATCGGAACTGGATTCGCCCGTTATCCTGCCGTTGAAAAGGTAGTCTCTCCCCTTCCATTCCGGGTTTCTATTAGTACCGTGAATGACAGATTTCCGGGGTGGAACCTGGATTCACCTGTGCCTCCAACGCAGGTGGGTGAGCGGAGACGGTAATGCTTTTGGTCGGGCTAGCCGTCTCCGCCCACCGCTCTCACGACCAAGGCAGCGTTTGGAGGACGCCGCCCGACCGAAGAAAGGGCACTACCATGCCCCAGCAGACCAATACCCTGCCGAGCGTTTTCGGCAACCCCACGACTCAGACTATGAGCAGCCGCGAGATCGCCGAGCTTTGCGAGAAGCGGCACGGTGACGTAATTCGCGATATACGCGTGATGTTGGACGCCCTGAAGGATGACGCAGATTTGCGTCATGTCCGAGAGACCAAGGATGCTCGCGGCTACACCGCCGAAATCCATCTGGATCGCGATCTGACGATGAACCTCATCACCGGCTACAACCCGGTCCTTCGGCTCCGCGTCATAAAGCGCCTTGCAGAATATGAGGCGGGGGCACGGCTCTCCGAGCCGGGCGTCATTGACATGAGGGATGCCAAGCAGCTGCGCCTTGCGGCGATCCAGCTGATTGAGATGAACCAAGAGAAGGACGAGCGAATCGCTGAACTAGCTCCGAAGGCGGAGGCGCTGGACCGGCTAGAAACTTCAGAGGGCTCGGTGGGGGTGCGCCTCGCCGCAAAAATGCTGAGCATGCCGGAGAGAAAATTTACCGCTTGGCTTCAGGCTCAGCATTGGGCCTTTCGACAGAACGGAATAGGCCCGCTTCAAGCCTACGTCGACAAGCGCGACCAAAA
>Ga0207658_10001910_pt1 | contig 15582 bp, 17 predicted proteins | sample KBSS33metaG_FD_184322 | JGI IMG/M metagenome (GOLD analysis project Ga0207658, IMG submission 184322) | Switchgrass rhizosphere microbial communities from Kellogg Biological Station, Michigan, USA - KBS S3-3 metaG (SPAdes) (version 2) | ecosystem: Host-associated > Plants > Roots > Rhizosphere...
CTCGCGGAAACCATCTTGGCCAGCGGCTATGTGCGGCCGCAAAAACAGGTCGGACATATGGTCGCAAGTGATCTGATCAAAATATCCGCTCGAACACCTTGCAAGAGGGAGCCGTCCACATATGAGTCAGAGCCAAAATTGCACCGTAAAATCGACCCATCCCGGCCGTTCCGCCTCGATTTTTCCGTTCTCAGGTGCGGACCGTCTGCTCTTTTGCATTGCCGATGCCGATAGCGGACGTTGCGCTGCCTAACCTGGCTCCTCACTCTCGCGAGGAGCCAGTGGAATTTAGATTTCAGTTCCTTCTGCCAGCGTGAGCGCATCTTCTACATCAACGCCGAGATATCGAACCGTACTCTCGATTTTCGTATGTCCGAGCAATATCTGCACAGCGCGCAGATTGCCGGTCGCCTTATAAATGATCGATGCCTTTGTCCGCCTCATTGAGTGCGTGCCATAATCTTCACGAGGCAAACCGATTCCAGTGACCCACTCGGTCACCAAACGAGCATATTGCCGGGTGCTCATATGAAGCGCGTGGTTGTTGCGACTGGGAAACACATAATCATCCAGGCATCCTCCGCGCAATTCGAGCCATTTGAGCAGACTGGCACGAGCGTCGTCCATCAGTTCGAACTGAACCGGGCGACCCGTTTTCTGTTGGACCACGATTGCCCTTGTCCGGATTTTCTTCTCGCAAACGATATCGCTGATCTTGATCTTGACCAGGTCACAGCCGCGTAGCTTGCTGTCGATGGCAAGATCGAACAGCGCTCGGTCGCGAACCCTCTGGTTCTGGTCAAGAAAGAAGCGGACCGCCCATATTTGACGCGGCTTCAGCGCCCGCTTCGCTCCTACTTTATGTCCCGCATTCCACGCGAGTCGTTCTCGCACGGCGGGATCAAATTCTGATAATCCCATCACACTTCTCCTGTGGCCAAAATGGCCACAGCACCAACGTGCCAGCGTTCCTTTGGGCGCTCCGATAGTCCCTCTCGACATATATCGGCCGTAGTGATCTATGATACAGGCGGAGCATAGTATCCGTCTTATCTCATCACTCTCAAAACGAAGCCGATTTGCATGTCACGATGGCGCCCCCAGTTTGAAGCAGCCTTGAATATGTTGGCACAAATCAGCGCTGCTATGGATGCAAAGGGCCATAGGCCACCCATTCTCGTCGGTGGTGGCGCTGTCGAGCTTTACACGCAAGGAGTGCTGAATACTGGCGACTTCGACCTGGTTTCATCTCAGCAAACGGTGCTGGAAACGATAATGGTCCAGCATGGCTTCATCCGGCCAAAGGGCGCAGGCCTTTCCTTGCGGGGCTGGATTCATCCTGACCTGAAGCTTGGCTTTGAGGTGGTTGGTAGCCGGCTGCTGGATGGCTTAGCTGACAATGACTTCCTACGGGTGATCGAGATAAGCGAGCATGGCGCTGTGGCCGTCATATCAGTCGAAGATCTGATCGCAGATCGTATGGGCCAATTCGCATCAGGGTCTGCGGATGAGATGCTTCACCAGGCAAAGGCGCTGTTCAAGCTTTCTAAAGGACTGGATCACGACTATATGGATCGCAGGATCCGTGAAGAGACGGCGCAGGACTATGGCGTTCAAGACCTTGAAGACAAAGCGTGAGGCCATCAGCCTTGCTGTGCTGGGCGAACAAATTGCCGAGCGTCGCATCGTCGTGGGTGACGTTAGCCTGCCAAGGAATGCTGGTACCCGCCGCACGGCATCGAAAACCGAGCTCCTCGAGCAAATAGCCAAGGTGGGCGGCAACTGGTAAATCGTCGCTCGACGACCCTTTGTCGCCATTCAGCCGCCAATTTTCCGTTCCTAGGTGCGGTCCGTCCGCTAACCGGCAAGTCGCGACCAACTCAAGCCATTCAGCTACAGGTTCTCGAAAGGCCGCTAGTGCCAGGATCTGTCGTTCAGCGCACATGGCTAGGCTAGGTTTCCGCACTGATAATCTGGCAACGTCGCCCCTCGAAGCCCACGAACGTTACAATGCCGTCTAGCGTGGGGACCGCGCGATATCTGTACCGCTTTCTCTCACCAGAGGAGCCGGCCGCCGGAGAGAGGGTTAAATCCGACGGCCGACCAATGCCTCTCTTCTAAGGACTGAGAGGCAACCTCATTCTTTCTTTTACGCATGCCCTCGGCCGACGACATGTCCAAAAGTGCATGGGGTAGGCGGGCTTTGGCTAACTGCCGGCGTCGAGACATCGATCGAAGAGCCTGCAGGCCACCCGAAAGTTCATATCGTTCGTTCTCATGGATCGTGTGAAGAAACCGCGTGGCTATAGCACCTCACTCTTCCGATCCCGCCGGTCCACATAGTCGCCGGCTGACTGTCTGGTTCGATGGTGCCTGTCCGATGTGCCGACGGGAAATTGCACTCATGCGGCGGCTCGATCTGCGCAAGCGGATCCTGTTCGTCGATATTGCAAGTGAAACAGGCGACTGTCCCATCGATCGCCGCGCACTGCTGGCGAGGTTCCATGCGCGGGAGAATGGCGTGATGCTGTCCGGTGCGGCGGCATTTGCCGCCATGTGGCGCGTCATTCCCCTGCTGCGCCCGTTGGGCTTGCTGGCGCGCAATCATGCCATACTCGGTCTGCTCGAAAGGCTCTACATGCGCTTTCTGACGCTCCGTCCGGCTCTCCTGCGGCTGCTTCCATGACAGATCGCTTTCGCAAGGTGCCGACGGGCCGCCTATCGCGACTGATGGGCTTTGGGCAGATGGCCGCCGGGGTAGGCGGCGCGATGGTGAGCGAGGGCGCCAAGCGGCTGGCGCGCGGCGACCGGCCGCATTTGTCCGATCTGCTTTTGACGCCAGGCAATGCTGCGCGCGTTACCGATCAGCTTTCCCTGCTGCGCGGCGCGGCGATGAAGCTGGGGCAGATGATGTCGCTCGATGCCAGCGACCTGCTGCCGCCTGAGCTGACGGCCATTTTGGCGCGGCTGCGCGATTCGGCCCATTTCATGCCCCCCGCCCAGCTCAATGCCGTTCTGACCCGGAACTGGGGCAGCGACTGGCGGCTGCGCTTTGCCCATTTCGAGGCGCGACCGATCGCCGCAGCATCGATAGGCCAGGTGCATCGTGCCCGGCTGCATGACGGCAGGCTGATGGCGGTCAAGGTCCAGTATCCAGGCATCGCGAACAGTATAGAGGCTGACGTGGACAACGTGGCGGCGCTGCTGCGTCTGTCAGGAATCATCCCCGACGGCCTGGACGTAAAGCCCTTGCTCGCTGCGACTAAAGTGCAGTTGAAGGAAGAGGCGGACTATCTGCGCGAAACCGAGCAGATGCGCCACTACGCAACCCTTTTGGCGGATGACGATCGCTTCGTCATTCCCCGCCCGCATGATGCATGGACCAGCGCTGAAATACTGGTGATGGATTTCGTCGGTGGCGTACCCATCGAGACGCTGGACACGAAACCGCAGGATCAGCGTGACAGCGCGATGGAAGCGTTGCTTGATCTGGTCATGCGCGAGTTGTTCGTGTTCGGCTTCATGCAGACCGATCCGAATTTTGCCAATTATCGCTGGCAGCCTGATAGCGGCCGGATCGCGCTGCTCGACTTTGGCGCGGCAAAACCGATTCCCCCGGGTATCAGCCAGGCCTATCGCGAAATGCTTGCCGCGGGTTTTGCCCGAGACCGGGAAGCCTTGCGGGGCGCGCTGATCGCGTTGGGGTTCGTCTCTCCCGGTCTGCTCGCTGCCCATCGACCAGTGCTCGACGCCATGTTCGATACGATCCTTGCCCATGTGCACACACCCGGACCATTCGACTTCGCGGACCGCAGCTTCATGGAGCAAATACGAACTCTTGCCGTGCCCGTCGCGACAGATCGCGCAAACTGGCATCTGCCCCCGGCCGACACGCTGTTCGTTCAGCGCAAGATCAGCGGGATGGCGATGATGGCGGTACGATTGAAAGCACGGATTCCGCTGATGACGATGGTTCGGGATCTTCTGAATCTGCCAGCTTGATAATGTCGATAGCACTCACAGGGTCCGATCGGGATACAATCGCCCCGTGCTGAACTTCGGATGCCTTTAAGACGTTATGCAAGGCGGTAGCCAGTTCGTCGACCGAATAGGGCTTGCGCAACAGATCGAACCCCTGGGTGCCTTCCTTCGAAACGGTTTCGCTATAGCCGCTGGTTAAAAGAACGGGCAAAGTGGGAAAGCGGCGCCGGATTTCACGGCCGAGTTCAATCCCGTTCATGCCGGGCATCATGACGTCGGAAAATACCACGTCGAAGTCATGGCCTTTTTCTGTCAGCAGCGCCAGCGCCGCCTCCCCGCTGCTGGCATGGACACTGTCATGCCCAAGCTCCGCAAGGGCCGCCGCCGCAAACCCACCCACTTCCTCATTGTCGTCGACGATCAATATGTGAAGGAGTTTGCCTTCCACATCGGAACGGACTGCCGGAATGGCAGGTGCGTGTACGATATCTGAAGATTGCGGCAGGTAGAGCGTGAAGGACGAACCCACGCCCAGGGTGCTGGCGACCAGCACATCGCCACCGGATTGCTTGGCAAAACCGAAAACCTGGGAAAGTCCAAGTCCCGTGCCATGGCCGACGGCTTTCGAGGTGAAGAAGGGCTCGAATATATGGTCAATCTGGTCAGGCGCGATGCCGCAGCCGGTGTCGATGATGGATATGGCGACGAAATCGCCGGTTCGGGAGGGGTGCCCGCGCACGGAAGGAATATGATCGGCGCGATCGACCGCGATAGTCAATATTCCACGCTGGCCCATCGCGTCCCGTGCATTAATCGCGATATTGACCATCGCTGCCTCGAACTGGCTGATGTCGGCATTTACGAAGCAGATGCTATCAGGCAGCCGCAGTTCTACGGTAATGAAAGATCCAGCCAGCATTGCCATCATGTCATTCAGCCCGCGAATGACGGCGCCCACATCGAATTTGGTCGGCGTGAGCGACGATCGCCGCGCGAAGGCCAGCAACTGGCTTGTCAGCTTGGTCGCCCGGTCGGCCGTGTCGGCAATGGCATGGACGTATCGTTCGCGCCGGATATCGGTCAATCCGGGGCGCTTGAGCAGATCGGCCGATCCCCGGATCACGGTCAAAAGATTGTTGAAGTCATGGGCAATTCCCCCAGTCAGCTGGCCGAGAGCCTCCATCTTCTGGGCCTGTCGAAGGGCATCATGGGCCTGTGTCAGTTCGATCGTCCGCTCCGCCACACGCTGTTCCAGCATCTCGTTGCTATCCTGCACCGCTCGAAACAGCTGGGCATTGTCGATGGCAATGGCGGCCTGTGCCGCGACGCCGACGATCAGCCGTTCGTGCCGCTCCATGAAGCGCCCGGGCTCGGGGTGGCCGAACAGCAGTCCGCCGAGCACCGTTCCGACGCGCGAAACCACCGGCACCGCCATATAGCTTCGCACAGGCAAGTGGCCTGGCGGCATGCCCCGATAGGGCGAATTATGACCATAGCGTGGATCAGCGAGGATATCGGCGGAACGGATGACGCCCTCGTTGCGAAATGTCGGGCCGAAGACCGCCGTGGCGCGAGGCCGACCCAGCGTTTCGAAAGCGGCGCGCTCGGCCCCCGATAGCGTGAACAGATGCAGCCGGTCGCCCGTCTCATCCATGAGATTATGGAAATAGGCGCCAAACTGCGCGCCTGTGAGCCGAACCCCCGCATCGGTCACCATCTGAACCAGCGGTTCTAGGTCAAGCTCCGCCGTCAGCGCCGCGCCAAGCTGATTTAGCATCTCCAGAGTCTGGGTTTCCGTCCGCAGTTTCCGTTCCATCCGCACGGTTTCGGTCGTTTCGATCACCAGACCCAGGACGGCTGCGGGGATGCCCCGTTCATCAAGAACCGGCGAATAGGTGAGATCCATGAACACCTGTTCGGGATTGCCATTGCGCCAGAGCGTAAGTTCCTCATGCGCATATGTCAGCGTTTGCCCGCCAAGGCAGCAGCGCAGGACATGATTGTTGAAAGCGATGGCTTCGGGCCAAGCAGCGCGCACTGGCATGCCCAATATGGCCGGATGATACTGGCCGGCGACCGGGACATAGCCGTCATTGTAAATAAGGGTGCCGCTTGCCCCGCATAGCAGTGCCGCCGGAACCGGCATCCGCAACACGATCGACACGGCGGTTCGCAGATAGTCCGGCCAGCAGTCAATCGGGCCAAGTGGTGTGTGCGACCAGTCATAGACGCCGATGGCGGCACCAAGCGTGCCGCCGCCGTTCAAAAAGGCTAGATTGGCGGTCATGCGCTTTATCTTTCTTGTGTGGGCCGCCTTGCGAGGCGATCCCTCAACTTACGGCGCGTTGGAAGGTTTCCTATCCTCAAAACGCTATGGATTCCCCGTTCCAGGCATAAAATCCACCGCTTTGCTCCGGCGTCAGTGTGCTGATGACATTTATCAGATTTGCGGCGCTCTGGCTGGGCGACTGGAGTTGCCTAGCTGCTATGTTGGGCTGGAACGGTGCGGAAAGGCCGGTGTCGACAGTGCCCGGATGCAGTGCGACAACGACGCCCTGAGGATTGCGCGTGCACGATTCCCATGCAAAATTACGAACCAGCATGTTGAGCGCCGCTTTGGATGCGCGATAGCTGTGCCATCCCCCCAGATGATTGTCCTGCGTTGAGCCGACGCGCGCTGACAGGGCTGCAAATACTGTCCTTTCACCTTTTTTCATGACCGGTAGCATATGCTTGGCGATGAGCGCAGGGCCGGTGCTGTTCAAGGCGAACATCTCGGCCATGACCAAAGGGTCGAGAGCGCGCCAGCTTTTCTCAGGGGCCAACGCGCCTTTCCTGTGGAGGACGCCGGTCGCCACGATGACAAGATCCAACGGTCCTTCGTTCGCAATCCTTCTGGCTACATCCGCGATGCTCGGCTCGCTTGTGAGATCGAAGCGCAACGGAACGATTTTTGCCTGTTTCCAACGCCTGTTCGTTCGGGCGCACGCATAAATGCGCTCATAGTCGGCGGCGTCCGCCAGCATCCTTGTCAAGGCGCGGCCGATGCCACCCGTGGCGCCAAATATGCAGGCGCGTTTGCTGGTCATGTCGGATCGATCGCCACGGGCTTGAAACGCACCGTTTCATGCAGTCCTTCCTGCTCGATGATGGCGAAGCCGGCTTCGGCCAGGGCGTGGCAGATATCTTCGATTGACGAGGCGGGTGTGGACGCGGCAGCCGTCAAGCCAACGGTCTGGACCTGACTGATCCTGGTCCAATCGACGGCGGCCGTTTCGTTAACGAGCGCGGCTTCGGGGCAACCGGCAGCGAGCGCTACCTCAATCAGACGCTGGGCATTGGAGGACAGGTCATCGCCTACGACCAGCATATAGTCCGCCTCCGCAGCCATTGCTTCTACTGCTGTCTGGCGGTTAGTAGTGGCATAGCAGATATTGCCTGATCTCGGCCCGGCCACGTCGGTAAACCGATCTCGGATAGCAGCGACGATTGCCCGGGCATCTTTGACGGAAAAGGTCGTCTGTACCGCATAGGCGATGCTGGCGTGCGAAGGAATGTCGAGTTGCTCCACGTCCTCGGCGCTGGAGACGAGAGATATGGCCGAAGTCGGAACATGTCCAATGGTGCCCACAATTTCGGGATGGCCGACGTGGCCGATGAGCAGCACATGACGTCCGGCCCTATGATGCGCAACGACATCGACATGGACCTTCGTCACAAGCGGACACGTCGCGTCGATGACGTTCAGCCTGCGGGCACGCGCCGCCCGGACGACGGACGGATCGACGCCATGGGCTGACAGTATGAGATTGGCATGTTCAGGAACGTCCTCGACTTCGCGCACAAAGATGGCGCCCATATCCTCGAGCCGCGCCAGGACCGCATGATTATGAACGATGGGGCGGCGCACGTAAACGGGCCGACCAAAGACGGCGAGCGCCTGCTCCACACTGTCGATCGCGCGAGTCACGCCGGCGCAAAAACCCCTTGGATTGGCGAGCAGAACTCGGCGGGAGGTATAACCGCTGCAGGTCAATGGAGAATCCGGATCGCGCATGATGGCCAATGGGGCAAAGCAAGGGTGTATTCCCATTAAGCAATCAGTCCGCCAGCGGATATCAGCACCTTAGGACATGTTGTTCGACGCGATTTTTCGCGTGCATCACCGAAATTGCCAGTCTGCCGTCACGCTGCGGATGTGGCGATAACCGGCCTCTCGCATCAGGAACTCATCATGCCCTCTCGTCGCAGCGCGATCGTCATCGGAGCGGGACTGGGCGGGCTTGCGCTCGCCATACGCCTCCAGAGTGCGGGTATCGCCACCACTATTGTCGAAAGCCGCGACAAGCCCGGTGGCCGCGCCTATGTCTTCAGGGAGAAAGGCTATGTGTTCGACGCGGGCCCAACCGTCATTACGGACCCGGCCTGCCTGCGGGAACTATGGGCCCTGTCGGGCAGCGATATGGCCGCTGACGTCGAGCTCGTGCCCGTCGACCCCTTTTACCGGCTGATGTGGGGCGACGGCACCGCGTTCGACTATTCCAACGACGATGATGCGCTGGACGGCGAGATTGCGAAGCTCGATCCAGCCGATGTCGCGGGTTATGCCCGGTTCCTCGACTATTCGCGCCGGGTCTATGATGACGGCTATGTCAAGCTGGGCGCCGTGCCTTTCCTCACGGTCGCTAGCATGGTGAAGGCCGCCCCCGCGCTGATCCGGCATCAGGCGTGGTCATCTGTCTACGCAACCGTCTCGCGCTTCGTGCGCAACGAGAAGCTGCGGCAGGCATTGTCCTTCCACACGCTGCTGGTGGGCGGCAATCCGATGCGGACCAGCAGCATCTACGCGCTGATCCATGCGCTGGAAAAATCCGGCGGCGTCTGGTTTGCCAAGGGCGGAACCAACCGGCTCGTCGCAGGCATGGTCAAGTTGTTCGAGCGGCTGGGCGGCCAAATGGTGCTTAACAATGCCGTGGTGGACATTCATCATGTGGGCCGCCGGGTCGCTGCGGTCGTCACGCGTTCCGGCCGCATGATAAACGCCGATATGATCGCAACCAACGCGGACCTCGTCCATAGCTATGGTCTGATCAAGCGGTCGCCCGTGGCCAACGCGCGGCAGGCAAAGCTGCGCGGCAAACGATTTTCGCCCAGCCTGTTCCTGGTTCATTTCGGCTTGCGCGGTCGCTATCCCGGGATCGCCCATCATTCGATCCTCTTTTCCGATCGCTACGGCCCGCTGCTGCGCGACATTTACGATCATGGGCGGCTGCCGCCCGACCCCTCCATCTATCTCCATCATCCCAGCGCGACCGATGCCTCCATGGCGCCCGAGGGCTGTTCGGCCTTCTACGCGCTGGCGCCGGTGCCGCATCTGGGCAAGGCGGATATCGACTGGAGCGTCGAGGGGCCGCGCTATCGCGATATCATATTGGAGCGGGTGCAGGACATGCTGATCCCCGACCTGCGCGACAGGACCGACGTCGTTTTCCACTATAGCCCTGCCGATTTCCAGTCCGACCTTGGCGCGCATCTGGGCAGTGCCTTCAGTCTGGAACCGGTGCTGACGCAAAGTGCCTGGTTCAGGGCACATAATCGCGACGATCATTTCGAAAATCTGTTCTTCGTGGGCGCCGGCACGCATCCTGGTGCCGGAATACCGGGGGTCGTGGGCAGCGCCAAAGCGACGGCGGGGCTGATGATCTGAGGCTCAGGCTGCTGCCCTTTGGGACATGTTGTGCCTCGCCGCTGGCGGCCTATTCGAGGCGCCATGAGAAGTTATTCCGATCCGCTCGATACGGTGGCGTTGCGATTCGGCTATGCCGGCCTTCTTCCCCCCATTGTTTTTCTATGCATTGTGTTCAGCGATCCCACGCAGCGTTGGATCATCCTGGCCGCGGGCTTTGGCTACGCCGCGTTCATATTCAGCTTTCTGGGTGGCGTCTGGTGGGGATTGGCCATGACGATCCCCACCGCGCCGCCATGGATCTGGCTTGTGGCCGTGTCACCCAGCCTCATCGCGCTTGCCCTGTTCCTGCCCTGGACCTTTGGATGGGAATGGCCGGGTCCGGCCATGCTGATGCTGGCAGTGTTAATCCTGTTCTCACCGCTGGTCGACCGGGCCATCGGGGCGGCGGCGCCGTTGCCCAGGGGCTGGATGCGCCTGCGTCTCTACCTTTCGGTTGGACTAGCGCTTTCGACCGTCCTCCTTTCCCGGCTTTAGCTTTTGTTCAGGTGGCCATGCCCCCGGCGCATCCTTCCAGAACCCGGTCAGCCAGCTTGCGCCCAGACAGCCAAGCAAGTTCGACGCGGGGGCCTAGCAGCCAATCTCCGCAGGCGCCCAGGCGAAGGGTTGGGTTCCAGAGAGCGCCCTGGTCCGTTCCCCGCGTCATGGCGAAGCGCCAGCGATGTGCGGTGAGGTTGAGCAACGCCGGCACCGCTGCGGTGCCGCGGTGAGAAACCAGAGCGTCCAGAAGCGCATGGGCGACATGCAGCGAACCGACGTCCAGATGCGCAGCCGACCATGTACCCGATCCTTGGACCACCCAGGCTTCGGGGCCTTCCCGACCGGGCTTGGCGCCATTGCGGCACGCCCAACTGATCGGGCCGGTCTCACGAATATGATCGACGTCGATGTCCAGCCTGGAATCGAAAACGATCATCGCTGTCCAGCAGGGCTGCGACCGTGCGGTCATGGCCTGGCTCGCCATGCCCAAGTCATGCAGCCCCAGGAAGGGCGCCGCCTGCTCCGCGGGAAGGGCAATGATGGCGCCATCGAACGGCCCATGGGTTCCGGTATCGGAATGCAGCCACCATGCCCCATCGTCGCGCACGAGACCCTGGACATGTTCCGAAAAGCGAACGTCATGGGGGGAAGCCATGTTCCGGATCGGGGCGTTCATTGTGGGCGTGCCGACCCAAGCGTCGGAACCTACTACCAGCCAGGGCGCGGCAAGACCCTTTCGGCTCCATGCACTGACCTGATCTACGAACAGCGGATCGCGGGCCGTGAAATATTGTGCACCATGATCCAGAAGAACCGGGCCGGCCGATGTCGCAATGCGTCGTGTGGACATGCGCCCACCCGCGCCCCGCCCCTTGTCGAAAAGGACAGTGTCGATGCCTTGGGCGCCCAGTCGGTCGGAGCATGCCAGACCTGCGATGCCCGCACCGATGATTGCAATGCGCACTGCTTCTTCTCCCATACGCGCGGTCATCTGCGCGTCCATCCCTTCCTGCTTGCGGCAACTGCTTGTTTTGCGGCAACATGGCAAAAGGGGCAGGGTACGGGCCGAACGCTCCTTCCAATGGGACACACACGTGCATGTCACTTTCTGAAATGATCGCAGGCAGCGCAATCGCCGCCGTGATCAGCAACCCGCGCTTGGCAGACAATCCAATTGTCGAATGCAATGACGCCTTCACCACGCTCACAGGATATGAACGCGCAGAGATTATCGGGCGCAATTGCCGGTTCATGTCGGGTGCCGGAACAGAAGCGACGCTGACCGAAACGATCCGATCGGCAATCCGCGAGCGGCGGCCGGTCCTCGTCGAAATCCTGAATTACAAGAAGGACGGATCACCTTTTCGGAACGCGGTGATGGTGGCGCCCGTCTTCGGCAGCGATGGCGAGCTGGAATATTTTCTCGGGTCGCAAATGGAGGTCGATTCAGACAAGGCCGAAGCTAACGCCTTGCGATCCGACACCGCCCGAACGAAAATCGGGCAACTCTCGCCCCGGCAAAACCAGGTGCTCGTCGCTATGGCGGCGGGCAAGCTCAACAAGCAGATCGCCTATGATCTTGGCCTGACCGAACGGACTATCAAGATGCATCGGGCAGCGATGCTGCGGACGCTCGCGGTCCGAACCGGGGCCGAGGCGATCAGACTGGCGATCGAGGCTGGCTACTAGGCTTGAGGGTCATGACGGTGCAGCTTCCGTCAAAGGGTTTCGCCCAGGGCATCGGCCACCGTGAAGATGTCCTTGTCACCTCGACCGGACAGGTTGAGGATCGCGATCTGGTCATCCCGATACGAAGCTGCCGCGGTCGCGAGCCCGGCTATCGCATGGGCACATTCCAACGCGGGAATGATGCCTTCGGTCCGACAGCATAGCTGGAATGCGGCCAATGCCTCCCTATCGGTGACACTTGCGTAGCGCACGCGGCCGATGTCGTGGAGCCAACTATGCTCGGGGCCGATTCCGGGATAGTCGAGGCCCGCAGAAATCGAATGGGCCTCCGTGATCTGGCCGTCCTCATCCTGTAGCAAATAGGTGCGGTTGCCGTGCAGGATGCCCGGCACCCCTCCGGTCAGGCTGGCGGCATGCTTGTCCGTGTGCAGCCCATGGCCAGCCGCCTCAATACCCAGCATATCAACGGCCTGATCGTCCAAGAACGGATGAAACAGGCCGAGCGCATTCGATCCGCCGCCTACCGCGGCGACAAGCAGGTCAGGCAAACGTCCCTCCGCGGCCAATATCTGGACTTTTGCCTCGATGCCGATCACCGATTGGAAGTCGCGCACCATCTTGGGATAGGGATGCGGCCCGGCAGCGGTGCCGATGATGTAGAATGTATCTTCGACATGCGAAACCCAGTCACGCAGAGCTTCGTTCATGGCGTCCTTCAGTGTCTGGGCGCCGCTTGTCACGGGCTGGACTTCAGCGCCAAGCAACTGCATGCGGAAGACGTTGGGCTGTTGTCGCGCAATGTCGCGCGCGCCCATAAATATGACGCAGTGCAAGCCAAAGCGCGCCGCGACCGTCGCGGTTGCGACGCCATGCTGACCGGCGCCGGTTTCCGCGATAATCCGCGTCTTGCCCATCCGCATCGCCAACAGAATCTGGCCAATACAGTTGTTGATCTTGTGCGCACCGGTGTGGTTGAGTTCCTCGCGCTTGAAATAGATTTTCGGGCCCATTCCGGTGGGCAGTTCGCGGCGCAACGCTTCGGTCAGGCGCTCGGCATGGTAGAGCGGGCTCGGCCGACCCACATAATGTGTCATCAGGTCCCCTAATTCGTCTGCAAAACATGGGTCAGCTCGCGCCGCCCGATATTCCCGTTCGAGATCAAGGATCCTTGGCATCAGCGTCTCGGCCACATATTGGCCGCCGAACGCGCCGAAATGTCCCCTGCCATCGGGCTGATTGCGCAGGCTATTGGGGCGCGTCGTCGTCATCGCCCCATGAGGCCCAGAACTTCACGCCGACTGGCCGGATCATCTTTGAAACAGCCCATCATGCGGCTGGTGACCATCGAAACGCCATGCGTTCTGACGCCCCGACCGGACATGCAGCCATGCTGCGCGTCGATTAGGACGGCAACGCCGCGCGGGCACAGTTCCTGCCAGATGCAGTCGGCGACCTCGGCGGTCAGCCTTTCCTGTACCTGAAGCCGTCTTGCAAAACCATGGAGCACGCGAGCGAGCTTGGAAATGCCGACCACCCTGTCGGCCGGCAAATAGGCGATGGACGCGGTACCCGTGATCGGTGCCAAATGATGTTCGCAGTGCGACTGAAAGGGAATGTCACGCAACAACACGATTTCGTCATAGCCGCCCACCTCCGCGAATGTGCGGGCAAGATGTGAACCGGGGTCTTCGCCATAACCGCCGCAATATTCGGTCCATGCGCGAGCGGCCCGGGCGGGCGTATCCAGTAGTCCTTCGCGGGAGGGATCATCGCCGATCCAGCGTACGAGCGTGCGAAAGGCCTGTTCGATGTCTGCTTGCGTCGGCGGCGGTTCGATCGTCGATGGACTTGCGGCGCGCTGACGGGAAGTGTTGCTCATATAGTTCACGGACATTCCTTCGATCAGTGCGCGGAGAAAAGGAGGCCAAGTACCGTCACGGCCAGGACGGCCAGCGCCTGAAACAACACGCGCTGCGACATCATCCTGTTTTGTAGCTCGCCCCGTTTCAGATAGGCGCCTTTGCCACCCCTGATGAGGTCGCCTTCGCGCGAGAAAGCGAGTAACCCCCGAGCTAGGGCGACGACCGCACCCGCTGCAAACAGCAGGACCAGGATGATGAGCACGAACAGCATGCGGTTTCTTTCGGTGAGGGACAGCTCAGGATGGGTATGATCCTGGTCACCGAAATGCTGCACCCCTGCGGCATTTGACAGATGCCCAAAAGGTCAGTGGGGACATGACGGCAAAAATACGCGCCGCAGATTGCCCCAGTGGCGGCTTTGGTCTGGGCTGCCGCCGATGGCTGATATTAAGCTGGCCCAACCCACGTCGATCGACGCTGGCACCCGTGCGAGGCTGGGGCGTCCGCTATCATGGAAAGCCGTCATCTAATTAGGGCCGCGGGAACGACGGCTTTGTCCCACTTCACGGCGTTCGGTGCCCGCGACCGACCCATTCAAGACCTTCGGCAGCTGATTGTCGTCCTTAGGTGCGGAAGGTCCCCTATTCCGGAAGCTGTCGACCAAACAGCGACTGTCGCCACAGCTGTCGCGAAGATCTGTCGTCCGAGACTCATGAAAATCCGGACTGCGTTTGCCTAAACATATGACGTCAAATTCGACTCACATTTGGTCGCGCGGGCATTGACTGTTCGGCGGCATCGGCGTTCTATCAGCCACTCGATTGATATTGAGGTCTCCCGATGCGCGAATGGACGTCCACAATAGCTGCGGCATTTCTGATTGGGTCTTCGACGTCAGCCTCGGCAGAACAGAAGGACACGTCGATAGCTGCGATGGATCATGTTGCGATATCAGTTTCCAACGCAGATAAGAGCGCCTCCTTTTACGAGGAGATTTTTGGCTTTCGACAGGTTCCTGCACCTGTGCCTATGGCCCGGTGGCTGGTTATGGCAAACGGGGTCATGCTGCACATTGTCGGGAACCGCACCGCTACGTCCCCCCACAGTCGATGGGATCATCTTGCGCTGGCATGTGCGGACATGGATACATTCATAGCCAAGCTCGACAGTCGCCATGTGGCCTGGTCAAACATGGAGGGCGGTCATTCGCCTCAACTGCGCTCGGACGGCGTTAAACAGATCTTCGTCCAAGATCCGGACGGGTACTGGATCGAGGTAAACGACGGCCTGAAAAAGAAATGATCTGCAGCTTATAGGCTATTTGGGAAAGGATCAGCCATTTTTTTCGTTTGATGATCTGCTTAGCAATCGTAAACCAAGCAGAACGGACCAAGTCGCAAACAGGCTAAATCCAGGAAATCCGAACAAGCCCAATCCGATATGGAAATTCACGTTGTTCCCATAGGCCATGGGGCCTTTCGAAAAGACAGCTAGGCCGCCATTGAAGAGAAAGTTTAGACCAACCCCAACCAGACCCAGCCCGGCCACCAGACCCCAAATCCTCATCCAACCAGGCAACGCGATGGTGTTCTTCCAGTTGATAGCTAGTCGCCCGTGAAAAACTCTGTGGAGCGCGGGAAAGCGTGAATTTGGGTGGGATTGAAGTAACGTTATTTGCAAGGTTCTGTGGATTTGCGGTGGAAAGCTTGCGATTTTGCACGGGCGGTCACGCAGCATCTTCCCCTTGAGACGGGTCTATGATTCTATCGGCGCAGAGCAGATGACGAGGGTTTGCGATGCCGCCAAAGAAGCCGAAGCTGCGTG
>Ga0207658_10001918_pt1 | contig 15533 bp, 16 predicted proteins | sample KBSS33metaG_FD_184322 | JGI IMG/M metagenome (GOLD analysis project Ga0207658, IMG submission 184322) | Switchgrass rhizosphere microbial communities from Kellogg Biological Station, Michigan, USA - KBS S3-3 metaG (SPAdes) (version 2) | ecosystem: Host-associated > Plants > Roots > Rhizosphere...
TGCGCGGTGCGGGTGCCGACAGGGATGGTGCCTTCGGTGCTGCGTTCGAGCAGTCCGGTCTGGAACCAACGCTCGAGGGGACCGACGGGTGCGACCTTCCCGACCCCTAGTTGTGTCCCGGTTGCGTCGAGGAACGTGACTTTGACCGACGCGGCCGAGGGGTCGATCATGGCGCCGCCCAGGAACCCGCTCAGCTTGAACGGCGTCGTGCCGGCGTCGATGCCCGATGCGGCACCGCTGAGATCGACGGTCTGGGTCAGTGTGGAGGTCGCGACATTGCCGCCGCCGAAGAACTGGGTATCGCCCGGGGTGGGCCTGTCACTGGGGAAGTTGAAGATCGCCGGGAGCGTCGGCCCAGGTGTCGGTAGGCCCAACGGGATCTGGCGCACGGTGCCGTACTTGATTACAGTCGGCGTGCCCGTGACGGTCCAGCCGGGAATGGATACCGTGCTGCCGCCGGACAGTGATGGGTCACCGAGCTCGGCGCCGGGGTTGGTCAGCAGGTTCGGGCTGGTCACATTCCACGCAGAAACCACATGGGGTGGAAGGAGATTCGTCTCGATCTGTCTGCGTACCCACGCGAGCACCGTCCACAAGGCCGGCGAATTCGCGGGCACGTTCGACGGTAGGACCGATACCAGTGGCTTCAGCGCGATGCTGATGAGTTGTTTTGCCGCGGTGACGATCTGGCCGACCACGTTGGTCGCGGTGGGGGCGGTCACAGTGGGGGTGACGAGTGCCGCAACTGGCGCCGCCGCCGCGATGTGGGCCGTCGAGGCGGTCGCCGGTACGGCAGCTGTTGTGACGATCGACGGTGCGGGGGAGTGGCTGACCACCGCGGCGGTGGCTTGTGGCTGACTGATCTTCTTTGTGGCGCTGCTGGATTCGTCGCTCGTGGGCGACGAGATCGATGCGGTCTTGGTGACGCTTTCGGTGTGAGCTTTGAGATTGGCGTTACGGTGCCGGTTGGATGCGTCGCTGCTCTTGTTGTTGCTGTCCTTGCCGGGCTGCTGCTTGGTTTTGGGGGCGGGGGACAACGCGGAGTCGTCCGATGTCGATGCCGGCGCCGGATCGGGCTGTGCCGCTGTTGCCGGGGCGGGCGCGTGTTTCGGAGCCGGCTTGCCGGGACCCGCTTCCGTGGCATGCGCGGTGTCCGCCGATGTCGATGTCGGTTCGGCGTAGGCGATCGTCTGCCCCGTCGTGATCGAGACGCCGACCCCGAGAAACACGGCCAACGCTCCGACCCGGCCGATGTACCGTGAGCACCCCATGGTCGTTCCCTCCGCGCGTCCGCTGTTGACTGTCCGCGGTAACGGTAGAAAGAATTGACGCCGGAGTTAGCATTTCCGCCTGGGATGCACCTGGGAGTATCCGTAGAGTTCGCGGGGACTTTGTGGATAACGGAACTGCAGAGGTCGCCGCCACCCCGTCATCGCGACGGAGTGGCGGCCGCTTCGTGCTTCTAGAGCCGGATGAACGAGCTGCCCTGCATGTCCCAGACGCCCCAAGCGCCGAGGTCAGGGTTCCAGACCAACTGCATACCGGCGGCCCAGTCCGGGAGCGCCGGCGCCGGTGGGGTGCCCATCGGGGGCACCACCGGGACCAGGACCCAGGACGGCGTCGCAGTGAACGGGATGCGGTCCTGCGGCATCGGTCCGCCGTGTCCAGGAGGCGGCAGGTAGCCGTGTCCCGGCGGGAGCGGATTCCCGGGTGCGCCGGCGTTCACGCCAGGTCCGGGGACGCTGGGTGACGGAAACGGCGGTGTGGGCATCGGACCGACCGGATCCGCCTGGGCGAGGCCGGCCCCGACGCCGAGTCCTGCCAGGCCGAGCATGCTGGTCGCGACTGCACGCGCTGCGGTCTTCTTCAAGGTCATGGGTTGAACTCCTTGCGTGTGCTCGTGATGAAAGAGGAATCGCTCTTCCGCGCTGTCCCGCGGCAGAACAACTCCACGACCCCCGCAACACCAGATACCCGGGTGCGGCGTCGCGAAACCACGCAATGTGGGGAGCTATGAATTGAATCGGCGCCGATGCGACGCCAGATGCCCCTGATTGGACAGGTCCGGCCACGGTGGTCGCCGTAAGATCGCCAGGCAGCCGATCACCGCGGTCACCAGGCCGGTCACGACGCCAACCAACGCGATCCGGTCGGCGTCCACCGCCGGCACCCAGGTCGTCCCGTCGTCACGAATTACGAAGATGCCCAGCGGTTTTGCCGTCGTCCCAGTGCCGGCATGGCTGACCTTGGCGACGGGGATGACCGTCGATCCATCTGGCGTGTGGTACGGCTCGGCGAATACTCGCCCAGCTGCGTCGTCGGCGAACTGGTCGAGAAAAGCTTCCGGATTCTGCACCTGGCCTCCGCATGCATCGAGCGATAATGGCCAGCGTAAGGCGATCGGCCCATGATGTGCCAGACCTTCGCGCACTACGGCCATGCGCCGCGGTATCGCTACGGTTTCGGCGTCGCGTTGCGGTGGGCGCCGATCGCTTGATACCGCCGGAGGGCCTCGGCGCGCTCCTCGCCGTGATCAACGATCGGCGCCGGGTAGTTCGGTGGGGGCGATCCTGACTTGAGGTGGGGATCAGCCACGTCGGCCAACTCGGGAACCCAGCGGCGGATATAGGCACCGGTGGGGTCGAATTTCTGTCCCTGCGCTGTCGGATTGAACACGCGAAAGTACGGTGCGGCATCGGTGCCGCTGCCCGCGCACCATTGCCAGCCATGCTGATTGTTGGCGATGTCGGCGTCCACCAACTGTGTCAAGAACCAGCGGGCCCCCCACTGCCACGGCAGGTGCAGATCTTTGACCAGAAAGGACGCCGTGATCATCCGTACCCGGTTGGGCATGAAGCCGGTCTGGGCCAATTGCCGCATGCCCGCGTCGACGAACGGAAATCCGGTCTGCCCGGCCTTCCAGGCGTCGAAGTGTCGCCCGGCCGTGTCGTCGGTGTCGGTCTCGATGACGTCGAAGTCGCGGTTCCAGTTGTGCCAGGCGCTGTTCGGCCAGTGGTGCAGCACCGTGGCATAGAAATCGCGAAAAGCCAGCTGGCGCAAGTACGCAACGTGACTGCTATGGCGCAGGTCGAGGTCGGCGACCATGGTGCGGGGGTGAATCGCGCCGAACTTCAAGTGCATCGACAATTGGCTGGTGCCGTCGACGCCGGGCAGGTCGCGCTGTTCGGCGTAGTCGTCCAGACCTGCTTCGACGAATCGTCGCCACTGGCGCAGAGCGGCCTCCTCGCCGGCGGCGAAGCAGGCCGGCGCACCGGTGTCCGGGGCGTCGGCGGGTTTGGCCGCGGCGGCAGCCAAGCTGCTCGGGTCGATCCATTGTGCCGATTGGGGACCGGTGTCGGCCGGTTGCCGCCACCCGTGCTCGCGCCAGCGCCGGAAGAACGGAGTGAACACCCGATACGGGCTGTCGTCGTCTTTGGTGACCCGCCCGGGCGACACTAGGTACGGGGAGCCGGTGGGCACCAGCGGGATGCCATCCAGGGCTTCCTGGACGCGACCGTCGCGGCCCCGGCCGAACGGGGTGAAGTCGGCCGAGATGTGCACGGCACTGGCGTCGATCTCTTTGGCGATCAGCGGAATTCGCTCTTCGGGGCATCCGCGGGTGACCAGGAGACGGCCGTCCAGTTCTGTCTGCAATTGTCTCAGGCAGTGACCCAGGATCTGCAGGCGGCGCGCACTCGATGACGCTTCGAGCTGCGGATCGAGCACAAAGCATGCGAGAACGTCGCGGTCCTGGTCAACGGCGGCAGCCAGGGCCGGCAGGTCATGCAGCCGCAGGTCGCGACGGAACCACAGTAAGGAGGGCACCGGTCCATCTTCGTATGGCCGGCGTCGCTCTGGCGAACCGATTCGCGTGCTCTGCCCGGTCGGTATCGATACGGTACGGGCATGGTGGATTTCGCCCTGCGGTCTTGTGGCCTCCGCGGCCACGCCACATTCGCCCCGGACGAACCGGAGCTGGCTGCCCGTCTGCATGTGCAGACGCCGGTCGGCGAGGCGTGGCGATGCCTGCGGTGCGAGACGTTCGTCGTCGGGCCGCCAAGGGGAAAGGGGCCGGCAGAATCGGCACCCGAAGTTCCACGCGGCCGGCTCCTGCGCGACCGGGTGCTGATGCGGGTGCTGGCCGTCGAGCGCGTCTTCCGATTCCTGCTGCTGGCCGTGATGTCCTACGGGGTGTTCAGAGTGCGCGCGGCGCGCGTGCACCTGAGGGACATGTTCGAGAAGGACCTGCCCCTGCTGCGGCCGCTGGCCGACCAGATCGGCTGGAACATCGACAGCTCCAAGATCATTCGGCACATCAACGATGCATTCACCATGTCGGGCAACACCCTGTTGTTGATCGGGATCGGCATCGCCGTATACGCGTTGATCGAGTTGGTGGAAGCCGTTGGGCTGTGGGGGATGTGGCGCTGGGGCGAGTACTTCGCGGTGGTGGCCACCGGCATCTTCCTGCCGCTGGAAATCTACGAGCTGACCGAGAAGGTCACCACGCTCCGGGTGGCGATGCTGCTGGTCAACATCATTGCGGTGCTGTGGCTGCTGTGGAGCAAGCGACTGTTCGGGCTCAATGGTGGTGGTGCGGCGTACCGAAAAGAGCACGAGACCGAGAGTCTGATGAGCGTCGAGCGGGCAGGCTTGGCCGGGGCAACGCCCTGAACCGGCGGGTCGGTCTATTCGGCGAGCTGTTCCCGGAGTTGTTGGCGCAGTATTTGTTTGGCGATCTTGCCGTTGGTCGTGAGGGGTAGCGCGTCGACGAACACGACGTGCCGGGGGCGCTTGAACGCCGCGATGCGTTCGCGCACATGTGCCGTCAGGGCGTCCGCGTCAGGCTCGGTGCCGGCGGCGGGCACGACGACCGCGCAGATCGCCTCGCCCCAATACGGATCGGGAACGCCCACGACCGCAACCTGATCCACGTCGGGGTGCGCCGACAGGACGTCCTCGACTTCCCGCGAGGACACGTTCTCGCCGCCGGTGATGATGATGTCCTTCAGTCGGTCCGAAACCACGAGCCGACCGTCTTCGTCGAGGTATCCGACGTCGCCGGTGTGCAACCAACCGCCGTCGGTCGTCGGTGTATCTGGCCAGTATCGGGCTGCGACTTGGTCTCCGCGCACCAGGATTTCGCCGTTGGATGCGATCCGGATCTGAACGTCGGTGTGGGGCCGGCCGGCCGTGGCGAGCACCGCAGTGTCACCGGCAGCGCCCGCGCGATGGTCGTCGGGGCCGAGAAACGTTACGTTGCCCCCGGTTTCGGTCATCCCGTAGCCCTGGTGGAATCCCACGTCGAGGCGGTCGAGGGCGCGCCGGAGCAGGTCGGCCGGGATGGCCGAAGAGCCATAGGCGATGTCGCGCAACGACGGCAGGTCGCTGCCGGTCTGGTCGAGATGGGCCAGCAGGCTGTGCAGCATGGTCGGGGCCAATGAGCATGAGGTCACTCGGTACCGGTGCACCGCTGCGGCGAAGGCGTCGGGCCGGAATGCCGCCACCGGCAGCACCGTCGACTGTGCGGCATGCTGCACCAGCATGTTGTATCCGGCGATGTGACACATGGGGAACGGCAGCAGATAGACGCCGCCCGGGCGGACGGACCGGCCGGCGAGACTGCCGCGGACTGCCGTGGTGATCGAACGATGCGTGTGGACAACACCTTTCGGCGCCCCCGTCGACCCGCTGGTGAAGAGCAACCAGACCGCGTCGTCCGCGCGCGGCTCGTCGGGCACGGGCCACCCGGTCGATTGGGTTGCCGCAGTCCACTGTTCGTCGTCGAACGAAATCGCATCGGGCCGGTTCAGCGTTGCCAAATAGCGGGCGTCACCCAGTACCAGGGCGGGCGCAACGGCGGCCAGTTGTGCGGCGTGCTCGTCGGCGCTGAGCCGCTGATTGATCAGGACGAGGATGCATCTGGCGCGGGGCGCCGCGTAGTAGAGCGTCGCGTAGGCCGGACCATTGTCGGCGATCACGGCGACGCGGTCGCCGGGTGTGGTCCGGGACGCGATCCAGCCGGCAACCGCCGCGATCGACCGGTCGAATTGCGCAAACGTGGTGACGGTGCCGTCTTCGGCGATGATGGCCGGACGATCCGGCACGACGGCAGCGGCGTCGGACACCAGGTGGTGGAGCAATTCACCGTGCCCCACGACGCCTCCTGTGTCTCGGCCTGAAACTCCGCATCACGCTACCAGCCTTCGCGTCGGATACTTCTCCGCCCCAAGGGCTTTGACAAGGAGTCTCAGTCGGTATGCGTGGCGAGGACGATCTTGCCGCGGACGTGCCCGGCCTCGACGAGGCGGTGGGCGTCAGCCACTTCGGCCAGCGGCAGCACCGCCGTATCCGGCGGCCGAATCGCGCCCTTGGCGCAGAGTGCGGCCAATTCCGTCAGGTGCTGAGGCTGGCGCTGGACCGCGATCATGTTGGAGACTATTCGCACTCCGCGTTCGGCTGCGCGCGCCACCCGCGCCTCGTCGGCGCGCGAGATGAGCGTCTCGATCTCGACGTAGCAGCCGCCCGGAGCCACGAGCTCTTCGGCGTGCGGCAGGAGGGTGTTCAGGCCGACCGCGTCGAGCACCTGATTCACGCCGCGCGGCGCCCAGGTGCGCAGCAGCGAGACGACGTCCCCGCCCCGGTAGTCGATGGCCAAATCGGCACCGAGTTCGGTGACGTAGTCGAAGTTCTTCGGGCTGCACGTCACCGCGACGCGCGCACCCAGCGCGCGGGCGATCTGGATCGCGATGCTGCCGACGCCGCCGGCCCCGCCGTTGATCAGCACGGTCTGGCCGGCCCGTAGCTCGCCGGCGTCGACCATGCCGCCGTAGGCGGTGCTGCCCGCCACCGGCAAGCCGGCGGCGTCGGCGTAGCTCCAGCCTGCGGGCAGCGCTGCGAGCAGCTCGGACGACGCCAGACAGTATTCGGCGTACGTGCCGTCCGCGCCATTACGCTGATTGGACATGCCGAAGACCGGGTCACCCACCTGCCAGCGCGTCACTCCGGACCCGACCGCCGCGACGACGCCGGCCAGGTCGAAGCCCAGCACGAACGGGAAGTGGTAGTCGATGTACGCGGAGAGCTTGCCCTCACGCGTCTTCCAGTCCGCCGGATTGATGCTGGTGCACGCGATCTCGACCAGCACATCGTCGGCTCCGGGCGCCGGGGTGGGCAACTCGGCGGCGTGCAGCACCTCGGGTCCACCGAACTCGGTCAGCACCATTGCTTGCATTGTGTACGGCGGGGGAGCCACGTGGGAGGTCATTACTCGGTCATAGTCCGGCCGCACGGCCCGTGGAAGGCGGGTTCCCGCTTGGTGACACGCCGATTGAACAGCTCGCAGGGATTCGATTTTGGTGACCGGTGGTCCGAGCTCGGTGCGGGACAATGGGGTGACCGACTGAAACGGGGGACGGTCCATGCCGTACACGGTGTCGCAGGTGGTGAATTCCGATCCGGCTGCGGCGCAGCGCGTCGGCGCTCAGATCGACAAGGCCAGAACACAATTCGCGCATCTCGCCGAGGACTGGACCGGGACGGCCGCCGCCGCGCAGAAGCAGGCCCGCGAATCACTTGACGAGCAAACCTCCTACCGGAACCACCTCTACGCACCACGTCGTCGACTTGGGCGCGCTGAGCGGCTAATGTCCGCGGAATGGCCACGCTGACAGACGATGTCGCCCGACTGCTCGAGGAACGGTCGGGCCGTGTGGTCGTCGGTCTGACCGGGCCGCCGGGTGTCGGCAAGTCGACCGCAGCCGAGCGCATCGTTGATGAAATCAATGCCGTTCAGCGCGATTTCGCTGCCCTGCTGCCGATGGACGGATTTCATCTCTCCAACGCGCAGTTGACGCGGCTCGGTCGAAAGGGCCGCAAGGGCGCACCGGATACGTTCGACGCGGCCGGCTTTCTGGTATCGGTGGCTCGGGTCCGAGACGGTTACCGGGCTGCTGATGTCTATGTGCCCCAGTTCGATCGGACGCTCGAAGAGCCTGTCGCGGCCGGGCTCGTTGTGCCGGCAGCTGCTCGGGTGGTGATCGCGGAGGGTAATTATCTTGCGCTGCCGTCTGGTGGCTTTTCCGGGGCGCGTGACCTGATCGACCGGCTGTACTACCTCAGGGGTGCCGATGATGTGCGGCGGCAGCGGCTCCTTGCCCGGCACCTCGCCGGCGGGCGCAGTTTGATCGCGGCTGAGCATTGGGTGCGCGCGGTCGACGAACCGAACGCGCGGCTCATCGCCGAGACCGAGGGGCGATGTGATCGCACCTGGGACATGGATGACGGCGAGCTGCTGTGATCTCGACTCCTATCGCGATCCGGGCGGCGATCGCGCCGTCTCCGCAGTCTGACGGCGGTAACCCGACGGTGATTGGCCGCTGAACTGGGTGAAGCAGCGGGTGAATGCGCTGAGGCTCTCGAAGCCGACTGCGGTGGCAGTGGCTTGCACCGATTGTCCCGGCTCTGTCAGCAAGGCCATCGCGCGGAGCATCCGGGCGTTGAGAAGATAAGTCCGCCAGGACAATCCGATGGATTCCTGGAACAGCCGGCGCAACGACCGCTGCGACACCGCGACCGCGCGGCTCACCTGTTCTGCTGTTGCCGAGGCGAGATGGTCTTTGGTGTAGACGGTACTACTCGCCTCGATGTGCTTCCCGACGTTCACCGGTTTCTCCGCCCGGCATCTCAACATTGCACCGTGAAGAGGCCACGCTGGTGATGGTCTCGGCTTACAACGACTGGCACATCGATGAATGGGCCGGCTCCTACCTGGACCGGTTCATCCCGATCGCGATCCTGCCGACGTGGAATCCCGAGGCGATGTGCCGCGAAATCCGCCGGGTCGCCGCCAAGGGCTGCCGGGCTGTCACGATGCCCGAGCTGCCGCACCTGGAAGGTCTGCCCAGCGACGTCTTCCGCGAGCACTCACTGGCTTGCTATGTCACCGACAAGACCTCACTGAAGCTGCGGCACGAGATCGGCATCGACATCATCGCCTGGGAGTGCGACTATCCGCACTCGGACTGCTTCTGGCCGGACGCGCCCGAACAGGTACTCGCCGAGCTCAACGCGGCCGGGGCATCAGACTCCGACATCAACAAGATCACCTGGGAGAACTCCTGCCGATTCTTCGGTTGGGATCCGTTCAAGCTGACCGCGAAGGACCAGGCGACGGCAGGTGCGCTGCGCGCCAAGGCCACCGATGTCGACGTGTCGATCCGGCCCCGCGCCGAGTGGGCGCAGCTGTACGCGCGGAAGCAGATGACGCTCACCTGACCGGCGCCGGACTCAGCGGCGAGTCAATTCGGCGTAGCGGGTCACGTGGTGGTCGGTCGAGCCGTATTCGTATTGAACGGCGGTGAGCCGCTTGAAGTAGTGGCCGATGGCGAGCTCTTCGGTCATGCCCATGCCGCCGTGCAGTTGCACCGCGTTCTGGCCGATGAACCGTGCGGCACGGCCGATCGTGGCCTTGGCCGCCGACACCGAACGTGCCCGCGTGTGAGCGTCGGCCTCGAGGTTGAGCACGGCCAGATAGACCGCGGACACGGACTGTTCGAGCTCCATGTGCATGTCGACCATGCGATGCTGCAGGGCCTGGAAACTTCCGATGGGCTGGCCGAACTGCTGACGCTGTTTTGCGTATTCGACGGTGTCCGCCAGCACCTTTCGCATGTTGCCGACGGCCTCGGCGCACACGGCGGCGGCACCCTCGTCGCGGGCCTGGGCGAGCGACGGCCAGGCCCCGCCGTCGGTGCCCAGTAGCGCGTCGCCCGGCAGGCGCAGTTCGCGCAGCTCCAGATCAGCTGCGCGACGGTCGTCGACGGTGCGGTAGCTGTGCAGGGTGAGTCCGGGGCGCGGTGTCGTCACGTCGACCAGGAAGAGCGAGATGCCGTTGGTTGTCCGCGCGGTGATGAGCAGGTGGGTGGCCAGCGACGCGGTCATGACCATGATCTTGTCGCCGGTGAGCACCCAGTCGTCGCCATCACGCGATGCGGTGGTCTGGGCGTCCTGCCACCGGTCGCCGCTTCGGGCCTCGGCCGCGGCGAGTGCGACAACCGCTGTACCGGAAGCTATTTCCTCCAGCACGGGACCGGCGGCCGCACTGCCGGATCGCAGCAGCAGACCGGCGGCGACCACCGCGGTCTCCACGTAGGGTTCGATGACCAGTGCGTGACCCAGCGCTTCGGCGATGAGCATGACCTCGACGGGCCCGCCGCCGATGCCGCCGACCTCCTCAGGCAGAGCGGCGCCGAGAATGCCGAGTTCTTCGGCGAACGACCGCCAGATCTCGGGCTGCCAGCCGGGCCCGGATTTCGCTGCCGCCCGGCTGGTTTCGAGGCCGTATCGGCCGGCCAAGAACTTGGACAGGCCGTCGCGGAGAAGTTCTTGTTCGGCGGAGAATGTGAAGTCCATCTACAGCCCCAATTCTGCTTTGGCGAGGATATTGCGCTGAATTTCGTTGCTGCCGGCGTATATCGACCCGGCGCGGTCGTTGAAGTACCGCAGTGGCGCGACCGCCTGCCATGGCTCGCCACTGATGTAACCGTCTGCGGGCGGGGTGAATTCGGCCACCGGGCCGCCCGGGCGGGTGGCGTGCGGCTGGTACGCGCGGCCGCGGGGTCCGGCGGCCTCCATGGCCAGTTCGGTCAGAGTCTGGCTCAACTCGGTGGAGAGCACCTTCAACATCGATGACGCTGCGCCCGGATGTCCGCCGCCGGCCAGCGCGGCCAGCACGCGGTATTCGAGAATCTCGAGCACCTCGGTGCGGATTCGCGCATCGGCCAGCTTGCGGGAGAACGCGGCATCGTCGAGCAGCAGGCCGCCGTCAGGGCCCGGCGCTTGTACGGCTGCGGTGGCGATCTCGTCGGCCAGCACCTGCAGACCCGGGGCCGCCGCGCCGCCGCCGCGTTCGAACTCGAGCAGGTACTTCGCGACGGTCCAGCCGTCGTCGATCTGGCCGATCACGTTGCTCTTGGGAACCCGGACGTCGTCGAAGAACACCTGGTTCTGGACCTCTTCGCCGGACGTCATCACCAAGGGCCGGATTTCGATGCCCGGTGTGCTCATGTCGATCAACACGAACGTGATGCCCTGCTGCTTCTTGGCGGTGCGGGTGGTGCGCACCAGCGCGAACATCCAGTTCGCCTCGGTGGCGTGGGTCGTCCAGATCTTGCTGCCGGTGCACACCAGGTCGTCGCCGTCGGCGACGGCTGCCATGGTCAGGGCGGCCAGGTCGGATCCGGCTTCAGGCTCGGAATAGCCCTGGCAGAAGAAGACCTCGCCTGTCAGGATGCGCGGCAGGAAGTAGTCTTTCTGTTCCGTGGTGCCGAATCGGACGATCGCGTGGGCCACCATCCGAATACCCATCGGTGACAGCGACGGCGCCCCGGCCAGGATCGACTCCCGGCTGAAGATGTAGTGCTGCGTGAGGCTCCAATCGCAGCCGCCGTATTCGACCGGCCAGGCCGGCGCCGCCCAACCACGTTCGTGGAGGATGCGCTGCCACGCCAGGCTCGCGTCGTGATCGCTGTAGACGCTGGTCATCAGGCGGCCGGCTTCTTGAATCTCCGGGGTCAGGTTTTCCTGCAGAAACGTGCGTACTTCATCGCGGAATGCCAGATCGCTGGCCGACCAATTGAGGTCCATGCAGACTCCTCTGTCGCTTGGGCTGATCGCAGCCTAGCAACAAAGAAGTGAACTTAGTTAGCGATGTGGGGTTCAGGTGGCGGTGCGCTCCACGCTGTTCGTCTGCCTCGTGGACGCGGTGACCATGAAGGTCAGGTGATGGTCGAGCCGTTCTGCGGTGACGATCGCCGGCATCAGAACCCGCCACTGTTGGGTGAATCGGTCGCGCAGGTCCTGACCGTCGGATGCGGCGCTCGACATCAGCTCGGCGCCGAGGATCCAGGCCACCAGCGTGTTCGCGACATCGGCGGGGTTCGCACCCGGGCGGAGGTCGCCGTCGGTCTCGGCCCGTTTGATGTCGGAGGTGAACTGGTCGACGAAATTGACGTAGCTGTGCCGCGCGGTCGGGTTGAACCCTGCGAACGTGCGCAGCAGCTTGGTTCCGGCTTGGGCGGTCCGGTTGGTCGCCAGCAGGTCGCTGGTGGTGAAGGTACCGACGATCAACGACTCCATCGCGTTGTGTTCCGAGTCTCGAGCGGATTGGAAAACGTTGTGCAGCAACGCCATTGCCTCTTCGATGATGACAGTGGCCAGTGCTTCTTTGGAATCGAAATGGTAGTAGAGCGCGCCCTTGGTCAGTTCGGCGCGTTCGATGATGTCAGCCAAACCGGCGGCGGGATAACCGATCTCATTGATCAAATCGACAGCAGAGTCAATGATCTTGCGGCGGGTCACTTCGGATCGCGGCTGGCGCCCCATTCGTCGATCACCTTCCATCAGCGCGCGGTCAATGCAGGCCCCCGGAGTCATCCTACGGGTGCCATAACCTCAGCCGTTGATGGTGTCGTTCATTCCGAGAGTATGTAAAGTAGCCGAACGGCGAAACCGATCCCTGCCTGTCGGATTGTTGCAATTCGTCGAGGCTCGAGTCAGGGAATCAGGTTGGATTGGGACGCAGAAGTTGACGTGCTGTGCGTCGGCGCCGGTATCGGTGGCCTGGCGACAGCCATTGCCGCGGTCGACGCCGCCGCGGACGTGATGGTGACCGGAGTGCTGCGCGTCGATGATGATGGACGCTGGGTGCGCGGCGGCGAAGTCCACTTCGGCACTTTGGGTGCCTTCCTCGATGCGCGCATCGACGAGTTCCGGGTGCCGCGGGGAATCCCTGACGACGAGCCCGAGCCGGAATCCGACAGCCCCGGCGAGCCCGGCGAAGTCGAGATGGCTGGGCCGGAAACCGGCGAACCGCTCGATGCCACCGCCGTCTATTTCGCCGCGGTGACGGCCGAAGTCGACGCCGTCGCGAGCGCGCAGCCGTCGAACGGCCGGTCGGTGCCGGCGCGTGCGGTTCGTCCGCTTACCGAGTCCGAAACTCACACTCGCACCATCGAGACGTTCTTTGGCGCGGGTCTGCTCGACTGGGCCCGCGAGTGCCTGGATTCCGCCACCGGTGCGCTCTACAGCACGGTGCGCGGCTGGTCCGCGGAGACCCTGCGGGACACGGCCGGCAAGACGCTTCGGCTCGCTTCCCTCGGCACCGTCGACTGGCGTGCCGGTGACGGGCTGGGCGAACTGTTCGATTGGCTGGCGGCAGCTGCCGCCGAGCGCGACATTGCGGTCAGCTCGGCCAGCACGCTTCAGTCGTTGCTCTTCGAAGACCGTCGGATCATCGGAGCCGAGCTGAACACGCCTGACGGTCTGTACTTCGTGCGGGCTCGCCACGGTGTGGTGATCTCGCCCGATTTCACCGAGGTGGGCACACCTGCCGAGGCTGCCGCGCTACCGGACGGCACTCTCGAGGTCTGTATCGTGGGTCATCCGGCAAGCAGGTTCGCCCGCGTGGAACTTGTTGCGCGGTAACGCTGTTCGGGATCACATGTCGCTGGTGAACCGGACCGGTACCCGCCCCTTGCGATAGAGCGTGGCCATCTGATCACTCGGTAGTGGCCGCGACAGCAGGAACCCCTGCGCGCGGTGGCAGCCGTGGCGCAGCAATGTCGTTGCGGCAGCCTTGGTTTCGACGCCCTCGGCGACGATCTGGAGACCGAACGAGTCGGCCAGCGCGATGATCGCCCGGACGATCGCCAGATCGCCCGGGTTGGACCCGAGGTCGGTCACGAAGCTCCGGTCGATCTTCAGGATGTCGACCGGCAGCGACTTGAGGTGCGACAGCACGCTGTATCCGGTGCCGAAGTCATCGATCGCCAACCGCACCCCGGTTCTGCGGAGGTCGGCCAGTGTGGCGCGGGAGGCTTCGCTGTCCTGGACGACGACGTTCTCGGTGATCTCCAGGCACACCGATCCGCGGTCCAGGCCGAATTCATCGAGGATGTCGGCCACCGACTCGGCGAAGCCATCGGTGACCAGTTGCACCGGGGAGACGTTGACGCGCAATTCGAAGTCGTCGCGATCATCGGAATCGCCCGAGTCGGCTCTGGCCGCCTGGAAGTCATCGCGCCACCGCGCGAACTCCCGGCACGCGGTGCGCAGCACCCAACGACCCAATTCGCCTGCCAGGTTGATCGATTCGGCGATCCCGATGAATGCGGCCGGAGGGAGCAGTCCGCGGGTGGGGTGGTCCCAGCGCACGAGCGCCTCGGTGGCGAGCAGCTTTCCGGTGCGCATGTCGATCTCAGGCAGGTAGTTGAGCAGCAGTGCACCGTTCTCGATGACGTCCTGCAGATGCAGCTCGATGTCGTTGCGGTAGGCCGTTTCCAGGGACATCGCGGTGGTGAACACCGCGACGCGGTCGCCGCCCGCCGACTTCGCGCTCAACACGGCCTGGTCGGCTCGGCGGAGCAGGTCCGAGGAATTGTCAGAACCCGGAATGCCGGAGGCGACGCCGACACTGACTGCCCGCGTGAGCCGTTCGCCGTCGATCCAGACGCGGCGCCGCAACGAATCCTGGAGCTGATAGGCGAGGGCCTCGGCCTTGCTGGCGGATATCGGATCGGCCGGGACGACGACGAACTCGTCGCCGCCGAGCCGGGCGATCACGGTCTTGCTGTCGACGCCCTCGGTGAGGCGCTGCGCGAAGATCCGGATAAAAGAATCGCCTGCGCTGTGCCCCAGATAGTCATTGATCGCCTTGAGTCGATCGAGGTCGAAGAACAGGGCGGTCACCGGTCCGGGTTGTCCCGGTTGCAGCCGGGCATCGAGATGCGCGATGAGGGCGCGGCGGTTGTGTAGTCCGGTGAGGTCATCGTGCTCGGCCAGGTATCGAAGCTGCTCCTCCGCGAGCACCCGGGATTGGGCCTGTGTCAACAGCGAAGCGATGGCCTGCAGTGCATTGATCTCTTCGGTGACCCATTCACGGTTGCCGTACTTGACGAAGCCGAGCGCTCCGGTGGTGCGCTCGCCGGAGACCAAAGGCGTTGCTGCCAGGGATATCTGGGGGACATTGCGACCGGCCTCGATGCGCCGCTGATAGTCGTCGGTTTCCGGTTCGGGGTGCACGATGAGCGGTGTCTTGCGATGTTCCAATTCCGCAAAGACCGGGTCAGCGTCGGCGAAGTACACGACGCGCAGGGGGTCCGGCTCCGGAATCTCCGGCCGCAGTGGCCATTCCGCGACGAGTATCGAGGCACCGATCGCATGATCGTTGCGGCGGAGAAAGCTGACGTCGACGCCGAAGTAGTTGACGAGAATCTCCAGAACGTCCGTGTACACCTTGGTGTTGTTGCTGGAGTCTGCCGCCATCAACCGCGTCGCAACCTCTGTCACCACGCGATCCAGTGAAGGGGGAGACTCGTCGATGGACATGAGACGATCAGCTTAACCTGCGCTGACGTCAAAGGCGGTGCTCCTGCGGCTCGGTACCGAAGCCGGCGGCGCATCCGATATTCGGAGCGTGAGCACCATCGCCTCGTCGTGTCCTTTGCTGGTCGCCGCGTCGAATGTGCCCTGTA
>Ga0207658_10001931_pt1 | contig 15469 bp, 11 predicted proteins | sample KBSS33metaG_FD_184322 | JGI IMG/M metagenome (GOLD analysis project Ga0207658, IMG submission 184322) | Switchgrass rhizosphere microbial communities from Kellogg Biological Station, Michigan, USA - KBS S3-3 metaG (SPAdes) (version 2) | ecosystem: Host-associated > Plants > Roots > Rhizosphere...
ACGCGCGATCGTCCCCAAGTCTTCAACGATCTGCTCGCGCGTCATGCCCAGGCCATTGTCGGAAATGGTCAGCGTACCCGCTTCTTTGTCGGCTGAGAGTCGAATCTTGTAATCCGCATCCCCTTCGGTCAGTCCCGGCTCGGTGAGTGCCTTAAACCGTAGCTTATCAATCGCATCAGCAGCATTCGAAATCAGCTCGCGAAGAAAGATCTCCTTCTTCGTGTAGAGCGAATGCGTAATCAAATCCAGAAGCTGCTTGAGCTCAGTCTTAAACTGAAGACGTTCCGGCGTAGCGGTGGCGTTGGACATAGCTTGTTAATCCTCGTGAAAAGTCATTTGCAGGGACTCTGCGCAATGGCTTTACACAAAAGATGTGCCATGCCCGTTCAAAGCATAACCTGCTTGTTGGCATGTAATTACAGAACGGCCGCCGTCGGCCCGAGACTGTCGTTTTGGCAGCATTGCCTGCTTGTTATGCCATCGCCGAGGTCCGTTTCCCCCCTTGGCGACTACTGAAACGTCGTCTTGATCAGCTTCCGAATATCCTCCACGAGCGGCGATTTGGAATTCTGCTTCAGCGCCGCCTGCAGCAGCGTCCGCGCATCCACCTTCTTATTGGCTTCGATTAGCGTTTTCGCCTGCGCGATCTTCAGCGAAGTGTCATCCACGCTCACCACGACCTTGGTCAGTCCCTGCGGCGCTGCCATATTAAAAGTGCCTGTGATGCGCACATCGTCCGGCGTGATCGCGATCACCTGCGGATTCCGCCCCTCTTTGGCGATCGAAAACTTCAACTTATCGCCAAATGCCAGCCGGCTCTTCACCGCCGTCTGCAGGAGCGTCGATGGCAGCCAATCATCCTTGGGTAGCTTCACCGTACCGGCCTCAGCCGCTTTGAAGAACTCTTCAAAATTGTCATACGTCTGCCTTTCCTTGGCTGCACGTCCCAAGTAGCTGCAGAATTTCGCCACAGTTGCCTTGGTGTAAAGGTCGATCGTCGTCGTCGGCTTTTGTGCCAGCCACCACGCCGCCCAGAGCTTTTCCAGGTTTTCCGTCGATCCAAAATTATCCGCCCAGGCCGCTGGCCACTGCTTGCCGGCCCTCAGATCCCGAATGAATTTGGCAAACGCCGCCTGGTACTTCCCATCATCGCCATGCGCCAGGAAATGCACCATCGTCCAGGCCATGTCGTAGTTGCGGGGGTCCGCTTCAAAATTCCATTGCCGGTGCGAGAGCATCATCATGTCGCGCAGCGGCCGAAATCGCTTCGCCTCGATCACCCGCTGCATTCGCAGCAAACGCTGGGGCGGAATCACCCCCGTCACCATTCCATCCCCTGTCCAAATCCCTTCGCCAAAATACTCCGCTAGGCCTTCGTTCAACCAACTCGGCAGCTCGCCCCGGATCACCGCATGCGCAAACTGGTGAAACCCTTCATGCTGCACCGTATGCCAGGTTTCGCGATCATTCTTGGGCTCAGCGATCGCCATCAGATAATCGCCGCGCTCAGACCCCGAGACAAACACCCCGGAAGAGCCAGGCGGACCCCCAAACTGCACGTAATCCATTTCACTGCTGAACAGAAAAAAGGGGAACTTGGTCTTGATGGCTCCCGAAAACTCCTTAGTCCGCTCCCGGTATTCTTCCACCATCCGGCTCATGCGCATTACAGCCTCCTGAAGCCGCTCGCCTTCCAGATCGCTATAAAGCTCATAATAAGGCGATGGCTGTGGTCGCACCGTAGGCGGTAGCGGCGCATCCCCGCCAGGCCGCTTGGCCGCCTCCGCGCGAGGCAGTGCCCCTGTCAAAAAAAAAGTCGACACGGCGACCATCGCCCCCAAGAAAATGCAATAACGCATATCCAAGCTCCCGCTTGCACTTTATGTAGTTGGGGGATGCCCCCGCTTTCGCTCCGCATGGTCCACAATACACAGGCATGTGTATCTATTGCAAGGCCAACGTCCTTTCACTTTCCGGACGCCGCGCTCTTCGGGTATAGCTTCCCCCTATGTTCGAGCCGCGCCGTTACAAGTTGGTCATCTCCTACCGTGGAACGCGTTACCACGGCTGGCAGGAGCAGTCAGTGAATGAAAATACCTGGCGCGCCGAGCGTCCGCCCAATGGCCAGGGAATCCCCACTGTTCAGGAAACGCTCGCCCGCACCATTCGCGGCGTCGTGGGTCACCCCATTATCCTGCAGGGCTCGAGCCGCACGGATTCAGGCGTACATGCCAAGGGTCAGGTGGCACATTTCGATACCGATCAATTCCAGATCCCCTTGGAAGGCCTCCGCCGGGCCGTCAACGCGCGCTTGCCCGAAGATGTGGTCATTCGCACACTCGAACAAGTCCCGCGCAGCTTTGATGCGATCCGCTCGACCACCAGCAAACGCTACCAATACTTCATCTGGACAGCCGAGAACCGCCCGGTCTTCTTCTCCGATCTCGCCTGGCATCGCTGGCAGAAATTGGATGTCGATGCGATGACCCAGGCTGCGGCAATGTTCGTAGGCTCCCACGACTTCGCTGCATTTGCCAAGCCCGGACATGGGCGTGAGAACACGATTCGAAATGTACTTGGCTGCGATCTCACCCGCCGCGGTCCGGTCCTGGTCATCGGCGTCCATGGCACCGGCTTTCTCTGGAACATGGTCCGCATCATGGTCGGCACGCTGGTCGATGTCGGCCTCGGCCGTTACAAACCTGCCGACATCGCCGAGATGTTCGAATCCCGAGATAGAAAAGCCTCCGGCGGCACCGCCCCCGCGCATGGGCTCTATCTTCAGTGGATCAAGTTCAGGGAGGAGCCGGAGTCAGTAGTCGGTAGTCAGCGCTCTCCCGAAAGCACTTAGGACTAAAACATCATGGAAAATTACCGCTGGCTCCTCTACGCCGCCCTCGGCGCTCTCGCCGCCGCCTCTATCGCCCCTCTCGGCAAAAAGGGTGTCGAGCACCTTGATCCTTCCGTTGTCACCGCTGTTCGCTCGGTCGTCCAAGCTCTTGTCGTGATTCTCGTCGTCACCGTGATGGGCCTGTGGCGCGATTTGCGCAACTTCGACGCCAAAGCCATCGGCTACGCAACGCTCACCGGCATCGCCGGGGCAGCCTCCTGGATCTTTATGTTCAAAGCCCTCGCCTCCACCGGCGGCGACGCCTCCCGCGTGATGCCCATCGATAAAATGAGCATGCCGATCGCTGTCATCCTCGCCGTCATTTTCCTCGGGGAGCGCCCCTCGCTCACCAACTGGACCGGCATCGCCCTCATGACCACCGGCGCTATCCTGGCGGCGTGGCCACGACCGCATTAAACGCCAATACAATTCGCGCCTTGCCGTTTGCGGCTTCGCACGCGAATTCCAGGCGCACCTCCCGCGCCATTCAGTTCTCTGTGCCCCCTCTGTGCACTTTGCGTCTCTGGGTTGAATCTTCAGTTTTCGCGCAGAAAACTCACGCCAACGCGCCGGGCAAGCCCGGCGGCTAAATAGCATCATTGCTTTGAAAACTACGGAGAACTACTTCTTCTTGTCCTTCTTATCCTGCTTGGGCTTCTTCACTTCTTTCTTCCGAACCTTGTTTCCTTTGCCCATAATTCAATCTCCAGGCAGGCGCTTAGACCACGCAATATGCCTACTTAGCACATCCCGCGCAAAGTACCGACCCGCAGAGTGTACACGAACCATCAAACAAGCCACTCTCGGTGCAACTGAACTGGCAACGAACACTGCGCCGCCGTAGCAACTCGCAACACCCCCGCATACACTCTTCTCCGCAATGCTCGAAGCCATCACCCAGCGTCGCTATCTCCTGCCATTTCACGCTTCCCGCCTGCCGCAACAGTTCACCGATGTGCTGGTGATCGGCGGCGGCGTCGCGGGCCTCCGCGCCGCCATCGCCGCCGCAGATGCCGGGGCAGATGTCCTGCTCCTGACCAAAGACACCATCGCCGAATCCAATACCTGGTATGCTCAGGGCGGTATCGCCGCAGTCCTTCAGCCGCTTGATTCGCATGATTCGCACATCCAGGATACGCAGGTGGGCGGCGCAGGTCTCTGCGACGATCGTGCCGTGCGCATCACAGTCGAAGAGGGACCCAAGCGCGTCCTTGAGCTTCTCGAATGGGGCGCTAATTTTGATAAGAAAGCCGGCAACCCTCATGGCCTGGCCTTCACCCTCGAAGGCGGCCACTCCTTCGCCCGCATCATTCACGCCTATGGCGATGCCACTGGCAAAGAACTCGCCCAAACCCTCATCCGCACCGTCAAATCCCGCGACAACATCCGAACGTCAGAAAGCTCGTTCGCGATCGATCTGATCACAGACGAGGACGGAAGACAGAAGGATGAAGGCAAGAGGCCGAACCCAGATCCACTCGCAACTCGCAACGCGCAACCTGCAACTCCTCAACACTCTTCTCCTCGCTGCGTCGGCGCAATCGCCTTGATCGACAATCAAGTCCAGATCATCTGGGCCAAGCAGACCATCCTCGCCTCAGGGGGCGCGGGCCAGCTTTATCGCGAATCAACCAACCCGAAAATCGCCACCGCTGATGGCCACGCCATGGCCTACCGCGCAGGCGCGACGCTTCAGGAAATGGAGATGGTGCAGTTTCATCCCACCACGCTCTATGTCGCCGGTGCATCGCGCGCCCTCATCACCGAGGCCGTGCGCGGCGAAGGCGCTTACCTGGTCGATCGCAATGGCTATCGCTTCATGGCGGACTACCACCCTTCGCTCGAACTCGCCCCGCGCGATGTCGTCAGCCGCGCCATCGTCGAGCAGATTCGCAAAACGCATTACACCCATGTCTATCTCGATGTCCGTCACCTCCCGCGCGAGCAGTTCCTCGAGCGTTTCCCGCAGTTGGCGCGGTTGCTTCATGAATTTGATCTGGATCCGGCCAAGGATCTCATCCCCGTGCATCCAGCAGCCCACTATATGATCGGCGGCGTCGATGCCGACGACTTTGGCCGCTCCACCCTCGCTGGTCTCTACGCCGTTGGTGAAGCCGGCTGCTCCGGGCTCCATGGCGCCAATCGCCTGGGCTCCAATTCACTGCTTGAAGGCCTTGCTTTCGGCGCTCGCGCCGGTGCTGACGCCGCCAAGGCTGCGATGGAGCGCGAGATTCATTTCCCGCTCAAGCTCGAGCATCGCATCCCGCCATCCACCCGCACTGATCTGGATATCGTTGACGTCAAATCCTCTCTGCGCTCGGTCATGTGGCGCAACGTCGCTATCGAGCGCGATGGCGATCGACTAGCCGAAACGCGCGAAATCGTCGCATTCTGGGCCCGCTACGTGATGGATAAAGTCTTCAGTCCCGCGGTGCTGGGCCACGCCGCCGCCGTCGCCGGCTGGGAAGTGCAGAACATGCTTACGGTCGGCGCACTCATCGCCACTGCAGCTATCACCCGCACCGAATCCAGAGGGTGTCATTACCGAATGGACTACCCGCAATTAGACGATGCGCATTGGCGTCTCCACCTCCTCTGGCGCAGACCCTTGGAAACCGCAATCCCACAACCGGTGGGATAGTTTTGTGGCATGGATAAGGCTCTAAGGCCTTACCCGTGTCTTACGTTTGAGTAGAAATCGCAGACCACGGGTAAAGACTGAGAGCTTTATCCATGTCACCAGAACCATCCTCCCATTTATCACCTTATGATCTCGACCCTCATGAAACTCCCTCTCATTCTCCTACTCCTTGTGACCCTCCCGCTCCGCGCTGATGAGAAGCCCGATGAATCCCTCGATCTCCTGGTCACCGTCATCGCCGCCACCGAAGAGCCCGCCGCTCAGGCCGATATGTTGCGTGGCCTTGCTTCCGCGCTCGAAGGCAAGAAAAACGTAAAGATGCCCACCGGCTGGGCGGAGCTTTCGCCCAAGTTGATCAAGAGCCCCAACGAAGAAGTCCGCAAGCTCGCCGCCCAGCTTTCCGCTGCGTTTGGAGATGTCGGCACGCTTGATGCGATGAAGAAGACCGCCGCCGACGCCACCAAGCCCGCCGCCGAGCGCATCAAAGCCATCGAATCGCTTCTGACCAAGCCCGACCCCGCGCTCGCGACGCTATTGCAATCCCTTTTAAAAGACAAAACGTCAGGCCTCGCCGAAGCCGCCATCAAAGGTCTTGGAGCAATCGAAGATGCCAAGACGCCCGCTGCCCTTTTGGAAGCCTATCCCGCGCTGGATGCCGATGCGCGACGGGCGGCTTTGAATCTCCTCAGCTTCCGCAAGACCTACGCCCAGGCCCTCGTCTCAGCCATCAAGTCAGGCCAGATCCCGCCCAAGGAACTCACCGCCTACACCGTCCGCCAACTTCGCAATCACAACGACAAAGACATTGATGCCTTCGTCACGCAGACCTGGGGCGTCGCCCGCACTTCGCCTCAGGACAAGATCGATCTGATCGCCAAGTTAAAGCAGCAACTCGCCACCGCCGAACCTAAGCCAGATCCCGCCGCCGGCCGAGCGATCTTCGCCAAGACCTGCCAGCAGTGTCACACCCTTTTCGGCGAAGGGGGCAAGATCGGCCCTGATATCACCGGCGCGAACCGCAGCGATCTCGATTATCTCCTGGTCAACATCGTCGACCCCTCCGCCGTTATTCCCAAGGACTATCAGGTCACCAATGTCTGGACCAAGGAAGGCGATGTCCTCTCTGGAATCATGACCCAGGAAGACGCCCAGGCCATCACCATCCTCACCGAAACCACCACCACCCGCATCGAGCGCAAAGACATCGACACCATCAAGAAGAGCGAACTCTCCATGATGCCCGAAGGCCTGCTCCTGCCTCTCTCCAAGCAGGAGCTCGCCGACCTGATCGCCTACCTCCGCTCGCCAGCGCAGGTGCCACTCAAGAAATAACCTCTCTTTTTGTCAGTCCGTTTCATTTCGAAGTGGGCTCCTGACCCTGGCATTCCACGTACAGTCACTTTCGAAGTACCTCATCAGAAAGACATGCCTGCGCAAGGGGTAGTTAGACGATGAATCGGTCCTTGAGGGGGCGAACGCAGTCGAGACAGAGCAAGTGCGGTGCGTTATAGTCCCGCCCTATCATGACCATTGACGACCAGATTCGCGCTCTCGCCCGGCGGAGTGAGCGCATTGTTCCGGAGGCGGATTTACGGAAGAAGCTTGAGGCTTCGGCGAAATCAGGGAAACCGCTGCGCATTAAGCTGGGGATGGATCCGACGGCGCCGGATGTGACGCTTGGGCATGCGGTGCCGCTGAAGGTGGTTCGGCAGTTTCAGGAGTGGGGGCATAAGGCGGTGCTGATTATTGGGGATTATACGGCGCGGGTGGGGGATCCTTCAGGGCGGAATACGACTCGGCCTGTGCTGTCGGGCGAGGAGATTGATGCGAACGCCAAGACCTATGTTTCTCAGGTCGGGAAGATTTTGCTGACGGATGCGGAGCATCTGGAAGTGCGCTACAACGGCGAGTGGTTCAGCACGATGAACCTGCTGGATATTCTGAAACTAACGAGCAAGAAATCCGTGGCGCAGATGCTGACGCGCGAAGATTTCAGCAATCGCTACTCCACGGGCGTGGACATTCGCATTCATGAGTTTCTGTATCCGCTGATGCAGGGGCATGACAGCGTGATGATTGATGCGGATGTGGAGATGGGCGGGTCGGATCAGTTGTTTAATAATCTGGTCGGGCGTGATCTTCAGGAGGATGCGGGGAAGCCCGGGCAGGCGGTGATCGTGACGCCTCTGCTGGTGGGCACGGATGGGAAGATCAAGATGTCGAAGTCGAAGGGGAACTACATTGGCGTGACGGATGCGCCGAGCGGTCAGGCGGGCATGTTTGGGAAGATCATGTCGCTACCTGATGTGCTGATGGAGTCTTACTACCAGTTGTTGACCGATCTACCGATGGATGAGGTTCGGCAGCAGATCGCAGCCAGTCCGCGCGATGCGAAGGTGGCGCTGGCGAAGCACATTATTACCTGGCTTCACGATGCGGAGGCGGGGCGGGCGGCGGAGGAGGAGTTCAATCGGCTGTTTGGCGCGAAGAAGGATAAGGACGCGGTGCCGGAGGATACGCCGACGATTTCGGTGGCGGACCTTGGGGCGGGGCCGCATAAGCTAGCGGTGCTGTTGGTGAAGGCGGGGCTGGCGGTGAGCAATGGCGAAGGGACGCGGAAGATTAAAGAGGGGGCGGTGAGTGTGGATGGGCAGAAGGCAACGGACTTCGCGGCGACGATCAGCGTGGAGAAGGCGATGATCGTAAAGCTGGGGCGGAAGTTTGCGCGGTTGGTGCCGTGAATTGTCTGGTGGCATGATGGGTACAGCGACAGCCATACCCGTGTTTTGTGGCCCTTGGATGAAGACACGGGTATGGCTGTCGCCGTACCCATGCCACATGCGCTGCGCCATTCGGCATTCTTCTTTCCGAATGATGTTTGAGCGGTTACGATAGATTCACCAACCGCGAGTGCCGGCTTAACCTGGCTGGGCGAATATTTAAGTCAAACATGCGTCACTACGATTGCGCCGTTATCGGCACGGGACCGGCTGGGCAGAAGGCCGCTATTCAGGCGGCGAAGCTTGGCAAGCGCGTTGCGATTATTGAGAGGAATGCTGCTGTGGGCGGGGCGGCGATTAACACGGGTACGATCCCTTCGAAGGCGCTGCGCGAGGCGGTGCTGCACCTGACAGGGGCTTCCAAGCGCGGGCTATTTGGCGAGGGTTATCGCGTGAAGCGCGATATCACCGTTGCAGATCTGATTTTTGTTTCGCAGCAGGTGATTCATCATGAGTTGCAGCTCGTGCGGTCGCATTTTGATCGCAATGGGATTGACCTGATTTGGGGCGAGGCGAAGTTTGAATCGCCTAACCGGATTCAGGTGCTTCGGCCTGGCGATTCGGAGCACATTACGGCGGACAAGTTTTTTATCGCTTCGGGCACCCGGCCCTCCAAGCCCTCAGCTGTTCCGTTCAATGATCAGTCGATTTTTTGTTCGGATTCGATCTTGAAGATGTCGCGCCTGCCGCGCTCGATGATCGTGGTGGGGGGTGGCGTAATCGGCTGCGAGTATGCGTGCATGATGGCTACGCTTGGGGTGAAGGTGACGCTGGTTGAGGGGCGGCATGAGGTGCTGGGGTTTCTGGATCGCGAGATTATTGAGGCGTTTCAGTACCACATGCGCGCGATGGGGATGACGCTGCGGATGAATGAGAAAGTCGCGAAGATTGAGCTGATCAAAGCGCCACCCGCGACGGCGAGCGCGCCGCCCGGCCCGGCGGCGGCGGTTCCCGGCGCGGGGGCCGAGGGTGTTCCTCCAAAAGGCACCGCCGAGGCGGTCTCGCTCAATGGCCATGCGTGGAACGTGCCGCTGGTGCAGGCGACGCTTGAATCAGGCAAGGCGCTGAAGGCGCAGACCCTTTTGTATGCGGTGGGGCGGCAGGGGAATACGGAGCGGTTGGGGTTGGATACGGCGGGGTTGCATGCGGATGATCGCGGGCGCGTTCCGGTCGATGCAAACTACCGCACCGAAATTCCAAATATCTACGCGGTGGGGGATGTGATTGGCTTTCCAGCACTCGCGTCGACCTCAATGGAGCAAGGGCGACTCGCGGTCTGCCATGCGTACGGCGAGCCTACCAAATCGATTCCAGATTTGTTTCCGTATGGGATCTACGCGGTGCCGGAGATCTCGATGGTCGGCAAGACTGAGCAGCAGTTGACGGATGCGGGGATTCCTTATGAAGCCGGCGTGGCGCAGTACAAGGAACTGGCGCGCGGGCAGCTATTGGGCGATGATACGGGGATGCTGAAACTGCTGATTCATCAGGAGAATCTGACGATCCTGGGGGTGCATGCGATTGGGACGGGATCGACGGAGTTGATTCACATCGGCCAGGCGGTGATGGCATTTAATGGGACGGTGGAGTTTTTTATCAACAACGTCTTCAATTTTCCGACGCTGGCGGAGGCGTATAAGGTGGCGGCGCTGAATGGGTTGAATAAGTTGAGGCATATTTAGGCGGAAAGAGGCGGGCTATTTCCCGCTCAGCTCCAGCGCCACCTTTTCCGCTTCTTTTGTGCCGATGATGCGCAGCAGTTTCAGCGCAATCGCCCGGCGGCGCATTTCGGGATCTACCGGCGCTGTCGAATGAAGTTTTCTCAGCGCAGCACTCAATCGAGTCTTAACTTCCAACGATTCTGAGCGGCGCAGGGCGTCGCGGATGAGGGCTTCGGCGGCGGGGCCTAAGTTGGCGACGTCTTCGGTGGCTTTTTCGCGGGCTTCGAAATCGTCGCCGTCGAGGGCGAGCATCAGGCCTGAGAATTTCTTTTTGTCGACGTCGCTTTTCTTGACGTTGTTGCGGAGGAAGTCCGCGACTTTGTCGCCGCCTTCGACGAGCTTCCAGAAGGCTTCGGTTTCTGCAGCTGGATTGGGGCCGCCTATCGCATCCCACAAAAGGCGCGTGGCGGCGACGTCGGGCGGCTTAAGGTCGGCGGCATCGAGGACTTCGACTTTCACATTGTCCAAGCCCCAGCATTCATCATCCGCGGGTTGCAGGCCTTCCGCGCCGGCGAAGTTAAACTGCACGCTGCCCGCGGTGTGGGGCAGGGTGAAGGTCATTTTGTAAACCGAATCCACGGGCTGGGGGCCCAGATTATTGAGAGGCCAATCGAAACCGAGGGTGTTGTTTTCGGTTGCGCCGGTGCGGGCGGGGTGCGATTCCCCGGGGAGGAGCGAGGGATAGCTTTGCGTCTGCGCCTCTTTGACGATGTTGGGAGAATTGAAATCGAGATTAGAGAAAGTGGCGTTGACGAGCTCGAGGCCGCCATCAAGTTCCATCTTCCAGGCATCGGGCCCGATTCGCGAGCCACGCGTGCTGAAGACCGCATTGCCATCCCACGTATTCATGATGTAGAGCTCTAGAGTGATGCGAACAAATTCATGCTTGGGGAGATCATCGAGCTTGAAGGTGAGTTTGTCAGTGGTGAAGTTGCCGAGAAAATGCCGGCCATTGCGCGGGGTGGTTTCGACGTTGGTGGCGGACCACTCTTTGCCTACTTTGTCGGGATTTTCAAAATCATTGGAGTAAACGGTGGTGCCGGCGTGGGTTGATGAGGCAATGGCAGCGAGCAGGGCGATGGCAGAGATGTGTAGGCGAGGACCGAGCATGCGAGCGACCTCCGTGCCCCCGGGGTTCAGCATGTTGTACCCGGGAAAACGGAGGTTGCGACAGGAAAAGTTTCTGAGTCGCGCGTTCAGAGGCTTTTGCTGGACTCGCTTGGGAGGTTGGATGCGGGCGTTTTTGGGCTTAAGGCGCATGCCCTGGTGTGATGACGATTAGGCTATGAATCATGGCCACACCAGAGCGTGAACTTGAGTTGGCGAACGCAGGCGAAATCGGGCCAGGCGAGTGCTGCGAAGTGCGAATCAATTTGCAGGGCCTTCACACCCGGCCATCGCCCCGCGGCGATGAAGCGACCATCCGAACGAAAGTTGTCGATACCGCTGGGAGAGGGAGTATGGGCTTTGGCCTGCTGTGCGCGGAGGCATTGGCGGCCTTTTTACTTGTGCGCTTTGGCCTTGGAGGCGGGGAGATCAGGGTCGAAGATGGTGTCGGATTTGTCGGCGCCTGAGTAGAAATCTTTGCCTGCGCCGCCTTGGAGCAGGTCAGCGCCTTTGCCGCCATGAAGATGGTCGCTGCCTTCGCCGCCGTCGAGGTGATCGTTGCCGGCGCCGCCGTGGAGGATGTCATTTCCTGCGCCGCCGAAGAGCGTGGCGGCGTGTTTGTTGGAACCCGGGATGATGAGGAAATCGTTGCCGGTTCCTCCATCGAGGAGGTTCGTGCCGGCTCCGCCGTGGAGCATGTCGTTGCCGGAGCCGCCGTGGAGGGTGGTGTCGCCGCCGCCACCGGCGAGGAAATCGGGACCGTCGCCGCCCCAGATTTCAGCGGGGACCATGATGTGCTTATCCACGCGGATCACATCGTTGCCCGCGCCGCCTTCGACGATGATTTTGTCAGCCTGGAAAAGACCTTGGGAAGTGCCGCCGATGAAGAGCTCGATCTTGCCGGTCTTACCGGCGCGTTTGAACTCGATAGAGTCGGGGCCATCGGTGCCGACGACGACGAGCGCGGAGAGGCCAGTCGCGGAATCGGTGACGACACCGGCCGCGCTGACTGTCACGCTTAGCGTCGTTTCGCCAACCGCGCCCTCCGCATCACGCACGCGCAAGGTGATCAGATAAACACCCGCTGTGGTATATGAATGCTGGGCGGAATGATCGTTGGATGAAGCGGGCGCGAAGTCGCTCACACTGCCGTCGCCGAAATCCCAGGAGACTTCATGCGCGCCCGCCAGATCATCGTCCGTGAACGAGCCAGCGAGCGAGTAGATAAACCCGCGCACCGCGGTGGAAGGCCCGACAAGTGTTGGAGTAGGAGCAACATTGACTACAACCGGTGGTGGCGGCAGGGGGATCGCGAAGCGCGCCAAGACAAAATCACGATTGGTGGCTACGAAATACCCCGTACCCGCGACCATCACCCGGCCTTGCTCATCGACAGCCACCGCGGTCGCGGCTTCTTCAGTAAAGCCAGCATCGAGTTGCGCGAATCCGCCGGCGCTAAAATCTTCGTCGCGCGTGCCATCGCTGTTGAGGCTCAGGATGGCCAGATCTGTGCCAGTTCCGGCAGCGACCTGTCCTGCGAGGACGATTTTGCCACTCGCGGTGAGAGTGACGGCGTACGCTTGATCGCGCGATCCGCCGAGATCGGCGATGACGATTCCGCCGACGCCGAAAGATGAATCGAGCACGCCCGCCGAGGTGAGCCGGGCGACGGCGAAGTCGGAGGCATCAGTCTTCGAATCACGGGCGTAGCCCGCGATGATGATGCTGCCATCCTCCTGCAGCGCCAGCGCTCGGCCCGCATCATCCGAGCCGCCAAAATCGACGACAGCTTTTCCGCCTACGCCGAAGGTGGAATCGAGCGCGCCATTGGCGGTGTAGCGGATGAGCGCGACATCAGTCAGGCCAGTGGCGAAGGGACTTGCATAGCCGGCAAGAACAATGCCGCCATCAGGCTGGACGACCATTGCGGAAGATCCGGAGTAGGCATCATCGCACGGTGTCGTGACCATTCCGCCAATTCCGAAGTTGGAATCGAGCGAGCCATTGGGCTTGAGCTTGGCGAGCGCAAATTGCGAAAGCGAATCGAGCGTGGCCATCCCGCCAACGAGAATGCCGCCATCGGCGCTCATCGCGACGGAACTGGCCTGGTCGAAATCTGCCCCAAAATGGAGAATGACTTTTCCGCCAGCGCCGAAGGATGAATCAAGTGTTCCGTCGGGCATGTAGCGGGCGAGGGCGAATTCGTAGAAGCCTGAAGCAGTGCAGGTTTCGCCCGCCAGAACGATGCGTCCATCGGGTTGAACGGTGACGGCGTAGGCCTGGTCGACGCTGGATCCAAGGTCGGTCGTGACTTGCCCCATCACGCCGAAAGATGCATCAAGCGAGCCATCGGCGTTGTAGCGGGCGAGAGCGAAATCGCCGTTTGAACCGCCTGCGACGAGCGTCTTACCGCCACTGAGCGCGATGGCGTAGGCTGAATCAGAGTGGTTGGAAAAGTCTGTAGCGAGTTTTCCGGCGAGGCCGAAGGTAGGGTCGGGGGAAAACGAATATTGAATGCGAGTTTCGAGAAGCTCCAGGGCGGCGGCGAAACGACGACGGGCGATGGTGCTGAGCATGGCGAGGGTCTCCGCGGGTTCTGGCCCGCTTGATGGCTCGCTCACTTCCGGGGACTGGCTTAGACTGATGTACGATATGCGGGGGTTGGGGGCAAATTGCGGATATTCGTTGCGGGGTTATTCATTGTTTGCCAGCCCATTTGACAATCCAACAAGATTTGGCTGAAAGCTCACAGTCGAAATTAACGGCGTTGGTGCCACGGTCACGCGCCCAGAGGCTTACGACATTGCGACCGGTATTCGCGTGGCCGGGTGTTTGGGATTACCAAACAATGTTCGTGATATGAAGACACAGCCACGCGAGTCGGCGTCTTTGAAATTTGAAATTCGCCGGGTGGTGGCCGTGGCACCCGAATTGAAAAGGCCGCTGGCGGATTGTGAATCAGAATATTTGTGAGAACGGTTGATACGCGGGGTCGCACAATTCAAGTTCGATGCAGGAGCTCGCGCCATGCGGTGGGATGTACTTCTACATAATGCCGGCCTTCGTTCACGCGCACTTTCACCGGACAACGGTAGATGCGCGAGAGGGTTTCATCGGTCAGCACCTCGCGAGGCAATCCATCTGCGGCGGCTTTGCCTGAATCCAGAAGCAGCACGCGCGATGTCGCGGGCGGGAGTTCTTCGACGTGATGGGTGATCATCACGACTGTGGGAGGCGGCGTGTGCGGATCTTCGAAAAGGGCTTGGACGGTGGCTAGGACTTGCTCTCGGGCCAGCAGATCCAAGCCCGCGGTCGGCTCATCAAGGAGCAGCAGGCGCGGCTCGCGCACCAGGGCGCGGGCGATCAGCGTCCGGACCTTTTCGCCATTCGAAAGCGTGCCGTAGGCGTGAGAGGCGACATGCGACAGGCCGACCTGCGTAAGAAGTTGATCGGCTTGCTCATGCATGGCGGCATCGGTTGGATCGTAGAGGCCAATGGTTCCGAAGAAGCCGGTGAGGACAGCCTGGCGCGCGGTGAGTTCTCCATCGATATCGTAAGGGCCAGCCGGTTGAACCAGGCGAATCGACTTGCGCAGCTCAATGAGATTTGCATCGCCAAACTGTGAGCCGAGGACGGAAGATTCGCCTTCAGTCGGCCAGTAGTGACAGGCCAGGATGCGCGTAAGGGTGGATTTGCCGCTGCCATTGGGGCCGAGGATGGCGGCGCATGCGCCTGCGGGGACGGACCAGTTTACGCCGCGCAGGATCCAGGTTTCGCCGCGGCGCAGGCCGACGTTTGAAAGCGAAATGGCAAGCGGAGGTTTCGCGGGGACTGGTTGATGAGTGGGCATGGGGGCTCTAAGCTTCGTGAACAAGATTGCAGCGAAGAAGCATCCGCGCTTGTCGGGCGCGATTCGCTCGTCGCCCGCTGGAGTCGAACCATACGAGGAAGCCCCCCATGCTCGCAACCACCGCTCTGCCGAATCGCCGATTTGTGCCTGTGGCATTTGATCCATCGGACTGGTCGCATGCCGAGCCTCTGTATCAGGCGCTGCTCATGCGCGAGTCTGCGAGCGTGGCGGAATTGCGCGCGTGGGTTGAAGATTATGCCGAGCTGGATGCGGCGATGGATGAATATGGCGCGCGAAAGTTCATCGATCATTCGTGTCACACGGATGATGCGGAGGTGAAGAAACGCTTTATGCACTGGGTGGAGGAAGTCGAGCCGAAGATCAAGCCACTGGCTTCTGCGCTGCAGCGGAAATTGCTCGCATCGAACTGGCTGACGGGGCTTGAAGCCAGCGACCGGAAGTATGCGATTCTTTCGAAAA
>Ga0207658_10001934_pt1 | contig 15457 bp, 19 predicted proteins | sample KBSS33metaG_FD_184322 | JGI IMG/M metagenome (GOLD analysis project Ga0207658, IMG submission 184322) | Switchgrass rhizosphere microbial communities from Kellogg Biological Station, Michigan, USA - KBS S3-3 metaG (SPAdes) (version 2) | ecosystem: Host-associated > Plants > Roots > Rhizosphere...
GAAAGAATGACTGCAAAAACGTTATCCAAACGTGAAAATAGCTGGAACATTTGCAGGATCACCTTCACAAGAAGAAGATGTAAACATCCGTAAACTCATTGATCAAAGCGAAGCGAAAATTTTATTTGTTGCCTTTGGTGCACCAAAACAAGAAATGTGGATAGCCAGAAATTTAGCCCACCTTAAACATATAAAAGTTGTGATGGGTGTTGGCGGAGCTTTTGATTTTATTTCTGGAACCATCAAACGAGCACCTTACTGGATGCGCAGAATCGGCGTTGAATGGCTTTACAGATTAATAAAACAACCAAGTCGTATTGGCAGAATCTTTAACGCTACCATAAAATTCCCGATCGTTTTCCTGGGATCAAAATTCAAAAAACGTACATAAACTCAATCCGATCGGAGTGCCACAATCGGCTGCAAACCTGCGGCTTTTCTTGCTGGCCCAAATCCAAATACAACACCAAAAAATGTCGTAACTCCCAATCCAAGCAACAAACCGGTTGGCGAAAGACTCATGTCTAATGCAAATCCAGCAAAGCTTGCTCCAAACGAGATCAAAGTCGTTAAAAGTGTCCCGACAATAATACCGATGATTCCCCCAAGCAAAGTAATAACCAACGATTCCAACAAAAACTGGAGAAGAATATCACGTCTTCGCGCACCTACAGCTTTACGCAGACCAATTTCTCGAACACGTTCAGTCACACTCACATACATAATATTCATCACCCCAACGCCCCCAACGATCAAAGAAATCGAAGCAATCGCTCCAAATAAAAGTGATACTGCTCCAAACACAACACCAATTGTTGCCAAAGATTCTTGTGAAGTTTGAACCTCAAAATCATCTTTTTTTGTATCATTACTCGTAATGTTATGTTGTCTTCGTAACAATGAAGTTAACTCAGAAGCAACTTCATCCATATCGTCAGCGTTCTGAACTTGTACAACAAAATAAGGCAAATAATCATAACCAAGCAAAAGTTTCTGCTGAGTTTTTAATGGAATATAAACATTATCGTCATAGTTGGCGAAAAGTGCCGCACCACGTTTTGCAGTAACACCAATAACTTTAAAACTGACATTTCTGATACGAATATATTTTCCCACAGGATCTTCAGTTCCAAAAAGATCAGTCTGAACATTTGGTCCAATAACCGCAACTTTGGCGATACTGTCATCTTCTGCTTGTGAAAAAAATCGACCTTCTGCAATTTTCGTTTGATCAATCCGTACAAAACCGGCAGTTGCTCCGTACACTAAACCACGTTTTGTATTATCACGATAAATAACTTTTTCCTGACCAATAGCCGTACCATAAGCATCTTTAACTCCAGGAAGTTTTTTCGCAGCATTCACATCCGCAACTTTCATAGTTGTGATCTGAATCCCTTGTCCTCGTGCCGCTCCGGAAGCCGACGCAGATGCGTTCGGAACTTTTGTTTCAACATAAACGGTGTCAGTTCCAAAAGAGGCCAATTGATCTTTAATCGTTCCTTCAGCAGCATTAGAAATTCCCAAAACCAACATCAATGTGGAAATACCAATAACAATTCCAACAATCGAAAGCACTGTTCTCACACGATTTTTGCCAAGAGAATCAAAGGCCAAACGAAAAAGTTCTGTGATGTTAAGAAAATTATTCATAACGTAATGCTTCAATAGCTGGAAGCTGGGAAGCACTTTTTGCTGGATAATAGCCAAAAAGCACACCAATAATAAATGAAACTAAGAACCCAACGACCATGGCCACTGGAGAAAAAGAGAGTTCCCAGTAATATCCTAAACTTTGTATAACAACTGCAATAAGCGCAGTAATAGCCATACCTAAAATAATTCCAACAATACCTCCACAGGTGGTAATAAACATCGATTCAATCAAAAATTGATTTCGAATATTTCCAGGTTTAGCACCAATAGCTTTTCGTAAACCAATTTCACGTGTTCTTTCTTTCACGATCACATACATCGTATTCATAATTCCAACACCTCCTACCAGCAAAGAAATTGCCGCCACAGCTGCAAGAACGAATTTAATGGCGTTAGTAACTCCTCCGATTGCAGCAAGCGCTTGATCTGCACTTACAACCGTAAAATCATCATCAGCAGCATCTTTAATATGATGACGAAGTTGCAAAGTTCTTCGAATTTCACTCATAACTTCTTGAATGTAATCGCTACTATCAACTTTAATGCTGATACGATTCACATAATTAATTCCCAACATTACTTTTTGGGCCGTACTGATCGGAATATAAACCTGACTATCCAAATCCTGAAACGCAACCGTTCCTTTATAGGCAAAATATCCAATGACTTTAAATTTTTCGTTACCGATTTTTACACTTTCTCCAATCGGATCACTATCACCAAAAAGGTCTTTTTTAATCGTATACCCAAGCACCACAACTTTTGCCAAACCTTTTTCTTCTTGTTCATTAAAAAAACGTCCACTTTCAAGTGTACGATCAATAACTTGAGGATAAGAAGTCATTGTACCATTATAAGAAATCCCGGTATCCTGTTTATTTCCATATGAAACTGTTTCATTACCTAAAGCAAAAGCAGCTACTCCTGCAAGATGAGGGATAGAATTTTGTCCTTCCAAAAGTGACACCGCATCATCATATTTCAAGGTAGTGATGACGATTCCATACACTGACGCAGGTGGTCCTTTATCGCCTCCCTGCCCTGGCAAAACCGAAACTAAATTTGAACCCAAACTTTTAATCTGGTTGAAAATCAAACTCTGCGCTCCTTCGCCAACAGACACAATAATAATAACCGCAGCCACACCGATAATAATACCGAGCATCGTGAGGAAAGATCGCCCTTTATTCGTGACCAGTCCGTTCCATGCCAGCTTGATAATATTTAAGATTTCCATGATTCGTTGATGTGATCGGAAAGAATTTTACCGTCTTTAATCGTAACGATTCGTTTAGCAATTTGGGCTACTTCATTGGAGTGAGTTACCAAAACAATCGTACGACCCTCTGCATTAAGATTTTTAAACAACGCAATAATTTCATCAGCTGATTTACTGTCCAAATTACCTGTTGGTTCATCGGCAAGAATCAAAAGTGGATTCGCAATAAGCGCACGGGCAACAGCTACACGTTGTTGCTGACCACCGGAAAGTTCATTGGGTTTATGTTCCATACGCGTTTCCAAACCAACTCGAATCAGTGCTTCTTCAGCACGTTTTTTCTGTTCACCTAAACCCACACCCTGATAAATCAAAGGCAAACGTACATTATCCAAAGCCGTTGTACGTGGTAGAAGATTAAACGCTTGAAACACAAATCCTACTTTTCTACTTCGAATATCAGCAAGTTCATCTTCATCGTAATTTGTCACATCACGATTATCAAAAGTATAGGTACCAGTTGTAGCTGTGTCTAAGAAGCCAAGAATATGCATCAATGTAGATTTTCCGGAACCGGATTGTCCTACAATGGCAACAAATTCTCCTTGTCGAATATCCAAACTTACACCTTGCAAAACTTGGGTCGTGAAACTACGTTCACCTTCTCCCATCACATAGGATTTTTGGATATTTTTAAGCTGAATGATCGGCTGATTTGAATTCATATCGAATCAATAAACAAAATTTTCTTTCTCAAATGACGATTAAGATTTTGTGAATGTCACAACATCTTCACCACCTTTAAGGCCACTGGTTACTTCATAATTTTCATCACCTTGAAGACCAATTTCAACATTCTGATTTTGAACAGTTTGTTTACCGTTTGTATCAGTTGTCAAAACTTGAACATAAGCCTGATTACCATCGTATTGAACAGCCTTCGCTGGAACTTCAACCACTCCGGTTTTCGTATTCGTTTGAATCGTAAGGTTTGCAGTCATACCAGGTTTTACATCTGTATCATTGGCCATAAACTGAACTTTAACCACATAATACACCACTCCTTGAACAATTGTTTCTGAAGGATCAACTTCATAAACATTGCCTTTAAATGACTTATCTCCACCAAAAGCATCAAAAGTAAGATCAACATTTTGACCAACTTGAATCTTGGCAATATCAGCTTCAGAAACCAAAGCTTTAATATCCAAATATTGAGAATCCAAAGTAATAAGTGGTTGAGCCAAACTTGTTGTTTCACCAACATTTTGAGCCACATTTGTCACAACACCATCAACCGGAGCCTTTAATTGAGTTTGGTCCAATTGATATTGAGCAAGGTTCACACCAGCCCATGCTTGATCAACTTGTGCATTCAAAGGAGCGATATCAACATCACGAGGTTTAGCTACAGTAAGATTATATTCTTGTTGAGCAGTCAAAAGACCAATGTTCGCTTTATCTACACCGTTGTCCAATTGATCAGATTGATTTTTAAGATCAGCAACAGCTTTATTATAAGCTTCTTGAGCTGAATCATAAGCTTCTTGCGCTTTTTGAACCGTAAACTGAGCATTATCAATATTGTTTACGTTTGTTACATAATTTCCATTTGGATTAACACTCGCACTTGAAGCAAAAGAAGAAGAACTTGCAGATGAAGTTCCGGTCATTGATCCAGTTGTTGAAGTCGTAGCTTGAGGTTGTTGAGCACGTAAATCACCATAGTAATAACCACTGTCATAAATCGGAGTTGATGGATGATCCCAAGTCGTTGTCTGAACTTGATCCAAAGTATAATTGTACTGACTTTGTGCCTGATCCAAAGCAGTTTTCGCAGATAATTGAGCAATATAAGCACTATTTACTGCTGCTTGCTGAGAAGCAAGGAAGTTTTGTTTAGAAGTATTTGCAAGATTCAAAGAAGACTTCGCAAGATCAACCTGCAATTTTCCTTCCTGAACTTGTTGGCTTGGTTTACCAGCAACAGCTTTTGCCAAATTCGCCTGAGCAATATGGAGTCCAGCTTTTTGAGCATCTAATTGAAATTGAACATCATCGTTTTTTAACGCAGCCAACACATCACCTTGTTTAACAACAGCTCCAACAGTTACTGGGAGTGAGCCGATAATTCCAGACTTAGTAAATTGAAGTGTATAACGATTTTTTGGTTCTGTTGTACCTGTTAATTCCACAGTTTGTTGAATATCACCTGTTTGAACTTTCGCAGTTGTATATTCGGGTCCTTTTTGTCCCCCAACCATTCTGCTGATAATAAAGGCAATGATAACCAGAGCCACCAAAACGTAGATAATGCGTCGAATAAGACGAGAAGTTGATTTAGATGCCATAGCACTATTGAAAAATAATGAGTCCGTAATATAAACACAATACGTAAAAATAGCAAGAGTATTGGAATCAAAAAAACCGTCTTGCACCTTTCGGTCACAAAACGGCTTATCTTTAAGGGAAAACGCCTAATTATTCATTATCTTTCATGCGTTTTTTCATGTTTTTTGCAACTTTATGAACTTTATCATTCACCATTTCGTTTAACTCTTCACGCTTATTTTTAACAATATCTAAAATCGGCTTAATATATTCAGAAGCGTTGCTTAAAAAAGCAAAAGGCTGAATCAAATAATCGTTTACACGATCAGCAGTATCGCTCACGCTATCCGAAATCTTTGCAACATCACGCAAAATTTGAATAACGTAAATAAGCGTAGCGCAAATAAAGATGGCAATAAGCAAAAAACCTACACCCAAGGCAATGTAAAGAAATGAAAGTGGATCCATAATTTTGTTTAATTAAAAAATAATTTATTTTAGTATGAGCAGTTACGCAATTTTTACGTAACCAATTTTTTTAAAAGTTCTTGAACCATCGTGGCATTGGCCTGACCTCGAGTTTCTTTCATAACTTTACCGACCAAAAACTGCAAAGCAGCTTGTTTCCCAGCCAAATAATCATCAACCGACTGTTTGTTTTCACCAATAATTTTTTTACAAACCTCTTCCAACTGGCCAGCATCATTCATTTGAACCAAGCCTTTTTCTTTCATAATAACTTCCGGATCTTTTCCATCCATGTACATTGCTTCAAAAACTTCACCTTTCGCCAAATTCATTGAAACCTTTCCTTCATTCACAGCAGAAATGAGTTTCCCAAGGAGAGAAGCGGTAATTTTCGTATCGTGAATTCCATAACCATCACGATTTAAATGACTCATCAAAATCGTTGTCACAAACGTTGCAGCTTTTTTAGGATCATTCGTAGCAGCCACAACCTCTTCAAAATAACGCGCCAACTCAATCTGAGAAGTTAAAAGCAAAGCTTCAGCTTCAGAAATTTTCCATTCATTCTGATAACGTTCCTGTTTTTCCACAGGAAGTTCAGGAACCTGTTTCTTAAGCTCATCAATAAAATCAGGAGTAACAACCAAAGGTGGCAAATCCGGTTCAGGGAAATAACGGTAATCATCAGCACCTTCTTTATCTCTCAAAAAGTACGTTTTTTGCTGATCATCATTCCAACCAACCGTAATATTATTACTCAAAGGTTTTCCTTCATCATACAAAAAATTCTGGCGTTCAATTTCGTAATCAATGGCTGATTCAAGAGATTTAAACGAATTCAAATTCTTAATTTCCGCGCGTGGATTTAAAATCGTTTCACCTTTTTTGCGGATAGAAACACTGGCATCAAAACGCATCATTCCCTTTTCCATATCAGCTTCGGAAGAACCGACATAACGCAAAACCGTCTGAATAGCTTTTGCATAAGCGCTCGCTTCAGCCGAATTTTTAATATCCGGTTCACTTACAATTTCCATCAACGCGATTCCTGAACGGTTATAATCACACAAAGTAGCGCCATCAACGTGAGTTAATTTTCCAGCATCGTCTTCCAAATGCAAACGGGTGATGCGGATTTTTTTCTTTTCACCACCAACCTGAATATCAAGCCAACCGGCCATAGAAACCGGCTGATCAAACTGAGAAATCTGGAAACCTTTTGGTAAATCAGGATAAAAATAGTTCTTACGATCAAACTTCGAAAAAGCTGGAATTTGGCAATGTAAAGCCAAAGCAGCCTTTATCCCTTTATGAACAGCTTCTTTGTTAATCACCGGCAACTGTCCGGGAAAACCCATACAAATCGGACAGGTATTAATGTTTGGTTCATGGTCAAAAGCATCGCTGCTGCATGTACAAAACATCTTTGTTTTGATTGCAATCTGCGCGTGAATTTCAATTCCGATAACTGCTTCAAATTGATCACTCATATTTTCGTTTCTTTTAGTAAAAACTTCCCTAACTTTACCAAAAAAAACGCATCAACTCAACTCTATAATACGCTCCAGCGGTGACAGAGTCACACGCTTACGCACTCGCGCTGTGCGCTCGTTCCTTTATCTTATCCCAAACTTTTAACAGTTCATCTTCAAAATCCTTTTTTGAACCAGTATTTGTAACCTTAAAATCAATCGATTCAGGCTGAGACTGAAGCCTTAAAATCTTTTCAAATAAGCCACGTTCCATTTTTCGTTCTGTGCTTACACGTTCAAACAAAATATCTTTAGGGCAATCAATCCACAAAAGTTGTGTAATTAAAGCCTTTAAATGCTTTTTATCAAAATACGTCGCTTCAATCGCAAAAATTTTATCATTACTTTGGTCAACGATTTTCCGAATCCGATTCGTCACCAAAGGATGAATCAAGTCATGAAGAATCCGTAATTTCTTAGGATCACCAAAAACCACTTTCGCAAATTTTTTACGATTTAATTCACCATTTTTAAAATACTCTTCGCCAAAAAAACTCATGATTTTGCGATAACCATCCTCCCCTTTTTGATAAAGCTCATCCACAATTTTATCAGCATCAATAAAACGAGCGCCCTGTTTTTCCAAAAACTTTCCGGCAGTTGATTTGCCCGAACCCATAAATCCCGCAATCCCCAGGATATATTTCTTCATAAAAATTTCTTCATCAAATAAATCTACAACGCACCAAGATCTCTCAAAGCTCTTTCAAATGAACGTAAAGCTTGCTGTTTTTCGCCACTACTTACTTGAACATCAAGTTCATGGGCCACCCGATTTCTGAGTTTATGCGCAGACCAAACATCATTCACATTCGTAAAAACTTTCGCGGCTTTTTTGAGTTGTTCGCCAACTCCACCCATATAACCTTTTTTCTTCAAAACCAAATTTAAGAGCTTATCAGCATCAAGGACAGCATGTTTACCATCACTTATTGAGGTGATTTTTCTCCATTCATTCTTAAAAAAATTCAGATCCTTTTGGCTAAACTTTTTCGCTGAACGACGATAAAGAATATAGATCACCAACAATAAATCGATGATCAAAAAAATCGCTAAGGCTAAATAAAAGTTCATTGGAAAAATTTATTTCTTGGGAAGTTTTGTATTTTTTGGAGGAAGCGGCTGAGGTGGTTTTGGCGCTACAGGTTCAGGATTATTTTTAGCATGATGACGAATCATGGTCACCAGCAAACTTTTAAGAGTATCTGAATCTTTAATACTTTGATTTGAAACAAAATTATCCTGATGTGAAAGAATCATGCGTTCAACGCGTGGTGGATTAATGGCATCTGGAAGATCCAAAACAGAAGATCCACCAGAACGGTTAATATGAACATGTCCATAATTAAAAATCGTACGACGGAAACCTTGAATCGCATAACTGATACCTTCAATCATCGGATATTCAAGTCGTGAAGAGGTACGATCAAAAAATCCACTCCAATACGTTTTAAGCAAACTCACTGTCGTCACAAGCAACGCATCGTGATACCAATTAAAAAACACATACACCATACGAACTACACCAAATCCCATCCATAAAAAGAAAAACAGTGCGAACTGCGGAAACAAATACATCACAAACAATGGCACCAAAAACGTAAAAAACAAAATGCGTCCCAAACTGGGCAGCATAATGAATGGATGACGATGAAAAACCTCAAGAATCTCTTCGCCAGGATCCAAATGCGGTTTAAATAAAATTTGAGGAAGTTTCTTCATATTGAAAGGGTACTATATTCAACTTTCCTTGTAAAGAAAGGCCTTTGGCGGTAGAGTGTCTGAGTAATTTTTCTTTTGAATATGCACGATCCACATGGCCCGGTAACGAACAAAGATGTTTTTAAAGCTTTCTTCGAAAAAAACAAAACAGTCATCCTTTTCATTTTAGATATTCTTCTGAATTTAGTGATCATCGCAGCGATGGTCTTTATTATCAGAACCTTCTTAATTTCCCCATTCCAGGTTTACGGCCCTTCAATGTGCGATACGTTAAATAATATCGAAGGAAGTTGCGAACATGGTTACGGCGAATACATCATCGTAAATAAATTCGGATATCAAAACTTATTAGGCTGGCAGGTTGGGCTTCCTCAACGTGGAGATATTATCGTTTTCCACCCACCAGGCAACAATGCAGAATTTTTCATTAAACGTGTGATTGGAATGCCAGGAGAAACCGTGAAATTGATTGATGGTTATGTGTATATTTTCAATACAGCTCATCCTGAAGGTTACAAACTTGATGAACCATATTTAAATTCAACCAACGCAGGAAACACGCATCCATTTACAGAAAATTTCACAGTTTTTGAAGTTCCGACTGCAAGTTATTTTGTGATGGGTGACAACAGAACTCAAAGTTCTGATGCGAGAACCTGCTTCCAAGAAAGCGTAAGCACGGGTGGTTGTAACCGACCTGGAAATACGCCTTACCTGACCATGAGTAACGTTGAAGGAAAAGCTTGGCTTGTGCTCTGGCCGTTCAGCAAAATGGCAGTTTTGAATAATCCAACCTACGGGATATAATAAGCCTGTCTTAGGGTTGACAAAAGTGGCATTTTTTGTTATGCTGCAGTCTTTCCTGTGGAATAGTTTGTAATAGATCAGGAAGATTGTTCTTTTACTGTAATAGTTAGAAAACAGCTGTTCTTTAAAAACCAGCTCAAAGAAGCAGGGAGTAACCTGTCTTTAGATGCGAAATCTTCCAAAAACTCTATGTTGATGGAGCGATTGCGCAAAGAAGATAGATACTCTCTCTGCTTTGTTACTTTAAAATTTTGCTTTAGTTTTAAGGCTTTCTTCTGGGTATTGTACTGGGCTGCCGCCATCGAATCTTTTGGTTCTGAACAAGTTTCTAGGCTTGGAGATTTTTTGACGCAGTTTGGTCCTATGCCCAGAGGTTAGCCTCTCCTTGGACAGAGGTGTGTGCTTCGGCATGCATCAGGCAAAAAGGCAGCGCCTCGACGGCGCGTGTTTGAAAAGACCGCGCTTCGGCGCAAACCCGGTTTAGGCACATGTGTGCCAGGACTACATGCGTACTTCGGTGCGCGGAAAGTTGAGAAACTCTCATGACTACTCCTCGTTCAGGTTGCCCCGTGTGTCACGGAAACGGACAGGGTGGCGGATGCCCCGATTGCGGCGGCACTCCTACGCCCATCGGCGGCCCTCTCCACGGTACGACGCCTCAGAAGCGCAGCTACAAGTGGCCGGTGATCGCCCTCCTCGGCATCATCGGCATCATCGGACTGTTCGCGCTTTACAAGAAGGGCGTCTTCAGCTCTTCGGGCGAGAAGGTCGCGGGCGCAGCCCCTGGAGGTTCGGCTTCGGCTGATCCTTCGTCGACTGCGGTCGCGACGGCCTCGGCTCCTCCCGTCGTCCCTCCAGCTCCGGCCGCGCCCAGCGCGGTCGCTTCCAGTGGTCCTTCACCGGACAGCTGCAAGAAGAGCACCCACTGGGACTCGGATAGCAAGGGCTGCGTCTCCGACGCCAACCTCTGTGACTCCGAAACGTCCACGTGGGACGCCGACAAGCAAAAGTGCGTCTGCAAGGCCAAGTGCCCGGCAGAACCGCCCAAGGTCGTCAAGAACGACCCGCCCAAGCGCAACCCCAGCCCCAAGCCCGGCCCCACGGTCACCCCGCCGGACTCGGCGCCGATCGTCGTCACGATCGACAACCGCAAGCCGCAGCACGGTGTCGACGCGACCGGCCTCTGATTCGAAGGAACAACTTAGCTTAAGTAACAAAGTGGAGGCAGGCGTCTCAATGTCAGTTCGGAAGGCGATCGAAAGATCCGCCCCCCGACACGACGAGACGCCTGTTTCCCTTACCCAAAATTTAAAATTATCCATTTGTGCGCACGCACAAAAACCAGCTTCACCAGCAATAAATCCTATAAAAATCCCAAAACTAAGCTTCCTCTTTTGCCATAAAATAAAATTCCACCAAAGTCACGGCTCCAATAAACAAAAGCCCAGACCACCATGTTAAAACTCCCAATAATTGAAAGAGTAAACAACCAATCGCAATCAAGGTGAGCAAAATCCCCTGTCGCAAAGAAACATTAATATGACTATAAAAAACCTCGTTCTTATTCAACCAAACTCTAAAATAGTATCCTGCAACCGTAAACGTGCAGGTTAAAGCAAAAAACAAACTAATAAAAAACAAACCCATTGCCAAACCTGTAGATTCAAACGGATCAAGTTTATTCAAAACCACAATCCAAGCAATCCAACTCACAACACCTGCTCCTGCAATAAACGATAAATAACGGGTATGAGACATAAACTATTGTTTTAAAAGCTCAGAAATTTTCATGAAATCATTGATGTGCACCTGTTTCATATTAGGATTATAGAGCGCTGCAGCTGGATGGTAAAGCGGCAAAAATAACTGTTTTTTTGATGACCAAATTCCCTTTCCATACTGCGGTTTTCCGTGCGCTTCCGAAATCACCAGATCAGGAAAAAAATATCCCATTGAATGTCGTCCAAGTAAAACAATAATTTTGGGTTTTATAATTTTCAATTGTTCCACCAAATACGGTGAACAAGCAGCAATTTCCGCAGGTTTTGGATCACGGTTTTCAGGTGGACGATGTTTGATAATACTCGTAATAAAAACATCTTCGCGTTTGAGGCCGATTTTTTCGAGCATCACATTCAAAAACTTTCCAGCTGCTCCAATAAACGGTTCGCCAGTTAAATCTTCCTGTCGCCCTGGTGCTTCACCAATAAAAAAGACTTCAGCTTTTGAACTCCCGCTTCCCGGAACCGAATGATTCGTTCCTTTGTATAAAGGACATTTCGTACAATTTGCAATCGTCTCGCGAAGCTGTAGCAAAGCGTCCATAGTTTAATCTTCAGTTATTCTCTTTGCTTCTTTGCGCAAAAAGAAAAAATAGATAAAGAGCAAAATCGCTCCCAGGGCCAAAAAGACAAACGAAATTTTAAAAATCTCAGCTGTAAAAATACCAAAAATTTGTTGGAAATATTTTGTCACCAACGCATCGCCACCCAAAGCTTTTAAAATACTTTCATTTTTTTGAGCATATGATTGAACAAACCATGGGGGAACTGCACCGAGCCAAACACTCATCAAAAAGCCTAAAAATCCACTGAACAAAAATGCTACGCCTTCAAAACGGACAATAGTTGTAAACGGTCGATAAAGCACAAAAGCCAACAATACGATTAAAACCATCAAAGTTCCGATGGCGTAAAACTTCACTTTTTCCGCAGAATCAAAAATATACGTAAACATGGAACCATTCTGATTTTTTGCCAAACTCAAATCCACAGTATCTGGCAAAGAGTTCAAAACAGCAGTTTCAAAAGCCTTGGAAAGTGGTCCAGCAACAACATCATAATTCGTACCATCCGGAACACAGGTCGCAATGCCATCTTCATTAAACTCAGGAAGTTCCGTCGATTTACATGCCGGCAAAGCCTGGAAAATATGAATCGCCAGTTGTTGAGCAACTTTCTCTAAATTATCGCGGTAAGGTTTTAAATTAATCGTCAAAGGATGCTGAGGTTGAGTTTTTACCAATTCCAAATCATCAGTAAAATCTTTCATCGTAACCTTAAAAAGGTCGATTGGAACGGTATCAGCAACAATTTTATGAACATCATCCGCAGTAAAATATTTTTGGATGAGCGGATCTTTCGTATAAATATTATAACCAATCGCATTTACCATCAGCTGGTAAGCAGGTTCGGTTGCGTTAGCGCTATAAAAATTCAAATCCAAAAACGTTCTGCTCAAGGCAAAAACAACAAACGTTGGCAAAGCCACAATGATAAACAGAAAAACTAGAAATGAACCAATAATTCGTCGAATGGTCATAAAAACCCTAAGCAATCAAAAAGCTTGCCTATTATAGTTGAACTTTCGGTAATTGAAAAGAAACAATCTGGTCTTCAGACGCACCGCCTGGCAAACCCTTTGTTTCATGAGTATTTTCAAGTTGTCCTTTTGGAACAATTTTCCAATGAACCTCTTTATGTAAACGGCCCGGCATTGTAAAACCCGCGGCTTTTTTATGACCGCCACCACCAAATTGGCCAGCCAAAGCAGCCACATCAACATCATCACGCTGAGTTCGGAATGAACCTTTAATATTACCTTTGTCGTCTTCATTCAAAAGCACTGTAAATTTTGAACCCGGAACTGAATTCAAAAAATCCACAACTCCGGAAATCTCATCTTGTCCCGCACCACATTCCAAAAAATCTTTCCAAGTTACCACTGAAACCGTTACACCCTCTTCATTCACATGAACATTTTCAAGCACACGACCCCAAAGTTTTAAGGTTGAAACAGGAGTTGTTCTAAAAAGTTTTTTTGCCACAGTATTAATTTTTCCACCTTTTTCCATCAACTTTCCGGACATTTCCAAAACTTCAATCGTGGTATTGGAATGCATCAAACTGCCGGTATCATTATAAATTCCACACAAAAGCGCAGTCGCGATGGCAGGAGTAATGTGAATACCCCACGTTTCAAAAACGCGATACAAAAGCACAGTAGCCGAAGGACAAGTCGCATCCACAATATTCAATGTTCCAAAATTATCGTTGGATGAATGATGGTCAAAATTGATGACAGGCACATCACCCTTAAAAATATCAGGATACACTTCGTGATAACGGGTCATGTACGAAGCACCGGCATCAGAAACGATAATCAAATCATAATCACGGAAATTAAACTCACGGATGACCTTATTCATATCCGTCAGAAAATCAAAACGGTCTGGAATCTCATCAATGCAGGCCATATCCACCTGCTTTCCCCATTGTTGCAAAGCTAAATACAAGCTGCATGAAGCGCCGAGCGTATCTCCGTCTGGACGTTTATGCGAAATCGAGAGAATCTTTTGGGATTTCTCAATCATTCGTTTGGCTTGTAGGTACTTTTCTTCCATATATTGGGTTATTAGATGGGGAGTTTAGCCAAAGATTTTTCCTTTGGCAAGTTTATTTGGTATCATATTTCAAGAACTTAACAAAAACTATGAGTAAACGCATCAAAACTATTTTCATGGGAACTCCAGATTTTGCCTTACCTTCATTACAAACCTTGTTTGAAAACGAAGATTTTGAAATTGTGGCGGTTGTCACTCAGGAAGATAAAAAGATCGGCAGAAAACAGGAATTAACTGCTCCTCCAATCAAACAATTGGCCCAGAAACATAATCTACCAGTTTTTCAGCCACAAAAAATCAAAAAAAATCCAGACTTCCAAAAACTGATGGAAGACCTCAAACCAGACCTGATGGTGGTGGTTGCATACGGCCAAATTCTCTCACAAAAAATTCTTGATATTCCTAAATTTGGCGCGGTAAATGTCCACGCTTCCCTTTTGCCGAATTACCGCGGAGCTTCTCCAATTGAAGCCGCACTTTTAAAGGGTGACAAAGAAACTGGTGTGACGATTATGAAAATGGAAGAAAAATTGGATGCAGGTCCGATTCTAAATATTACCAAATTACCGATCGATCCAAATGACAATGCTGAAAGTCTAACGGTCAAACTGGGACTTTTAGGAGGAAAAATTTTACCATACGTTTTAAGAGATTATGTGGATGGCGAAATTCAACCAATTCCACAAACCGAAAGTCGTGCTACGTTTTGTCATAAAATTGATAAAGAAGACGGACTGATTGATCTTCAAACATTAACGGCAGTGGAAATCCGAAATCGTCTTCGCGCTTACACACCATGGCCTTCCATTTTTTTGATGGTTGAAGGAAAACGACTTAAATTTCTTGAACTTGATATCGACCAAAGTCTCAAACTGGCTCCAGGCGCTGTAAAAGAACTCAGCAAAAACAGTGTGGCCATTGGAACCAAAGATGGTTCAATCATTCCACAAACACTTCAACTTGAAGGAAAAAAGCCAATGACGATTCAGGAATTCTTACTTGGCAATCGTGTGCTGCTCAGCAAACTGCTGACGAATCCAAAATAAACGAAAAGCATAATCTGGCCTTGGTAAATCGTCACAAAATAATGGTCGAAGCAGCCAATAACAGCAATTCCAAGGAGCAATGCCAAAAGCAAAGCAACTGCGAAACGATTTTCTGGATTCTTTTGCTTGCGCGCTAATAACAATAATTGCCAAAAACTATAGGCAAATAACGCAAAGAAAAGCGATCCACCAACAACACCTAATTCATTTGCTTCCAAAATAAAAATATTATGAACCGGTTGATAAAGCCACGGAGTTAATTTTTCAGTCGTGT
>Ga0207658_10001938_pt1 | contig 15448 bp, 14 predicted proteins | sample KBSS33metaG_FD_184322 | JGI IMG/M metagenome (GOLD analysis project Ga0207658, IMG submission 184322) | Switchgrass rhizosphere microbial communities from Kellogg Biological Station, Michigan, USA - KBS S3-3 metaG (SPAdes) (version 2) | ecosystem: Host-associated > Plants > Roots > Rhizosphere...
CTCCACTTTCGGCGGCCACAACGGTTTCACCGTCGCCCTGTTGCACCTGATGAACCCCGGCGATCCCACGCAAAATGTGTTTGTCGACACTCCGAAAGTGGAGACCCCCGACGCCGGGTCAGGCGGCTTCTTCCGCCAGTCCTGGGGCGCGCAAGTGCTTGAGCTGCAAACCTGCGCGGCGACGGGTTCGCCCGAGCGGGTCCATTTCGCCCCCGCGGAAGGACATATTCCCGACCCCGCCGAACTGCAAAGGAAGGGCATCAAGCTCTTCATCGGCGTCGGCCACGAGACCACCGGTGCCACCACTTACAACGAGCAGGACGTCCGCCACCTGCTTAAGTGGCTGGACCTCGACAGCGCATCACACCACGCCCTGATCGATGGCACCTCGCTGCTGGGCGCCATGCCCTGGCCCGACGATCTGGTGCGGCAGATACTGGAGAAGGCCTGCTTCTTCATGCCTTTCCAGAAGGCCGTGGGCGGCGTCGCCGGCTATTTCGCCGCGACCTTCACCCCGCAGGCCATCGAGCAGATCGAGAGGAACGTGCGCAATCCCGCCTGGGCCATCCCTCGGCACCTGAAGCTCGCCATTCCTAAGGATGCCCGATATCCCTTGACCGGCGAGAAGACCACGGCTCTCGGCCCGTTCTACGATCCCGGGCAGGACAAGATGCTGGGCGGCATCATCAACACCTTCAGCAACACTGCCTTTGCCGAGACCACCTTCGGCATCCTGTCCATGCAAAAACGCGTGGGGAGCGTGCAGGACCTCAACCACCAATCGGTGGTCAATCGCGACACCGTCGAGGAGTGGGTGAAGCGTCATCCGCTCTTTGAGCTGGGCGTGAAGGACAGCACGCGTCGAGGTGCCGCCGTCACCCTTCTCAAGGTGATCGATCCCGAGGTGACCGATCCGGCGCTGCGCGCCCGGATTGTTGCCAAAGCCAAGCAGCTCCTGAGCTACGAGGGCCTGACCCATCCGAACGGGGATTATGAGCCGGGTCTCGATGTGGCCCGTTACATCAACGCCTTTCCCGGTACCCCCGGGGATTTCCGCGCCTGGATTGGCGGCGCCCGTCCGAAGAGCGACATCGTCGCGCTGCTCGACAACATTCAATACGCCTACCACCGTGCCCGCATCGTCGCGATCGAGGAGCAGCTGGCGGTGCAGGGTGTGCGGTTCGAGTCCCAGGCGGCCGCAGCTGTAAGCGTCCGCCAGGACGACCCTGCGAAAGCCTACAAGGTGCTGATCGCCGATGCGGTCGGATTGAAGCTCGGCGCGGACGGCAAGCCCGATGTCACCGCAGTGCGCGCACACATCGAGGCCCAGGACGGGGTTTTCCACTCAGCTCCCCTGAACTCGGTGAAGGCCTTGACGCCCGGCATCCATTTTTTCTACCAGCCGCAGCTCAGCCGAGAAGAGGAAATCCTGGCGCAAACCGCTGACGGTCAATACGACGCGCTGATCGCCGCGGCGACCTTCATTCCTGAAGCCTCGGTCTTCCCGGAAGGCGGCGTCCGCATCGGCGCCGGCACCGGCAATATGGGCAGCCGGTCTTGGGGCGGCGGCAGCGGGCAGGGTGGTCAGGCGCCGCTCATGAACACGCCCAGCTTCAACAGCCGCGCCACCGCGCAGATGGTTTTCAGGAGCCTGCTGCGGGCCGCGCCGGGTTTGCCGGTGAGTGAATTGCACCGCAGAGTGACCGCGGGGCAATTCGATACCGGCAAGAACCTGAGCGAATACCCGACCGAGAAACTCGAAGGCAAGCGCATCGCCATCCTCGGATTCGGCAACATTGGACGCGAAGTAGCGAAGATCGCGAGAGCCTTTGGCATGAAGGTGGCCATCCACGCCCGTGCCCGGTACCGCGAATGGTGCGAGTCGGAAGGGTACGAGTATGCGCCGATGGCAGAGGCCGCGACGCGGGGCGCCGATTTCCTCAGTATTCACACGGGGCTGGGTGCGCTCGCGAATGGGCGCTATGCGAATGCGGGTTTGCTCGGCAAGGCCATCCTCGATGAGCTGAACGACGGCGCGGTCGTCGTGAATTACGACCGCGGCGAGGTGATCGAGATCGCGGCACTGCGTGACGCGCTGGCCCGCGGCAAGGTGCGCTATGTCTGCGTGGATGCCGATATATTCATCGATGCGAAGGGTCAGGTCACCGGGCCGATGGCGCCTTACCTCGAGCTGGCGAGGCAATTCCCCCAGGCGTTCGAGCTGCTGCCGCACGCGGCGGCGGATACCGAGCATGTCTCCCGGGTCGAAGGCGCGAAACAGGCGGTGGACCAGGTTATTCGCGCCATTCGTTTTAGGGAGGTCGTGAATTTGAAGGGCGATCTGCCGGGCGGCTACACCGATATCGGGGCGAAGACAGTGAGCGGGGTCGGGAAAGTCAGCGCGAGGCGACTGCGTGGCGTGGCATCTGACAAGGCGCAGGCGGTCAAGCTGCGTGCCCTGGCGGAAAATTTAGCCGCGTTCTGGAGCGCGGTCTCCTCGACCGACAATGCGGAGCGTCGCGCCGAGCTGATCGAAAAATACGGGGCGCGGCTGGTTCTGGAATCGAACCGCTATGCGACTTTAGTGGAGGAGCTGGGGCTGAGAGGGCCTTACGACGGCTAACGTTGCCTACGCCGTTAACGCAAAGCATGACACCACACACCTACTCGGGTTGCATTCGACACTAGTCCGGCCGTTGAATCGCGCATGGCCGAAGCGCTACCGCCACCCTGTCTCGTCACGACTGACATTCCGCCCCGGCTCGATCGACTGCCCTGGATACGCTTCCATTCCCTGGTCGTGCTCGCGCTCGGCATCACCTGGATACTCGACGGGCTCGAGGTCACGCTCGCCGGCGCGGTATCGAGCGCGCTCAAGTCAAGCCCCAGCCTACACTTAAGCGATGCGCAAGTCGGCGCCTGCGCCAGCGCCTATCTCGCCGGCGCTGTCCTGGGCGCTCTCGTTTTCGGGTGGCTCGCGGATAAGCTCGGCCGCCGGCGCCTGTTTTTCGTCACGCTGGGACTGTACGTCGCCGCGACCGCGTCAACCGCCCTGGCGCAGGATTTCACGGCGTTCGCGCTGTTCCGATTCCTGACCGGCGCGGGCATTGGCGGTGAATACGCCGCGATCAACTCGGCGATACAGGAGCTCATCCCGGCGCGTTTTCGCGGCCGCACCGATCTGGCCATCAATGGCAGTTTCTGGCTGGGTGCCATGCTCGGCTCGCTGGGCACCGTCGTGCTGCTCGAGCCGGGGCGGCTGCCTTCCGATGTGGGCTGGCGAGTGACCTTTGGAATCGGTGCTGTGTTGGGACTCATCGTGCTCTTCTTCCGGCGCTCCCTCCCGGAAAGTCCGCGCTGGCTGCTGGTGCACGGGCATCCCGAGGAGGCGGAGCGCATCGTGGTGGGCATCGAAGGCGCAGTGACGCGGGACAGGCATGACGATACACCGCTGCCGCACCTTCGCCTGCACACCCGCCGGGGTGGCACAAGTCTCAAGGATCTCGCGGTCAGCCTGTTCAAACACCATCCGCGGCGCGCGGTACTCGGCCTCGTGCTCATGACGGCGCAGGCGTTTTTCTATAACGCGATCTTTTTCACCTATGCCCTGGTATTGGACCGCTTCTTCGCCGTGCCTGCCGAATCCGTCGGGCTCCACCTGCTGCCCTTCGCGGTGAGCAATTTTGTCGGTCCGCTGGCGCTCGGCTGGCTCTTCGATCGTTGGGGACGCAAGCCCATGATCGCCGGGACCTATGCCGCTTCGGGCATCCTGCTCGGCGTGACGGCGTTACTGTTCGTGAGCGGCGGACTGCATGCGGGCACGCTTACCATCGCATTCGCCGTGGTGTTCTTTTTCGCCTCGGCGGCGGCGAGTTCCGCGTATCTCACGGTGAGCGAGTGCTTTGCGCTCGAGGTTCGCGCGCTGGCCATCGCCGTGTTCTATGCGCTCGGCACCGGCCTGGGCGGCATCGCCGCACCGTGGGTGTTTGGCACGCTGATCGGCACCGGCGATGCGCACGCTGTGGCGTGGGGCTATGGCTTTGGCGCGATGCTGATGGTGGGTGCGGCGTTCGTGGAACTGTGGCTGGGGGTGGCGGCGGAACGCCGTCCGCTCGAGGATGTGGCGCGTCCGTTGTCTGCGCAATAGAACGGCGCCGCCGCGCCCGCCCGTCGATATCGATATAAGCACTTTCACTTCATAAGCGTTTCCGCGCGGGCGCTTATGATTCCTCTCGCTTCGCAGTGCGATCGTGCCGCCACAGCACTTCCGTTCCCCTCTCATGCCGCGCCAGCACCCGCGCGATCACGAAGAGCAGGTCCGACAGCCGATTCAAATACCGCAGGGCCTCGGGATTGACAGCGTCTTTCGCTAGCTCCGCGGCCGTCCAGACGCGGCGTTCGGCCCGCCGGGCGATGGCGCGCGCCAGGTGACAGGCGGCCGCCGCCGGTCCGCCACCTGGTAAAATAAAATCTTTTAATGGGGGCAGCGGATCGTTGAACGCGTCCAGTTCCTGTTCCAGACGTGCGACCTGCGCCGCGGTGATGATGCGATGGCCGGGGATACACAGCTCGCCGCCGAGGTCGAAGAGCTCGTGCTGTATCTCGGTGAGGCAGCGGTTGACCGCCTCCGGCAACCCTGGCACGGCGAGCAGCACGCCCACGGCGCTATTGAGCTCATCCACGGTGCCATAGGCCTCGACCCGCGCGTCGTTCTTCGACACCCGCTGGCCGTCCCCGAGACCGGTGGTGCCGTCGTCGCCGGTGCGCGTGTAGATTTTGCTGAGGCGGTTGCCCATGCGGTAATGCTATATAGCTCCGGGTATGCAATCCACTGAACTTCAGGCGGCTCTGGAGGCCGCCAGGGCCGCCGCTGACATCATCCGCGGCTACTATCAGCGCAACATCGCCGTGCGCACCAAGGCCGATCGCTCGCCGGTCACCGAGGCGGATGTGAAATCGGAGGAGGCTATCCGGGCAATTCTGAGCGAGCGCTTCCCGTCTTACGGCTTCTACGGCGAGGAAACCGGTCAGGCTGGGATGGAGCAGGAGAGTATCTGGCTGGTCGATCCCATCGACGGCACCAAGTCCTTCGTGCGCGACTGCCCGTTCTTTTCCACCCAGATCGCGCTCATGCGCGCCGGGCGGTTGGTGCTCGGTGTCTCGAGCGCGCCAGCTTGCGACGAGCTTGCCTGGGCCGAGGAGGGCGGAGGAGCTTATCTGAACGGCCAGTCAATCCGGGTCAGCGCGGTAAGTGAGTTACAGAGCGCGATTGTGTCCACTGGCAATCTTAAAACCCTCGCGGCTTCGCCGCAGTGGAGAGGCTTGGGCGATCTTATCCAACGCATCAGCCGCATCCGCGGCTACGGCGATTTCGTGCACTACCATCTGCTGGCGCGCGGCGCGCTGGATGCGGTGGTGGAGTCCGACGTGAATATTCTCGACATCGCGGCGCTGACGGTGATCGTGCGCGAGGCCGGCGGGGTGTTCACCGATCTGCAAGGCAGGCCGGTGGGGCTCGGTACCACTTCCGTGCTCGCGGCAAACAATGCCGCGATGCATGCCGCCCTACTCGAATCTCTTACGCGGTAACGAACACGCGCCGATCCGCGGCGGCAAGCTCCAGCATCGGGGTTGCGTAGAGCTCGCTCAGCGTTTCCCCGGTCAGCACCTCGCGCGCCGGACCGGCACGCCAGCGGCCATCCCCGAACAGCAGCAGCGCGCGATCGGCGAAGCGTGCCGCGAGGGTTGGATCGTGCAGGGTGGCGATCACCGTGCTGCCGGCATCGGCGAGCGCACGGAACAGACTCAGTACGTGCAGCTGGTGCTGGGGATCCAGGTGATTGGTGGGCTCATCCAGCAAGAAGATTCCAGGCTGCTGGGCGAGGAGAGTCGCGACCGCGACGCGCCGCTGCTCGCCGCCGGACAGGGTGTCGAGGTTGCGGTCGGCAAAGGTCTCGAGTCCGACATCGTCGAGGGCGCGGCGGGCGATCTGCTCGTCGGCGGCGCTTTCCCACTGCCATAGGGCGAGGTGGGGATGCCGGCCGATGAGCACCGCTTCGAGCGCCGTGGTGGTAAAGGCGTCCTCTTGATCCTGCATGAGTAGGCCTAGGCGGCGGGCGATGGCGCGGCGCGGAAGTTGCTCGAGCGGCACGCCGGTCAGTCGCACCACGCCCTGCGATGCGGGGCGCAGGCCGGCCAGGGTGTGCAGAGTGAGGGTTTTACCGCAGCCATTGCGGCCGAGAATGGCCACGAACTCGCCGCGGGCAAAATCGAGCGACAGGGCGCTCACAAGCTCACGGGAACCGCCGCGAACAGCGAGCCGGTCGGCGGCCAGGTCCGCGGCGGGGCTCACGGCTGAAGACGAGTCGCGGTCCACGGGCCGGTATCGAAACGCCCGCCACCCCGATCCGTCAATGAGCGCGTCCAGCGCACCCGATCGTGCACCCGTGCGGTGCCCTCCACCCAGAGCTCAACGGCCTCGGCCCACAGCCGGTAGCCACCCCAGTGGGGCGGGCGGGGAATGGACGCGGAGAATTCACCCGTGACCTCATTGCCGGGATGGGGCGCGCCGAAACGGGAGGCGGTGTCGGACACGGCTTTCAGGAGATCGGCGCGCGAGCCGATCGGGCGGCTTTGGGCGCTGGCCCAGGCGCCGATGCGGCTCGGCCAGGGGCGAGAGGCGAAGTAGGCGTCGCTGTCCTCGACCGGGGCCTGCGTTATCACGCCCTCGATACGGATCTGGCGCTGCAGATGATCCCAGTGAATCACGGCGGCGGCGCGGGGATTGGCGGTGAGCTCGGCTCCCTTGCGCGACTGGTAGTTGGTGTAGAAGACGATGTAGCCCGGCTCCGTGGCGATCGTCTTGCAAAGCACCACGCGCGCGGATGGCCTGCCGTCCGGGGTGGCGGTGGCCAGCACCATGGCGTTGGGATTGGGCTGCAGGCGGCGCTCGGCGGCGTCGGCCAGCCATTGCGCCAGGAGGGGCATGGGTTGGGCGGGCAGGGGCTCTGGGAGCAGTTCCATGGCGTGATGGTAGCAACCTTAAGGACTTGCGGCTGAGCTGCCGCCTCGCTACAAGGAGGCCCATGACCGACCATCCTGAAACTCTCAAGGACCTGCGCCATAAGCTCGATGGCATCGATCACCGGCTGCTCGAGCTGATCGCGGAGCGGCAGGCCACGATCCGGGAGATCGTCCGCGCCAAGCGTTCCACGGGATTTCCGCTGCGGGACTATCAGCGCGAGCGCGAGGTGTTCCAGGGGGCGCGTGCCAAGGCGGAGGCGGTGGGGGTGTCGCCGCAGGTGGCGGAGTCGATGATGCGGCTGCTGATCCGCTATTCGCTCACTTTGCAGGAGCGCAATGCCGTGACCGACGGGCGCCACGGCGGCGGCCGGCGGGCGCTGGTGATCGGCGGCGCGGGCAAGATGGGCGGCTGGTTCGCGCAGTTCCTGTATACGCAGGGATTTGAGGTCGAGATCGCCGATCCGCGCGCGCCCGCCGCGGCCAATGGGAAAGCGGACTGGCGCGACACCGATCTCAAACAGGACTACATCGTGGTGGCGGCGCCGCTCAATGCCACAAATGAGGTGCTCCATGAGCTTGCGGCACGCCGCCCGCCGGGGGTGGTTTTCGATGTGGGGTCGCTCAAGTCGCCGCTACGTTCGGGTCTTGCGGCGTTGAGCGCGGCAGGGGTGCAGGTGGCCTCACTGCACCCCATGTTCGGGCCGGATGCGGAGCTGCTGTCGGGCCGCCATGTGATCTTCATCGATTTGGGCGCCGAGGCCTTGGAGAAAGCGCGCGCCTTGTTCGCGCCCACCATGGCCGAGCAGGTGGTGATGACCCTCGAGGAGCACGACCGGCTGATCGCCTATGTGCTGGGTCTGTCGCATGCGGTCAATATCGCTTTTTTCACTGTGCTGGCCGAGAGCGGCGAGGCAGCACCGAAGCTCGCCCAGCTGTCGAGCACTACCTTCGACGCGCAGCTCGATGTGGCGCGGCGTGTGGCGCAGGAGAACCCCGATCTCTACTACGAGATCCAGAGCCTCAACGATTACGGCGGGGAGTCGCTTGCGGCGCTGTCGCAGGCGGTGCAGCGGCTGCGGGGCGCGGTCGGTGCACGGGATCGTGATACTTTTGTTGCGTTAATGCGCGCCGGGCGCGATTATCTTACCGAGCGCCGGAGGGAAGCCGACCGGCGTCGTTGAAGAGGATCAATGAACCGACCGGTCACGGACCTGCGCCAGGACGATCCAGTCGCGGAAAATCGCCGACTGCAGGCCCAACTTTCCAAACTGACCGAGGAAGCAGCGCGCAATGACGCGGTGCTGCGCAAGACCCAGGAGCGTGAGCTTGAGTTGCTGCGGGCGCGCTCGCTGCCGGAATTGCTGGAGCGGCTGATCCACGGCCTCAAGGCCTCGCATCAGCTGGATGTGGTGGCGCTGGTGCTGCAAGACCCTCAGCATGAGATCCGGCACCTGCTGGCGGGCGATGGGCCGATGCCCGATGAGCTGCGGGATATCCTGTTCGCGGATGCGTTGGTCTCCCTCGCACCACAGATCGCGAGCCTGGAGCGTCCCTGGCTCGGTCCCTATAACCGGGTGGAGCATGGGCAGCTGGCGCCGCGGGCGCCCGAGCGCGGCAGCATCGCGCTGGTGCCGCTGCGGCGCAGCGAGCAGCTGGATGGGGTGCTGGTGTTCGCGAGCGCCGATCCGCGGCGCTTCATTCCGCAGCTGGCCAGCGATTTTCTCGCGCACCTGGGGCTGGTCGCGGCTTTTTGCCTGGAAAATGCCATCAACCGGGCGCGCCTGCTGCGCAGCGGATTCACGGACTTTCTCACCGGCTTTCACAACCGCCGCTATCTCAACGAGCGCCTGCGCGAGGAGCTGGCGCGGGCGCAGCGCTCCAAGCAACCGATCGCCTGCCTGATGATCGACGTGGATCATTTCAAGCGGATCAATGACCAGCATGGCCACCTGGCCGGCGATGCGGTGCTGCGGGAGGTGGCGCGGCGCATCGATGTGCAGATGCGGGTGAGCGATACGGGCGCGCGTTTCGGTGGCGATGAGTTTGCGATTGTTCTGCCCCAGGGCACCATCGCCGACGGCGAGAAGGTCGCGGCGCGGGTGCTGCAGGGCGTGCGTGGGGAGCCGGTGGTGGTCGCGCCGGGCATGGCCGAAAAGATCACGCTGTCGATCGGAGTGGCGGCTGCGGCGCCGGCGCAGAACGCGCGCGATTACAAGGCGCTGGCGGACCGCCTGATCGCGGAGGCGGATGCGGCGCTTTACCGGGCGAAGAGCGCCGGGCGCAGCCGCATCGATGTCTCGCCGAACGTGGTCAGCTAGAGGTCTGACGCCGCCGCAGCAGGGCGATGAAAAGCGGCGCGCCGACCAGCGCCATGATGGCGCCCACGGGCAACTGACGCGGGCTGGCCGCTACTCGCGCGACCACATCGGCGGCGGCGAGCAATGTGCCGCCGAGGAGGGCCGCCGCCGGCGCGACAATGCGGTGATCGCTGGTGCGGAACATCAGGCGCACGGCGTGCGGGGTGATGAGGCCTACAAAGCCCACGGTGCCGGCGCTCACCACGGCCAGTGCCGTGAGGGTCGCGCAGGCGATGAAGACCAGCGTGCGCCATTTCCCCACATCGAGTCCGACGCTGCGGGCGCGCAGCTCGCCCGCGGCCAGCACATTGAGCGGCCGCGCCAGCAGCACGGCCAGCACCACGGCGAATAAGGCGCTGAGCAGGCTGAGCAGCGGGTTCTGCGCCCAGCCCAGGTCGCCCGCCAGCCAGAACACCATGCCGCGCAGCTTGATGGAATCGGCCACGGCCAGCAGCACGCTGATCAGGGCTCCGCAGGCGCTTGCGAGGACCACGCCGGTCAGTAAGAGCCGTGCGGTGCCGCCGCCGCGCGCCAGCAGGTATACCACCGCGACTGCGCACAGAGCGCCTGCGACGGCGGCCGACTGGATGGTGAGAGCGGCTGCGCCGGCCAGCATGGCGAGCAGCGCGCCCACGGCCGCGCCACCCGACACCCCGAGCACGTAGGGATCGGCGAGCGGGTTGCGGAATAGGGCCTGCAGCAGTACTCCGGCCACGGCTAGCAGACCGCCGACGCCAAAGGCAGCCAGCAGGCGGGGCAGGCGTACCTCGAGCAGGACGGCCCGCGCGGCGGCGTCGCCTTCGGGGCCGAGCACGTGCAGCGCCCGCTCGAAGCTGATGCCGGAGGTGCCGATGAGCAGCGCGGCGCAGAACACTACGGCGGCAAGGAGCAGCAGCAGGCTGAGACGGCGAAATACCGACGGATTGGGCGCAACGGTGCGTGACATCGAGCTAGCTTAGAGCTTATGGCAGACTGCGGCGACATGAGCGATGTGATCGACTCCGAAGGCTTTCGCGCCAACGTCGGCATTGTGCTGATGCGCCCGAACGGCCAGGTCTTTCTCGGCCGCCGCACGGGCGGGCGGGGCTGGCAGTTTCCGCAAGGAGGGATGCGTCAGGGGGAGTCGCCCGAGCAGTCGGTGAACCGGGAGCTGCAGGAGGAGGTGGGACTGACGCCCGAGGCCGTGGAGCTGGCCGGCGGTACCACAGGCTGGCTGCGCTATCGGCTACCGCGCCGCTATGTGCGCCATCACCAGCTGCCGCTGTGCATCGGGCAGAAGCAGCGGTGGTTCCTGCTGCGCATGAGAAGCGATGTGGTTGACTTCAACCTCGAGCACACCGACAAGCCTGAATTCGACCGCTGGCGCTGGGTGGATTACTGGCAGCCCGCGCGCGAGGTCATCTACTTCAAGCGCTCGGTATATGTGAGCGCATTGCAGGAGCTCTCGGCCCTGGCCTTTCCGAGCGGCGCGCCGCAGCGGCCGTCCTGGTGGGATGAGATCGGCGCCCCGGGGCGCCGCGCCCAGCGCGCAGCGGGACACCGATGAGTCCCACAGTCCGCACTCAGACGCTGGTGGTGCGAACTTATGTCCCCTGGCGACGCACGATACTGATCGCCGTTACCGGAGCGGTCGCGATTTTCGTGCTGTATTTTTTTTACGAGTGGGGTCGCTACGACGCCGGCTACGACCGCATGGCCGTGAGCCAGGAGCGAGTGGAGCAGAAGGTGGCGCGTGAACGTCTGGAAAAAGCCAACCGTGAATTGCGTACGCGGCTTGCCGAGCTCGACACGGTGCGCATTGGACGGGCGCGCGAGCAGGCCGAGGTGGCCCGATCCATCGGGGAGCTGCAGGCGCAGGTGGCGCGGCAGACGCAGGAGCTGGCGTTCTATCGCGGCATTGTGGCGCAGGGCGCATCTAGCGGACCGGGGATCGCCATTCAGCAGGTGCGGATCTCGCCGGGGGAGGAGGCCGGGCATTTCAAAATTCATTTGTCGCTGGTGCGCTCCGGGCGTCCCGATGATGCCACCAATGGCTCTTTGCGGCTGTCTGTGGATGGGGAGATGAGCGGCTTGGCAAGCACGCTCAGCCTGGCGCAGCTGACCGGAGGCGGGCAGCGTGACCTGCCTATCACTTTTCGCTATTTCGAGAATTTCGATCAGGATATCGCGCTACCGTCGGGGTTTCGGCCGGAGCGGCTGACGGTGGAGGTGCGCTCTAGCCGGCGGGGGGTGGATCCGTTGACGCAGACGTTTTTATGGGCGGTGAATTGACGGGACCGGTGACCGGAGGGCGGTGCCGGGAGCGAAAATTATTTGAGTCGTCGCCACGCCTTTTGAGCCTGCGAGAACTTTCAATGCTGCGCCGTGGGCGCCGCAACGACCCAAATAATTTTCGCTCCCGGCACCGCCTGGTGGGCTGGTAAGGTCTGCTTCCAGGCGTCACTCGGACCGGGTTCCTTATGTTCAACCGCGACCCCAAGCCCACCATCGACACCCTCATCGGCAAATCCTCGCGGGTTGAGGGGGATGTGGACTTCTCGGGCGGCCTGCATCTCGACGGCCGCATCACGGGCAGCGTGCGGGCGCCCGACACCTCAGGTTCGACCTTGTCAGTGAGCGAGTCGGGCTGCATCGAGGGCGCTGTGGAGGTGCCGAACGTGACCCTGGACGGGACAGTCCGGGGCGATATCCATGCCCGTCAACGCCTCGTGCTGGGCGCCCACGCCAAGGTTCTGGGCAATGTGCACTATGGGATCATTGAAATGGCCTTAGGGGCGCAGATACAGGGTAAGCTCACGCAAATCGAGGTTCCCCATGAACGACACAGCTGACACTCCCCTGGTCTTCACCGACGCCGCCGCCCGCAAGGTGGGGGCGCTGATCGAGGGCGAGGGCAATCCGAAGCTGATGCTGCGGGTGTTCGTGCAGGGAGGCGGTTGCTCCGGGCTGCAGTACGGCTTCGAGTTCGATGAGCAGCTCCAGGACGGGGATATCTGCGTGGAGAACCTGGGGGTGAAGCTTCTGGTCGACCCCATGAGTGTGCAGTACCTGACGGGCGCGGAAATCGACTACCGCGAGGGCCTCGAAGGCGCCCAGTTCGTCATTCGCAACCCGCAAGCCACCACGACCTGCGGCTGCGGGTCTTCCTTCTCCGTCTAGCGGGCCACTAGCGCCGGCCCCAGCGGCACATCGAGCGCGGCCAGCAACGGCGCGGACTTGGCTCGGAAATCCTCAAGCCAGCGCGCGTCGATCGGCGTGGCGGCGGGCAGCTTGACGGTCTGCGGATTTCGAGCGACGCCGTTCACCTGGTATTCGTAGTGCAGATGCGGACCGGTGGCGAGCCCGGTCATGCCCACGTAGGCGATCACTGTGCCCTGCTCGACCCGCTGGCCCACGCGGGTGCCGCGGGCAAAGCGGGAAAGATGGCCGTAGCGCGTCAGGATGCCGCCCGTGTGGGAGATCTCCACCACATTGCCGAATCCGCCTTTGACTCCGGCGAAGATCACACGGCCGTCGCCCGCGGCTCGCACCGGGGTGCCGATGGGCGCGGCGTAGTCGACGCCCTTGTGGGCGCGGATGGTGTTGAGAATGGGGTGGCGCCGGGCTGAGTTGAACGTGGAGCTGACGCGCGAGAATTGCAGCGGCGCGCGTAAAAAGGCCTTGTACACGCTACGACCTTCGGGAGTGTAATAGCGCGTGTCGCCGTTGGGGTCGGTATAACGCACGGCGCGATACTCATGCCCCTGGTTGACGAACTCCGCAGCTAGCACCGGTCCGTCCTTGAGGTAGTGCCCGTCCTGGTAGATCTGCTGGTAGGTGACGATGAAGGAATCGCCGGGCTGGATGTCGAGCACGAAATCGATGTCCCAGGCAAAGATCTCACTGAGGGCCAGCGCGGTAGGATCTTGCGCACCAGCGGCGGCCACGGCCTCGAACAGGGAGCTGTCGATCACGCCGCGCACGGTGCGCTCGCGGGTCTCGAGCGGGTTTTCCAGCACGTCGGCACGGAAGCCCGTGTCGTCGCGCACCACCTTGAGTGTCTCGCTGTCGCTCAACTGGCGCTGAAAGCCGAAAAGAGAGCCGTCCCGGTGCAGGAATTTGAGTACTTCGCCGGGGCGCAGCCGGTCGAGTCCGGTTTTGAGGCCGGGCAGGTCGCGGAGCGAGGCGAGGTCGGCCAGGTCGAGCTTGAGACGGCGGAAAATGCGGTCGAGGGTGTCGTTGCGCGCCACGATGACTTCGATGGCGGAGCCGCCTAGGGTGACGGCCTGAACGGGGGGCGCGGCGTCAATGACGGGCGTGGGCGGTGGAGGTAGCGGCGGGACTTGCACTGGGGCAGGCGCGTGATTCCGCGGCGCGCCCGCGAGCCACGCCCACGCGGCAATTGCCCCCGTGAGCAGCACCATTAAAACGAGCGGCCGGACCCGGGTTCGCATCGACTACACTTGTACCCGAGCCGGCAACGGCGGGTCAACGAGAAGTCCCGAGGATCACGATGAGTTTAACGGTCGATGGCGAGGCACAGCTGGCGGAGCTCGAACGCGGTACCCGCGACATTCTGACCCGGCCGGATTTGATCGCCAAATTGCGCAAGGGCCGGCCGCTGCGGGTCAAGGCGGGCTTTGACCCGACGGCTCCGGACCTGCACCTCGGCCACACAGTGCTGCTCAACAAGATGCGCCGTTTCCAGGACTTTGGGCATGAAGTGATCTTCCTGATCGGCGATTTCACCGGGATGATCGGCGATCCCACCGGGCGCAGCACCACCCGTCCGGCGCTGACGCGCGAGGAGGTGGCCGATAATGCGCGGACTTACCAGGAGCAGGTGTTCAAAATCCTGGACCCTGAGCGCACGCGCATCGATTTCAACTCGCGGTGGTTGAATCCCATGACGGCGCCGGATTTCGTCAAGATCGCCGCGCATTACACGGTTGCCCGCATGTTGGAGCGCGACGATTTCGAGAAGCGCTACGCGAACGGGGAATCGATCGCCTTGCACGAGTTTCTCTATCCGCTGGCGCAGGGCTACGACTCAGTGGCGCTGCAAGCGGATATCGAACTCGGCGGCACGGACCAGAAGTTCAACCTGCTGGTGGGCCGGCATCTGCAGCAAGCCTATGGGCAGGAGCCACAAGTGGTCATGACGCTGCCGCTGCTCGAGGGTCTGGACGGCATCCAGAAGATGTCGAAATCGCTGGGCAACTACATCGGTATCGCCGAGCCCGCGGACACCATGTTCGGCAAGGTGCTGAAGATCTCCGATCCGCTCATGTGGCGCTGGTTCGAGCTCTTGAGCTTCCGCCCCCTGGCCGAAGTCGCAGCGCTCAAGCAGCAGGTGGTGGAGGGCCGCAACGCCCGGGATGTCAAGTTCGAGTTGGCGCGGGAGATTGTGGCGCGCTTCCACAGCCCGGCCGAGGCTGACAAGGCCCAAGCCGACTTCATCGCGCGCTTCAGCCACGGGGAAATCCCTGAAGGTCTGCCCCTGACCACCCTGTACGTGGACGCGGCCGGTATCCGTCTGCCGAACCTCCTTAAGGAGGCGGGTTTGGCCCCCAGCACGACGGAGGCGAATCGTAAAATCGCTGAAAAAGCCGTCAAAATCGATGGAACCCGGGTCGAGGACCGCAGTCTGACTTTCATTCCGGGCGCAGAGCATGTCTTCCAGATCGGCTCGAGGCGGGTGGCGCGGGTCAAGCTCGCGCTAAAATCGTTGACACCATAACAACCGCCGCTATACTGCGCGGCCCCTGCACTGGAGCGGCAAAAAACGCGCCGGGCGGGTTAATAGCGAACGAGGCTTCTTTCCTTCGGCCCTTGAGCGGCCGCGGGTGCTCTTTAAAAGTTTGGCAGGTAATTTGTGTGGGGACTCGCGTCAAGCCTTATGGGGCAAGACCGAGTGACCAAAAAGTCCAGCAATGAGCTTTTTGAGCCATTCATGTTGATGTTTCAAAATCTTCAAGTGAAGAGTTTGATCCTGGCTCAGATTGAACGCTGGCGGCGTGCCTAACACATGCAAGTCGAGCGGTAACAGGTGTAGCAATACATGCTGACGAGCGGCGAACGGGTGAGTA
>Ga0207658_10001942_pt1 | contig 15441 bp, 14 predicted proteins | sample KBSS33metaG_FD_184322 | JGI IMG/M metagenome (GOLD analysis project Ga0207658, IMG submission 184322) | Switchgrass rhizosphere microbial communities from Kellogg Biological Station, Michigan, USA - KBS S3-3 metaG (SPAdes) (version 2) | ecosystem: Host-associated > Plants > Roots > Rhizosphere...
CGGGCAAGAACAACTCGGCGGACGCCGCATGTGGCGCCAAGTCGTTCGCGCAGGCGGCGATCCAGGCGGCCAGACGCGTCGTGACCGGATACCCCTCCCGCGCATAGCCGATTGCGCTCTCGAGGCCGCGCGCCAGCGGCAGGCGGCCGTACGCCGCGTGCGCCTCGCCCCAGCTGGCCACCGACCCCGGTGTAGTCACGGTGGCGGGCAGGATGCCGCGATAGGGAATTTCTCGCAGCCCGCGCGAAGCGAACGCGGCGAGATCGGCGCTCGCCGCGGCCCGGCCGCCGCCGTCGAGATGGCGGACACGGTGCGTCGCCCCGTCGTAGATCAGCCAGAAGGCGTCGCCGCCGAGACCGGTCATGTGTGGATAGAGAACAGCAAGGGCTGCGCTGGTGGCGATCGCTGCGTCCACGGCGGAGCCACCGGCCCGCAGCACGTCGACTCCCGCTTGCGAGGCCAGCGCGTGCGGGCTGGTCACCATGCCACGCGGCGCGAGGGTGACGGGACGGCCTGTCGTGATCTGCAAATGCGTCTCCGGTGCTTCGATTCAGTCCGACGCGGCCTCGATGTGCAGGTCGTGTCTTCCGCGTCATGATGACAGCTGGGCGGTGCGAATGGCGCGAGGGAACGACGCCAGGATCTACCGGCGCCTACTTTCCCGGCGAACCGGCGGCACGCGTCTTTGTCGTGCGGCGTCGAACGGTGGCCTTGACACCGAGGTAGATTGCATAGCTTCCCACTGAGCACAGGAAGAAGTCCGATGTTCTCCGTGATCTTCGAGGTGCAGCCGCGGCCCGAGCTTCGCGACGCCTACTTTGCTCGGGGCCGATCGCTTCGCCCCGAGTTGGAGCAAATCGACGGTTTCGTCGACAACATTCGCTATGGCAGCCTCACTCGGCCGGGATGGGTACTGTCGCTCTCCGGCTGGCGGGACGAGAAGGCCCTGGTCCGATGGCGCACGCACGTGCGGCATCACGAAACGCAGAGCTTCGGCCGTTCGCAGATATTCCTCGACTACCACCTGCGCGTGGGCGAGGTGGCTCGCGACACGCGCATTCAGACCGGCCAGTTCTTACCCCAGCAGCGACTCGACGAGACGACCGCAGGCGCTGGCACAACGGTCACTTTGGTGAGCGCATTTCGCCCAGACCATGCTTCCTGCTCGAGCGGCCCCGAGGCGACCGCGCGCTGGCTCGGGCTGCAGGCGGAAGCGCCGGGTCTTCTGTCCTGGGATGTTTTCGACGCTGTGCTGACGCCAGGTGACCTCTTGCTGTTGCTCTCCTGGAAGGACGCGCATGCGGCCGAGGCGTACGAAACGGACGGCGGGGCAAACGACAGCCAAGTTCGGCGGCTGCGGCGTGTGCGGGTGGTGCGCGACTACGGTATGTTCGACCGACGGGAGGCTCCACAGTACTTCCCGGAAGCGAACATGCGAGAGCAGAAGCCGATGTGAATCACCGCCGAGTGCAAGCTCGCGGCCATGAGCGGAACTTCGCGACGTCCGCTTCTCTCAGGCGCCTCACTTATGGTTAAGGCGGCCCGATGAGTCTCCGACGCTGCAATAGCCAGCGACGGCGTGACGCGCGCCCCGTATCCGTAGCGACGGTCACGCCGCAGCTTCGACCGGAGTCTTGATGCATTGCGCTGATCCTCGTCAACACCCGTGCGCCCAACCGGCATAGGCTGGGAGCGAAGTTTGACCCGCCGAAGGAGCAAAGCATGGAATCGGACGCCTTTGCTGGGAAGACCGGCTTGTCCGCCGCGCGCTTGTCGCGCATGCACGAAACGCTACTGCGCCATGTGGAACGCGGTCGATTGCCCGGCCTCGTCGCCTTGATCGACCGGCGCGGCGCAGAGCACGTAGACGTCATCGGGACGCTCGCCTTCGGCCGCACGGCGGCGCCGATGAGGCGCGACACGATCTTTCGCCTTGCCTCGGTCACGAAGCTGATCACGGCGGTCGCAGCCATGATCCTTGTCGAAGAATGCAAGCTCAGGCTGGATGATCCCGTTGAAGAATTCCTGCCGGAGCTGGCTCGCCGCAGGGTTCTGCGGACGATCGACAGCGAGCTTGACGACACGGTGCCCGCGAAGCGGCCGATCACGGTGCGCGACCTGCTGACGTTTCGCTCGGGCTACGGCGAAGTCGCCTTCTTGTCGCCAGCGTGCCCGCTTCAAAGGGCGCTCGTCGAAGCCCGGCTGCCGCTCAGCACTTTCACGTTTCCGGGAACGCCGGATGAGTTCATGCAGTGCCTCGGCCGCTTGCCGCTGGCTCACCAGCCCGGCGAGCGCTGGCTGTACCACATGAGCGCCGAAATCCTCGGCGTTCTCATCGCCCGCGCTTCGGGCACAACCCTGTCGGCCTTCATGCGTGAGCGCATCTTCGAGCCTCTTGGCATGAAGGACACGGGCTTCACGGTTCCGAAGATGCAACTCGGGCGCGTAGCGACGTGCTTCCAGACGGATTTCTCGACCGGCGAGGTCACCGTTCTCGAAGGGGCTCCCAACGAGATCCTCACGAGTCCATGCACTTTCGAGTCCGGCGCCGGGGATCAGCTCGTCTCCACCGCCGACGACATGCTCGCGTTCGGCCGGATGTTGCTGAACCGGGGCGCGTATCGGAAGGAGCGGATCTTGTCGCGGCTCTCGGTCGAGTTGATGACCACGGATCAGTTGAGCTCCGAGCAAAAGGCAGCGTCGCCGTTCTTCGAGAACTTCTGGGACGCGCGCGGCTGGGGCTTGGGCGTCTCGATCGTGACGCGACGCGACGACGTGGCCGGCGTGCCGGGGCGCTTCGGCTGGGACGGCGCCTTCAGCACATCGTTGTATGTCGATCCGCACGAGGAAATGGTCGGTGTCCTAATGGCGCAATGCCGCCCAGGAGCGTTACGCCTGCCGCCAGTCGTGCTCGACTTCTGGACGTCCGCGTACCAGGCGATCGACGACTGAGCCTCAGCTCATGAGAAGGTCAGCGCACGGCGATGAGCGGACGGCCACGAGCGGCCGCTTTGGGACGCTCCGTTCCGTTCGCGGGCGTTGCGAACGACGAGCGGCGCACTCCTCCTCACCGGATGGTGAGGTCAACCCCACCTCCACGGATGCACTTGTTGGCTCAATGAAGGCGCCGGTCCGCGTCGCCGATGTGGATGTCGGAGGATGGCGCCGCGGCGCGCTCCGAGGCGGCGAGCAGCGTCTTGCCTTCGATGCCGGCGAAGAGCTTGGCGGCTCGGACTTTGAGTTCTAGTAGCTCGGTCGGGTTGACGAAGTACTGTCCACGCATCACGTCAACGTCTATGCGGAATTCAACGTCCTTGCCGTCGTTGGACAGCACGCCGCTGGTGAATCGTATTGCTCGTCGACCGCCGGCATGCCCATCAATCCAGGCCGGTCTATCTCATAGCGGACGTCGAAGATCTCGCCGCTCGCCAAGTCGAGGCAACCGGTCGAGCGGATCACGGTCTCCGCTAGCTCGTCCAGTATTTCGATGGGTACTTTCAGGTTCATCGCAGTCCTCTCAGGTTCCGCTCACTGGTGCTTGCTCGTGAGCACCTACTGAACGAACCTTCGGCCCTCCCGCTCCCGTATTGAAGCGGCCAGACCAACTCAGCTACGGCCGCCCGGCTTCTTAACGTGCGGCCGAGCAATGGGCCGACCGTCATCTGCAATGTCGCTACCCACAAGGAAGACATGAGGGACAGCCCACCCGCCAGAGTTGCCGTAGATGATGTCTGTAGTCCGGATGCGACCTTCTGTGATCTGCGTAAACCCATGGGGAACGGCTTGCTGCTCGGTTTCGGTCATTTGCTGGAAGAGGGTGAATGGGCATCGATTATCGGGCAACCCCTTTGAGAGGCTCGAGCGACTGCACGCTAGCGCCACCTGCGGTCGCCAACGAGCGACTGCATTTCGGGCGCCCGTCTTAGGAGGGTTTGTGCTTCACTTACTCGCGATCGCCGAGATTCCGATCAGGGCGCCTCGGGGAAGTCCGGCAACCTGAACGGTCCCTCGCGCGGGAGGCTTGTCCGTGAAGTAACTCCCGTAGACCGTATTCATCTTGGCGAAGTCGTTCAGATCCTTCATGTAGACGGTGGTGCTGACGACGTGCGCCATGGTCATCCCGTTCGCGGCAAGGACGGCGGTCAGGTTGTCCATCACGAGCTTGGTCTGGTCCTCGATGCCGCCACTGCTCATCTGACCCGATTTGGCGTCGAGCGGACCCTGGGCAGATAGGAAGAGCAGATTGCCGGTCTTGATCCCTTGGGGGTACGGGCCGATGGCCTTGGGCGCATCGGCGGAACTCACCGCTTCCGTCATCGAGCCGTTAGTTGCTGACGGCGTAGCGCAGCCCGCCACCGCGACGAATGCGATTGCTACTGCAATCGCAGTAGCTACGCCGAAGGTCCACCTAACATTGGCATCATCTCTGTCCTCCTGTTATGAGAGCAACGGCACTGGACAGGGTGCTGCCAAAACGATCAATCTGTCAACGCTATGGGGCGAAAGAGGCCCCGCGGGCGCTCTCGGCCAAACGCGGACGCTGCCGGCGTACCGCTCGCGGGCACACGAGATCAGAATTGAATTGAAATACTCGGCCTGTTTTCCAATGCCGCGGAGGGTGGCAGCGCTCACGCGACGCCTGCCGCGCATCTAACCCGATCTGCTAGATTGCAACGTGGACTCTGTCGATCCTGGAGCATTGCCAGCTGGCGAATCCAGTGTGCTTACGCGGCATGACGTGCTTGATTTCGAGCATTTCGCGATCAAACCGGCTGAACGACAGCTGTTGATTGACGGCCGGCCGGCAACTTTGGGGTCGCGCGCCTTCGACCTTCTGATGGCCTTGATCGAACACCGTGACCGGGTCGTGGCGAAAAACGAGTTGCTCGATCTTGTCTGGCCGGGACTCGTCGTCGAAGAAGGCAACTTGGCGGTGCAGGTCAGCAATCTGCGCAAGTTGTTGGGTGCCCGAAGCATCGCAACCATCCCGGGCCGAGGCTACCGGTTCACTGCATCGCCGGTAGGCTCGAGCCTCGGAGTCGACCGCAAGGTCGCGCCGATGCAGCCGGGGTTGCGCACCAACCTGCCATTGGTATTGCAGCCGCTCATTGGGCGCGATGACGATCTGGCAGCGCTGGGTGCGTTGCTGGCCGACCATCGGCTCATCACGATCACCGGTGCAGGTGGCATGGGCAAGACTCGTCTGGCCGAGCGCGTCCTTCATGAGCGTCGCGATGCCTTCGAGCATGGAGTCGCCTGGGTCGAGCTCGCGGCACTCACAGACTCGGCGCTGCTGCCAGGCACCATCGCCGGGGCGATGGGACTGCAGACGGGCGGCGGCGACCCTTTGCGAGGGCTCGTGGCATCGTTGGCGCCCTTGCAGATGCTGGTGGCGATCGACAACGCCGAACATCTCATCTCCGAAGTGGCCCACGTCGTCCAGGCGCTGCTCGATGGCGCGCCACGGCTTCGCATCGTCGTCACCAGCCAGGCGCCGCTGCGATTGGCGGTGGAACGGGTCTACCGTTTGAGCGGCCTAGCCATACCGGACGCGGATGACGATCTCGCCGACGCATTGGGCTATGGCGCGGTTGGCCTCTTTGTGCAGCGAGCGCGCGCCGCCGATCGCCGCTTCGTGGCCGACGCGCAGACCTTGCCCGCGATCCGGCGTATCTGTGCGCGGCTGGATGGAGTGGCCCTGGCGCTGGAGCTTGCAGCCGCCCGCGTACCGATGCTCGGGGTCGCCGGTCTAGCAGCGTCCCTGGACGAACGATTGCAGGTGCTCACGCAGGGGCGGCGCGATGCGCCGCAGCGCCAGAGCACATTGCGCGCCGCGCTCGAATGGAGCCATGCATTGCTGAGCCCGACCGAGGCGATCGTGTTCCGCAGGCTCGCGGTGTTCGCCGGCAGCTTCTCGCTCGACGCGGCCCGCCGCGTGGCAGCCGACCCTGACGGCACTGGACTCAACGAGTGGCAGGTACTGGAGGGTCTCGGCGTTCTCGTCGATCGCTCGCTAGTCGCTGCGGACCTCGGCGAATTGCCACGCTACCGCTTGCTCGAGTCCGCTCGTGCTCTGGCGCTCGAGCGCCTTGCTGCGAGCGAAGAGAATGACGCCTTGCGAGCTCGCCAGGCCGCGGCAACGCAGCAGAGATTCGAGCAGGTGACGATCGAATCGCGTGACGGGGTACGGGGCGTCGACGAAGCGGTCGCCATGCTCGCACCCGACCTCGACAATGCCCGGGCGGCGTTGAACTGGTATCTGGCGCGTGAAGACGCTCTCGGAGCAGTCAGGCTGGCGCCTGCGATGAGCTTTGCTCTGACGATCTCCCGTCACGCCGAGCGATCAAGACTTTGGGAGTTGACCACTCCGCTGATGAGTGAGGAGCTGCCTCCTCTTGTTCGGGCGACCTGGGCGGCCGCGTGTAGCGGCCACTGGTACTGGCGCAAGCCGGCGCTGGCCATCCAGTGGGCCCGCGAGGCCGTCCGACTCTATCGAGCCTTGGGCGACGTCGGCGGCGTCTACCGCGCGCTAAGCATGCTAGGCATGGCCTCGGCGCGAGCCGATCTGCGAGAAGAATGCGAGGCCACCTGTGCCGAGCTGCGGCGTTTCGACGAAGGACAGTTTTCCGCGCGACTTCAATTCATGGCCAACGCCGCGTATCTCGGCCTCGCTGACCGCCGTGCCGACGTCGCTGCAATGCAGAAGACGTTGCGACATCAGCTGACATTGGCCGAAAGTGCGGGCGATACCGGCAACGTGCTGAACGTGCTCTCGAGCCTGGCCGACACCGAGCTGGCCGCGGGTCGGGTAGACGACGCGGTACGTCATGGCGTCGCGCTCGAGCAGCGGCTGAAAGGCACGCGACACCAGACCGCGCTGGCCTACGCGCGGGTCGGCCTGATCGGCGCGCTGCTGGCGCAGGGTTCGCTCGAAGCAGCGCGTGCGATGAGCCCCCAAGCGTGGCCTCTGGCAGTGCAGTTCGACATCAAGTACCAACTGGCCGACAACCTCGCGCTGCTGGCTGCGCTCGAGCAACGCGCGAGCGCGGCGGCGAAGCTGCTCGGGTACGCCAACGCAGGGTACGTCGCATACGGTCTCGTACGCCAGACGACCGAGACGCGTGCGGCTGAACGCGCCGATGCGCTCGCCAAGGCGCTCGTGGGCCAACAGAAGTTCGACCGCCTGGCCTCCGAGGGCGCGCGGCTCGGCGACGGCGACGTCTTGCCGACCGCGCTGGCACAGACGGACGGCGACTGACTCGCCAAGGCTGACCGAAGGGCCGAGCGCCAAGAGGGCGCTCGTGGTGCGTGCCACCGGGTCAACCGCGCTCCGCCTGAACACGCATGCCCTCGAATGCGGTCCGTGCCGGCACCGAGGCGGCGGAGTCACTCCATCGTCCGGGCCGGCCTTTGCAGAGCGGTAGCGGCAATTTAAGAACGTTTTAAGCCGATTCATGACTTCGCGGCGCCGAAGGTCGACAGTCGATTCACCGACGTAACCCTCTCTTCGGACTGTCAAGGAGCCCATCATGGTTCGATTCACTCGCGTCTGCGCGCTCATCGCGGCAATCGCAACCCCCTTCCTGGCGGATCCCAGTCATGCAGGCGGCCCGCTCCACGTGAACCCGCAGCCTTTGCCGCCGATTCATTCGGACGGACGTTCGCAGGGCGTGAACGTACGGATCAACGTCAACCCACAGCCGCTGCCCCCGATTCATCCGGACAGCCGCGTCGTCGGCTCGAATGCGCCGGTCAACGTCAACCCGCAGCCCCTCCCGCCCCGCTATTGATCCGCGCGTCGGACGCCGTGAGGCAAGCGGAACCGCAGTCGAGCGGCGTTCAGCGTTTCGGAAGGAAGTTGCTCGCGTTGCGTGCTGCGCGTGGCACGGCCACGCATCGCCGACGATTCATCTCAAAAAGGGAATTCCCATGAGCCGACTTCTCAAACGATGCCTGACTCCCATCCTGTTCGCGCATGCCGCAGTGGCGATGGCAGCGCCGTTTCACGTCGCCATCGACAGCCATGCCCTCCCGGCTACGGGGTACGTGGTCGCCTTCGATCTCATCGATGGCGGCGATCCGGCGAACACGGTGACGATCGGGAGTCTTAGTACCGACGGCGCGTTCGGCGCCGCGACATTCACCGGCGGAGCCAGCGCATCGGCGGGGATCCTGACGCTCGCCGATACGCAGTTCTTCAACGAGATCCTGCTTCCGGTCTCGGCGGCGAACACGCTGAGCTTCGACATCGACACGACGATGGCGCCACCGCAGGCCGGCTCGCTGCCCGATGCGTTCTCCCTGTTCCTGCTAGATCGCGTCACGCTCTTGCCGCTGGTGACGACCACCGACCCGACCGGCGCCGACGCGCTGTTCACGATCCAGAGCGGAGACAGCCCGCTCGGTCCCTTCACCGTCTTCGCGGACTCGAGTGTCGGCGGCCCGACCACGTGGACCGTCGCGCCCTCGGTCTCCGCCGTTCCCGAGCCGGCGAGCATGGCGCTGATTGTGGTCGGGCTCGGAGCGCTCCTGCTGTGGCGTCGCCGAAGCGCCGCGGCGGTCCAGGTCGTCGGCGTCGCTTCGCTGCTGCTTCCCGGCCTGGTGCTGGCAGCGATCCACGTCTCTCCCAGCGGCGGGACCAGCTTCCCGCACGATGGCGCAAAGTGGGAGACCGCGTTCAGCGCGACCGAGCTGCAGACCGCGATCAACAAGAACCCGGGCGCCGAGTTCTGGTTCTCCAAGGGCGCCTACGGCCAACTGCAGAACGTGCCCGACGGCACCCAGCTCTACGGCGGCTTCGTCGGCGGGCTGCTCGGCGAGACCAGCCGAAACGAGCGCGACGCCGCGGCCAACTTCACCTCGTTCGACGGCATCATCATCTCGTCGTACGACGACGGCACCGACACCAACACGAAGATCGTGCAAGGGCCGAACACGGTCGTCGACGGCTTCACCGTAGCCGGATTCGGTTTCTTGCTCGAACAGGCATCGCCGACGCTGTCGCACAACGTCGTCATCGGTGCGCCCGTCGGCATCGCCATGAACTTCGGCGCCGCGCCGATCGTCAACGACAGCCAGATCACCGGCGGCACCTACGGAGTCACCGTGTCGGGGCCGGTGCAGGTCGTGAAGGTCGGACCGAATCGCGTCGAGGCCAAGCCGACGATCAGCCGCTCAACGATCAGCGGCGGCAGCATCGGCTTGCTTGAGAACCCGAACATCGGAAAGCTGCCGACGCTGGTCGTCAACGCGACCACGTTCTCCGGCTCCCGGGGCGACGGGATGGAGCTCTACGGCAACGCGCAGTTCACCGATTGCATCGTCGAGAAGAACGGAAACGGGGCCCTAAGAGGCGTCTTTGTGGGCCAGGGCGACCCGGGACAGACGATCACGTTCGAGCGTTGCAAGATCCGAGACAACCTGGGTACGGGCCTCGAGACGTCAGTCTCTGCCAACACCACTGTCATCCTGCATCGATGCGAGATCACCGGCAACAATTTGTCCTCCCTGACCGGACTTCTGCACGCGGGCGGCGTCGAAATCAACAACGACGGCGTGCAGATCATCGAATCGAAGATCGTCGGCAATAAGACCATCTCGTCGGGCGGGGGCGTGTACTTCGCGTCCTTCACCAATCCGGCCGGCCGAAACCTGATCGTCGATTCGCTGATCGCCGGCAACAGCGCAGCGATCGACGGGGGAGGGATCTTTGCCCGCCGGCAATCGTTCGCCGTTCTTAACAGCACCATCGCGGGCAACTCGGCGGCCGTCGGTGGCGGGATCTGGCTCGAGCCCTTCGATCCCAGCAACTTCGTCCCGACGATCAGCTTCGTCAACACGGCGATCGCGGGGAACCTGGCGCCGCTCGGCAGTGCCACGGCGCTGGAGCTGTTCACCGTGGCGCCCGGCAACCTGTTCCACAACGTCGTGACGCTGTCCGGCGACACGCACGTCTCCTCGTACAACAACGTCGTGCGGCCGCCGCCGCTCGGCAACGGCAGCTTCACGGTGGCGGACGCCGGCTTCGTCGCTGCCACCACCGGCGACTACCGCCTCGGCGCGTCGAGCCCGCTCGTCGACCGCGGCGATTCCGCGGCGATCGGCGCCTACATCGCCGCCGGCGGCAGCGCGACCGACCTCGCAGGATTGCCGCGCATCGCCGGTGCAGCGGTGGACATCGGCGCCTACGAGACGGCGTCTGCCGGCGTCACCAACGTCACCTCGCAGGTCTCGCTACGCCTAGGCGGGTTCGTCTTCGATCGGGCAAGCCGGCGCTACACGCAAGTCGTGACGCTCGCGAACAGCAGCGGCGGCGTGCTGGCCGGGCCGATCTCGCTGGTGTTCGATGGCTTGTCCGCGGGAGTGACCGTGGCCGGCATGACGAATGTGACGGTGAACCAACCACCGGCCGGCAGCCCGTACATCGACGTGTCAGCGGCCGATCTTGTTCCCGGTGAGCTGCTCACTTTGAATCTACGGTTCGACGACCCCTTGAACGTCGCCCTTCGCTATGTCCCGCGAGTTCTCGCAGGCGCCGGCACGCGCTGAGGGTGCGCTCGCTCGCACCTGGGCGGGTCTGGATCGAGGTCGGAGGGTCGGCTCGATTCCGGTGGTGTCCAGTATCGGCAAAGAAGCCGCCACGCTTCCGATCACGCTCGACAAACTGATGGCGGGTGTTGCACGCTGCACGCCCACCTTTGTATCAACCTGAGCAGGAGGAAAAGTCATGTTCAATTCTCAGACCCAATGGAATTCCGGGTATGTCGTCAGCGCTGCTGTCGCGGTCACTGCCGCTCTTTGGGCGCTGCCGGTTCAGGCCCGCGTGGTTTCGTCGCAGACAATCGTGAGTAACGGCGATTCGGTCACCGCTCTGGTGACGACCACCGACGGCTGCATTGAATCGTCCCTCGCCGTGACGGTTGGTACCAGCGTGACCCGGAACAGCGGCCAGCCGCCAACCGCCGGTGGATTTATGTTCTACACACGCTACGACGAGTGCACAGGTCAGTATCTGGCCGGCATCGGCGACTATTTCAAAGTGGAGTCGGGTGGCATCTCACTCAATGGCGATCTCAGATCCGGAACGGCACAGTTCACCACGTCGGCCACCGACCAGGTCAGCCATGCGGTGCTGCCGATCACGGTCGACCTCACGCTCAGCGCCATCGGCGACCTCTACCACAACCACGCCCAATCGATCTTCTACATCGATGGGTCCGGCTACGTCAGCCAGGATAGCGAGTGGTATCAACGGGCTTCGGTCACCGGATCGTTCAGCGTAGGTGGAGTTGGCGGCGCGATCGACGCCTCGCCGCAAGCGGCGTCGATGTCCCGCGGCAAGTCGACCACAGTCATCCAGACCTTCGGGCCGCCGTTCCGGCACTGAAGCTCTGTTCGGCGGAGTGCGTCTGGGAACGACGCGCCGAGCACGAACGAGTTCGGCCGGCCGATGATCGTCGAGAGCCGCGCCGGCCGAGGTAGCACAGGCCCTTCCCGACGGCCGCGAACCGGACCCTGCCACGGCTTCATCAACCACGTCCAACGCGTCCATGAATCCGACGTTCGCATACGACCGACGCCACAGGCCGTGTACCGGTTCGTCTCGCGGCTTCTCACCGACGAGAGGCAGCTTTTCTGCGCCAAATCGTGCGACTTGTAGTACCGCAACGGGTCGACTCCGGGTCTTGCCGCTCCCGATTGCCTTGCCCGAACCTGCCGTTCGCTACCATTAGCCCGCATCCAAAAGGTGTCGGATTTCCGCAGAAATCCGACGCGAGAATGCGCCGCCCGACGTCTAGAGTGATCGCACTCGGTCCGCAGCCTCCCAGAGACGCCGCCCGCTGCAGCGCCATGCGCGCGACCGCGCCCAGCTCGTTGCTCGCGTCTTCGATGACCTCGACAAGGCCGCGCGCAGCACCTCGGGACGCTGCGCGAAGACCAGGCCGAACTCGGCCAGCAATCCCCGGATCCGATTGATGCAGGCAGTTCGCTCCTCCTTGTAGCCTTCGCGCAGCCGGTGCAGAGCCACCATGCTTTGCTGCTCGACGCTCTTGACCGGCACGAAGCGCATGCTGGGCCGCGAAGCTGCTTCGCAGTTCGCCGCCGCATCGGCTGCATCGTTCTTGCCGGTCTTGCCGCTCAGCCGATAGGGGGAGACGAAGTGCGGCGCGATCAGCTTTACCTCGAAGCCCATCGTTCGCAACCGCCGGCCCCAGTGGTGCGATCCCGAGCAGGCCTCCATCGCGACGACGCAGCCAGATGGCAGCTACGCACACCACGCGATGAACCCGTCGCGCTGCAGCTGTTTGGCCACGATCACTCTCCCGGCCGCATCCACCGCGTGAACCTGAATGACGCGCTTGGCTAGGTCGACGCCGACACGTGTAATCTCGCCCATGGACTTCCCCTTTCCGCTTCAGATTGACTTCGACAATCAATCTTGGCACTCGATGCCGATGCTGGATTGCGGGAAGTCCCTTCGCAGTTATCCGACTCGAGGCCACCCTGTCGGCGTGACAATTGCCGGCCTATCGAGACAACGCCCGTGGCCGAGATAAGAGCGATCCTCCTGACTGACGTCGTAGACAGCACGCAGTTGGCGCAGGCGCTGGGTGAGGCGGATCTCGCGGCGCTGTGGGAGGCACACGACCGTCTCGCGCGCGATCTCCTTCCGCTCTGGCGCGGGCGCGAGATCGACAAGACCGATGGCTTCCTGCTCCTGTTCGCCGACCCTGCCGACGCCGCAGGCTATGCGCTGGCCTATCACCAGGCGATGGCGGGCTTGGGCAGCCAGGTCAAGGCCCGTGCCGGGTTGCACGTCGGCCCAGTGATCCTGCGCGAGAACAGCGCGCGTGACGTTGCCCTGGGCGCCAAGCTTATCGAGGTCGAAGGCCTGGCCAAGCCTACGGCAGCACGCGTGATGTCGCTGGCGCGAGGCGGGCAGACACTGCTGACAGCCGAAGCCCGCGAAGCGCTCGGCGATTCAGCGCTGCGCATTCAGTCGTATGGTCATTGGCGCATCAAGGGCGCGATCGAACCCATCGAGCTGTTCGAGCTCGGCACCGAAGCGACGGTCTTCATGCCGCCGTCGGACAATCCGAAGGTCTACCGGGTCGCCCGCAAGGGCACGCGGTGGCTGCCGGTGCGCCAGATCGACAACAACCTGCCGCAGCGCCTGGTGTCGCTCATCGGGCGCGAGCGCGAGTTTGCCGAGTTGTTGCCGCGGCTGTCCCAAGCGCGACTTCTTACGCTGGTGGGCATCGGCGGTATCGGCAAGACGCGGTTGAGCGTGGAGCTCGCTGCAACTGCGATGGGCGACTTCGGCGACGGCGTATGGTTTGTCGAATTCGCCCCGCTATCGGACCCCGGCCTCGTTGCGAATACCGTGGCCAAGGTACTGGGCTTGAAGGAAGAGCCGGCAAGACCCATACAGCAGATCATCACCGAGCACCTTGGCGAAAAGCGAGTGCTACTGGTGTTGGACAACTGCGAGCACCTGCTGAATGCCTGTGCCAGACTCGTCGACCTGATCCTGCGCCGTTGTGAGAACGTGCGGATACTGGCCAGCGGCCGCGAAGCCCTGGGCGTCGCCTGCGAGCACGTGGTCCAGGTGCCTTCGCTTTCGCTTCCCGACCCTAAGCAGGCGCAGACAGCCGAAAGCGTCATGCGCTCCGCCGCAGTGCAGCTCTTCAGCGACCGCGCGAAGCTTGTGCGCGCGGACTTCCGAGTCACGCCGCATAACGCCGCCTTGCTGGCCTCTATCTGCTCCCGGCTGGACGGCATTCCGCTTGCCATCGAACTGGCGGCCGCGCGGGTGCGCTCGCTGTCGGTCGACGAGATCCATCAAAAGCTCGACCAACGCTTCAGACTGCTCATCGGCGGCTCGCGCGCAGGCTTGCCACGGCAGCAGACGCTTCGCTCTCTGTTCGACTGGAGCTATGACCTACTCCAGGAAAGGGAAAAGCTGGCGTTGCAACAGCTATCCGTGTTCTCGGGAGGTTGGATGTTGGTGGCCGCCGAACAGGTCTGCACTGACGATGTCACGGCCGATGGTGAACTGCTCGATCTGCTGACGTCGCTCTGCGATAAGAGCCTCGTAGTGGCTGAGCAGGGCGTTGGAGCTTCGCGCTACCGGCTGCTGGAGACCGTGCGGCAGTATGCCGGCGAGCGGCTTTTGGAACGTGGGTCTGAGCGGACGATTCGGCGTCGACATCGGGATCACTTTCTGGCGCTGGTGGAGAAGGCTGCACCGGAACTGCAAGGCGCCGACCAAGCCGAGTGGCTGCAGCGCATAGAGGTAGAGCACGACAATGTGCGGACCGCCTTGGACTGGTGTCTCGTCGATGCCGAATCCCATTGCGGCCTTAGGCTGTGCGGCGCTCTTCACCGATTCTGGCTCCTACGGGGGCACTTCTCCGAGGGACGAGAGTGGTGCGCGCGATTCCTAGGAAAAATTGAACCTGAGGCACATGTGTCCGAGCGCGCGAAGGCTCTCAATGTGGCGGGGGTCTTGGCAAGGCGTCAAGGCGACTATCTCGCAGCCCGCAGAAGTCTTGAGGAAAGCCTGTCGATTCACCGCCATCTGGGCGATCGGAGGGAACTGGCGGTCTCATTGAACCTCCTCGGTGACGTCGCGATGGAGCAAGGAGATCTACCGTCCGCACAGGCGCTGTTCGAGGAGAGCCTGGGCATCTCGCGGGAACTGGGAGAGCTCAGGGGAATCGCTCGCTCGCTCCACAACCTCGGGGTTGCAGCTTGCGGGAAATGCGATTTGGCGTCCGGCCAGGCGCTCTTCGAGCAGAGTCTGACGATCGCACAGGAACTGCAGGATCAGAGTGCCATCGAGCACGCTTTGTGGGACTTGGGAATGGTGACCTTCCAGCAAGGCAACTACCTAGTAGCCAAGGACTTGCTTGAGAAGAGCCTCGCAATCTGCCGAAAGCTTGGGGAACGAACTGGCATCGCGGCGGCGCAACATCTATTGGGGCATATTGCTCTGGAGATGGGTGATCGGCCGACCACTCGAAGACTGCTCGAGGACGGCCTGCGGATTCGCCGCGAGTTGGGCGATCGGCCAGGGATTGCGTACTCTCTAGAGGCGTCGGCGGCAGCGGTCGCCGAGCTCGGCGACCTTTTGCGCGCCGGATACATCTGGGGGGCGGCGGAGCAGCTGCGGGAGCGGATTGGGTCACCGCTACCGCGCGTCGATCGACCTCGCTATGACCGCTGGGTGGCTGCTGCTCGCAACGGTTTTGCGGATGGCGCTGACTTCGAGAGTGCGTGGCTCAAGGGTCGTGCTTTGACGCTCGATCAGGCCATAGGCCTTGTGCTGCAAGACGAACCTGCAACGCTTGACTCTGTGCAGCGTTAGGGAAGGTCTGAACAACGTGCAATGCGGGTGCGATCGGAGCGTTGAGCGTCAATCGCGTTCGCATTGCCGAT
>Ga0207658_10001945_pt1 | contig 15425 bp, 17 predicted proteins | sample KBSS33metaG_FD_184322 | JGI IMG/M metagenome (GOLD analysis project Ga0207658, IMG submission 184322) | Switchgrass rhizosphere microbial communities from Kellogg Biological Station, Michigan, USA - KBS S3-3 metaG (SPAdes) (version 2) | ecosystem: Host-associated > Plants > Roots > Rhizosphere...
AAGGTCATCTCGCAGGGCCGCAAGGTCCGCGCGAGCTTCTGGAACTCGCCCAACCTGCGTGAAGCCGCGACCAAGCTCGAGGCGCGCAGCGCCTATCGCGCGATCGTCGAGGATGCGCTCATCGCGCAGGATCAGCACGGCAAGCTGACCGATCCGATCGATCAGCATGACTGGATGGCGAACAGCCTCGCCCGTAGCCAGGGCGCGATCAACTCGCGGCTCGGCGAAGGCCTGGCGTTCCTCGCCACGGTCGGTTCGACCGCTCCGTTCATCGGTCTGTTCGGCACCGTCGTCGGCATCTACCGCGCGCTGATCAAGATCGGCGCGGCAGGGCAGGCGTCGATCGACGCGGTTGCCGGTCCGGTCGGTGAAGCGCTGATCATGACCGCGCTCGGCCTCGTCGTCGCTGTTCCGGCGGTGCTCGCCTACAACTGGCTGATCCGCCGCAACAAGTCGATCATGGAGGACCTCGCGGCCTTCACCAACGACTTGCACGGCTATCTGATGTCGGGCGGTGCGGTGAAGCCGCGCCTGGGTGGAGGCTCGGGCGACCGCGCGACTGCTCAGACCAAGACCGGCGCAGCGCCGGTCCGCCCGGGCACCGAGCCGGTGCGCGCGCCCGCCGAGTAAGGCTGAACTTACCGGGCCGGCCGAAGCCGGCCCGGATCGCCCTGCTGAAAGGAAAGTTTCGACCACATGGCATTCAATGTAGGCTCCCCGGACGACGAAGACGTTCCGATGTCCGACATCAACGTCGTTCCGTTCACGGACGTGATGCTGGTGCTCGTGATCATCTTCTTGATCGCCGTTCCGGTGGTCGTTCAGTCGATCCCGATCAAAATGCCGAGCGTGCGCTACGAGCCGACGACGACCAAGCCGGACAATGTCTCGCTGACGGTGCGCAACGGCCCCGGGGGCACGTGTGAAGTTTATTGGCTGATGAAGAAAGTCAGCCAGAAAGACCTCCTCGACATGGCCGTCACCAAGCTCAAGGACCAGATCAAGAAGGTCGGCGGGGTTCAGAACATCAACGAAGAGAATATGCCCGAGGCCCACATCCGCGGGGATATCAACACGCAGTACAAGTGCATCGGCGCCGCGATCATCACCATGCAGCAGGCTGGTTTCCAGCGGGTTGGATTCATTTCCGAACCGCCGCCGCTTGCTGGCGTCCGCGCCGAGTAGGAGTTTTTTGCAATGACGATGCAGACGACCAGCGACAATGCGTCTGGCGAACCGATGATGGACATCAACACGACGCCGTTGATCGACGTCATGTTGGTTCTCCTGATCATGCTGATCATCACCATCCCGATCCAGACTCACGCGGTGAAGCTCGATCTGCCGGTCAACCAGCCGAACCAGCCGCCGCCGCCGATCGACCCGGTGAAGAACATCGTGGTCGTGACCCACGACGGGAACATCTTGTGGAACGGCAATCCGGTGAGCCAGCCGCAGCTGCGTCAATATCTCGATATCACGCAGCAGATGAACCCGGTTCCGGAGCTTCACCTGCAGCCGGAAGCGACCGCGCGTTACGTGCTGGTCGACGAGGTGCTGGCGATCACCAAGCAGGCCCACGTCCAGAAGATGGGCTTTGTCGGCAACGAATATTATATGAACGTCTTCTAGGAGCGTTCTCACTTCGACCATTTGAAGGGCGGTTCCCGACGGGAGCCGCCCTTTTTCATTGTTCGATGGCGTTGCAGCCATTGATGAGATGATGTAACATCATCTTAGGAGGCGGCATCATGGCACAAACCCTTCGCATCCCCGACCCGCAACCGATGGTCGAGATGAACACAACGCCCTTGATCGACGTCATGCTGGTGCTGCTGATCATGTTGATCATCACCATTCCGATGCAAACCCATGCGGTGAAGCTCAATCTGCCGACCTGTTCCAATTGCCCGGCGCCAAGGTCCGTCAGCAACGAGATTGCGATCACTCGGGGCGGCGCGATCCTGTGGAATGGCGTCGCCTTGTCCGAATCGGGGATCCGCTATGAGCTTGCGGCGACGCAGCGAATGCGGTCGGTTCCCGAACTCCACCTCCGCCCCGATGCCGCCGCGCGCTACGAAGTGGTCGATCGCGTCCTTGCGCTGATCAAACGCGAACGGGTGCAAAAGGTCGGCTTCGTCGGCAACGAGGCCTACGCCAACTGGTAGCCGCTGCCTTGGCTCTGGCGCTTGCGAAAGCGCCATGCCATTGCTCGCGACGATGAATGACCAGCGCCGTTTTGCCGTCGTAATCCTGGCCGCGGGGCAGGGGACGCGCATGCGTTCCGACACCCACAAGGTGCTCCACCCGATCGCCAGCCGGCCGCTGTTGCTTCACCTCCTCGACCGGGTCGACGCGTTGGGTGCGGACAAGCGCGTGGTGGTCGTCGGCAAGGGCCGCGAGCAGGTCGAAGCAGCAATCGCGGGCCGCGATGTCGCCGTCGCCGTCCAGGCTGAGCAGAAGGGCACCGGTCACGCCGTGCAGCAGGCCGCGAGCGCCCTCGCAGGCTATGACGGGCCGGTCCTGATCCTGTTCGGCGATACTCCGTTCGTCGAGGCCGAGACGCTGCGGCGGATGCTCGACCGGCTTGACGGCGACGGTGGGCCGGGGGTGGTTGTGCTCGCTTCGAGCCCGGCCGATCCCGCGAAATATGGCCGGATTATCCTGGGCGATGGCGACCACATCGCGCGGATGGTCGAGTATCGCGACGCGACCGAGGAGGAGCGCGCGGTCCGCTTGTGCAATTCGGGGATGATGGCCGTGCGTGCCGCCGACCTGTTCCGCTGGCTGGACAAGGTCGGCAACGACAATGCGGCCAAGGAATATTACCTGCCCGATGTGGTCAATGTCGCCCGCGCCGAAGGGCGCGACGCGGTGGTGATCGAAGGCGACCCCTATGAGACCGCCGGGGTCAACAGCCGCGCCGAGCTCGCCCACCTCGAACTCGAATGGCAGCGCCGGCGGCGCGAGGAAGTGCTCGACGAGGGCGCGACCCTGATCGATCCCGAAAGCGTGTGGTTCGCTTATGACACCAAGCTGGCGCGCGACGTGACGGTCGAGCCGCACGTGGTGTTCGGTCCGGGGGTCGAGGTCGCCGAAGGAGCGACCATCCACGCCTTCAGCCACATCGAAGGAGCGATCATCGGCGCCAAGGCGAGCATCGGTCCGTTCGCCCGGATTCGCCCGGGCACCCGGCTCGCCGCCAAGACCAAGGTCGGCAATTTCGTCGAACTGAAAAAGGCTCACATCGGCGAGGGCGCCAAGGTCAATCATTTGTCCTACGTCGGCGATGCCGAGGTCGGCGCGCGGGCCAACATCGGGGCCGGCACCATCACCTGCAATTACGACGGATTCGGCAAGTATCAGACGGTCATCGGCGCGGGCGCGTTCATCGGCTCGAACACCGCTCTGGTCGCCCCGGTCACCGTCGGCGAGGGCGCGGTCGTCGGCGCGGGGTCGGTGATCACCAAGGACGTCGAAGCCGACAGCCTGGCGATCGAGCGCAACGAGCAGAAGGGCATCGTCGGCTGGGCCAAGCGCTTCCGCGAACGGATGACCCGGAAAGCCGCCGAGTAACGCTCAGCGGAACTTGCGCAGGAACGCGATCAGCTTGGCGAAATAGGTCGGCTGGTCGTCGTACATGTCCATATGCCCACCGCTGGTCGCAGCGAGCTCGCCATGGGGCAGCTGCTTCGCCATCTGCGCCATATAGGCCGGGTCCATCGTGTCGTACTTGCCGGAGATCACCAGCGTCGGCACCGTGATGCGCTTCAGGTCGGCGAACCGGTCCCAGTTCACCAGCCGCCCGCTCGCGCCCATTTCGCTCGGCCCCTGCATCGTCGCGTAGAAGCGGCGATTCATCTTCGGGAAATCGCGGGTCAGCGGCTCCGGCCAGTCTGCCCCCGGTCGCCTGAGGATGTGTTGCTCGTACCAATTGGGCATCAGCAGCTCCATGTAACGGGGCTGCTCGGTTTGTCCCGCCGCTTCCATGGCGAGAATCTCCTTGAGCGCCGCCTGGTTCATCTGCGGCTTCAGCACCTTGTCGGCATAAGCGTTATAGGCCGGGATCGAGGCCATCATGTTGGAGATCACCAGGCATTTCAGTTGGTCCTGATGGGCGAGCGCATATTCGATCGCCAGCATGCCGCCCCAGCTGTGGCCGAGCAGGCAGAAATTGTCCTTGGTGCCGCCGATCGCCTTCCTGACTTGGTCAACCTCGTCGACGTAACGCGGCAGCGTCCACAGATCGGGATCGTTGGGCTTGTCGCTCTCGCCGGTCTCGAGCTGGTCGTAGTGATAATATTCGACGCCTTCGGCGGGCAGGAAGCTATCCATCACCTCCAGATAGCCGTGGGAGAAACCGGGCCCGCCGGTCAGCAGCAGCAACTTCAATTTCGGATTGTTGCCGACACGCTTGATCCACAGCTGGTGCGGCCCCTTGGGCGTCGAAATGGTGATCTTGCGCGCGCCGCCGCTCCATGCGTCGGCATGGGCTTTGTTGTCGTAGTAGGCTGCCGGCGGTCCCTGCTGTTCCTGTTGCGGGCGGTTGCACCCGGTGATCAGCAAGCCGGCGCTTGCAGCAATCCATAATGTGCGCGACATCGCCCCCTCCTTCGCTGGTGCTGAATAGCGCCGGGCGGGGCAGCGTTCAAAGGAGCAGTGGCAGCGCATGTGCGGGATTGTCGGGATTGTCGGGAAAGCGGACGTCGCGCAGCGCCTGTTCGACGGGCTCAAGCGGCTCGAATATCGCGGTTATGATTCCGCCGGCATCTGCACGATCGAGGGCGGCGAACTGGTCCGGCGGCGGGCGGAGGGCAAGCTCGACAATCTCGCGCGTGAACTTGCCCACCAACCTTTGCGTGGAATTACCGGTATAGCGCATACACGCTGGGCGACCCACGGCGCGCCGACCGTCGACAATGCGCACCCCCATATCGTCGGTCCGGTGGCGCTGGTCCACAACGGCATCATCGAGAATTTCAAGCCGCTGCGGGATGAATTGATTGCGCAAGGGCGGACGTTCGAAAGCGAGACCGACAGCGAAGTCGTCGCCCACCTGGTCGCGCGCGAGGTCGAGGGCGGGGCGTCGCCGAAGGAGGCGGTCGCCACGGTTCTGCCGCGGCTGATCGGCGCCTTCGCCATCGCCTTCCTGTTCCGCGACCACCCCGATCTGATCATCGGCGCGCGCATGGGGGCGCCGCTCACCGTCGGTTACGGTGAGGGCGAAAATTACCTCGGTTCGGACGCGCTCGCGGTGGCGCCGTGGACCCAGCGCATCGCCTATCTCGACGAAGGCGACTGGGCGGTCGTCCGCCGCGACTCGATTGAGATCTTCGACCGGAACAACCGGCCGGTGACGCGCGAGATCGTCGAATCCGGCGCGTCCTCGGCTCCGGTCGAGAAGGGCAATTACGCGCACTACATGCAGAAGGAGATTTTCGAGCAGCCGATCGTGGTTGCCCAGACTCTCCAGAGCTACGTCCGGCCGTTCGAGGGCGAAGTCGCGCTGCCGGTCGCCGAGGCCGACCTCGAGAGCGTCAATCGCCTGACCATCGTCGCCTGCGGGACGAGCTATTACGCCGGGCTGGTCGCCAAATATTGGGTCGAGCAGTTCGCCCGCGTGCCCGTCGACATCGATGTCGCGAGCGAGTTCCGTTACCGCAATCCGATCCTCGAGCCGGGCGGCATGGCCCTATTCATCAGCCAATCGGGCGAGACCGCCGACACGCTCGCGGCGCTGCGCCATGCTCGCGCACAGGATCAGCGGATCGCGGTCGTGGTCAACGTGCCGACCAGCTCGATGGCGCGCGAAGCGGACTTGCTATTCCCCACCCATGCCGGGCCCGAGATCGGCGTCGCGTCGACCAAGGCTTTTACGTGCCAGCTGGCGGTGCTGGCCGCGCTCGCCGCCAATCTCGCGCGCGCCAACGGCCACCTGACTCGCGACGAAGAACGAGAGATCGTCGCGCATCTCCAGGAAGCGCCGGCGGCGCTGAATCATGCGCTCGACCATGATGAGGATATTGCGGCGATGGCCCATCTCATCGCGCCGGCGCGCGATGTCCTCTATCTCGGCCGCGGTCCGGAATATCCAATGGCGCTCGAAGGGGCGCTCAAGCTCAAGGAAATCAGCTACATCCACGCCGAGGGCTATGCCGCGGGCGAGATGAAGCACGGGCCGATCGCGCTGATCGACGACAATGTGCCGGTGATCGTCATCGCCCCGTCGGGGCCGCTGTTCGAAAAGACCGTCAGCAACATGCAGGAGGTCCGCGCGCGCGGCGGCAAAATCGTCCTGATCAGCGACGCCAAGGGCATCGCCGAGGCCGGCGAAGGGTGCATGGCGACGATCGAAATGCCCGAGGTCCACCCGCTGATCGCGCCGCTGGTCTATGCGGTGCCGGTGCAGTTGCTGGCGTACCATGTCGCGGTGCTCAAAGGCACCGACGTCGACCAGCCCCGCAACCTCGCCAAGAGCGTGACGGTGGAATGAGCGAGGAAATCGCCAATCAGGTTCCGAATCCGGCCGAGGTAACCTATTCGGCCGCAGATATCGCAGCAATGAACCTGGCACTTTGGAAGTTCTGGCTGAGCTTGATTGCGATCCTCGCCGCTGTGCTGGTCGCGGTCCCCGTCGTCCTTGTGGTCATCGACGGATATCCGCTCGTTGGCTCAATCGCCGCCGTTGATTGGCCGTTCACGGGCATCGTGATGCTGTTCGTGGTGATTTGGCTCATCGTGGCGACGGTCTTGAAGTATTGGTGGAGCGGGCGAAGCGGCCTGCTCGGTCCAATCCAATTCAGCCTCACGCGAGAAGGCGTCAGCTTCCGCAACCGTCAAGTGGAGGGTGTTGCTTTCTGGACGACAATCCGGGCGGTTGAGAGCGCAGGTAATCGCGTATTTTTGTTCATCAACCGGAGAACGGCCTTCATTGTCCCGCGACGCGCTTTCGAGAGTGATACGGACTTCGGCACCTTCGTTTCTGAAGCCAAGAGACTCTGGGAGTCCAATCACGCGAACTAGGCCGCGGCGCGTGTCGCCTCCAGCTCGCGGATGTGCCGAGTGAGCCGCTCGTAGAGGAAGTCGATCACGGTGCGGACTCGTGGCGTTCGGCGGACGCGCTCGTGGGTCGCGAGCCACATCACCCGGCCGTGGCCGCCCCGTGGCGGAACGCACTGGATGAGGTCGGGATCGGTATCGGCGACGATCACTGGCAGCACGGCGATGCCGAGCCCCGAGCGGATGGCCGACATCATCCCCATCGCCGAGGCGTGGTGCATGACGACGCGGTCGTCGAGGCCGAGGTCGTGAAGCCAGGCCGAATAGGACCGCCACAATTTGGGCCCGCCGCCGCCGATGAACGCGTGCTTCTTGAGCTGCGCCCGGGTTCTCGGCACGCCGTGCGCGGCGGCATAGTCGCGGCTGCAATAGAGCGTCCACTCATCTTCGCATAAGCGGCGGCCGACGGTGCCGCTGCCGAGGTCGCCCACCGCACTGCGCAGGGCAATATCGGCTTCACCTTCGCCGAGGTCGCGAAAGTCCTGACTGTCGTCGAGCTCGATGATGATCTCGGGGTGGCGCTCGTGAAGTTCGCGCAGAATTGGCGCGAGCAACGTGACCGCGAAGATTTCCTGTGTGGTGATGCGAACGGTGCCGCTGGTGGTGCGGGCAATCGCCGCGGACGCCTCGGAAAAGCCGGAGGCGGCCTGTTCGACCTGGCTGGCGCGATCGAGCAATTCGTCGCCGGCCGGGGTCAGCGCGTAACCCGCCTGCCGCTTCTCGAACAGCTGCAGGCCGAGCGCCAGCTCGAGCGCGGCGACACGCCTCGCTACCGTTGTCTGGCTCGTGCGCAGCGCTTTTGCGGCCGACAGCGTGCTACCCTCGCGCGCGACGGCGAGGAAGTATCTGAGGTCGTTCCAGTCGAGCATCGCCGCCACGTCTAGCTCCCATCGGATGAGCGCGCGTTCTGCAATTTTGCAGAATGATAGCACGAACTCGTTGCTCCCGTAAGTTGCAATTTGCCACTAATTGAGGAGTCGCGCCGGATCACCCGGCCCCGAAACAGGGGAAACGACCATGACCAAGGCCCTTCAAATTGCCGCCACTGCCTTCCTGATCACCGCCGCCGCGCTCAAGGCCGCGCCCGCGCTGGCCGAGCCGGTCACGCCCGCGATCAACGTCAGCCATGTCCAGACTGCCGATCTCGACCTGTCGAGCCGGAGCGGTCAGCGCACCCTCGACGCTCGGCTTGCGCATGCTGCCAGCGACGTTTGCGGCACCGCGTCCCCGGTCGACCTCGCGGGCCAGAACGATGTCCGTAAATGCCGCGTCGATGTACTCGCCAACGCGAACAGCCAGCGTGATCAGTTGCTCGCCGCTGCCAGCCGCGGAACCGTGATCGCGATTACCAACGCCCGTTGACCTGCCCAGGTCAACTCCCCTGAAGGGCACCGTCCACACCGGCGGTGCCCTTCTTCTTGTGCGCCGTGGGGACCGCACTTAATCCAGCCCTATGAACGTGACGGGTGGATGCCATTGCGGCGCGGTACGGTTCGCGGCCGAAGTCGACGGGCCGCCCGTGTCCGCGCTCGATTGCAATTGTTCGGTGTGCCGGATGACCGGCTTCCTCCACATCGTCGTCCCGCATGAGAAATTCGAACTCATCACCGGCCGCGATGCGCTGACCAGCTACCGCTTTGGGACCGGAACCGCCGATCATTTGTTCTGCGCCAGTTGCGGAGTGAAAAGCTTCTACCAGCCGCGCTCACACCCCGGGGCGTGGAGCTTGAACGCCAACTGCCTCGAGACGCCGGTCGAGCTCGCAATCGAACGGTTCGACGGGGCGAACTGGGAACAGGCCAAGGCCAATCTCGACGTGCACGGTTAGCGCGGTTACGGCTTCGGTGATGCACCGCGCTCTCCGCCTGACGATCGACCGCTCCGCGCTCCAGGAAAACTGGCGCTGGTTGCAGGACCGGGCCGGCGTGCCGGCCGGTGCGGCGGTGAAGGCCGACGGTTATGGCCTCGGTGCCCGTGAGGCCGTCCGCTTCCTCTATGAGGCTGGCTGCCGCGATTTCTTCGTGTCGACCTGGGCCGAGGCCGAGGCGTTGGAGCCGCTGCCGCTCGGCGCCAACATCGTTGTACTGCACGGCGTCGGTCCGAAGGACGCCGAAGCCGCGCTCGCGTCGACCGCCCGGCCTGTCCTTAATACGTCACAGCAGGTAGCGCGGTGGAAAGAGATCGCGCCCGGCCGCGCTTGCGACGTGATGATCGATACCGGCATCAACCGCCTCGGCCTGCGCCCGACCGAGATCGCGGTCCTCGACGGTCTCCCGATCGACACCCTGCACAGCCATCTTGCCTGCGCCGACGAGGACGTTCTGCTCAACCAGATGCAGCTCGAGCGCTTTCGCGCGGTTGCATCCGCGGTCCCGGCCAAGCGCTACAGCCTCGCCAACAGTGCCGGCATCTGCCTCGGCCGTGAGTATAGCTTCGATCTCGTCCGGCCCGGCCTGTCCCTCTATGGCGGCATGCCGCGGATCGAGGCTGACGGCCACATTCGCCCGGTGGTCCGGGTCGATGCCGAGATCGTCCAGCGCCGAATGGTCCCCGCGGGAGAAAGCTGCGGTTATGGCGCGACCTTTATCGCCAGGGAGGACACCGAAGTGGCGATCCTCAACGTCGGTTATGCCGACGGCTATTTGCGTGGTTTCTCGTCGCGGGGATCGGCGTTCGTGGGCGAATTCGCGCTGCCGGTGCTCGGGCGAGTGTCGATGGATTTGATCGCCGTCGGCGTGGATACCGCGCCCGGCCTCAAGGAAGGCGAGTGGGTCGAGCTCGACTACGACCTGCATTCCGCGTCGAAGCAGTCGGGCTTGTCGCAGTACGAGCTGTTGACGACGCTCGGGCACCGGTTCGAGCGGCTGTGGGTTTGACGCGTTCGCCGGGCGGCGGCGTTTTCGGCTTATAACGGCACAGATCGCGCACCGGGCAGCGCCAGCACTCGGGCAGCCGCGCCTTGCAGGTGTAGCGGCCGTGGAGGATCAGCCAGTGGTGGGCGTCGCGGCGAAACGGCTGCGGCACGACCTTCTCAAGCTTGGCTTCGACTGCGTCGACGTTCTTGCCCGGCGCCAGGCCGGTGCGGTTGCAGACGCGGAAGACATGGGTGTCGACGGCGAACGTCTCCTCGCCGAACGCGGTGTTGAGCACGACATTGGCGGTCTTGCGGCCGACGCCGGGCAGCGCCTGCAACTCCTCGCGCGTGCGCGGCACCTCGCCGCCATGATCGCGGATCAGTGCGCGGCTGAGCGCGATAACGTTGTGGGCCTTGGTGTTGAACAGGCCGATGGTCTTGATCGCGGTGCGGAAAGCGTCTTCGCCGAACTCGACCATTTGTTCGGGTGTCGTGATGTGCGCGAACAGAGGGCGGGTCGCGATATTGACGCCGGCGTCGGTCGCTTGGGCCGACAGCACCACCGCGACCAGCAGCTGATAGGGATTGGTCGAATACAGCTCGGTCGTCGGCGACGGATTGGCCTCGGCCAACCGGCGGAAGAATTCGAAAACCTCGTCGCGCGTCACAGCGAGCCGATCACATCCTGCATCGTGTAAAGACCGGCGGGCCGGCCGACGAGGAAGCGCGCCGCCGCCAGCGCGCCGCGGGCGAAGATCATCCGGCTGTCGGCGCGGTGGCCCAGTTCGATCCGCTCGCCGTCGGTGGCGAGAATCACGACATGCTCGCCGGCGACCGATCCACCGCGCAGCGAGGCGTAGCCGATCGAGCCTGGTTCCCGCGCGTGCGGATGCTCGCTGATCCGATCGAAGCGGCTCAATTCCTGTAGGGTCTTGCCGCGCCCCTTCGCCGCCGACTGTCCGAGCATCAGCGCGGTCCCCGACGGCGCGTCGACCTTGTTGCGGTGGTGCATTTCGAGGATTTCGATGTCCCACACGGGGCCAAGGCGGGCGGCCGCCTGCTCGACCAGGTCGCGCAGCAGGTTGATCCCGAGCGAGGTGTTGGGCGCGTGGATAATCGCGACCTTTTCCGCCGCCTGTGCGATGCTCGCGCGCTGCTCGTCTGTCAGTCCGGTGGTGCCGACCAGGATCGGAACGTTGGCGGCAATCGCCCGGTCTAGGCTCGCCTGGAGGGCGGCCGGCGCCGAGAAGTCCACGAGAACGTCGGCGTGATCCTGATCGAGCGCGAACGCGGGGTCGTCGGCGACCGCCTTGGCGATGGATTTCCCCATCCGTCCGTCGGGCGCGGTGAGGCTGATGCGGATCGGCTGATCTTTGTCGCGCATTTGCTTGTGCTAGCGAAGCCGCTCCCGCAGCGCCAGCGCCACGGAGCGACCTAATGCCTGTCGAACAATTCGTCAGCCTTGGCCGCGCATTCTGTCCCTTCAATCGCGAAGGGCGTGGCTGACTTTGAAGCACATACCAAAACCAGATTTTGGCCGTTGCTTACCGCCGAGTACGTGTAGCTGAAAAGTTGCCCGGGAATGGTCATGCGAGTCAGCACGATCACTGGATAACGGCCACCAGGTATGGTGCGACTTACCGAAGTAAGCTGATCGGTGCTCGCGCCCCTCGACTTGAAATTCTTCGCGGCGCCCTCACGAATGCCGTTATTAAACTCAACAATCCCAGCCGCATCGAGCCGCTCCGGAGGCTGGCCTCCGTCCAATGGGGCATTCGTGCTTTGGACAACTAGGTCGGACGATGACTTGAGCGGCGGATCTGCTGGCCAAGGCGCCGACGAAAGCGCTTCTTGCGGCGCGAGAGGTTGTCCCGCCTGACTACATTGACCCATCCAGCCAAGAACGATGATAGCAATCGCTACTCCCATTGGCCATCGAACGAGTATGCCATCGTCGCGCTTATTAGTTAGTCGTTTGCTGAAGAGATACCCAATGTAGAATATCAGCACAGGCCACAGGATCATTCCCGCGAGCTCGCCCAGCTTCACGGCTGAAATATTCTGCAAGTTGTTACCCCCCTAATTTCAAGGAAACCGCCGCACCGTCCCAAGGCGACGTGTAAAAGGGGTTAGCGAAGCCGTTCCTGCAGCGCCAGCGCCGCGGCCGGCGCGCGCACCTTGGCACCGTTGATCATGAAGATGTAGGCGTCGCCGCGCGTCCGCCATTCGCGAGCCTTCGCCGCGAATGTGTCGAGCGCGACGTCGTCGTATCCGGTCGGCACGTCCTCGTTCATGCGCTGCAGGCGCGCATAGGCGAAGTCGGCGGTGGCAGCCTCAATCAGCGGATAATCGTCCGAGTCTTCATGCACGACCGCGATGTTGCGGGCGCGGCAGAGGTCGAAAAATTGCTCGTCGTCGAAGCTCGCGTGCCGCGGCTCGATCGCGTGGCGCAGGGTGATTCCATCAAGCGCTTGGGGCAGCAGGTCGATGAACGCGGCGATATCGTCGCGGTCGAAGCGCTTGAATTTCGCGAATTGCCACAGGATCGGGCCGAGCTTGGGGCCGAGCACCTCGAACCCTTGCCCGAAGAAATTGCCGATGCTGTCGGCGCTTTCGGCGAGCTTCGAGCGGCTGACGCAATAGCGCGAGCCCTTGATCGCGAATTGGAAGCCGTCGGGGACGATCTTTTCCCAATTCTCCCAGCTTTTCGGCTTCTGGCGGCCGTAGAAGGTCCCGTTGATCTCGATCGCGCCCATTTGGCTCGACGCATAGTCGAGCTCCTTCGCCTGCGGATGCTTGTCGGGATAGAACACGCCCCGCCACGGCGGGAAATTCCAGCCGCCAATGCCGATGCGGATTTGGCCTTCGCTCATCGTGCGACCGCTCTATGCTGAGCGCATGGGCATTCGCAACATCGTCATTCTGACCGGGGCGGGCGTATCCGCCGAAAGCGGGCTCGCGACCTTCCGCGGTCCCGATGGGCTGTGGGAGGGTCAACGGGTCGAGGACGTGTGCACGCCGGAGGCATTCGAGCGCGATCCGGCGCTGGTGCATGCGTTCTACGACGCGCGGCGCGCCAAGCTGGAAGCGGTCGAGCCCAATGCCGCCCACGCGGCGCTGGCGCGGCTCGATGCCGAATGGCCGGGCGAGTTGCTGCTGGTCACGCAGAATGTCGACGACCTGCACGAGCGCGCGGGATCGAAACGGCTGCTCCACATGCATGGCGAACTCGCTAGCGGCTGGTGCGTGGCGTGCGACCAGCGCTTCGCCTGGGCCGGGCCGATGGGCGAGGGCGCCGTATGCCCCTCATGCCAGACCAGTGGACGCGTCCGCCCCGACATCGTGTGGTTCGGCGAGATGCCCTACGACATGGAGCGGATCGACGATGCGGTCCGCGCCTGTGACTTGTTCGTGTCCATTGGCACCTCGGGCGCGGTCTATCCGGCCGCGGGCTTCGTCCAGACTGCGCGCTACTGCGGTGCACAGACGCTGGAGATCAACCTCGAGCCCAGTCTCGGCAGTGTCTACTTTGACGAGAGCCGGATCGGGAAAGCTGGTGTCGAAGTGCCACAGTGGGTGGCAGAAATGCTTCAGCCGGGTTGATTCGCCGGTCCGACTCCGAGTATTGGCCCGCCCGCTATGAGCGCGATGACCAGACACTTTTACGTCCGTCTAAACCCCGCACCGACCGTGTAGGGGCGCGTTCGTTGCGCCCGCACGAGGGCGCAGCGCAACGCTGGTCGCGTTTTCAGAATAAGCTGAGAATTCGTCGCCGGGTGGACCGGTCGCCCTCCGTCCAGGAGAGTGAGTGATGAGTCAGTTCAGTTATCACCAGACCAGCGGAGTGCCGCTGAAGCTGTGGGATAGCGCCGGTCCTTTTGAAGACGGCGCGATGCAGCAGCTTCGCAACGTCGCCTCGCTCCCGTTCGTCCACAAGCATGTGGCCGGCATGCCCGATGTTCACTGGGGCATGGGCGCCACGGTGGGCTCGGTAGTCGCGACCAAGGGCGCGATCGTGCCGGCGGCGGTCGGGGTCGACATCGGCTGCGGCATGATGGCGGCGAAGACTAGCCTCAAGGCGAGCGACCTTCCGGATCAGCTCGAAGACGTGCGGTCGTCGATCGAAGCGGCGGTCCCGCACGGACGGACTGACAATGGCGGCCCGAACGATCGCGGCGCGTGGGGCGAAGTCCCGGCAGCCCAGTCCGAATTGTGGTCGACTGAGCTCGACTCGCGTTACCGCCGGATTGTCGAAAAGCATCCGAAGGCGGCGCATCGGGCGACCGGCAACCATCTCGGCACGCTCGGCACCGGCAACCACTTCATCGAGATTTGCCTCGATGAGGACGATGCCGTGTGGGCGATGCTCCATTCGGGTTCGCGGGGCGTCGGCAATCGGTTCGGCACCTACTTCATCGCCGCTGCCCAGCGGGAGATGGAGAAGTGGCACATCGCCCGGTTCCTGCCGGACAAGGATCTCGCCTACCTCGTCGAGCATACCGAATTGTTCGACGACTATGTCGAGGCGGTTCACTGGGCGCAGGATTATGCGCTTGCGAACCGGCGCCTGATGATGACGGCGACCCTGGCTGCGTTGGCGGAACACGTGCGTCCGTTCACGATCGGCGATGTGGCGGTGAACTGCCACCACAATTACGTCGCGCGTGAAAACCACTTCGGCCAGAACGTGTTCGTGACCCGCAAGGGTGCGGTGCGGGCCCGGCAGGGCGATCTCGGGATCATTCCGGGGTCGATGGGCACCGGCAGCTTCATCGTCGAGGGCCTCGGCAATGCCGAGAGCTTTTGCTCGTGCAGCCACGGCGCGGGTCGCAAGATGTCGCGTAATGAAGCGAAGCGGCGGATCACGCTCGATGAACACCGCAAGGCGATGGAGGGCATCGCCGCCCGGGTCGATGAAGGGGTGCTCGACGAAAGTCCGGCGGCCTACAAGGACATCGGCTCGGTGATGGCGGCGCAGCAGGACCTCGTGACGATCAAGCACCGGTTGCGGCAGGTGGTGAACGTCAAGGGGTAGGCGGCGGGGCGGCAGCAAGTCTGTCGCCCCGTTCGTTCACTCCGTCCACTCCAGCCCGATCTCTTTGTAGAGATCGCGGTCTTCGTCCCATTTGGGGTTGACCTTGACGTGCAGGAACAGATGCACCGGCCGCCCGAGGTGCTCGGCGATGGCTTCGCGCGCGCCCTGGCCGATGCGCTTGAGCCTTGCGCCGCCCTTGCCGATCACGATCGCTTTCTGGCTATCGCGCTCGACCAGGATCTGCTGGCGGATTTCGGTCGAACCGTCGGGGCGGTCGGCCCAGGTCTCGGTCTCGATCGCCGCCGCGTAGGGCAGCTCCTGGTAGAGCTGGTTGACGATCTGCTCGCGGGTCAGCTCGGCGGCGATCATCCGGTCGGTGGCGTCCGACACTTCGTCCGCGGGGTAGAGCCACGGTCCCTCGGGCACGGCCGCGGCAAGCGCCTGCTTGACGTCGGCCACGCCATCGCCGTTGGCCGC
>Ga0207658_10001953_pt1 | contig 15401 bp, 14 predicted proteins | sample KBSS33metaG_FD_184322 | JGI IMG/M metagenome (GOLD analysis project Ga0207658, IMG submission 184322) | Switchgrass rhizosphere microbial communities from Kellogg Biological Station, Michigan, USA - KBS S3-3 metaG (SPAdes) (version 2) | ecosystem: Host-associated > Plants > Roots > Rhizosphere...
GTCGACAAGTTGGCCCGCTTTGATTGGCAGCCGGGGCCTGAGGGTGCCCCTATTCTGCAGTCAGCCATGGCGTGGTTTGTCGGGAAGATCGTGCAGCGGTTCGAGATGGGCGACCATGCCGGCCATCTGCTGATGCCTGTGGGCGGCAGCACGTCCGACGCCGAGAGCAGGCCGGTGTTCTTCGCCGACGTGAAAGACCTCAACCCAGGGCATGGACCGTAGCCGTGAATCGGATGAGTCGCGTGGATCAGCCTGCGATATTGGTTGCGTGAGCGCAGCGGACGCCCGGAACACGGGCATAGCAGGCAAAGTCGTCGCCATCACCGGCGCCAGTAGCGGCATAGGCGAGGCGACGGCCAGGCTGCTCGCGGACCGTGGCGCCGCGGTGGTCCTCGGTGCCCGCCGGGGTGCCCGGCTCGATGTTGTCGGTGGTGAGATCCGCGCCGCTGGCGGGCGCGTCGTCACGTGCACGACAGACGTGACACAACGTGCCGACGTCGACACCCTGGTGGCCCGTGCGGTAGACGCGTTCGGTCGGCTGGACGTGCTGGTGAGCAATGCGGGGATCGGCAAGATCGGGCCGGTCGCCGATCTGGACACCGACGGCTGGTTGGAGATGATCGACGTGAACCTCCGTGGGGTACTCCACGGCATCGCCGCGGCGTTACCCGTATTTCAGCGACAGGGTGCCGGGCATTTCATCACGACGGTGTCCACGGCGGGGCTGAAAATCGTTCCGGGACAGGCAGTTTACGCGGCCACGAAGAATGCTGTGCGGACCCTGATGGAAGGACTGCGGCAGGAGTCGACGAATGGCGTCGTACGAACGACGTCGATATCGCCGGGCTTCGTCCGCACCGAGCTCGATGCCGCGATCGGTGATCCCGCCCTTCGCGACCAAGTCCGCCGCAACATGGATGACTTCGGTCTGCCGCCGGAGGCGGTCGCACGAGCCATCGCATTCGCCATGGAGCAGCCGCAGGACGTCGAGATCGGCGATATCACCATCCGCCCCACTGTGCAGACCTAGTTGATGGCGGCGGCTGCTGCGGTTGAGACAATCACGCAATGACGGAGACGGCCGCTGCGCCACCCTGCCCCGAGTGCGCGAGCGAGTACACGTACGAATCCGGCGCGTTGTACACGTGTCCCATGTGCGGCCACGAGTGGGCTGATGGCGATGCCGGGGACGCCGCTGCCGACGGCGCGCGGGTGGTGAAGGACGCCGTCGGCAACGTGCTCGCCGACGGTGACACCGTCACGCTGGTGAAGAGCGTCAAGGTGTCGGGCGGCGGGGGCGGTGCCATCAAGGTGGGCACCAAGGTCCGCGGCATCACGCTCATCACCGACGGCGTCGGCGACCATGACATCGATGCCAACGTGCCGGGTTTCGGCCGTCTGCAGCTCAAGTCGAGCGTCGTCAAGAAGTCGTCCTGACGCTAGCGCGCTGACAACCTCCGCGCGATCTCGCCGTACCGCTCGAACCGATCAGAACCGCCGAGCGCGTTGTAGAGGACGAGGCGCGTGGCGACGCCCTCGTACTTCGCAATCAGCTTGTCCGCCAATTCATCCCAGGTGGATTCGGTGGAGAAGGTGGCGATGTGGTCGTCGGTGATCTGCGCCATCATGCCTGCCATGTCGCCGGCTTTCTGCTTCTCGCGCAGGCGCGCCGTGGTGCCCTCGAACCCGGCCTCATCCCAGATGAACGCGTAGTTCGGCGTGCTGCCGTAGAAGCTCATGCTGGCGCGCACGAACTCGCGCTCGTTGCGGCGTTCCTCGTCGGTGTCGCCGACGATCGTCATGGCCGGGATGATCGTGTCGATATCGGCGGGCGAGCGGCCCGCATTCTCGGCCCCCGCAGCGACGTTGGGCAGCACGTGGCGGGCGATGTAGCCGGGCTCGCCGAGTGGGTGGATGTGCACGCCGTCGGCGACCTCGCCGGCCATGCGCAACATCCACGGATTCACGGCGGCGATGTCGACTTTGGGATCGGGTGCATCGATGGGTCCCGGGCTCCACTGCGGCGTGATGAAGTCCAGGTCGTAGAAATCGCCGTGATGGTCGAGCTTGCCCGTCCGGAAGGCGGCGAAACAGGCCTTCACGGCGCGCACGTAGTCGCGCAATCGCGGGCCAGGTTGCTCGAAGGGCATGCCATAGCGCCGCACCACGTGCGTGCGGACCTGAGTGCCGATGCCTAGGCGGAACTTGCCGCCGGTGGCTTCCTGCAGCTCCCACGCCGAGGCCGCCGTGACGAACGGACTGCGCGGGAACGCAACGGCCACACCGGTGGACAGTTCGAGTCCCGGAGCGGCCTGCGACGCGACGGCGGCGCTGAGATAAGCCGTCCTCCCGGTTTCTGTCAGCAGCAGACCCGAGAACCCGGCGGCCTGCGTGCGCTGGGCGAGCGCGCTCATCTGAGCCAATGGCTGCGGAACGGTCATCACGTCGACGTGCACGCTCGCAGCCTACGTCCGTGGCGCTTGATGACAGTGAAATACCCAGAACCACAGGCAAAGTCGCCGCCGATACCAGCCGTCCGACGGTCACGGCCCGGCCGGACCAGAGCCGGTGGAACAAGCTGTGACACTCGTCGGTGGGCGCGTGTATGTTCGAACATATGAGCGACATCTTGGTCGCGGCTCCTGACGTCGAGGAGTCGGCGTTGTTGGGTCGGATGGCAGAGCTGGAGCGGGAGAAGTCGGCTGCGGCGGCGGAGCAGGCCCGGCGGGCGGCCGCGCTTGAGGCCCGGCGGGTGGCGGCGGCGCGTGTGGGTGGGCCGCGGGTGTCGGGGGCGGCGTTGGGTTCGGAGGTCGGTTTGGCGCGGGGGGAGTCCCCGCATCGGGGTGAGCGGCTGCTGGCGATGGCCCGCATTCTGGTGGCTGATATGCCGTGCACGCTGGCCGCCCTGGAGTCAGGTGTGCTTTCCGAGTACCGGGCTGAGTTGATCACCAAGGAGGCGGCGTGTCTGTCGGGGTTTCACCGCCGACTTTTGGATGCCGAATTGTGCGGCGACCCGGCCGCCGTGGACGGTATGGGTGATGCAGAGATCGCGGCCGAGGCCAAGCGGATGGCCTACCGGCTCGATCAAGAGGCTGTCATGGAACGGATGCGGCGGGCTCGCACCGAGCGGCATGTCCGGTGCCGGCCCGCCCGTGACGGTATGGCCACGGTGAGTGTGCGGCTGCCCGCTGCCGAGGGGCAAGCGGTTCACGCGGCCCTGTCGCAGGGTGCCGCGACCACCCTGGCCTCAACCGTCCCGGGGACTTCGGTGCCGGCCGGGTTGGGCCGCACCCACGGCCAGATCATGGCCGACCTGGTGGTGGACCGGGTCACCGGGCGTAACCCGGTCGCCGCGCCGGTGTCGGTGGCGGTGAACCTGGTGCTTTCCGACGAAACCCTGCTCGCCGGTGGCCGGGAACCTGCCCACCTCGAGGGCTACGGGCCGGTCCCGGCGGAACTGGCCCGGGACCTGGTGCTCGCCGCGACGGCCGATCCGCAGGCTGCGGCGTCGGTGCGGCGGCTGTATGCGCAGCCCGGCAGCAACAAGTTGGTGGCGATGGAATCGACAGCGCGGGCGTTCCCGAAAGGCTTGGCCCGGTTCATCGCGTTACGGGATCAGATCTGCCGGACGCCGTACTGCAATGCGCGGATCCGGCACACCGACCACGTCACCCCGCATCGCAAAGCTGGGCCGACGAGCGCCCACAACGGGCAAGGTCTGTGCGAGCACTGCAACTACGTCAAGGAAGAACCCGGCTGGCAGGCAGCGGCGACGTATGACCGGTACGGCCGGCACACCGTCACGTTGACCACCCCGACCGGTGCCGTCTACACCGCCACCGCACCACCGGGCCCCGAAGGGTTACGCATCTTCACCCGCGACGTGTACATCGCGCGCATCAACCCCGCGGCGTAAACGCCGGTTCCTGACTGTCGGCTGTGCTGCCGTACTAGCGTCAGCGAACGGCAGTTCATTTCAGAGGGGGTAGGCGTCATGCGGGTGCTGGTCACGGGGGGTACCGGATTCGTCGGTGGCTGGAGTGCGAAAGCCATTGCAGACAAAGGTCATTCGGTCCGCTTCCTCGTGCGTAATCCGGCCCGGCTGCAGACCAGTGTGGCCAAATTGGGTGTTGACGTCTCCGATCACGTGGTCGGCGACATCACCGACCGCGACTCGGTGCTCCGCGCGCTCGAGGGCTGCGACGCCGTGCTGCACGCAGCGGCGCTGGTGGCCACCGATCCGAGCCAGACTGCGCAGATGCTGAGCACCAACATGGACGGTGCGCGCAACGTGCTGGGCGGTGCCGTCGAACTCGGCCTAGACCCCATCATCCACGTGTCGAGCATTACCGCGCTGTTCAATCCCGACGTCGACAAGCTCGACGCCGATCTCCCGGTGTTCGGGGGCACCGACGGCTATGGCCGGTCGAAAGCCCAGGTCGAGATCTACGCCCGCGGAATGCAGGACGCCGGCGCACCCGTGAACATCACCTATCCCGGCATGGTCATGGGCCCGCCGGTCGGGAACCAGTTCGGCGAGGCCGGCGAGGGCGTGGCCCAAGCACTTCAACTCGGGGCGATTCCCGGTCGTAGCGCGGCATGGACGGTGGTCGACGGCCGAGACCTGGCCGATCTCCACGCGGCGCTGCTGGAGCCGGGCAAGGGGCCCCGCCGTTACATGGCCGGCGGCCACCGCATTCCGGTGGACGAGTTGGCGCGACTGCTGACCGAGGTCGGCAACAAGACGATGCTGTCCGTTCCGGTCCCTGACACCGTCCTTCGCATGGCGGGACAGGTGCTCGATCGGCTGGGGCCGTTCCTGCCGTTCCAGACCCCGTTCACCGAGGCCGGCATGCAGTACTACACACAGATGCCGGCGTCTGACGACACGCCGAGCGAGCGTGACCTCGGTGTCACCTACCGCGACCCGCGAATCACGTTGGCCGACACCGTCGCCGGACTTCGAAACCTGGACCGCTGAGGCCAATCATGGCTGCCGGCAAGAGGTTTCAGGTCACGTTCGACTGCGAGACACCCGAACGCGTCGCGCGGTTCTGGTGCGATGTGCTGGGGTACGTCGTGCCGGCGCCGCCGCCGGGGTTCGCGTCGTGGGACGAGTTCGACAGCGCTCTGCCGCCGGAGCATCAGGGTTCGAAGTTCGCCTGCGTCGATCCAGACGGGGTCGGTCCGCGCCTGTTCTTCCAGCGCGTTCCCGAAGGCAAGACCGTGAAGAACCGGGTGCACCTGGACGTGCGGGTTGCCACCGGGCTTGTCGGGGACGAGCGTCTCGCGGCGCTCGAGGCAGAGTGCACCCGGCTGGTCGCGCTCGGCGCGGTCCAGGTGCGGCTGCTTCCGGCAGACGACATCAACGAGTCGTGCATCATCATGCAGGATGTGGAGGGCAACGAGTTCTGCCTCGACTGACCGCTGTCGCCCATTCAGCGATTGCCAGGAACTCCTGATAGCTTGCGGGCCGTGTCCGTGCTGAACCGAAGAGCCTTCCTGGCCGGTCTCGGGGCAGTCATCACGATTCCCCCTGCCGTGGCGACCATTGAAGTGGCACGAACGGCGCTGGCCACCGCGTTCACGGCGCCCCACGCGGTGGCGGCACCGCCGCACACGCCCGAACTCGCCGGGACGGCAGTCCGTCAGAGCATGCCGCCGCTGCTACCGCCGCCGCCCCCGGAAGCGCGCGTCGCGCTGCCCGGTACCGGCGTCCTGACTGTCTTGCCCGGCCAAGGCGACCTGCTCGCCCTCACCGTCGACGACGGCGTCGACACCAACGTGGTGCGGATGTACACCCAGTTCGCCAAGGACACCGGCGTCAGGCTCACGTTCTTCGTCAACGGCATCTACCGGTCCTGGACTGACAACGCGCCCTTGTTGCGGCCGCTCGTCGAATCGGGCCAGATCCAGTTGGGCAATCACACCTGGTCGCATCCGGACCTCACCACGCAGTCGCCGGCGCAGATCGCCGACCAGATCCAGCGCAACCACGCCTTCCTGTCCAATACGTTCGGGGTGGACGCGCGGCCGTATCTGCGGCCACCGTACGGCCGGCACAACGCCACCGTCCGGGCCGTCGCCGCCGAACTCGGTTACACCCTCACGACCATGTGGACCGGCTCGCTGGCGGACTCGACGGTCATCACCGAGGACTACATCGTGAAGATGGCCGACACCCATTTCCGCCCACAGAACATCGTGCTCGGCCATCTCAACCATGCCCCGGTGACCCACGTCTTCGATCGCCTCGCCGATGTCGTCCGGAAGCGAAACCTGCGCACGGTGACCTTCAACGATGTCTTTCTCCCCACTCACCCGACGTCCTGAAACTCAGTTCGTCTCATCGACTGCCACGTTCGGCCCCTGAGCACAGAGCCGGTGATCGCATCTCCGAAAAGAAATGCGGCGACCGGTTCAACGGCGTAGATGTTGTGGTGGCCGGTTGCGACGACAGAGGGGTTCCATGGTGAGACGACGGGTTGCGGTAGGTGTGGTGGGCGCGGTCATGATCGGTTTCGTCGGTGTCGGTTGCACCAATGAGAAGCCGTCGTCGGAGCCGACGAGTTCGACGAGCAGTTCGGTGAGCGGCTCGGCCACCAGCACCAAGACGACCTCATCGACGTCCAGAGCGGCGGCCTCGCCCACCGGATCCGCTACCGGCAATCCACCGGCCGGTCAGGCCGAGGTGACCGTCGACGGCGTGCGGCAGAACATCACCGGCAATGTGGTGTGCACCAACGCGGTCGGCAACTTCAACATCGCTATCGGCCAGAAGGTTTCAGGCGTCGCGGTGGTACTGACGCCCGACGGGGCGACCGTGCATTCGGTGATCCTGGGCAACATCAACGGCGTAATTCTCGGCTACCAGCAGGGCATGTCGGGCGGCCAGGCGACGTCGGCCAAGGACGGCAACACCTACACCATCAGCGGTAGCGCTACCGGGGTGACGGCAGCGCTACCGCCGGTGATGGTTACGAAGCCTTTCGAGATCCGCGTCACCTGCAGCTGAGCGTCACGCCGCGATCTGGGTGACGTTGAGGGGTTTGTGCGCCTCGTTCTTCCGTCGCGCCATCATCGAATGGGTTCTGCCATAGGCGAAATACAGGACCACGCCGATCGCCATCCAGATCAGGAACCGCAGCCAGGTCTCGACCTCCAGGTTGAGCATCAGCCACAGGCATGACAGCGCGGCCAGGATCGGGACCACCGGCACGAAGGGCACGCGGAAGCCGCGCTTGAGATCTGGCCGGGTCTTGCGCAGGATCGGGACGCCGATCGCGACCAGGATGAAGGCGACGAGGGTGCCGATGTTGACCATGCCGGCGAGCGTGCCGAAGTCGACGAACGCCGCGAGCACCGCGCAGATTACGCCCACGATGACCGTCAGCCGCACCGGCGTGCCGTGCTTGCCGGTGTGCGCGAGCTTCCGGGGGAGCAGGCCGTCACGGGACATCGCGAACAGCACGCGCGTCTGCCCGAGGAACATCACCATGACGACCGTCGAGAGCCCCGCCAGCGCGCCGATGGAGATGATGTTCTTCGTCCAAGTGGCGCCGTGGAGCGCGAATGCCGTTGCGAGGGTGGCATTTTCTCCCTGCAACTGCGTGTACGACACCATGCCGGTGAGGACGAACGAGACGGCGACGTAGCAGACAGTGACGATGGCCAGCGCACCGAAGATTCCGCGCGGAACATCGCGCTGCGGGTTGCGGGTCTCTTCCGCAGCCGTGGCGACCACGTCGAAACCGATGAAGGCGAAGAACGCGATGCTGGCCGCCGTCAGCAGCCCCAGCCATCCGAAGCTGGTGCCGCCAGTTCCGGTGAGCCAGGCCAGCATTGACTGGTGCACCCCATCCGCCTTCGCCGACGGCTGGGCAGCGGGAATGAAGGGGGTGAGGTTCGACGCTTTGAAGTAGCTGGCACCGACGACAAGGATCAGGACGATCACGGAGAGCTTGATCGCCACGGCGACGGCCGAAACCCGTGACGACAGTTTGGTTCCGGTCGCCAAGAGGACCCCGACGATCGCGATGATCACCAGTGCACCCCAGTCGAACTTGACCGACCCGAGGTGTACGACGGGCGACACCGCCCCGCCGAGTACCTCACCCAGATATTGCGACCAGCCTTTGGCGACAACGGCTACCGCGAGCGCGAACTCGAGAATCAGGTCCCAGCCGATGATCCACGCGACCAGCTCACCGAAGGTGGCGTAGGCATAGGTGTAGGCGCTGCCGGCGACGGGCACAGTCGAGGCGAACTCGGCGTAACACAGCGCGGTGAGCCCGCACGTGATCGCCGCGATGACGAAGGCGACCGACACGGCCGGCCCCGCCATGTTGCCCGCGGTCTGAGCGGTAAGGGTGAAGATGCCGGCGCCGATGACGACGGCAACGCCGAAAACAGTGAGATCCCTTGCCGTCAGGTCTTTGCGGAGCTTCGAATCGGGTTCATCGGTGTCCCGGATCGACCGCTCGACTGACTTGGTGCGGAAAAGCCCGCCGCCGGCGCGCATCAGATGGCCCCGTCGAGCCGCTGTTCGGCGAACAGGTTCGCGGCGGAGCCGACGCTGATGCCCGACTCACGCGCGGCGGCGATGATGTCGCGACAGCGGTCGAAGATACGGGTGACGTCGGCTTCGACGGCCGTGCGGTCCGCGCCGTGCAGCTCACCGGCGACCTGGATGAGGCCGCCGGCGTTGGCGACGAAGTCAGGTACCCACGTGATCCCGCGACGGCCGAGCAGCAGCTCGACGTCCGGGGTCGCCAGCTGGTTGTTTGCGGCACCGCAAATCAGCTTCGCCTCGATGGTGTCAGCGCTCATAGGCGTCAGAGTAGCCCCGAGGGCACACGGAGCATAGACATCGACGGGGGCGTCGGCAACCGAATTGAGGAGGCGCACCGACGGGTGATCGTTCGACAGGCGCAGCAGTGCCGCGGCGTTGACGTCGGTGGCGTACACGTCCGCGCCGTCCGCGAGCAACAGTGCGATGAGTTCGCGACCGACCTTGCCGACACCTTCGACACCTACGGTCCGGCCGGCCAACGTCGGTGCGCCCCAGACGGATTCGGCGCCCGCACGCATGGCGTTGAACACGCCCAGCGCGGTCAGGCGGGCGCTGTCGCCGGAGCCGCCGGCCACGGCGCTGCGGCCGGTGACGTGCGGGGTGTACTTGCCCATGATGTCCAAGTCGTCGGTGTTGGTGCCGACGTCACCCGCGGTGACGTAGCGTCCGCCCAGGGTGTTGACGTAGCGTGCGAAGGCCGCGAACAGCGCTTCACTCTTGTCGCTGGTGGGGTCACCGATGATCACCGACTTGCCGCCACCCAGGTTCACCCCGGCCGCCGCGGCCTTGTACGACATGCCCCACGACAGCCGCAGGACGTCCTCGAGCGCCTCGAACTCATCGGCGTACGGGTACATGCGGCAACCGCCGAGTGCCGGGCCCAATGCCGTCGAGTGGATGGCGATGATCGCCTTCAGGCCGGAGTCGGCGTCCTCGCAGAACACGACCTGCTCGTGGCTACGGGAGCTCAACTTGTGCGAGCGACCGAAGACTCCGGCGGGGGTAGACACAGTCACTACGGATTCCTTTCTGGTGCCGCATGTTTGGCGGCATGTGTTGACGCTGCCGCAGGTGTGACGGCAGGACAGCTGGGGTGGTGGCCGGTCAGGCCGTGATGCCGAGGTCGCGCAGCTGCGCCCAGTACAGCTTGACGTTGCCGAGCTTGACGTCCTCGTAGCCCCGCACAATGTCAGGCAGGCCTGCTGCCGCGACGGCGGTGGCATAGTTGTCGGCGGTCAGCTCGGCGGCGAGGCGGAGCACCATGGCCGTGTAGTGAGACAGCAACTGCCGCTCCACTTTCCGGACGTGCGCGTAGCCGAACGGGTCGAGCTTGGTGCCGCGCACGACCTTGGCCTTGGCCAGCATCTTCAGTGCCACATGCGATTTCGGTCCGAAGCCGACCTTCTTGGTGCGGCCCATGGCGCGCAGCGCAGGCGGATGCAGTTTGTAGGTGAGGTTCTCCCCACCGGGCACCTGCGCCTGCACGTCCGCCAGGAAGGCCGGGTCGACCAGCAGTCGCGCCACCTCGTACTCGTCTTTGTAGGCGGTGAACTTGTGGAGCCCGCGAGCCACGGCCTCGCTGAACGCGGTGTTGTCGGTGATGGTGCGCTCGAACTGCCAAACCGCGTGCACGGTCTGGACATAGCGCCGGGCGACCTTCGAGTTCTGGTACCGGACCAGTTCGCCGGCTCGCAGTTCGACCAGTCGGCGGACCTCGCCGTCGAACGTCGTGCTCGCCAATAGCTCCGGGCTCGCCATGGCGGGCCCGGACGTCGGTCGCGCGACGTCGACGGCGGCGGCGAAGGCGGCCGGATCGGCGACTGCGACGCGGCCCCACCGGAACGCCGCCACGTTCGCGGCGACCGCGACACCGTTGATGCCGATGGCCTCTTCGATGCTCGCCGCGGGCAGGCGCAGACCGCCGTTCTGGAAGGCGGCACCGACGACGAGGAAGTTGGCCGCTGCGGTGTTGCCGAACAGGGCCTGTGCCGCGGCCAGCGCATCGAAGTGGGTCAGTGTGCGGGTGACGGCGGTGAGCCGGTCCAGCAGCAACGGGGTTTCCGGGTAGGCAACGGACTTGTCGTACACCATGTCGCCCGTCGGAGTCTGGCTCGTCGAAGCGACGGCGATGGTGCGCTCGGCGCTGCCGTAGGCCAGGTTCCGGTTGTCGGTCGCGGTCAGCAGGTCGATCGCGATGATGCAGTCGGCGCTACCCGAGGTGAGCCGGTTTGACGGCTCCAGGGCGCCGGTCGAGAAGCGCAGGTGCGACACGACCGGTCCGGCCTTCTGGCTCAGGCCGATCTGGTCGAGGCTCTCCACTTCAAAGCCGGCACGCAGTGCGGCGGTGGCCAGGACCTGGTTGACGGTGACGATGCCCGTACCACCGATGCCGGCGAGCAGGACGTTCTGGGTGCCGGTGGGAACACCGAAACCAGGGTCCGCGACGCGGGGCGGCTCCGCCGGCATGCGCCGGGATGCTTTGCGGCCCTTCTTGTCCGGCGTCAGCTCGACTGTGACGAACGACGGGCAGTCGCCGTCGAGGCACGTGTAGTCGGTGTTGCACGAGGTCTGGTCGATGCGGGTCTTGCGGCCGAATTCGGTGTCGACCGGCTGCACGGACAGGCAGTTGGACTTGGTACCGCAGTCGCCGCAGCCCTCGCAGACCGCTTCGTTGATGACGACGCGGGTGTTACGGGTCGGCAGGGTGCCGCGCTTGCGCTGACGGCGCGCGTCGGCGGCGCAGTGCTGGTCATAGATGAGCACCGTGACGCCCGGGATCTCGCGCAGCACCTTCTGCGCCTCATCGAGCCGGTCGCGGTGCCACAGCAGCGTGCCCTTGGCGAGAGCTTTCTTGTTGTGCCGCTTGGGTTCATCGGCGCAGATGATGATCTGCTTGACGCCTTCGGCCGTCAGTTTGTGGGTGAGGCCCGCCACCACCAGGCCGCCTTCGACGTCCTGCGCGCCGGTCATGGCGACCACTTCGTTGTAGAGCAGCTTGTAGGTGATGTTGACTCCGGCCGCGATGCAGGCCTGCACCGCGAGCTGTCCGGAGTGGAAGAAGGTGCCGTCGCCGACGTTCTGGAACAGGTGCGGCACGTCGGTGAACGGGGCCTGCCCGATCCACTGGCTGCCCTCGCCGCCCATCTGAGTGAGGCCGACGACGGCGCTGTCGCTGCGGCCGGACATGGTGACCAGGGTGTGGCAACCGATGCCACCGCCGCCGATCGACCCTTCGGGGATCGCGGTGGAGCGGTTGTGCGGGCAGCCGCTGCAGAAGTAGGCGGTTCGCTTGGCGGACAACACTTCCAGCGACAGCGGAGGGGGAGGGGTGCGCTTGATTTCGACGTGATCGCGGAGCACCCGGCGCAGCGGGGCGAGCAGGCGGGCGGCGGTCAACTCGCCACCGAGCGGGAACAGCGGCGCACCGGCCGCGTCGTGCTTGCCCACGATCTGCGGGGCATCAGCCGTGCCGTAGAGGATTTCCCGGATCTGCGTTTCGATGAACGCGGTCTTGTCCTCGACGACGATCACCTGCTCGAGGCCGCGCGCGAATGCGAGCACCGACTGCTGGCCAACCGGATACGGCATCCCGATCCGCAGCAGCCGGATTCCCGCACGGTGCAGTGCCGCGTCGTCGACGCCGAGGTCGAGCAGCGCCTGACGGACGGCGTCGAAGGTGGTGCCGGTGGCCGCGATGCCGACCTTCGCGCGCGCCGGATCCACCTCGAGGACGTCCAGGCGGTTGATGTCCCCGAACGCACGGACGGTCGCCCAGCGCGGACCGTACAGGTCGGCCTCGGCGAGCAGGCTGTCGGCGGGAGCGGCCATCGGCCGCTGGACATAGGTGAACGGCATTCCTTCCCAGAGGATTTCGGGTGCCGTGATGTCGATGTCGGCGACGTCGGAGTCGACGGTCCAGGCGCCGTCGGCGACGTCGGCGACGATCTTCATCGCCACGACGCAACCCGAGGCCCGCGACAGGGCGACACCCTGCATGCCCATCGTGATGATCTCTTCGGCGTTGCGCGGGAACAGGACCGGGATACCGAGGGCGGTGAGGGAACGCTCGCTCACGGCGGGCACCGTCGATGATTTGGACGCCGGGTCGTCGCCCACCAGCAGCAGGACGCCGCCGCGTGGGTTGACGCCGTACATGTTGGCGTGCCGCAGTGCGTCGGTCGCGCGGTCCACGCCGGGTCCCTTGCCGTACCAGACTCCGATGACGCCGTCGTGGGTCGCTTTTCCGGCCGGAAGGTCGGTCTGGCTGCCCCAGACCGAGGTGGCGGCGAGTTCCTCGTTGAAGCCCGGGGTGAAGACGACGTCGTGCTCGGTGAGGACGCTCGGCATGCCCAGCAGCATCTTGTCGACACCACCGAGGGGGCTGCCCTGGTAACCGGAGACGAAGGTCGCGACGCGACGGCCGGCGCGGAGGTCACGGACGTGCTGCTCGACCATCATCCGGGCGATGGCCTGCACCCCGGTCAGAAGGACAGGGCCGGCGCCGGAGCGGTAGCGATCGTCGAGGTCGTAGGGGGCGGCGGGTTCCGTCGCGGTGAGTTTGGATTGGCATAAAACGCTGGTCACGTGAAACAACCTCCACACTTTCCACAACCCAGATCGTGAGCTGCAAAGCGAGAACTAATAGCAATCGGTGCAGCGAAATCTGCCGTGGAGGGCGATCTACGTCAACAGTCAGAGAAAATATTGATCAGACTGCTCAATTGTGACGTGGCGCACTGTGACGCACGAATCATTTTGATCGACGTTGGGTGACGTACTGCACGAGGGGCAGTGACCGGTATTCGACGGGAGTCGCCATCGCGAGCATCGTCTCGGAGTGCTTGACGCCGTCGATGCGGTGTACTCGTTGGATCACGCCGAGCAGTTCTTCCTGCGTCTGAGCGGCGATGCGGGCGAGTAGATCCGCGCGCCCGGTCGTGGCATGGACCTCGAGCACGTGGGGGATATCCCGCAACGCTTCGATGATGGCATTCATCTTGGTCTGGTCCGTCTCGATGAAGACCAGGGCGTGCACGGCGAAGCCCAGCTCGGACAGGTTGATGTTCGGCGGGTAACCGCGGACCAGGCCGGATTCCTCGAGCCGCTTCATGCGCGCCTGCACCGTGTTGCGGGCTACCTTCAGCCGCGACGCCAGCTCGAGAATCGGCGTCCGCGGGTCGGCGTCCAGCGCCGACAACAGCGCGGCGTCGAGAGCGTCGAGCTTGATGGTCATGCGGCATTTTCCCACGGGGACGCCGCGGGTTTACGCCGTTTCGGCGACAGTCACCTGCGGTTCACACCGCACGTCGAAGTTGACGGAATTGGCGATGAAGCACAGGTGATGGGCCCGCTCGTGGACGCTCGTGAGTGCCTCGCGGTGCCGGACGTCGGTGATCTCGACGACCGGACGCAGCACCACCTCGGTGAAATATCCACCGCCGTCCGGGGTTTGGGCCATGATCCCCGAAGGGTGGTCGGTGTATCCGGTGACGACGATGCCCTCCTGGGAACACAGGGCCAGGACCCACAGCATGTGACACTGCGACAGAGATGCGACCAGGAGTTCCTCGGGATTCCAGCGCTGCGGGTCGCCGCGGAAAGCCGGGTCGGCCGTGCCGGCGATCGTGGGCTTACCGCGGGCGCTGACGTCATGCGCGCGGTCGTACTCGCGATAACCCGAAGTCCCGGTGCCGGTGTTGCCGGTCCACGTCACATCGAGTTCGTAGTGATGCGTCTTCGCCATAGCGGGCGTCCCCTTCGTCGGTGTCGTCGCGTACCTCTTTTTCTAGCGCACGCGCACCGGCGGTCAGTCCTTACGGCGGCCGTGGTCGCTCTTCTCCTTGGCCGTGGCCGCCTTGGCACTCGCGGCCTTGGGTGACGTGTCTTCGCTCTTCGCCGCGCGCTTGGACTTCTTGGTGTCCGATTTGCCCTCGGCGGGGGCGGATTCTTCGTGCTTCTCTTCGGATTTGGTGCGTTTGGCAGACCGCTTTCCGGAGACGTCGGCGTCGGCTCGAGAGTGCGGCACGTCGGCTCCCGCGGGGGACTTCGCGATGGCGGCCGCGCTCGGTTTCGCGGCGAGTCGCGAAGCGGCAGTGGTAGCGGTTGACTCGGCGGTGGCGCCCGTAGAAACCGACGAGGCCGGCCGCGGGGGATGGGTGAGGACGTTGGCCAATCCCTGGACCGATGACACGACGTTGGCGAGGGCGCTCACGGGGTTCTGCCCGCTCAACACGGTGCCGATGCCCGTGGTCGACAGCGTCGCGACGGCGTAGTAGACGCCGACTGCGGCCCTGGCCACCCTGACCACGTAGATCACCGGGGTGAGCGGCGCGAGGTGGGGCGCCAGGGTGGCCGTCACGGTCCGGGTGGCATCGGCAGCAGCGGCACCTGCCGATCCGATTCCGCTGACCAACTGCCGCACCTGGGGTGACGACGAGGCGCCGGGAAACGCGGTGACCGCGCTGAGCAGACTCTGCAGGTGCGCCGTCGTCGACGTCACTTTCTGCACGGCCTCGTACTGACCGGTCGTGGAGTCGACTTGTGCACTCAGCACCAGCAGCGGGAAGTCCGGTGTCTGCCAGTAGATTACGTCGGTGGCGACGGCCTGGGCCGCACCGCCGACGTTGCCGGCGTACCGAATCGGGTTGAACGCGGCATCGAAGGCCGCGGCCGTCAGCGCGTATCGGTACTCGGCGCTATGCGTTGGCGTCGGATCTGTTATCGGGGGAACCGGCGCGGCACTGGTGACCACGACGGCGGCCGAGCACACCACAGACAGCGTTACGGCCTGCGTCTTGACCCACATCAGAACTACCTCCTCTAGTCCCCG
>Ga0207658_10001955_pt1 | contig 15387 bp, 11 predicted proteins | sample KBSS33metaG_FD_184322 | JGI IMG/M metagenome (GOLD analysis project Ga0207658, IMG submission 184322) | Switchgrass rhizosphere microbial communities from Kellogg Biological Station, Michigan, USA - KBS S3-3 metaG (SPAdes) (version 2) | ecosystem: Host-associated > Plants > Roots > Rhizosphere...
CCGTGACGGTCATGATGACCGGCACCGGCACGCCGTTGAGCGTGGTCGGCGTGTAGACCCACTGCTTGACGGCATCGAGCGCCGCTGCGTCGAGCAGCGGAATCGACCGCAGGACCTTTGCGTCCTGCACGCGGCCATCAGGCCCGATCGTTGCCTCGATGATGACCACACCTTGCACGCGCGCCGACTGCGCGATAGCCGGATAGACCGGCCGCGCATCCTTCACCTTCGTCGGCTGCCGGATGGCGCCGCCGACACGAACCGGCGCGGGAGGAGGAGGTGGCGGCGGCGGCGGTGGCGGCGCGGCTTCGAGTCCGCCCACGACACCACCGGTCACACCACCGACAACGCCGCCTTCGACGCCGCCGACGGCCTTCACGCCCTGCTCGATGCCGGTTTCGGGTTTGATTTCCTTGGGAGCCTCAACGGGAGCCGCCGCGGGGTTCACGTCCATCTGCGGCTTCGGCGCCTGCGCCGCGGCCGGTGGCGGAGGCGGCGGCGGTGGCGGCGGTGGTGGCGGCGGCGCCGCCACGAACGCGTTCATCATGTTCGGCGGACTTGGCAGCACGTCGGCTGCCATCAGCGGAATGATGATCACGGCGCCAATGAGCGCGGTATGTACCACGATGGACAGCGGGACCGTATACCACTTCTGGCTGCCCACTTTAATTGACGGCTCGACGACGTCGCCGAACATCTCATTACGTGGCACAGGACTTCTCCTCTTCGAGAAAGCGCCGATTATATGCAGTACAAAAACTGAGAGTCAACGAGACTCACAGAAATTAGACACCGGATATGCGGAAACGGCTGATGCTCCTGCCCATCCATGGACGGCCGAAGGTCTGCCCTGAGCGCGACTTTTCTAATCGCCCGAGCCGATTCGCATCCCGTAAAACGAACGCCAGACGAAGATCGTCGAAAGCCCGAAGAAAATCGCCGCAAGAGCATGGCCAAGCATCGGACCCTGTTCGACGCTCAACCGGACCGCCAACGATACCGCCAACAGACCGAATAGCGTCGTAAATTTGATGACCGGGTTCATGGCGACCGATGAGGTGTCCTTGAAGGGATCGCCAACCGTGTCGCCCACAACCGTGGCTGCGTGCAGCGGGGTTCCCTTCTGCTTCAGTTCGACCTCGACAATCTTCTTGGCGTTGTCCCAGGCGCCCCCGGCGTTGGCCATGAAAATGGCCTGAAACAGTCCGAACAGCGCGATCGAGATGAGATAGCCGATGAAGAAGAACGGCTCGAGAAACGAGAAGGCGAGGGTCGAGAAGAACACGGTCAGGAAGATGTTGAACATCCCCTTCTGCGCATACTGTGTGCAGATAGCCACAACCTTCTTGCTGTCGCTGACCGAGGCCTTGGTCGCTCCGGTATCGAGCTTGATGTTCGCCTTGATGAACTCGACCGCCCGGTAGGCGCCGGTGCTGACCGCCTGGGTCGCGGCGCCGGTGAACCAGTAGATGACGGCGCCCCCGACGATCAGGCCCAGCAGGAAAGGGGGGTGCAGGATCGAGAGCTTGTCGACATCGTGGGTCAGGTCGCCGGTCAGCGACATGATGATCGAGAAGATCATCGTCGTCGATCCGACGACCGCGGTGCCGATCAGCACCGGCTTGGCCGTCGCCTTGAACGTGTTGCCAGCACCGTCGTTTTCTTCTAGCAGGTCCTTGGCGCGCTCGAACCGGACGTCGAATCCATGCTCCCGCTTGAGGCTTTCCTTGATGCCGGGCACCGACTCGATGACCGAGAGCTCGAACACCGATTGCGCGTTGTCCGTCACGGGCCCGTAGGAATCGACCGCGATCGTCACGGGGCCCATTCCGAGGAAGCCGAACGCGACCAGACCGAAGGCGAACACCGGCGCAGCGGTCATCAGGCTGCTGAGGCTCGGCCCCCAGATGCTGACGTAGTAGGCAATGCCCATCAGCGCCGCAATGCTCAACCCGAGCCAGTAGGCACTGAAGTTGCCCGCGACGAAGCCCGACAGGATGTTCAGCGACGAGCCTCCCTCACGCGACGCGCTGACGACCTCCTTCACGTGCGACGACTCGGTCGAGGTAAACACCTTCACGAGCTCGGGAATGATCGCGCCGGCAAGCGTGCCACAGGTGATCACCGTTGAGAGCTTCCACCACAGCGTGCCATCGCCGAGCGTGGGAATCAGCAGGTAGGAGACGACGTAGGTGATCGCGACCGACACGATCGACGTCAGCCAGACCAGCGACGTCAGCGGCGCCTCGAAGTTCATCTTGTCGGCGGCGCCATAGCGCGCCTTCGCCATCGCCTCGTTGATGAAATACGACAGGCCGCTGGCCACGATCATCATCACGCGCATGACGAAAATCCAGACCAGCAGCTGCACCTGCACCGTTTCGCCGTGGACCGCCAGCAGGATAAACGTGATGAGGGCGACGCCGGTTACGCCGTAGGTCTCGAACCCGTCCGCGCTCGGGCCGACCGAATCGCCCGCGTTGTCGCCGACGCAGTCCGCAATCACGCCCGGGTTGCGGGCATCGTCTTCCTTGATGTTGAAGACGATCTTCATCAGGTCCGAACCGATGTCGGCGATCTTCGTGAAGATGCCGCCGGCGATCCGCAGCGCCGCGGCGCCGAGCGACTCGCCAATGGCAAAGCCGATGAAGCAGGCGCCGGCGTAGTCGCGCGGAATGAACAGCAGGATGCAGAGCATCAGGAACAGCTCGACGCTGATGAGCAGCATGCCGATGCTCATGCCGGCGCGCAGCGGGATGGCGTAGATCGGGAACGGCTTGCCGCGCAGGCTCGCAAAGGCCGCCCGCGAGTTGGCGAATGTGTTGACGCGGATGCCGAACCACGCGACGCCGTAGCTGCCGGCGATGCCGATCAGGCTGAACAGCAGGATGATCGGCAGCGTCACCGCCACCGACTTGTCGGGAATGGGCGCGAGCCATCCGAAGTACGCCGCGATGATCACGGCGATGAACGCCCAGAGCACCAGGATGAACTTGCCCTGGGTGATCAAATAGGTCTTGCACGTCTCGTAGATCAGCTCCGACACCTCGCGCATCGACGAGTGCACCGGCAGGTTCCTGAGCTCGGTGAAGGTCGCGAGGCCGAACAGTAGACCCAACGCGCAGACAACGAGGCCGCTCATCAGCAGGGTGCGGCCGTTGACGCCCAGAAAATCGACGGACGACAGATCCGGGAGGACCAGGCTCGCTTCGCCACCATGTGGCGTGGACGCCGGCTGCGCCAGCAGCGGCCGCGGCGCGGCGAGCAGCGCGGTCAGCATCAGCAGAGCGACCAGCGGTCGCCCCAAGCATCTCTGGACGGTCACGATCATTGAACCTCGCACAAAGGCAGGGATTATATGCGCAGCCGGGGCGGCAGCGCCATGCCGCCGGTCAGAAGAATTCTGATACCTTCTTCGACCGTGATATCGGGAAATACCGCCCGACCGCGCTCGCAGATCACGACGTCTCCCAGGTAAAGATTGTTCGTCGGGACGTAGACCGCCAGCAGTTCCTCGGGGCCGTGTCCCCGATCGACGGTGAACTCGCGCGTCAGAAATCCCAGCGCGTAACCGCGCCGCGGGTCCTCGACCAGCACCACACGCTTGAACCCCGAGGCGTTGTCAGGCGAAAACGCCGCGATCAGCTGTTTGACCGGCGCGTAGATGGTGCGGAACACCGGCACTTTCAGCAGCCACCCTTCGGTCCGCTGCAGAATCCGGCGGCCGATGACATTGCGCGCGAACGCGCCGACCAGGACGATCACGATCAGCGTGGTGACCGTCCCCAATCCGGGAATGCGCCGGCCGAGCAACCGATCGTAGAGCGGCGTCGTGAACCCGTCGACGACGCTGAACAGCCAGACCAGCGCCGCCACGCTGATGAACACCGGCACCATCACGAAGAAGCCGGCGATGAAGTTGCGGCGAAGCCACTGCATGTCGCGTTATATCCGCCCCGCCGCCACAACCAGCAGCACGATGCCCAGCACAATGCGATACCAGGCGAACGGCGCGAACCCCGACCGCCTGACGAAGTGCAGAAATGGCTTCACGACCAGCAGCGCCGCGAAAAACGCCATCACGAAGCCGACAGCGATTTCTTCGCCGCGCGCCGACGACAGATTGTGACGGGCGTCCAGCAACTCGTGCCCGAACGCCGCCATCATCGTCGGCATCGCGAGGAAGAACGAGAACTCGGCCGCCGCGGGACGATCGATGCCGAGCAGCATCGCAGCGACGATCGTGCCGCCCGACCGCGACACACCCGGAATCAGCGCCAGGGTCTGACCGAACCCGACCGCCAGCGCGCGGCCGGCCGGAACCCGCTCGGCATCGACGACGTCGGGCACCGGCCTCAGACGCTCGACCACCAGCATCACGACGCCGCCGACGAAAAACGCCGCGCCCATGACGCCGAAGCTGGCATAGAGCACTCGCTTCACGAAACTGGACAGCAGAGCGCCCGCCACCAGCGCCGGGATGGTCGCCACGATCACGGACAGCGCGAAATTGCGCGAGTCAGGATCGGATGGCAGGCTGGTGACCACGTGAACGATCTTCTGTCGATAGAGCCACATGATCGCCAGGATCGATCCCAGCTGAATCATGATGGTGAAAACCCCGCCCGGATCGTCAAAGCCGATCAGCCGGCTGGCAATCAACAAATGTGCGGTCGACGACACCGGCAGGAACTCGGTGACCCCTTGCAGGACGCCGAGCACAGCCGCTTTCAAAAGAGATGACATGAGTAAAGCCTGAAGTGTGAAGTCTGAAGTCAGAGGCGGAAAGAGCGCGCAACGCCGCGCCTTCAGACTTCAGACTTCCGACTTCAGACTTTCAGCGTCAGGAAGCCCGTGCCTTTCTCTGAGGCTTCTGTTTCCGCTGCGGCTGCTGCGCCGGCGCCGCGCCGGCAGTGCCCGGGGCATGAGCGGCGGCGCGCGTCGGGGCCGTTCCCCGCCACAGGCTGACGATCGCCGCGGCGATGAAAACGCTCGAGTAGGTGCCGGTGATGATGCCGACGACCATCGTGAACGCAAACCCGTGCAGCACCTCGCCGCCGAAGAAGAACAGCGCGAGCGCCGTGAGCAGCGCCGTGCCTGACGTGATGACCGTCCGCGTCAGGGTCTGATTGATCGACTCGTTGATGACGTGGTGCATCGAATCGCGGCGCATGCTGCGCAGGTTCTCGCGAATCCGGTCGAAGATGACGATGGTGTCGTTGGTCGAGAAGCCGGTCATCGTCAGGATCGCGGCGATCACGTTGAGCGACATGTCGTAGCGGAAGAACGCCAGGAACGCCAGCGTGATCAGCAGGTCGTGAATCGTGGCGACGACGGCGCCGACGCCGAAACTGAACTGAAAGCGGAATGCGAGGTAGAACAGGATCCCGACGAGCGACAGAACGGTGGCCAGGATGCCCTTGCGCGTGAGCTCCTGACCGACGGTCGCGCCGACGATTTCGGCGCCTTCGCGCGTGCGTTTGCCGAGGCCGGCCTTGTCGAGCGCGTCCTCCACTTTCTGCGCCTCGGCCGACAGCGACGTGCCGACTTCCGAGCCCACCTGAGGAACGCGGACCATGACCATGTGGGCGTTGGGATCGCCAATCGCCTGCACGACGGTGTTCTGGCCGCCGCCCGGGTAGTTCTTGTCCAGCGCCTCGCGGACCTGCTGAACGGAGACCGCGCCGTCAAATCGCTCGATGACGACGGTGCCGCCGGCGAACTCGACGCCTTTGGGAATCCCCTGCGTCCACACCGTCACGAGACCGGCGATGATGATCACCCACGACAGGACGATCGCGTGCCACCGCCAGCGGAGGAAGTCGAAGTGGGTGTCTTTGAAGATATGCATGGTCTAAATACTCAACGTCGTGGCCTGACGCCGGTTGGCCAGCTCCACCTCGAAAATGGTCTTCGACACGAAGATCGACGTGAACAGATTCGACGCCAGACCGATGACCAGCGTCAGCGCGAACCCGCGAATCGGCCCGGTGCCGAACTGGAACAAGAACGCGCACGAGATGAGCGCGGCCACGTGCGTGTCCATCAGCGTCCAGAACACCCGGCTGAAGCCGAAGTTGATGGCGGCGCGGACCCCGCGCTGCGCTTCCAGCTCTTCCTTGATGCGCTCGAAGATCAGCACGCTGGAGTCGACGCCGATGCCCATCGTGAGGACGAAACCGGCGATGCCCGGCAGCGTCATCACCGCGCCGATGTACGCCATCAATCCGAGCAGGATCACCAGGTTGAAGATCAGCGCGACCACGGCGTTCACGCCGGACGCCTTGTAGTACACCAGCATGAAGACGACGATCAGCACCAGGCCGGCGATCGATGCCCTCACGCCGGAGCGGATGGAATCCGCACCGAGCGACGGGCCGATCGTCCGCTCCTCGAGATAGGTGAGCGTCGCCGGCAGCGCGCCAGACCGCAGGATGAGCGACAGGTTCTGCACTTCGTCCGGCGTGAAGCTGCCGCTGATGCGCCCGTCGGTCGTGATGCGCGATTCGAGCGTCGGCGCCGACTGCACGCGGCCGTCGAGGATGATCGCGAGCTGGCGGCCGACGTTCTCGCCGCTGACCTTGCCGAACTTCCGCCCGCCTTCGGTGTTGAGCGTGAAGCTGACCGCGGGACGATTGTTTTCGTCGAGCGACGGCCGCGCGTTCCGCAGATCGCGTCCCGTGACCGCCGCGGCGCGCTTCACCAGGTAGAACATCGTGCCGGCGTCGCCGCTGCCGCCGCTGCCCGGCAGGATCTCCATGCCTTCAGGCGCCTGCCCGTTCGTCATCAGCTCTTCTTTGGTCCCGGCGACACGCTCGACGATCTTCAGCTCCAGCAGACCCTGCGACCCCATGATCTGCTTCGCGCGCTCGACGTCGGTGACGCCAGGGAGCTGCACCATGATCTGATCGTTGCCCTGCTGTGTGATGCTCGGCTCGGTCACGCCCAGCTCGTTGACGCGCCGCTCGATCGTCTGGCGCGCCTGCACCACCGCCTCCGCCCGCAGGTTGACCTGCACGTTCGCCCGCATCGTGAACGTATAGGAGCCGTTCGATCCGGAGCTGCGCTCGAAGTTGGTCTGAACCTCGTTCGCCGTCTGGCGGAACGCGGCGTCCTGTCCCGGCGGCACGCCGTCCACCCGGAACTGCGTGGAACTGACCGGCACCACGTTCCCTGGGATGTTGGCCGTCCGCAGCGCATCGCGCAGCCGTTCTGATTCCAAATCGGTTTCGAGCCGCAGCGCGTCCTCGGTCTGGACACGCAGCACGAGGTGAACGCCGCCCTTCAGGTCGAGGCCGAGCTTCAACTGTTTGTCCATCAGCCAGGCGGGCGCCGGCAGGTGGTAGCGCGCCGCGAGAATCGGATATGGGCCGACGGCGAAGAAGATGATGAAGACAGCGATGACGGTGACGATCTTCCAGCGCAGGTTGGTCATGGCGCGTTCCTACGGATTCGGGGAGTCGACGACCGGCGGCTTGCCCTGAAGGCCGCCGATGGCCGCCTTCGAGACATCGATCCGGACCTTGTCGGCAATCAGCAGCTGCACCTTGTCGCCGTTGATGCGGGTGATCTGGCCGTAGATGCCGCTGGTCGTGACGACCCGGTCGTTTTCCTTCAGGTTGTCGAGAAACTCCTGCACTTTCTGCTGCTTTCTCTTACCCGGGAGCAGGATGACGAAATAGAAAATCCCGAGGATGATGACGAACGGAATCGCCTGAATGAACGGGCTTCCGCCGTCGGCAGTCGCGCCCATGGCGAACACGGGACCGGCGTCGAACATCATCATTGGTCGTGCTGGCGGGACAAGCTCTGATGGAACTCTCGCCTGAAACTTTCAAACCGCCCGAACACAATAGCGTCCCTAATCCGCCCGAGCGTGTCAAGGTAAAAGTGTAGGTTATGCAACGTGTTAAGGGTGGCCGAGTTGATTTCGCCCGCCATGTACAGATGTCTGAGATAGGCCCGTGACGCGGTCCGGCAGGTGTAGCACCCGCACGCCGGATCCGCGGGCCGGTCGTCCTCGGCGTACCGGGCGTTCTTGATGTTGAGACGTCCCTCGCTGGTGAACAGCTGGCCGTTCCGCGCGTTGCGCGTCGGCAACACACAATCGAACAGATCCACCCCCCGGGCGACCGCCTCGACCAGGTCCGCCGGCGTGCCGGCGCCCATGAGATAGCGCGGGCGCTCCTCCGGCAGACAGACGGTGGTCCGATCGACCATGTCGTACATGACCTCCGATGGCTCGCCGACGCTGAGACCGCCGATGGCGTAGGCCTCGAACCCGATGGCGACCGTTTCGCGCGCGCTCTCCTCGCGCAGCCGCGGAAACACGCTGCCCTGCACGATGCCAAACTGCGCCTGGCCAGGATTCGTCACGGCGACGCCGGGCACCAGGCGGTCGCGGAGCGCGAGGAACCGTTCGCGTCCGCGGCACGCCCAGCGGAGCGTGCGCGCCATCGACTGCCGAGCTGCGGCCTCATCGGCCGGATGCGCCAGGCACTCGTCGAGCACCATGGCGACGTCGGATCCCAGCTGCGCCTGAATGTCCGCCGCCGACTCTGGCGTCAGCAGGTGCGCGGAGCCGTCGAGGTGCGAGCGAAAGTGCGCGCCCTCCTCGTCGATGGTCCGCCGCGCGGCCATGCTGAACACCTGATAGCCGCCGCTGTCAGTCAGAATCGGCTTCCGCCAACCGATAAACGCGTGGAGCCCGCCGCGCCGCGCGATCAAGTCGGCACCGGGCCGCAAATAGAGGTGGTAGGTGTTGCTCAGGAGGATGGTGGCGCCGATCGATTCGAGGTCGCGATGAGTCAGTCCCTTCACCGCGCCTTGCGTCCCGACCGGCATGAACGCCGGCGTCTCCACCTCGCCATGCGCCGTCGTCATACGCCCGCGCCGCGCGCGGCCATCGGCGTGAGTCACGCTGAAGCTGAAGGCAGTCATCGATGAGTGAACCGACTACAATTGTGAACCATTGAAGAAGCTTCGCGTTGGCGTGATCTACGGCGGCCGGTCCGGCGAGCATGAAGTGTCACTCGCCTCGGCAGCGGCCGTCTTCAAGAACCTCGACCCGGCCCGCTACGAGGCCATCCCGATCAAGATCGAAAAGGACGGTCGATGGAGCCTGCCCGACCGTCCGCCGGCGATCGACAAGGCCGCGGACGTCATTCACGAAACCCAGACGCCGCAGCTCGAGGCGCACGACCGGCGCGAGACGCACCTGGTGGCGCGGCCTGGCGGTGACACGCTCGTTACACTTGACCCTTCGACTCGCGCGGTGGAACCGGCTCGCTCGGGACAGGTCGCGGTCTCTGGTGTCAGGCTCGATGTCGTCTTCCCGGTTCTGCACGGTCCGTACGGCGAGGACGGGACCGTGCAGGGACTGCTCGAGCTGGCGAACGTGCCGTACGTCGGCGCGGGCGTGCTGGCGTCGGCGGTCGGCATGGACAAGGCGGCCATGAAGCTGGTGTTCGCGGCCAAGGGATTGCCGATTTGCGACTACGAAGTGGTGCTCCGGCGCGACTGGCAGCACGATGAGCGCTCGACGCTGCAGACGGTGGTCGATCGCCTGGGTTTTCCCGTCTTCGTGAAGCCGGCGAACTTGGGATCGAGCGTCGGCATCTCCAAGGCGAAACATGTCGCCGAGCTGCGCACCGCGATCAAGCTGGCCGGCGAGTTCGATCGCAAGGTGGTCGTCGAAGCAGCGGTGCCGAAGGCGCGCGAGATCGAGGTCGCCGTGCTGGGCAACGACGAGCCCGAGGCGTCGGTGCCGGGAGAAATCATTCCCTCCGGCGAGTTCTACGACTACGAAGCGAAATACCTGAACGCCGACTCGCGCGACGTCATCCCGGCGCCGCTGCCGGAACGGCTCACACAGGAAATTCGATCGCTCGCGGTGGCGGCGTTCAAGGCGCTCGACTGCGCGGGCATGGCGCGCGTCGACTTCCTGCTGGCGGACGATGGCTCGGGTTCGCTGTACGTGAACGAGCTGAATACCATCCCGGGCTTCACGACGATCAGCATGTACTCGAAGATGTGGGCGGCGACCGGCGTGTCCTACCCGCAGTTGATCGATCGTCTCATCGCTCTTGCGATCGAACGCCACGCAGAGAAGCAACAACTGCGTACGAGCATGTGATCGCACGCACAAAATTTTGACTTTTCTGGCACATTTGTGCTTGACACTGAAATGTACAGGTCCATAATCTACATCTGGTATGACGATGGTGTGTTGACGCCATCCCTAGTACCGAAGCGACGAGCGTCGAGCTTCTGGTGAGCGTGCCAGGCGGCAGCCACCGTTGATGGTCGTGAGCGCTCGCGCCGAAAATCCCACATGAAGGGGGGGATAACAGACAATGGCGAAGAAAGCCAAGGGCGGGAAGAAGAAGGCTGGTAAGAAACGGTAATCTAGCCTCTCCCGTCGATAAAAGGGGGCCAACGTGGCCCCCTTTTCAATTTTCGCCCGCCTCACTCAGCGAAAATCACAACGGGCACAAAGGAAAAGAACAGAGGACACGAAGGAAGAAGGAAGACGGCGCGAAGCGCCGCGACAGCTAGTCTCTAGCCCCGAGCCCCGATGTGGCACTTGACGTCGGAGTCCCATCCCAGATCCTCACGCGCCGAATCACATCCGACTGCTGAATCTTATCGACGACGTCCATGCCGGAGACGACGCGGCCGAAGACCGTGTAGCGGCCATCGAGGTGCGGCTGCGGCGAGTGCGTGATGAAGTACTGACTGCCGCCGGTGTCAGGCCACGGGTCGAGCGCCATGCCGACGGTGCCGCGCAGATACGGGCGCTCGTTCAGTTCGTCGCGGATCGAATAGCCGGGCCCGCCTTCGCCGTCGCCGCGGGGATCGCCGTCCTGCACGACGAAGTCGGGCACGACACGATGCACGCTGAGGCCGTCGAAGAAACCTTTGCGCGCGAGCGCGACGAAGTTCTCGACCGTCAACGGCGCGTCAAGCACGGCGAGCTCGACTTGAATCGTGCCTCGATCGGTTTCGATGTACGCCTGCGTCGACACGGTTGGGTTCGTCAGGCGTGACGCCGCATACACATCCGCGGACAGCGTCGTCGGCGCCGGCCGGATCTGCGCGGCGGCATTCGCCGCGGCGGCGGGATCGAGCTGCGCCATCAGGCGCGCGGCGCGGACGCGCAGCGCCCAGTCCTTGTCGGCGAACGCGGTTTGCAACACCGGCGCTGCCGAGGCCAGACCGTACGACACCAGCGCGCCGAGCGCCGCCGCGCGCGCGTTGTAGCTCGGATCGCGCTGGCCGAACGTATACGCCTCGGCGAGCGCGGCCGCTCCACCAGATGGCTTCAGCGTGCCCAGGCCGGTCGCCGCGGCCGCGCGGACCACCGGGTCGTCCGCTTTCAATCGCTCGAGCAGGATGGCGGCAGCCTTGGGTGACTTGAGCTTGACGAGTGATTCGAGGACGGCGGGAATCACCCGCTGGTCCGAATCAGCGAGCATCGCTTCGAGCCTCGGCAGCGCGACGTCCGAGGTCATCGCACCGAGCACGGCCGCCAGCGCCGCGCGAACGCTCCAGTGCGGATCGGGATCCAGTCCGGAGAGGATGGTGATGAAGCTTTCCGGATCGGTCGCCGCGAGCGACCGCAGCGCGGCGGCCCTGATCGCCGGGTTGGCATCGCTCAGCAAATCAAGCAGTGAGTCGTGCAGTTCCGACGGCACCGACAGCGACGGCGGGATACCGCCGAGGGCGACGATCGATTCGAGCCGCACATGCGGATCGGCGCTCGCGTCGTGAATGAAGCGCAGCAGCGGCGCCGCGGCCGCCGGGTCGCCGATGCGTCCGAGCGCCCTGATGGTTTCGATCAGCACCGATCGTTCGCCGCTGGAGAGCAGCGGCAGCAAGGTGGGGAGCGCGGCCGGATCGCGCAGCGCCGCCAGCCCCTTGACGGCGAAGGCGCGGGTGTACGGATTGGCTTCTTTGGCGAGCGTCAGCAGCGCCGGCAGCGCGCGCTTGTCCTCGAGCCGCTGGAGAGCGAACGCGACCGGCCACCAGCGCACGCGCGGCTGGCCGCTCTGGTCGAGCACCGCGGCCGCGACTTGCGGGTACGCCTTCAGACGGACGAGAGCGTACAACGCGAGGCGGAACGCCGCCGCGGGCGTGTCACGACGCGCGTCTTCTTCATCCCCGGGCGGCTGCGCGAGCGCGCCGGACTGGACGACCTGCGCGGCCAGCCGCCCGATCGCGTCGGCGGCGGACGAATCGCCGAGCAGACCGAGCGCTTCGGCCGCCGAACCCTGCACGAGCGGTGACGCGTCGGCGAGCGCCGCGATCAGCGGACCGCGAGCACGCGCGTCGCCGAGCACACCCAGTGCAAACGCGGCCATCTGCCGCACTTCGGGATCGCGATCGGTCAGGACGCCGACCAGCGGCGTGACGCCCTCGGCGAGGCCGATGCGGCCAACCGCCAGCGCGGCACGTCGTCTGATGCGCGCCTCGTCGTCCGAGAGCAGGCGGACGACATCGGGAGGGGGCGGCGGCGGAGCCACCGCCGGCGCCTGGCCTCGAACCGCGACGGGCGGCGCGGGCGTGACGGTGGGCGCGGCGTCGCGAAGCACGCGCTGATCCTCGAGTCGGAGGAGCCAGGCCATCTTTTCTTCGAAGGTGGGACCGGCCGGCTTCACCGGCGTCGTCGCGGGCGGCACGCTTGCACACGCTGACGCCAATCCGAACACCAGCAGAACTGCGAAACGATTCATCACACCTGAGCCTTCGGACCGGCGGCCCCCTTCATACTGCCCACTTCAGACGCCACCTCACGCTCCAGCCTTCCAACGTCAGACTTCCGGAGTGTGGCTTGACGAAGCGTGGCGCGCTCAATTCGATCCTGGCACATCGACACGCCCAGCCCAGGTCCCTGCGGCACCGCGATCGTACCGTCGGCGGCGACTTCAATCGGCGGATCGATGAGATCCGGGTCGAAGTAGCGCTTGCTCGCGGCGATGTCGCCGGGCAGCGAGAAATTCGGCAGCGTCGAAAGATGGATGTTGGCGGCGCGTCCGATGCCCGACTCGAGCATGCCGCCGTGCCAGACCGGGATGCCGTGCGCCGCGCACAGATCGTGAAGACGAATCGACTCCGAGAATCCGCCGACGCGCCCCGGCTTGATGTTGATGATCCGGCAGGCGCCGGCGGCAATCGCTTCGCGCGCAATGTTGACCGACTTGATCGATTCGTCGAGGCACACCGCCGTCTTCAACTGCCGTTGCAGGACGGCATGGTCGCCGATGTCGTCGTAGTCGAGCGGCTGCTCGATCATCATCAGGCCGTAGCGATCGAGCGCCGCCAGATGATCGGCGTCTGCGGACGTGTAGGCGGCGTTGGCATCGACCATCAGCGGCACGTCGGCAAAACGGCCGCGCACCGCTTCGACGGCGTCGAGATCCCAGCCGGGCTTGATCTTGATCTTGATTCGCCGATAGCCGGCGTCAATTTCGCGCGCCACCTTCGCGATCAGATCGGGCAGCGAATCCTGAATGCCGATCGAGACGCCGGACGCGATGCGGTCCCGCGAGCCGCCGAGGACGCGCCACAACGGCTCGCCGGCCTGGCGCGCGTGGAGATCCCACGCCGCCATTTCCACGGCAGCCTTTGCCATGTGGTGGCCGCGGATCGCCTTGAGCGCCGCGAACAGGTCGCGCGGATGCGCGAAGTCGACGCCGAGCACGCGCGGCGCGATGAACGACTCGATGATGTGCCACGCCGTGTCGTTGGTCTCGCTGCTGTAGTACGGATCCTGCTCGGCGACGCATTCGCCGAAGCCCGACACGCCACCGTCATCGAGTCGGACCAGAAGGAAATGTTTGTCGTGGATGCGTCCGAAGCTGGTCTCGAAGAAGTGGACGAGCGGGAGCTTCAGCAGACGCAGCTCCAGACGTTCGATCCTCACGGCGCGATGATATCATCGGGCCCTTGCAGTTCCGCTACATCGCGATCGAAGGCCCGATCGGAGCGGGCAAGACCGCGCTCGCCGAGCGGCTGGGCACACGGCTCGATGCGACAGTCGTGCTGGAAGAAACCGAGAATCCGTTCCTCACCGATTTCTACGCCGACCGCCCCGGCGCCGCGCTGCAGGCGCAGCTCTTCTATCTCCTCAACCGTCATCGCCAGCAGCTGACGATGCGTCAGGCCGACTTGTTCAGCCAGACGACGATCTCCGACTACGTGTTCGACAAGGACAAGATCTTCGCGTATCTGAATCTCGACGACAACGAACTGTTCATCTACCAGCGGCTGTACGAACTGCTGGCCCGCGACGTGCCGCCGCCGGATCTCGTCGTCTACCTCCAGACGCCGACCGACGTGCTGTTGCGGCGCGTCCACAGCCGCCGGATGGATGCGGAAGCGGTCGCATTCCAGCCGGGCGACGACTACCTGCGCGAGCTCAACGAGGCGTACCACCACTTTTTCTTTCACTACAACGTCACGCCGTTGCTGGTGGTCGAAACCTCGCAGTTCGACTCGGACGCCAGCGACGAGGCGTTGGACGATCTCATCAAGCAGATTCGCGCGATGGGATCGGGGACGCGCTATTACGTGCCAAGAACCAAGTAGGGGCTCGGGGCTCGGGGCTAGCTGTCAAGAGCCGAGGGCAGGTGCCCGTTGATAGCTAGCCCCCAGCCCCTAGCCCCTGAAGGGTTCAGAGTAAGCTGAACGCAGATGGCCTGGTTCAAGAAGACCAAGAAGCCGATTGCCGCGAAGGCCAAGGAGAAGGGGAGCCGCGTCCCCGAAGGTCTCTGGGTGAAGTGCCCGGACTGCGCGCAGGCGATCTACAACAAGGACCTGGCGACCAATCTCAACGTCTGCCCCAAGTGCGCGCATCATTTCCGGATCGGCGCCGCGGAGCGCCTGCGCACGCTGTTCGACGGCGAGTGGACCGAATACGACAAGGATCTGATGTCGACCGATCCGCTGTCGTTCACCGATACCAAGCCGTACAAGGCGCGCCTGAAGGCGAGCATTGCGGCGACCGGACTGAAAGACGCCGTCATCACGGCGTCGGGAGCGATCGACGGCATCCAGACGATCGTGGCGTCGATGGAATACGAGTTCATCGGCGGCAGCATGGGTGTCGTCGTCGGCGAGAAGATCACGCGGGCGATCGAGCGCGCCGTCGACGGGAACCTGCCGCTGGTCATCGTCTGCTGCTCGGGCGGCGCACGGATGATGGAGGGCGCGCTGTCGCTGATGCAGATGGCGAAGATCTGCGGGGCCCTGGCGCGCCTCGACCAGGCGGGTCTGCCGTACGTCGCCGTGCTGACCGATCCGACCACCGGCGGCGTGACGGCGAGCTTCGCGATGCTCGGGGACCTGAACATCGCCGAGCCCAAAGCGCTGATTGGCTTCGCCGGC
>Ga0207658_10001957_pt1 | contig 15383 bp, 14 predicted proteins | sample KBSS33metaG_FD_184322 | JGI IMG/M metagenome (GOLD analysis project Ga0207658, IMG submission 184322) | Switchgrass rhizosphere microbial communities from Kellogg Biological Station, Michigan, USA - KBS S3-3 metaG (SPAdes) (version 2) | ecosystem: Host-associated > Plants > Roots > Rhizosphere...
GCCCCAGTACCGATCCGGTCAGCGCAACGATCAGATGGAACGGCAATGCCCAGACGCCGACACGGTTGTGCAGGTCCGCATTGGCCAGACGACGCGTCCCGCCCCAGCGCAGCCGGAACGCGTCGCGCAGGATGCGCCTATGCGCGAGCAGGCCGGTGACGATGCTGGCCATGAGGATCGTGCCGAAGATGCCGACGACATAACGCCCTATCGCGCCGGGAGCGGTCAGGTTGAAGTGCAGCGCCTGCACAAACTCTACCCACGGCGTCTCTTCGCGCGCCACTATCCGGCCAGCGGCATCGACGTTCCAGCTGCGATGGCCGCCCTTGCCGTCCATGCCGAACACGGTCATTCGTGGCAGGTCGTCGGTCGGCAGCTGGATGAAGAGGTCGTGCGCCACGCCTGCCCTCTGCGCTTCGGCCAGGGCGCGGCCGGTGATCGCGACTATGTCGCCAGCGGAGAGATGCGATATCTCGGGGGCGCCCGGTTTCTCCCAGATCAGCTGGTCGACCAAGGTCAGCACCGAGCCGGTCAGGCACAGGACGTAGATCACCGCACCGAAGAGTACGCCGATTAGCCCGTGCCCGCCCACCATCGCGCGGGTGAATTGCTTGGAGATACTGATCATCGGTTCATCGCCAGTGTCGCAGCGGCACTGGCTGCGGCGATCCCGGAGAAGACCAGGGTCTGCGGCAGCAGCCGGCGATCGCAGGCGGTCCAAGCGATCGCCGCGCTCCACAGCGAAGGCACGGCCAGCGCACCCAGGATCAGCCGCGTCTGCTCTCCGAGGGGCGCGCGGGTGGCGAACAACAGGCCCAGGCCTATCGCCGCGGCAAAGCCGAGCACGCCAGCCGTCGCGAACCGGGCCGCGCCTTTCCAGCGGCTGCGCGCCGGCGGTGGTGGAGCGGTGCGCGCGCGCATTTCGCGCAGCGGTCTCACTTCCATGCGGGTGAGGATGAAGCCGAAGGCGATCAGGGCGCCTGTTTCCAGCGCCAGCGGAATGCCGATCTCGGCGCCGTAGCCGGCGGTCCAAAGGGCGACAGAAGCCGCGGCGATCCCGCCGGCTGCGGCCATCAGCGGGTACGCCCGGCCGGTCGGCCCCACGTCTTGCCACTCGTTCTGCCATGCCTTCCAAGACAGGAGCACGCTGACGAGCGACCCGGCGAGTGCCAGCAGCGTCCAGATTCCAGATGACATGACCGCAACCTCCGCCGCCGTTCATAGCCTTATTGTTATTGACTCGCAATAACAGATATCGCACCAATGGGCTCGAAAAGGGGGCCATCATGAACGCCAATGCTATTTTCTTCGCCGCGCTGATGGCGACTACCGCACCGGCCGCCTACGCCGCGGATGCGGCCGCTGCCGACGCGAACACCGAAACCAACGGTGCTGCCGCCGGAGAAATCATCGTCACCGGGCAGAAGTCCAATCGCACGCTGCAGGAAACGCCGGCCAGCGTCGCGGTGGTGACGAGCGAGCGGATAGCCAACGAGAGTCTGCTAAACGTCTACGATCTGCTCGATCGCACACCCAATCTGATGGTGGACGGCAACAGGACGACCTTCTCGATCCGCGGAATCGACGCCTTCAGCGTGTCGGGTGGTGGCGACGGGGCGCTAGCGAGCGTCTATCTCGACGGCGCGGTGCTGCCCAAGGTGGCGCTGACCGCCGGCCCGCTCGACCTTTACGACATTGCCCAGGTCGAGGTCTTCCGCGGTCCGCAGTCAACCGTGCAGGGTCGCAATGCGCTGGCGGGTGCGGTCATCATCCGCACCGCCGATCCGAGTTACGACTGGAGCGGCCGCGCGCGGCTGATGATCAGCGACAAGGACGGACAGCGCCGCGCCGCCGCCGCCATCGGCGGCCCGCTGCTCGACGGCGAGGTCGCCTTCCGCGTGGCAGGCGAGATCGCGCGGGCTGACGGCCTGATCGAGAACGTCACGGTCAACCGCGATGGCGACCGTCGCAAGTCGGAAACGCTACGCGCCAAGCTGATGATCACGCCCTCGGCCATTGCCGGGCTGAAGATCATCGCGACCTTCATGCACGACCGCCACCAGCGCGGCACTTTCTACAGCGAGTTCGACGCGCCTTACGACCCGCGCGACCGCATCGCCACCGAAGACGTACCCGACATCCAGACCGTCGAGAGCGACATCGCCACGCTTGAGATCGGCTACGATCTCGGCTCAGGATTCAGCCTGCATTCGGCGACCAATTACAGCGACATCCTCTTCCGTTCGCTCACCGACCCCGATCGCAGTGCCACGCCGGGCCAGACCAGCCGCGTGTTCGACCCCAGCAAGACCTTCCAGCAGGAGCTGCGGCTGAACATCGACAAGGACTGGGTCCACGGCCTGGTCGGCGCCTATTACCTACGAGACGACAATCGCGACTACTTCTTCGAGGCAACGCAGAGCCTGAACCTGACGCGGCTGGGCGTGGATCGGCAGTTGCTGGCGATGGGGCTGCCCCCGGCGACGGTGACGGCGGTGATGGACCTCTACGGCGGCGTCGTGCCGATCCGCAACAGCCTGTCGCAGCCCAGGCTGACCGAGAATTACGCCGGTTTCGCCGATCTGACTTTCCCGGTCACCGACCGCTTCCGGATCAACGCCGGCCTGCGCTACGACCACGAGACGCAGGATCGCGGCGCTACCCAGACCGTAGTGATCGATCGCGCGCTGCCAGACCCGGCCCACCTGCCGGTTCCGGCGCTCGCGCCGATTGTGACGCAGCTCAACGCCCTGCTGCGGGCGACCGCGGCCAACGCCAACAGCGTCGAGCCGGTCCGTCCGGTGACTTATCAAGCCTGGCTGCCGAAGATCGGCGCGACCTACGACATCGCACGCGATGTTTCGATCAGCGTCACCGCGCAGCGCGGGTACCGCTCGGGCGGATCGGGTCTCAACCAGCAGCGGGCGCAGGCCTATGACTACGACCCCGAATACACGTGGAACTACGAATTTGCCTTCCGCTCCGAATGGTTCGACCGGCGGCTGACGCTGAACGCTAACCTCTATCGGATCGACTGGAAGGACCAGCAGGTCTCCGTCCAGCTGACCCCCGGCGCTGTCTTCGATACGCAGATCGTCAATGCCGGCAAGTCGCAGCTGTACGGCTTCGAGATCGAAACGAGCTTGCGGCCGGCGGAGGGGCTGAACCTCTATGCCGGGCTCGGCTACAGCCACACGAAATTCAAGGAATTCATCGTCAACATCGGCCAACTCTACCAGGGTGCACAGGGCAACGAATTCGCCCGCGCGCCGCACTGGACCGTCTCAGGCGGCGCCACTTACCGGCACGCCTCGGGCCTGTTCGCCAACTTCAACGCCAACTATCGGAGCGCTTTCTTCCAGAGCACGACAGAACAGGAGTTCCGCGACATCCCAGGCCGCACCCTGGTGAACGCCAGGCTCGGCTGGGAGGGCGAGCATTTTGGCGCATTCCTGATCGTCAACAACGTCTTCGACGTACAGAAGCAGTCGCAGTTCTTCATCGATTTCGATAATCGCACGCGCGGCACGCTGACCGAACCGCGCACGATAGGCCTAAGCTTCGAGGGTAAATTCTGATGCCGTCAGAGGCCTCAAAAAGACTGCCGCCGACATAGCCGCCCTTCGGCGTCCGCATGCACCTCCAGCCGTCCCGGGCGCGCTCCGCGCCGCTGCCGTGAGCCCTTCGGCACTGGCACCGCCTGGCCCGATCTCATCGTCGCCTGCATCATGGCCGCTCTCGGTATTTCCCGCAGCGCGCAGATCATCCTTCAAGCGCGGAAAGAGCTGTCACCGATAAACACCGGTTACGCCATGGCGGCGGAGTGATAAGGGATCAGATGATGCGCAAGCTTCTCTCCCTGTTGGCCTGTCTGATGCTGGTGCTTACCGGCTTTGCTGGCATGGCACACGCCGCTGAGGCGGCGGGCGGGAGCGTGCTCGGCATCGAACTTACGGTCCATGCACCGGGCGATGGCGACGAGGTGCCCGCAGACAGCGACAATGGACTGCCGCATCATCACAATGCGTGTCACGGACATGATGTTGGAACGCCTGCAACGATCATCGGGTCACAGGACACCGTGGCGACGAACGATCCCGAGCAGGGTCATTTGCGCACGCCGCTCCCGGAAGCCCGCGGTGGCGTCTTGCCAAGGCCGCCCCAAGCCTGACGAATTCGCCGGCCGGCACATGCCGGCCTGACGATCACCTGTCAGGAATAACCACTCATGAAGAAGTTGCTCGCGGCGATGCTCGCCGCAGCGTCCTGTGCCTCGGCGGTGCAGGCGCAACAGGAGCGCGTATCGGCAGATGCCTCGCCACCGATACTGACGCTTGAACGGGCCATCGCCGCTGCGGGCGGTGCAGCACCTTCAGCCGATGCCGCCGAAGCCGGCATCGAAGCGGCTCGCGCCAACCGGACGATTGCCAGATTGCGTCCCAACCCGGTGGCTGAGGCTCAGGTCGAGAATGTCGTCGGCACCGGACCGTATAGCGGTCTCCGAAGCGCGGAGACGACGATGGGTGTGGCATTGCCCATCGAGCTGGGTGGCAAGCGCAGTGCGCGTGTCGCTGTCGCCAACGCTCAACTTTCGCGTGCCGAATTGGAGGCAGCGATCGCCGCGGTCGATGTTCGACTTCAGGTCACGTCGCTCTATGTCGAGGCGATCGCGGCGGAAAGACGGCTCTCGACCGCCGGCGACCAGCTCAGGATCGCGGACGACGCCCTACGAGCGGCGCGGGTGCGCGTGCAAGCCGGCCGTGCTTCGCCACTTGAAGAGCAGCGCGCGGATGTCGCCAAAATCAACGCGGCGGCGAGCCTCGAACGAGCGGCCCGGCGCACTGATGTCGCCCGGCTGAACCTCGCCCGGAGGCTCGGGCGATCTGTCGATGGTCCGCTTGACACAGGGTTGCTCGACCAGCTTCCAGAAGCACCATATGGCCCGATGATCGCGCCGTCAGCTTCCGGCACGCTCACACTTGCGGCAGCCGACGCCGATCTTGCCATCGCGGATGCCGGCATCCGTCTTGCGCGGGCAAATCGCGTGCCCGACCTCAATGTCGGTCCGGCACTCCGGCGTCTGGAGGCCACCAACGACGCCGCCGCAGTTTTCGCCATCTTGATTCCGATCCCGCTGTTCAACAGCGGCAGGGCGGCGGTGGCCCAGGCAAGTGCAGAGCGCGCGCGAGCGGAGGCGCGGCGGCGGATGACGGCACTCGATGTCGATCAGGCGATCGCCGAAGCGCAAGCTGAAGCTGCCAATGCCGAAACAACCGCGCGTGCCACTGCGGGCCCAGCACTTGCGGCCGCGCAGGAAGCGGCCCGTATCGCACGGATCGGCTATCGGGAGGGGAAGTTCGGGCAGCTGGACCTGCTCGACGCCGAACGCACGCTCGCCGACACCCGCGTCGCTGCGATCGATGCCCTCGCCAACTATCACAATGCCCGTGCGCGGCTGGAGCGGCTGATCGCTCCCGCGCCTCAAGGGGGGGATCAGTAATGAAGAAAATCCAGCTTGCGGGTGCAATGTCGCTCGCGCTCATATTGGCCGCCTGTGGCGGCGGCGCTTCGACGAACGAGACCGCGCCCGAGCAGACCAAGGAAGCCGGCCACGCCGAGGAAGGCGTCGTCACGCTGTCCGCCGAACAGATTGCGGCGGCAGGCGTGCAGATTGCCGTTCCGTTGGTCGGTGGCGCTGGCACAATCGAACTGCCCGCGACGGTCGATGGCGATCCGCAAGCGACGCAGGTCGTCTCGGCGGCGATCTCCGGTCGTGTCGTCGCGCTCAACCGCAATCTCGGCGAAAGCGTTTCCCGCGGGCAGACGCTTGCCGTGATCGAGAGCCGCGAGGCGGCGCAGCTCAAGGGCGAGGTCGAGGCCGCTCGCGCGCGGCTCGCGCTCGCCAACTCCAACCTCGCCCGCGAGCAGCGGCTGTTTTCGCAGCGCGTCTCCCCTGAGCAGGATCTGATCGCGGCGCGAACCGCGGCAACCGAAGCCCGGATCGCGCTCACGCAAGCGCAGAGCCAGGTCTCCGCGGCGGGCGCGGGCGGCGGTGGGCTCAATCGCCTGGGCATCGCCGCACCCCTCTCGGGCCAGGTAATTGCGCGTCCTGTCGTGCTCGGCCAGACAGTTGCGGCCGATGCCGAACTGTTCCGGGTCGCCAACCTGTCGAAGGTCTCGCTCTCTCTCAACCTCAAGCCCGAGGATGCTGGCCGCATTCGGCCCGGGGCTATCGTGACCGTCCTCGCATTAGGCCGTTCGGCAACCGCGCGGATGAGCTTCGTCTCGCCCGCGCTCGACCCCCAGACCAGGCTGGTCCCGGCGAGCGCATCGCTCGACAATGGCGGTGGACTCTGGCGCGTCGGGGAGGCGGTCACCGCCTCGGTGCAACTGGCCGGGAGCGGCAGTCCCGCCACGGTCCGGGCGCCCTTGGCCGCAGTGCAGACGGTCGAGGGAAAGACGGTCGTTTTCGTGCGGACGGCGACGGGCTTCAAGGCCACCCCGGTCCAGCTTGGCGATGCCGCCGGCGACACGGTGCTGATCCGCTCCGGTCTTTCGGGCAGCGAGCGGATCGCCACCACCGGAAGTTTCACGCTCAAGGCCGAACTCGGCAAGAGAGAAGCGAGCCACGAGGACTGAGCCATGATCGCCCGTATCGTCACATGGGCGGTCGAGAAGCGCTGGCTTGTCCTCGCCCTCACCGCTGTCGCCGCCGTGATCGGCGCCTATTCCTTGTCGCGCCTGCCGATCGATGCGGTGCCGGACATCACCAACAATCAGGTGCAGATCAACGTCCGTGCTCCCGCGCTCTCGCCTGAACTGGTCGAGAAGCAGGTGTCGTTCCCGATCGAAACCGCGCTCGCCGGCATTCCCGGCCTTGAATATACCCGCTCGCTGAGCCGTAACGGCTTCGCCCAGGTCACGGCCGTCTTCACCGATTCGACCGACATCTATTTCGCGCGTCAGCAGGTCGGCGAACGTCTTGAAGGCGTGAAGGAGGACCTCCCCGGCGGCGTCGGCCCCGAGATGGGTCCCATCGCGACCGGTCTCGGCGAAGTCTATATGTGGACCGTTCGCCTCGAACACCGTGCCGACGACAAGCATCGTCCCGGCGAGCCGGGTCAACAACCGGACGGTAGCTACATCACGCCAGAAGGTCAGCGGCTGACGACTGAGGCGGATAAGGCGACCTATCTGCGCACCGCGCAGGACTGGATCGTAACGCCGCTTCTGAAGAATGTGCCCGGCGTCGCCGGGATCGATTCGATCGGCGGCTATGCCAAGCAGTATCTCGTCGTGCCCGACCTCCAGAAGCTGGCATCGGTTGGGCTAACGCTGGCCGACCTCGGTACCGCGCTCGAGCGCAACAACTCCAGCGTCGGGGGCGGGTTCGTCAATCGCGGCGGCGAAGGTCTCGCGGTCAGATCCGATGCGCTGATCCGCAACGAAGCGGAGCTGACGCGGACAGTCGTCGCGACCCGCGATGGCGTGCCGATTACGCTTGATCAGGTCGCCACGGTCCAGACCGGCCAGGCGATCCGCATGGGATCGGCCTCCGAGAATGGCACCGAAGTGGTTGTCGGCACAGCGATCATGCGGATCGGTGAGAACAGCCGTACCGTGGCGACTGCGGTTGACGACCGGCTGCAGCAAATCAATGCATCACTACCCCCAGATGTCGTCATTCAGCCGGTGCTGGATCGGACCGCGCTGGTGAACTCGACGATCAAGACGGTCGCGAGGAATCTCAGCGAAGGTGCTCTTCTGGTCATCGTCGTTCTGTTCCTGTTGCTCGGCAACTTCCGGGCGGCGCTGATCGCCGCGCTGGTGATCCCGATCACGATGGTACTGACCGGCTTCGGGATGCTGCGCGCCGGCGTCTCAGCGAATTTGATGAGTCTCGGCGCGTTGGACTTTGGACTGATCGTCGATGGTGCCGTTATCATCGTCGAGAACGCATTGAGGCGGATCGCTGAACAGCAGCATCAGGAAGGGCGCCTGCTCACGGTACAGGAGCGTCTCGCCAATGTCGCAGGCGCTGCACGGGAGATGATCCGCCCCTCTGTCTACGGCCAGGCGATCATCATTCTGGTCTATGTGCCGCTGCTCACGCTCACTCGGGTCGAGGGCAAGACCTTCGTGCCGATGGCGCTGACCGTCATCATCGCGCTCGCCTTCGCCTTCATCCTGTCGTTGACCTTCGTGCCAGCGATGATTGCGACCTGGCTGTCGAAGGAGGTCGAGGAAAAGGATGGCCGCATCATCTCCTGGTTGAAGGCGCGGTACGAACCTGGCCTCGACAGGGCAATGAAGAAGCCTTCATTCACAATCGGGGCGGCAGTGGGCAGCCTCGCGATCGCGGCAGCGGCGTTCGTCTCGCTGGGACAGGTGTTCCTGCCGCAGCTCGACGAGGGCGATCTCCTGATCCAGGCGCTGCGGATTCCGGCAACATCGGTCCAGCAAAGCCAGGCGATGCAGGTGCCGCTCGAGCGGATGATGTCACGCCAGAAGGAGGTGAAGTTCGTCTTCTCCAAGACAGGCACGGCGGAACTGGCATCCGACCCGATGCCACCCAACGCCACTGACATGTTCGTAATCCTCAAGCCGCGCGGCGAGTGGCCCGATACCAGCCTGACCAAGGCGGAACTCGTCGAGCGCCTGGAAGCGCAGTTACGGAAGATCCCCGGAAACGCCTATGAGATCACCCAGCCGATCCAGATGCGCTTCAACGAGCTGATTGCCGGCATCCGCGGCGACATCGCGGTGAAGATCTTTGGCGACGATTTCGCTTCCATGAACCGGACTGCCGAGCAGATCGCCTCTGTTTTGCGAAAGACGAATGGTGCCACCGATGTGAAGGTCGAGCAGACGACTGGCCTTCCGATACTCGACATCCGCGTCAATCGCGATGCGATGGCGCGGCTCGGAGTAACGGCGCAGGATGTACACGACATCATCACCGGCACGATCGGCGGCCGGACGTCCGGCATGATCTTCGAAGGCGACCGGCGCTTCCCGGTGGTCATCCGCCTGTCCGAAGCCCAACGCGCCGACCTTGGCGCGCTGGCCCGGGTACAGGTGCCGGTTGCAGGGGGGGGCTATGTACCACTGTCGAGCGTCGCGACGATTGCGGTAGTCGACGGACCAAACCAGATCAGCCGCGAGAACGGCAAACGCCGTGTCGTTGTCCAGGCTAATGTCCGGGGCCGCGACGTCGGCAGTGTCGTTGCCGATGCACAAGCAGCGATTGCGAACGAGGTGCGCTTACCTGCGGGGAGCTACCTTGAATGGGGCGGACAGTTCGAGAATCTTGCGTCGGCAAGCAAACGACTCAAGCTCGTAGTCCCGGGATGCTTCGTCCTGATCCTGCTGCTGCTTTACGGTGCGCTCGGCAATGTTCGGGACGCGGCCATCGTCTTCACCGGCGTTCCCTTCGCGCTCGTTGGCGGCGTGCTAATGCTCTTCCTGCGCGGGATGGACTTCTCGATCACGGCAGCGGTGGGATTCATTGCGCTGTCGGGAATCGCGGTCTTAAACGGGCTGGTCATGGTCAGTTCCATTCAGGACCTGATCGGTAAGGGCATGAGCCGCGCCGAGGCGGCAAGAACGGGCGCGATCCAACGCCTGCGCCCCGTCGCCATGACTGCGCTGGTCGCGAGCCTCGGCTTTGTTCCCATGGCGTTTGCCAGCGGCTCCGGAGCCGAGGTGCAAAAGCCGCTGGCGACAGTGGTCATTGGCGGCCTGATATCTGCAACGCTGCTGACGCTGTTCGTTCTTCCCACACTCTATGCCCGCTTTGGGCAACGCACTGCCGAGCGCCAGGATGGCCCGGCAGGCCATCATGAGGAGATGCCCCATGGCGCATGACCATCAAGGTGCTGAACACAGCCATGATCACACGGCCGGCGCGAATACGAAAATGTTGGGGTGGCGCTTGCGCTCACCTCGACCTTTCTAATAGCCGAGGTAATCGGCGGGTTCGTGTTCAACAGCCTCGCGTTGCTTTCCGACGCAGCGCACATGCTGGCCGATGTTGCTGCCCTCGTGAGCCCTGCTCGCGATCAAAATGGGCAAGAAGGCGCCCGACGAGAAGCGCACCTTCGGCTATAGGCGGTTCGAGATACTCGCCGCCGCCTTGAACGCTGTGCTCCCGTTCTTCATTGCGATGTGTGTTTTCCTCGAAGCCATGAAAAGGTTCAAGGAGCGGCAGGAAATCGAGTCCTCGAATGCTAAAGTGGGCTGGAGTCAGCTCACAAAATGATAGTCGCTAGGGCCGACTGGCACCCTTGTCGCGTACCCAACTGCCACGGTCGGCGAAGATCTTCTGCATTTCCGCCATGTTTTCGGTGCCCCAGGTGCATAGTGGCTCAAGGGCCAGCGCGAGACTCTGCCCGAGCGGGGTCAGCGTGTAATCGACGCGCGGCGGTACTTCCTTATAGTCGGTCCTGAGCAACACGCCGTCCGCCTCCAGCTCCTTGAGCTGCTGGATCAACACCTTGTCGCTGACGTCGCGCACGGCGCGCTTCAGTTCCCCGTAACGGGTTGGCCCGCGCAGCAGGAAGTACAGGATCAGCGGCTTCCACTTGCCTGAGATGATCCGCAGCGTCGCATCAAGCCCGCAGGTGAAACGGGGTGCGATGGAGGCAGGGTCGGCGACGGTGGATTCGAGGGTATCTGACATTTTTGGGTACTTACCAAAAGGTGCATACTTGTTGCTAAGTAGGTGCAGGGCCAGCTGTGTGCAACCTAGAACTGGAGGCATACATGAACAGACTGGAAGGTAAGACCGCCATCATCACCGGCGGTGGTACGGGCATTGGCCTGGCATCGGCGAAGCGCTTCATCGCGGAAGGTGCCTTCGTCTATATCTTTGGCAGGCGACAGGAGAAACTGGACGCCGCAATTGCCGACCTTGGCCCGAGCGCCCGCGCCATCGCCGGATCGGTGAGCGATGCCGCCGACCTCGACCGGCTGTTTGATGCCGTGAAGCAGGAGCGCGGCACGCTAGATATATTGTTCGCCAATGCGGGGACCGGCGCGCTTGTCCCGCTGGGCCAGATCACGCCCGCCCATTATGACGAGACCTTCGACGTCAATGTGAAGGGCACGATCTTCACGGTGCAGAAGGGTCTTGAACTCATGGGCGAAGGCGGCTCGATCATTCTCACCGGCTCGACCACCGGCGTGATGGGCACGCCCGCGTTCAGCATCTACAGTGCGTCGAAAGCCGCTGTCCGCAATCTCGCGCGCAGCTGGGCGCAGGACCTGCGAGGCACGGGAATCCGCGTTAACGTCCTTTCGCCCGGACCGACTCTCACCGAGCTTGCCGCCGAGGTCGTTGGCCGCGACGCCATGATCGAGATGGGCGCGACCACGCCGATCGGGCATATCGGTGACCCGTCGGAAGTCGCCGCGGCTGCCGCGTTCCTGGCGTCTTCCGACAGTAGCTTCATGACGGGCAGCGAGCTGTTTACCGATGGAGGCCTGGCTCAGATTTGAGGGTGCCTACCAGCGGGGCGATCTGCCGGCTGCCGGCCGGTTCGCTGTCGCCCCGCTGGCGGCTTGCTTACGATCGGATCGAGGCGTCCGAGAGGCGATTACCCTGGGATGACGACCAGCTTTCCCTTCGGCGATCCCGTATTCTCGCGTTCGGTGATTGCCGGGATAGCCTCGGATAGCCCTACGACGCGGCCTATGGCCGGAACGATTATGCCTCGCTCGGCTGCATCGGTGATACCCGCAAAGCTTTCCGGCGTCGGATTGCCGAAAACCAGATGATGATGTGACGAGAACAGGGAGCCGGCCCATTTGGCAAAGTTGGGTACGATGTGCAGCGACATGCCGGATGGCTTCAGCATGACGCGGCACTGGCGCAGCGACAGAATACCGACCGTGTCGAACACCAAGTCGAAGCGCCGCGCGAACGCCTGGACGTTGAGCGTGCGATAGTCGACCGCCTCGTTCACGCCCAACGCCCGGGCCGCCTCGAAGTCTGTTGCGCTGCAAGTGCCGACAACGCTTGCGCCGCACATGGTCGCAATCTGCACCGCTGAGCGGCCAACGGCACCGAAGCACCCGTTGACGAATACCGTCTGGCCGGCCCGTAGCCTCCCCTTCTCGATCAGCGCGTTCCACGCCGTCAGCCCGACAATTGTCAATGCGGCAGATTCCGCGAACGGAACGCCAGCCGGCTTGATCCCGATATTCTTCGCGTCGGCGATGACATAGTCGGCCATCGCGCTTGCCTTGGGAATGGACGTGACTCCGATGACCTCGTCCCCCGGCTTGAACGCGCTTACCCCCGGCCCAACGGAGTCGACGACACCTGCGAAATCATGGCCCAGGCCGCGCGGGAAGCGAAACCCGGAGAGCATCTTCATCTCACCGCACCGTATCTTCCCATCCATCGGGTTGAACGAAGCAGCCTTGACGCGAACGCGAACCTGCCCCTTCTCCGGCTCGGGTTTCTCCACCTCGTCGAGCCGCAATTCTTCGAGTCCACCGTAACGGGAATATTGGATCTTCTTCATCAGTGTTGGTGCCAATCAATACAGCTGGTGCGGCTTTTCCTCGCTGGCGTCATGGCTGCCAACCAGCCGAACGAAGATGTTCGTCCGGCGTTGACGGCCAGGCGAGCCAGGAAGCGAAAAGGACCACGAACGTCACGACCATCTCGAAATAGATTTGCGGGCCAAAGTCATCGAGGCTCTGGCCGGGCTTCAGGAACTGAGGGTCCGTCCACGCGACGCCCGGCACGGTATAGGCTGCCGCCTGCGCCCATGAGGTGAGACCGCCTGTGATCGCCGCAGCCAGGATATTGGTCCGCCGGTCACCGGATCGACGCCAGGCGAAAAACAATGTGGCTGCAGCGCAGAGGACGCCGAATGCCAATGTCTGCCCATTGTGAAATTTGGCGTGCGGCGGCCAGTCAGGATTGAAGATATGTGTGTGGTTCCAATCCGCGGCGAAGCCGCCCACGGCAATGCCGATCGCATTGATGGTGAAGAGGCAGCGCGCGACTAGCAGCTTGTTCATTGGATTCCCTTGGGGCGCGCGTGATCCGCAGCGGCGCACGTCTTCGTTCGCGTTACGAACTAGGCGTTCCGTCTGAGACGATCTATGCGGGCATGTCTTAGATTTGTTGGGGATCGTCCAGAATGGACCCACTGTCCGATATTGTTTCGTTCCTGCAATTGAGGAGCTACCGCGTCGGCGGCTTCGAGGCTGGCGGCGACTGGTCGGTTGGGTTTGACGGATACGCGGCCATCAAGTGCTACGCCGTGGTGCAAGGCGCGTGCTGGATCGCGGTGGAGGGAGCCGGCGACCCGAAGTTCCTCCAAGAGGGCGACTGCGTGCTATTGCCGCATGGACGACCATTCCGGATTGCGAGCAATCTGGCGCTCCCCGCCGACGACTGGAAACGTCACTTCCTCGACGCCGGCGAAGGTGCGGTCGTCAAGTTGAACGAACACGGCGGCGTGACCATGCTCGGCAGTCACTTTCAGCTCGCGGGCTGGCAGGCCGAACTACTGCTCGACGTATTGCCGCCCATCCTCCATCTGCAGGCGGAAACCAACCTCGCGAGATTGGGGTGGGCCTTTGATCGACTGCGCGAGGAACTAACCGATCGCCAGCCGGGCGCTATTCTCATCGCCCAGCAGCTTGCGTGCATGATCTTCGTACAGGTGCTGCGCCTCTATCTCGGCGAGTGCGACGGCCGAGGCTGGCTGTTCGCGCTGTCCGACAAGCATGTGGGGGCAGCCATCGCGGCGATGCATCGACAGCCCTCGAGGCGCTGGACCGTGGCCGAACTGGCAGATCTGGTCGGAATGTCACGATCGAGTTTCGCGGCGCGGTTTCGCGCGATGGTTGGTGGTGGGCCGATCGAGTATCTTACGCACTGGCGAATGCTGCTCGCTGGACGAGGCCTTTCGCGCGGCGAACCCGTCAGCAAGATCGCTTGTGCCCTTGGCTATGAGTCCGACAGCGCATTCCGGACTGCGTTCAAGCGCGTGACCGGACGGACACCCCGTCATCACGCCCGCCTGGGCGCGTCGGCCTAGCAACCGCATAGGTCAAGGGTCAGCTCAGCACTCGCCTAGCGCTAGGACGACCAGCCTTAGGCGCGCATCGCGTGCGCTTTCCCGAATTCGGCCCGCATGCTCCAGTTGGGCTAGGCCGTGAAGAGTCGCCCAGAAGGTTTCGACCACAAGTTCGGCAGCATCGGGCGCGGCATCGATGACAGCCGCCAAAGCCGCAAAGGCGTCCTGCAGTTCCGGCCCGCTGTCAGCTTCCGCGAAGCGCAGGCCCGTCGGCATCGTGAACATCGCTTCGTAGAGCGCGGGATGCTCGCGGGCGAAGGCGAGATATGCCGAAGCCACATTCATGCGTGCAGTTTGACGATTGGTCGATCCCTGTGCTGCCTGCCGCAGCGTCGATGCCAAATCTCGAAAACCTTCAATGGCGACCGCGCTCACGATCGCGTCCCGGTTCTCGAAGTGCGAATACAGCACCGGCTGACTATGTTCGATCTCGTTCGCAAGGCGGCGGATCGTGACCGCATTCCATCCCTCGCTTTCGGCGATCACGCGCGCCACTTCCGTGATGCGACGCTCTCGTTCTGCTCGGTTCCGACCCTTTCGTCCCGCGACGCCCAATCACACCTCCGACACCCGCACTGTAGCCAATTCGTAGCATTGCTTGAAAAACTAGCAATGCTAGTTTATCTGCGTCTATACGTGGAGGTGCTCATGTACTGGTTTTCAATGGGGATTGCGCTGCTGGCGGCGCTCGGGATCATCACGATCGGCGTAATGTATCTCTCCAACCCAAGGACGGCGACGCGGAGCTTCGGCCTCCCGCTCCCCGAGCCGGGCGCGAACATCGCCTGGTGGCTTCGCCTCAAGGGTGTGCGCGATATCGTTGCAGGGCTGGTCGTTCTTGCTTTGGTGATGCGGAGCGAGCCTAGATTGATCGGTATCATCCTGTTGATCGAGGCAATGATCCCGCTGGGTGATATGTCGCTCATCTTTGCCGCGAAGGGTTCGACCGGAAGGGCAATTGGCGTCCATGGCTTTACGGCAGCCCTGATGATCCTGGCGGCGCTTGGGCTGATGACCGGCTTTGCCTAAGCCCGCGTGCGCGTGTTTGAGGGAGCGAGGCTCAGCATACGCTCGACGATTGCAAATCGCGGCCAGCCTCAACCCGGCAACATCCTGGCGATGGACAACCTGTCGAGCAACAATCCGAGCGGAGCCAGGCTTATGAAGTGCTCGTGTGTAGCGCGACCCGCGTGGTGCGCACGCGCAGTCTCGAAGTGCGCATGGAGCACGGACTCGAGGCGCTCGCGAACGCCGACACGATTGGGGTCCCTGGTATCGATC
>Ga0207658_10001960_pt1 | contig 15358 bp, 16 predicted proteins | sample KBSS33metaG_FD_184322 | JGI IMG/M metagenome (GOLD analysis project Ga0207658, IMG submission 184322) | Switchgrass rhizosphere microbial communities from Kellogg Biological Station, Michigan, USA - KBS S3-3 metaG (SPAdes) (version 2) | ecosystem: Host-associated > Plants > Roots > Rhizosphere...
CGGCCCAGGTCGTCCGGGTGAACGCGTACTTCCAGACGCTGACCGCGCCTGTTGTTCACCAGATCGACCCGAACGTCATCGGGGTGATCGACGATGCCGCGGACCAGATGCTCGAGGGCTTCCTCGAGCATGTCAGGCCGTCTCGCCTGCGGCCTCGGCCGGAGCGTCAGCGGCAGGTGCGGTTGCCTCGGCAGTCGGCTCAGCGGCGGCTTCGGTGGCGGCAGCCTCCGGAGCCTCAGCCTTCGCGGCCTTGGTGGCCTTCTTCTTCGGCGTGGTAGCCGGAGCCTCGGCCTGGCCGTCAGCGTCGGCGAGTGCGGCGTTGAAGAGGGCAAGCTTGTCCGCCTTTGGCGGCGCGACCTTCATCGGCTCCGGAGCCGGAAGACCCTTGAACTTCTGCCAGTCGCCAGTGACCTTGAAGATCGCCTCGACAGCTTCGGTCGGCTGCGCGCCGACACCGAGCCAGTACGCGGCACGGTCGGCGTCGACGACGATGACCGACGGGTCATTCTTCGGGTGGTACTCGCCGATGGTCTCGATCGAGCGACCGTCACGCTTGGTACGGGCGTCGGCGACGACAATGCGGTAGTGCGGCTCGCGCATCTTGCCACGGCGCATGAGCTTGATCTTGGTTGCCACGAGTGTTGGTACTCCAGACTTCGATGTGAGGATTGGCAGGCCGCACACGGGTGGGGCACTCACGCACTGCTCTGCCTAGGGACCGACGCGGAGGTGAGAGAGGGCCTCTCTACGGCGGTACTCAGCCGACCATTCTGCCATGCCCGCAATGCCGCCCGCACCGAGGCACGCAGATCGGACGATTCGCGCGTTTAGGCCGCCGCCTGAACGACCTTTCCACGTAACACCGTCACCAGAGGCTCGTACAGAGTAATCAGGTTCCGGCGAGGATCAGCAGGGTAGACAACGAAGTCGGCATCCGCCCCTTCGACCAACCCATCCAGCCCTAACCACTGCCGTGCCCGCCACGACGCCTGAGCGATCACCTCATGCTGCGGCACGTCCGCACCCACCAGCAGGGCGATTTCGTCGCGGAGCAGGCCATGTGGCACCGTCGCGCCAGCGTCGGTGCCTGTGTAGAACGGGATGCCTGCCTCCCATGCCTCACGCACACGCTTCCGCGAAGACGCATAGAGGGCGAGCATGTGTCGGGAGTACGTCGGGAACTTCTCCGCCCCCTTCGCGGCGATCTCGGGAAAGTTCTCGAGATTGACCAGCGTCGGCACCGTGACCGTCCCTTGACGCAGGCATGCGTCGAACAGCTCCGGGGTGAGACCGCACGCGTGCTCCAGCGAATCGATCCCCGCCGCGACCAGTCCGGGAAGGGCGTCCTCACCAAAGACGTGAGCGGCGACGCGGGCACCGAGTTCATGGGCACGTGCCACCGCGGCGGCCAGTACGTCGTCGGGCCATACCGGGGCCAGGTCCCCGCTACCCCGGTCGATCCAGTCCGCGGCGATCTTTACCCAGCCGTCGCCCCGCGCGACCTGTCTCTCCACCTCGGCGACCAGATCGGCCGGCTCGACTTCGACTCCGAGATCACGGATGTAGTGCCGGGGACGAGCGATGTGACGCCCTGCGCGAATAAGGCGGGGCAGATCCTCGCGGTGTTGCACCGAACTGTTATCAACGGGCGAGCCCGCGTCCCTGATCAACAGAACGCCTGCGTCGCGGTCGATCAAGGCCTGCGCAGCAAGATCAGCAGGACTGTGCAAGTGACCGGTCCGGTCATGACCAATATGACAATGCGCGTCCACCAACCCAGGAATCACCCACCCAGAGGCGACGAGGGTCTCGGCTTCACCGCTGAAGCGCTCAAAGGTGAGCTTGCCGTCAACGATCCAGGCGTCTCGTTCTACCTCATCTGGCAGAAACACGCCCCGAACGTGCAGGACGGACGGGTGGTTCTCGCTCATACGTCGTGTGAGGCCCATTCATCGGCGAGTAACCGACGGGCTTGTTCGAGTAGCTGGGGAAGCACCCTCGTCTGTCCAACGATCGGCATGAAGTTCGTGTCGCCGCCCCACCGAGGCACAACATGCTGATGCAGGTGGCCAGCGATACCTGCGCCCGCGACCGCGCCCTGGTTCATACCGATGTTGAAGCCGTGCGGTCCAGAGACCGAGCGAATGACCCGCATCGCCTGCTGGGTAATCGCTCCGACCTCGGCCACCTCATCAATAGTCAGGTCCGTGTAGTCAGGCACGTGCCTATACGGCACAGCCATCAAATGCCCTGAGTTATAAGGGAAAAGGTTCAGTACAGCGTAAGCCAGTGCGCCGCGATGCACGATAAGCCCCGCCTCATCCGACAGCGTCGGGGCACGGCAGAACGGGCACACGGGGCCAGCTTCGTCCGAGCTCGGCTTCGTCTCCCCCGTGATGTAGGCCAGCCTGTGTGGCGTCCAGAGACGACCGAAGCCGTCAGGCACACCGGCGAAGTCTCCGGCCGGTTCTGCCTGTGGCCAGTCCGACGAGGAACCTTCTTGCGTCACTGGAAGAGCGCCACCGTCGGCGAGGCATTGTTGCGCTGCTTCACAAACGACACGATCTCCTCCACGGCCTGTTCGACAGCGATCCCGTTGCGTTGCTCGCCGTCACGGTAACGGAACGACACAGCGCCGGCCTCGGCGTCGGTCTCTCCGGCGATGAGCATGAACGGAACCTTGGACTTCTGCGCGGTACGAATCTTCTTCTGCATACGGTCGTTGGAGTCATCCACCTCGACCCTGATGCCCGCCTCGGTGAGTTTCGTAGCAATGCTGTGCAGGTAGTCGTTCTGCGCCTCGCTGACGGGAATCCCGATGACCTGCACAGGCGAAAGCCATGCGGGAAATGCGCCCGCATAGTGCTCGGTGAGCACGCCGATGAAGCGTTCGATGGAGCCGAACAACGCGCGGTGGATCATCACCGGACGGTGCCGTTCACCGTCGCCACCTTGATATTCGAGCTCAAAGCGCTGCGGCATATTGAAGTCGAGCTGGATCGTCGACATCTGCCAAGTCCGACCAATGGCATCCTTCGCCTGTACCGATATCTTCGGGCCGTAGAACGCCGCACCACCTGGATCAGGCACGAGTGCAAGGCCCGAGGCTTGTGCGACCTCAGCAAGGGTGTTGGTGGCTTCTTCCCAGTCTTCGTCGGTGCCGACGTACTTGTCCGGGTCCTTGGTGGAGAGCTCAAGATAGAAGTCGTCGAGGCCGTAATCCCTCAACAAATCAAGGACAAACTGCAACAACGACGTCAGCTCGTCACGCATCTGCTCGCGACTGCAATAAATATGTGCGTCATCTTGGGTCATGCCACGCACACGAGTGAGGCCGTGGATAACGCCCGACTTCTCGTAACGGTAGACCGCACCAAACTCGAAGAGTCGCAGTGGCAATTCCCGGTAGGAGCGCCCACGCGAGCGGTAGATCAGGCAGTGCATCGGGCAGTTCATCGGCTTGAGGTAGTAGTCCTGCCCCGGCTTACGCACCGCCCCGGTGTCATCAAGTTCTGCGTCGAGGTGCATCGGCGGGTACATCCCGTCGGCGTACCAGTCGAGGTGCCCAGAGATCTCGTAGAGCGAACCCTTCGTGATGTGCGGGGTGTTAACGAACTCGTAGCCCGCCACCACGTGTCGGGCACGTGAGTAGTCCTCCATCGTCTTGCGCAGCACGCCACCCTTGGGGTGAAACACCGGCAGACCTGAACCGAGTTCATCCGGAAAACTAAAAAGATCCAGCTCTACGCCGAGCTTGCGGTGATCGCGCTTGGCCGCTTCCTCAAGCTGCAACAAGTAGGCCTTGAGGTCGTCCCTGGACGCCCACGCGGTGCCGTAGATGCGCTGCAACTGCGGATTCTTCTCGCTGCCGCGCCAGTAGGCCGCGGCGCTACGCATCAACTTGAACGCCGGGATACGACGTGTGGTGGGCAGATGCGGGCCACGACACAGGTCGGTCCAGACCACGTCGCCGCTCTTGGCGTCCACGTTGTCGTACATCGTCAAGGCACCAGCGCCGACCTCGACAGAGGCCTCGTCGGCAGCGGAGCCTTTGATATCGATCAGTTCGAGCTTGAAGGGTTCTTTCGCCAGCTCGACTCGTGCCTCGTCGTCGGAGATGGCGCGACGCACAAAGCGCTGACCCGACTTGATGATCTCAGCCGCCTTCTTTTCCAGCGCCGCGAGATCGTCTGGCGTGAACGGGCGCTCGGGACGGAAGTCGTAGTAAAAGCCGTTCTCGACGGGCGGACCGATGCCAAGCAACGTGCCGGGGAAGAGTTCCTGCACCGCCTGGGCTGTCACATGCGCAGCGGAGTGACGAATGACCGCCAACCCGTCTGGCTCATTGGCCGCGACCGGGGTGACCTCGACCTCGGCGTCCGGAATCCACGCCAGATCACGTAGCTGACCCTCTGCGTCACGTACGACAACCGCTCCGGCCGGACCGTCGAGCGGTACCCCCGCCTCCCGTAACGCCTCAAGGACGCTGACCCCGGATGAAACGTTGACGGCGGCAACAGCACCGACGCTGACAGACACGTGCACTCCTTTGACCGGATACATCCACCGTCGGTTGGTGGTGGGCACGGCTGGTTTCGAACCAGCGACCTCTCGCGTGTGAAGCGAGCGCTCTCCCACTGAGCTACGCGCCCTCGGATCGGCTCATCGACAGGGTTTGTCGATGCCCGGGCCAAGTCCGACGAACAGCTTAGCGTCCTGGCTCAGGCTTCATTCGCAGCACCACGTCGCTACCTGCAGCAGAGACAACACCAGAGACAACAAAAGCGCGTTGCCGACCTGCTGGCTGGTCGGCAACGCGCTTCTGGCTGAGGGGTGTTACAGACCGAGGTCGCGGTTCAAATCACCTGTACGTCCGGGACGAACGTTGCTGAGCATCCGGGTCGTGCTCACCAAATCAGGTGCCAGAACAGCGCCTTCCTCGGCCAGGAGGCCGCGTACCAGAGGTACCCAGCGCTTGGCTTCGTCGGCGTCATTGAAAGGACCGGCTAGCAGCAACACTTCGTTGCCGTCCTTGCCAGTGACGTAGTAGTCGTGAACGGTGCTGTCGCAGCGCAAGGCGCGTTTGCCCGAGGCGGAGGGACGTGTCTTGATGACGTCGCGGTGCTCAAGCATCCACGTGGTCGGAACCGTACTGAACATTTTTGCCCCTTGTGAATCTGTAGCCAGCGGTGTTTCTCTATGGACCGATGTCCCCAGCGGTGTACGCCTGGGCGATTCGGCGGACCCAACCAATTGGTTGACTCGTGCTCTATTTCGTTAACTGGGCCGTACTTCGTGTGACCGCCGACTCCGGGGGCCATTCGACGTAAATTAAAGGTAGCTTCGACTGTCACACCCCGCAACTATTGACGAGTTAAATATTGTTACCGCAATGTCATACCGGGCATTCTTGCCAAACCCGCCTAGCTTTTAGGCCTTACTCGTGAGTCTCGGGCGGTATGGCACGATTCACGCGGTGACATGATGCGGCCAAATTTCGTTCCTGAGCGCCTTCGGCCCTCCGTATTAGCGGTAGGGGCCAGCGCCGTCTTATGTGTTCTCTACCTCATCCGGCCTCCCGCGACACCCGACCTCGCCGCCCAGATGGCAAGAGCGGGCGTGGTGGACCGTGTAGGTGTCACGACCTGGTGGACCGGATGGTTCGGCGGACTTTCCCTGCCGAGCTACAGCACGCTCTCCCCCGCACTTATGTCCTGGTTCGGGGTCGCCGTCAGCGGCGCACTCTGCATCGTGATCTCCTCGGTCGCTGCCAGCCACCTATTGGTCGGATCTGTGCGCCCCCGCCTAGGCACCGTCATGAGCTGCCTTGCTGTTACCGCGAATGTGGTCGACGGTCGTACCACCTTCGCTATTGGTGTGACCTTTGCCTTATGCGCATTACTCGCTATCAGACGGAATATGACATTTACCGCCGGGCTGAGTGCTTTGAGCTTTTTCGGCAGTCCATTGGCCGGATTGTTTCTCGGAATCATTCTCATCGCGATCGCTAAAGAAATTCCGCGATATCGCCGCCGAGCACTTGGCTGCGCTGCTCTTCTCGCCGTGCTGGCATTAGCTATGCAGGTGTTCTTTCCAGGCACTGGCACTATGCCGTTCTCCATCTGGGCAGCGTTGTCCGCCGCTGTCGGGGGCCTCACGACGGTGGTCACGGTTCGCGAGCCCGTAATCCGAACGACGGCGCTCCTGGCGCTGGCCGGCCTCGCGCTCTTCGCTGTCTTCCCCGGCGCAGTCGGTGACAACCTGACCCGGCTGTTCTGGATCGCGGCGCTGCCTTGCGTGGCCGGCTACGCAGTAATGCCAGCAGTCACGCCGGCAGTCATGCCAGCGATCGCTGCTGAACCGTCCCATGCTCTGAGGCGTCGAGTGGTCGTGGCCGCTGCGGTACTTGCCGCCGTTTGGCCGGCCTGGGACGTGGGCAGCCAGGTCGCTAAGACCTTCGATCGATCGGTGACGGCGGAATATTACGCGCCTTTGGCGAGCCAACTACACCTTGCGCAGACGAACGCCGGCGCGGACTCGATCGGGCAGCGGATCGAGGTACTAGACGTCGCCGGACATTGGGACGCTGCCTATTTCACCGATTTCTCACTCGCACGCGGCTGGGATCGGCAAGCCGATCACGCCGAAAATCCGCTTTTCTACCGCGGCACACCGTTAACCGCGGCCGATTACCGGCTATGGCTAGATGCACTAGCAGTGGGTTGGGTGGCGGTGCCCAATGCCGATCTCGACTATGCGTCGCAGGCTGAACAACACCTCATCGACTCTGGGCTGCCCTACCTGCAAAGTATCTGGCAAAGTTCGGATTGGCGGCTCTACCGTGTCGTCGCACCAACGCCTCTTATCGATCGCGCCACCGTCACCGTCGTCACCGCTGATGCAGTCCATTTCCAGACGACGACGGCGGGCCACGCCGCTACCCGAATCCGTTATTCGCCCTACCTCGTCGTCAGCGACCAAGACTCCGGCCGCAGGCTGTGTGTGGAGGATGACGCCGGATGGGCGGGCCTGTCGCTGCCGAGCGCGGGCCGATACCAACTCGATGTGACCTTCAACCCGGCAGCGAGGTTTCGCAGCCCTACTGCACAATGCGCGAGCTGAGCCTGAGAATGCGCGAGCTGAGCCTCACAAAGCGCGAGCTGGGCCTGCACCTTACGAGCCGTGGCTGGTTGTCTGGGAGCCTCCGCCACCACTCTTGACGACACGTTTCTGCACCGGCCTCGGCGTGATTCGTATGACCGGCTTCGGTGTGCTGGTGGGCGTCGGCGCTGGCGTCACGGCAAGTTGCACGTCCGCGGGCGTGCCTAATGGCGTAGCTGCGGGCGCGGTGGTGACCTGCGGGGTTGGTGTGTCGCTAGGTTGCGGGGTGTCTTCAGGCACCAGTTCGGTCCCGGCTGGATCGGGGGCAGCGGCTGCGGAATGGTGCCCGATAGCCAGCCCGACAGCCACCACCGCTGAGGTGCATGCGCCGCCAATGGCGACCATCGCCGTCAGGACCCGAGCCCGACGCAACCCATCGCTGCGCAGGCTGCCAGGCAGTCGGTCGGCCGGGCTGCTGGGCGCGTCTTTCGGCACATCGGATCGTGGCCCCATCCCGTCATCATGGCACTTTTCTGCGTAACATCCGAGACATCATGCACGGCACAAATCCCCCGATTCCCCCTGCCGACGAACGACGCGCAGTGGTCAAAGCGGTGTGGAGGACATGGACCTGCGACTGCGAGTTGAGCGTGACAAGGCCACAAATCCTTGGACAGGCTCTGTCGATGGTCCAGAGTCATATGGCTCAGGTGGAGGTCGCGCTTAGCAAGTTCCTGCCCGACTCCGAAGTGTGCCGCTTAGCCCAAGCAAGTCAGCCGATCAACGAGATCACTCCGCTGCTCGCCGAGTATCTACGCGCGGGCCTGCAGATCGCTGCGATGACCAACGGAAAGGTTGACCCAACTGTGGGGAGCGCCATGCCCGCCGGCTGGCGCTCGCTGGAACTACACGGCACACAGCTGACGATGCCGCCAGGAACACTTCTTGATCTTGGTGCCTCAGCGAAGGCCTACGCCGCCGACTACTGCGCAGCCATGGTCGCTACGGAGTTCGATGCCGATGTTCTGCTCAACCTAGGAGGCGATGTGAGCACAGCCTCCGCAGCCGGCGACCGATCCAAGGAGATCGCACACGGGCTCTCCGACGACGCAGCCGGCCCTTCGACCGACATCGGCTGGCAGGTCACCGTCCAGGACGCTCCGGGCGAGCCAACGTGTCAGGTCGAACTCGGAATTCAGGCTGGCCTCGCAACGTCGTCGACGCTGCATCGCTACATCACTGAGGCCAACGGAGCGCAGGGCCCCCACATTGTCGATCCGTTGACAGGGCTGGCTATCCACGACACGTGGCGCACCGTAACCGTGGCCGCGGATACGTGCAGCACGGCGAACGGCTTAAGTACGGCCGCTCTGGTCGCGCGCACAGACGCCGTGGAGTTGCTCGCCGACGCAGGCTGGCCCGCCCGGCTCGTCGCGCAGGACGGCACCGTGATCCACGTGGCAGGCTGGCCACAATGACGGACTTAGTAGGTGTCAACGCCCTTTGGTACGTAGGCAGAGGAACCGGCGTCGCCGCGGTGCTGTTACTCAGCGCGGTTATGGTCCTGGGGATTCTTACTCGCGCTGGCGAGCCTGTCCTCGGACTGCCACGCTTCGCCATCTCGACGCTTCACCGCACAACGAGCCTTTCAGCCTTGTTTTTCCTGACGATTCATGTGTGCAGCTTGTACTTCGACCCCTATGCACAACTCAGTGTGGTCATTGTCGGCCTCGGCTTTCTCGCTCCTTACCGCCCGCTATGGCAGGGGCTCGGCACCGTCGCAATGGAGCTGCTCGTCGCGCTTGTTCTGTCGAGCTTGCTGCGTAATCGCCTGTCTCTGCGGAGCTGGCGCCTTATCCACTGGAGTGCCTACTTTTGTTGGCCGTGCGCGATGCTGCACGTGATAGGCATCGGCACAGACCACACCAGCAAGTGGATGTTGACCATCGACGTGCTCTGCGGGACGGCCGTCCTCATTGCTACCGCGTGGCGTGTGTTCTCACCTCGGTTCGCGGCGTCTGGCGACGCAGTGAGCCCCCTCTCCGCAACCCTGCGAGGGAAAGGTTGAGGGACGAGCGATGACCGAGCGCCTACACATCGACTGGACACGATGCCAGGGCCGCGGGGCGTGCATGGAGCTGCTACCGGAACTCATCAGGTCAGACGACTGGGGATACCCCATTGCGATAGACGGGCACCCCGAACTCAAGGTTCCTGGGGCACTGATCGACTACGCCCGCCGCGCAGTCAAGGAATGCCCGCGACTTGCACTAACGCTTCTCCCGGACGGGGCCTAATGCTCCTCCAAGGACGCTTCTGGCGCCCCAGACACAGCAGGCAGACCCTCCAAAGCGCGAGCGTGGTCGATCATCGATTGGATGGCCGCAAGACTGGCAACGGAGAGCCCCGCCGAACGCAACGCCACTTGACGGACACCGTTGTCGCGCATCGCCGCCACTAGGTCAAGCTGCTCATCGATTCGGCGTGCATGCTCGTCGTCGAAAAAATACGAGACAGGCACACCGAAGAACTGAGCAAGCGCCTCAAGGTGGCTCTTGGTCGGGTTATCGCGAATGCCCTTACGCAGTTGCCACAGATACGTCGCACTTATCGTCGGGCCACCCGCCTCTTGGATGGCATCGCTGACCTCTTTGAACGAGAACGGGCCACGTGAGGCGGGGTGCATCACTTCAAATAGGTGCGCTAACCGTTCAGCAAGCGACATCCATTCACCTTCCGCTCAGCCCTCCCGACGCGCGTCACCCTATCCAACCGCTTCGACGACCCGACAATGCGATGTCCTGCGTATCGTTTCGTCACCCGCATCGAAGGCCAGGATCCCCCGCAGATAGCCGGTTTTCCGGAGAGCACCTACCGATAATCAACTGCCATCAGCAGATGATCATACGGTAATTCATCTCAGCTGGTATCAGCTCAGTGTGAGTTCCCGCAAAGAATTTCCCTGACCTCAAGCATGAACTCAAGGCCCGGCCGAATCGTCAGCAAAACTATCAACAGAGCATTACGAACGACGCAACGACCTTGCGTTCGCCTCCCAACCCGGCCAGGATCACCTCATCCACTCATCCGTCTCGTGAGGGACGATCGACAGTCATCAGCCCGCGAAAGCGAAATGGTCGATGCCATCCGTTCGCTCTGGAGGTCGCCTGTGCCCACCGATTTCGTCGTCGCTTCTGCAGATGTCGTCGCTATTCACAAAGCGACGGTGGAGCACTTTGGCTCGATCGTCGTTGCGATCCGTCCCGACCAGTGGCACCTACCCACGCCGTGCGCGGACTGGAATGTGCATGAACTGGTTAACCATGTCACCGGCGAAGACCTTTGGACGGCCCCACTGTTGGAAGGCCTCACCATCGCCGAAGTCGGTGACAAGTTCGACGGGGACGTGTTGGGCGATGACCCAGTAGCTGCCTGGACAGGTGCGTGCACCGAAGCACTTGTTGCCGCCGCAAGCCCCGGCGCCACCGACGTGACCACGCACCTTTCCTTCGGCGACTTTCCTGGCAGCGAATATCTCTGGCAGCTGGCCGCCGATCACCTCATTCACGGTTGGGACCTCGCCAGCGCCGTCGGCGCTGATACGACTCTCGCCCCTGAGCTTGTCACCGCTATCAGCGCCTGGTTCAGCCCCATGGAGCAGGCCTACCGCTCGGCAGGTGTCACTGGCACACGGCCTCCTCTTGCCGATGATGCCGACCCGCAGACGACGTTATTAGCAATGTTCGGTCGCAGCGCTCCCTACGGTCGTAGCGCCACCTAGGAACGCAAGACCAACCACAGCACGACCCCACCAAGTGCCACTGCGACAAGCACCACGACAAGCGCACCGATCACCAACAGGGCCAGTCGGGCGCGTCGGACAACCGCACGTTGCGCACGTTCCAATAGCTGCCGATGAGCCCATGCAAGCAGTCGCGCCGCCCAGACATACTCGGTTGCCAATACTCCGAGACCACCAAAGATCACTACCCAGCCCGGCCCGGGCAACGGCAGTAAGACGACGCCGGCAATGACAATCGCTACGCCGGTAAAGGTGACGCCGAGACGCCAACTGAGAGCCCCGCCAGGCAGCGCCCGTACCCTGGCACGGCCGGCGCGCGCTGCTGCCCGCACGCCCGAGGAGCGCGCTGTCGGCGACCCAGGCGACGTCATGCCTTAAACGGTAGCGGGATTCACGATCTAACGAGCAGGACTAACGCCACCCAGGCCCCCGCCGTCACCAGCGGTACACCCCCCAAGCCCACCATGACGAAGCGGCGCACAGGGATGACAAGGCCACGAAGCCGGCAACTGTCTCGCCACAGCAACGTGGCAAGCGAGCCCCACAGAAGCACCAGCGGTCCAGCGTTGGTGCCGATCAACGCCGCGAGCAGCTGTCTGTGCTGACCGACAGGAATCGCCGGCTCCACAACGAGATACGCAGGCAGGTTGTTGATGCCGTTGCTGGCGATCGTCGATACCACCGTGGTCTGCCACGTAGAGACTCCGACAAGGTGCCGGAGCAGAGCGGTCAGCCCGTGCTCACCCATGGCCGCAACCGTGACAAACAATCCCTCCACTGCGACGACCAGCCGCCAGGGAAATAACGGCCCCGTCAATTCCGACGGCGCCCGAACGATGAATACAGCAATGGCGACCAGCGCGGAGGTCGCCGCCGCCGCCCAAGGAGGCGCTCCGGCCACCACACCAACCACTAAGAACCCACAAGCGGCGGTGCAGACGCCAAACGTCCATCGATCCTTCGGGGGTGCAGGCGCAGGAATCGCATAGTCGCCCCGTAGGTCCTTGCGATAGACCAGGCACAGATAGGCGACGGTCAGCACGACCGCGACCAACGACGGCACCGCCATGGCCCGCGCGAACGCCAGCGTGGACATATGCGCATGTTGAAGGGCCAGCAAGTTCGTCAAGTTCGAGACGGGGAGCAAGAGGCTAGCTGCGTTTGCCAGCCAGACCACCAGCATCGCGAACGGCTCCGCGCGCAAGCTGAGCTGTTTAGCGAGACTGAGCACCACCGGGGTAAGCAGCACCGCCGTGGTATCCAGGCTCATGGCGACCGTCACCATGGTCGCCAACCCACCGACAAACAAGTAGAGGCGCCATGTCGAGCCGCCCGCGATCCGCGCGAGGAAATGGGCCGCGACATCAAAGACGCCAGCCCGGTCCGCAAGCACCGCCAAGATCGCGATCGCTATCAGAAAACCGAGGACAGGCCCGCCGCGATCAAGCGCGACGACACGTGCGTCATGCAGCGGAAGCCAACCGGTGGCTACGACGAGGGCACCTGCGAGCCCGGCGATCAGCCACATCCCGGCAGCATCGCATGTGTGCGCCACACCTAGGTTGTCAGGTTCGCTAAGTTGGGCGACGGCCTTGCGCCCAACTCCAGGCCGGCAATCGCTTAGGTAAGCCATGCCTTACTATGACGGCAGGCAGTCATACCAAAGCCCCCAGAGGAGATCTGACTTTGACTCGCACATTCGCAGCGGTATCCGCTGCATTCCTGATGCTGTCAGGCCTTGCTGCCTGCTCAAGCGACAAGACCGTCAGTGGCTCCGGCGTGCCCTCTGCGGCAACGAGTTCTGCGGCCGGCTCGTCGGCGGCAGCCAGCTCTTCGACCGCGAGCACTTCGACTTCTGGCACTCCGACCTCTGGCACTCCGACCTCTGGCACTCCGAGTGCGGCAACAGTGCGCGATGGCCTGCTGAAGATCAGCGAATTGAGTGGGAAGATCGTCGCCACGGCGACGACCAGCAGCGCTGAGGCCAAGACGCAGGCTGAAGGCATCGAGCCGCTATGGGCACCGATCGAAGACGTTGTGAAGAACAACGACTCCAGCACGTACCTCGCCTTGGAAGATGCCTTCGCGCTTCTGGAGAGCGGCGACATGACGAAGATTGCACAGGGCGCGGGTAAAGTCAGTTCGACCGTAACGGCCTACATAGCGAAGTACCCAGGGTGAAATTCTTAGTACGAGCAGCGTTGCTCCTCTGTGGAGCAACACTGCTCATTGGTCTTTTCGTCTCACATGCGCAGGCCGCGACACCCAGTTCGGTCTCCCAAGCTGACGCTATCCGGCAATTGAGCATCGTGCGGGACTCAATCGACCACACACTGGCGTTGATTAAGGACGGTCACGCAGACGAGGCCTTAAGTGAGGCACGCAGCGGCTACCTGAATCACTTCGAACTAGTCGAAGTTCCGCTACGAGTGGCCGACCCACGGCTGACCTCAGACGCCGAGACTAAGTTCGCCGAGATCCGCACCGATATCAGCTCGGGTGCGCCCATCGACAGCATTCGGGACAACATCGTTGCGCTACGCAAGCTCATTGACGACGCCGAACGTCGGCTCACAGCGTTAGGCGTTGCAGCACCGGCCGTCGTCTTCGGCCAAGCGTTCCTGATCATCTTCCGCGAAGGGCTAGAAGCGGTACTGCTGATCTCGATCCTGCTCGGATACCTCGAAGCGGCGAAGGCACGCCAATACCGTCGGCCGATCCTTATCGGCGCTGCGGGTGCAGCGGTCGGCACGGTCGCAACATTCGTGCTGCTACGTACAGTGCTCGCCGCGATCCCGGTTGGCAGGGAGATCCTGGAAGCCGTAACGGCTCTGGTTGCTGTCGCAGTGCTGTTCTACGTCTCGTTCTGGCTGGTCGCTCGGTTGGAGCAGAAGCGCTGGCTGGAGTTTCTACGTGCCCGAATCTGGAAGGCGATGTCGGTAGGTTCGACAGCGGCGTTGATCCTCATCGGTTTTACCGCGATTTACCGTGAGGGCTTCGAAACAGCCTTGTTTTATCAGGCATTACTCTCCTTCGGCCCCGGTTTGGGTGGCTGGATTATCGGCGGCCTACTGGCGGGGTTCGCTGCATTGGCGGTGGCTGCCTGGCTCATCCTGCGTCTGGGGCGCAAGCTACCGATCAAGGGCCTTCTCTCCACTGCCGTCGCGCTGTTGATGCTCACCTCGGTGACGTTGCTGGGCAACGCGATACGAGCCTTGCAAGAAGCGGACGCAATTGGGCTACACCGCTGGGATTGGCCGCAGGCCCCAATCTTCTTGGCCCAATCCTTGGGTTATTGGCCAAGCAGGGAGACGCTGATCGCCCAGGGAGCACTGAGCGCTGTCTACATCGCCGGGGCCATCTACGTCTTCGTGATCCGTCCTCGCCGCAATGCTCCTAAGCCCGTGGCGGCCGCCAGCACATGACGATCAGGGTCGGCGTCGATGTCGGCGGAACCTTCACCAAGGCCATCGCCTTCGACGCTAGCGGTGAGGGTCTCGTCGCTAGCGCCATCGTCGCGACAACTCATGACCACCCTGACGGCGTGGCTGCAGGCGTCGTGGAGGTAGTGCATCGTGTCGCCGACAAGGTCGGTGCGGACAAGATCGAACTGGTCACCCACTCGACCACTCAAGCTGTGAATGCGCTGCTGGAAGGCGATGTGGCGACCGTCGCGATGATCGGCATGGGCCGGGCGCCGGATCTCCGAAAGGCCCGCAAACGTACCGTCGATGCCAAGATCACTTTGGATTCCGATCGCGGTCTGCCCACCGTCCCGGTGTTCCTCGACGTCACCTCGGGCCTGACTCAAGAAGGCGCTGCTGACGCAGTTGCACGTGCCGTCGTCGCCGGTGCCCAAGCGATCGCTGTCGCCGAAGCGTTCTCCCCCGACGACCACACCAACGAAGAACTCATCGCAGCCGCTGCTCATGATGCTGGCGTACCGGTCACGACCTCCACTGAGCTCACTGGGTTGTACGGACTCGAGCTACGGGCGGTCACCGCGGCACTCAACGCCTCGATCCTGCCTATCGCGCTGCGCACCGCAGAGGTGGTGGGCGCTGGCGTCGCAGCGGCGGGTGTCGCCGCCCCTGTCATGGTGATGCGCGGCGACGCGGGAGCAACCGACCTCGCTGGGTTCCGCCGTGCCCCGGCACGCACGCTGTACTCCGGTCCGGCGGCCTCGGTCGCCGGGGCGCTGCGCACGGAACGTATCGAGGACGGCGTCATCGTCGAGGTCGGCGGCACGTCAACAAACGTTGCAGCGATCCATCGCGGCCGTCCTGCGCTGTCCTACGTGCGGGTGGCCAGTCATGCGACAGCGATTCGTGCCTTGGACGTTCGCGTGATGGGTGTCGCTGGTGGTTCGATGCTGCGGGCCCGTCGCAGCAAGGTCTACGGGGTCGGGCCGCGTAGCGCACACATTGCTGGGCTGCCGTATGCGTGCTTCCTCGA
>Ga0207658_10001961_pt1 | contig 15354 bp, 16 predicted proteins | sample KBSS33metaG_FD_184322 | JGI IMG/M metagenome (GOLD analysis project Ga0207658, IMG submission 184322) | Switchgrass rhizosphere microbial communities from Kellogg Biological Station, Michigan, USA - KBS S3-3 metaG (SPAdes) (version 2) | ecosystem: Host-associated > Plants > Roots > Rhizosphere...
CCGAGGTGTCCGCCGAGCTCACCCGCCGCATCATCGCCGGCCACCAGCGCGCCGGCGTCACGATCATCGATCCGACCACCACCTGGATCGATGTCGACGTCAGCATCGGCCGTGACACCGTCGTCAAGCAGTGCACCCAGCTGCTGGGTGCCACCGACATCGGTGCGAACTGTGTCGTCGGCCCCGACACCACGCTGACCGACACGGAGGTCGGTGACGGCGCCGAGGTGATCCGTACCCACGGGCAGCTGGCGGTCATCGGAGCCGGCGCCACCGTCGGCCCCTTCACGTACCTGCGGCCTGGCACCGAACTGGGCGCCGACGGCAAGCTGGGCGCGTTCGTCGAGGTCAAGAACTCGAAGATCGGCACCGGCACCAAGGTGCCGCACCTGACGTACGTCGGGGACGCCGACATCGGCGAGTACAGCAACATCGGCGCGTCCAGCGTCTTCGTCAACTACGACGGCGAGAACAAGAACCGCACCACCATCGGCTCGCACGTGCGCACCGGCTCGGACACCATGTTCGTCGCACCGGTGACCGTCGGCGACGGCGCCTACACGGGCGCCGGCACCGTGGTCCGCGAGGACGTACCCCCCGGCGCGCTGGCCGTTTCGAAGGGCGAACAGCGCAATATCGAGGACTGGGTGGAGCGGAAGCGACCCGAGTCGAAGGCCGCGGAAGCCGCGCGGAAAGCACGCGGCGAGGCCTGATCCCGACACCTGATGTTGGCAATCCGGTAACCCGGCAACGGGATGGGGTTACCGGTAAGTACGATTACGACGTATCGATCCCCCACCGCGAAAGCAGCACACAGTGGCCACGGACTGGACCGACAACCGCAAGAACCTGATGCTCTTCTCGGGGCGCGCGCACCCCGAACTGGCCGAACAGGTCGCCAAAGAGCTCGGCATCGAGGTCACCCCGCAGACTTCCCGCGACTTCGCGAACGGCGAGATCTTCGTCCGCTTCGACGAGTCGGTGCGTGGCTGCGACGCCTTCGTGCTGCAGAGCCATCCCGCGCCGCTGAACCAGTGGCTGATGGAACAGCTCATCATGATCGACGCGCTCAAGCGCGGTAGCGCCAAGCGGATCACCGCGATCCTGCCGTTCTACCCGTACGCGCGCCAGGACAAGAAGCACCGCGGCCGCGAACCCATCTCCGCCCGCCTGGTCGCCGACCTGCTCAAGACCGCCGGTGCGGATCGCATCGTCTCGGTCGACTTGCACACCGACCAGATCCAGGGCTTCTTCGACGGCCCGGTCGACCACATGCGCGGTCAGTCGCTGCTGTGCGGCTACATCGGTGACAAGTACGGCGACTCCGATCTGGTCGTCGTCTCCCCCGACTCCGGCCGCGTGCGCGTCGCCGAGAAGTGGGCCGACTCCCTGGGCGGCGTGCCGCTGGCGTTCATCCACAAAACCCGCGACCCGCTGGTCCCCAACCAGGTCAAGGCCAACCGCGTCGTCGGTGACGTCAAGGGCAAGACCTGCATCCTGACCGACGACATGATCGACACCGGTGGCACCATCGCCGGCGCGGTCAAGCTGCTGCGCGAAGACGGCGCCAAGGACGTCATCATCGCCGCCACCCACGGCGTGCTGTCCGACCCGGCGGCCCAGCGCCTGGCCGACTGCGGCGCCCGCGAGGTCATCGTCACCAACACGCTGCCCATCACGCCGGACAAGCAGTTCCCGGCCCTGACCGTGCTGTCGATCGCGCCGTTGGTGGCTGCGACCATCCGTGCGGTGTTCGAAAACGGTTCGGTCACCGGCCTTTTCGACGGATCCGCCTAGCAATGAAAGCCCGGATTCTTCATAATCCGAAGTGCTCGACCTCCCGCAAGACGCTGGATCTGTTGCGGGAGAACGGCATCGAGCCCGAGGTCGTGCAGTACCTGAAGACGCCGCCGACCCGGGCCGAACTCGCGGCGATGATCAAGGATGCGGGCATCGACGTGCGTACCGCGGTGCGCAAGCGCGAATCCCTCTACGCCGAGCTGAACCTGGCCGACGCCACCGACGAGCAGCTGCTCGACGCCATGGCCGAACACCCGATCCTGATCGAGCGGCCGTTCGTCGTCACCGACAAGGGCACCCGGCTGGCCCGCCCGATCGACGCGGTCCGCGAGATTCTGTGATCCTGCAGCGGATCGCTGGGGCGTTGCTGTCCACTGCGACTGCGCTGACCCTCGCCGCGTGCGACGCGAAAACGCCCGACTACAAGTCGATCTGGTCGACGGCGCCGACGACCTCCAGCACGACACCGGTGGACAAGGCCAGCCTGATCCCGTTCCCGGACTACCTCAACAAGCTGGGTGTGCAGAGCAAGCAGGTCGTCCCCGACCAGCTCACCGACCTGAAGGTGACACTGCCCCGGCCGCCGGGCTGGACGGGATACAAGAACCTCAACTACTCGCCCGGCACCGTGACGATCGCCAAGAACGACACCTATCCCCTGGCGATGCTGATGGTGTTCCAGCTGTCCGGCGACTTCGACGTCAAGGACGCCCTCAAGCATTCCGACGCCGACGCCCTGCTGTCGGAGAACTTCAAGAAGCTCTACAGCTCGGGCGAGGACTTCCAGGGCTACCCGTCGGCGATGATCGAGGGCAGTTACGACCTGAACAACCAACGGATGCAGTCGTACAACCGGATCATCATCGCGCAGCCGTCGCCGCCGCGACCGGGTATCCACTACCTGATCCAGCTGACCGTCACGACGTACGCCGAGCAGGCCAAGGAGCAGGCCGGCGACATCGAGACGATCATCAAGGGCTTCTCCGTCGGACCGAAGTAGCGGGACGGCACTAAGCTCGCGGGCATGAGTCACTGGACCGCCGCCGACCTGCCTTCTTTCGCCGGCCGCACCGTCATCGTCACCGGCGCCAACAGCGGCCTCGGCGAGGTCACCGCCCGTGAACTGGCCCGTGTGGGCGCCAAGGTGATCCTCGCCTGCCGCAACACCGCCAAGGGCGACGCCGCGGCCGCCGGAATGACCGGCGACGTCGAGGTCCGGCCCCTGGATCTGCAGAGCCTGGCCTCGGTGCGTGAGTTCGCCTCGAATGTTGAGGCCGTCGACGTCTTGATCAACAACGCCGGCATCATGGCCGTGCCCTTCGCGGTGACCGAGGACGGTTTCGAGAGCCAGATCGGCACCAACCACCTGGGGCATTTCGCCCTGACCAACCTGCTGCTGCCCAAGATCACCGACCGCGTGGTCACGGTGTCGTCGATGTTGCACCTGCTGGGCCACATCAGTCTGAAAGACCTGAACTGGAAGTCGCGGCCGTACTCGGCGTGGCTGAGCTACGGCCAGTCGAAGCTGGCCAACCTGCTGTTCACCAAGGATCTGCAGCGCCGGTTGTCGGTGGCCGGGTCTCCGGTGCGGGCGCTGACCGCTCATCCGGGGTATTCGGCCACCAACCTGCAGGGCCAGACGGGCAGCGAACTGGGCGACAAGATCTTCATCGCGGCCAACAAGGTAGCGACCGACGCGTCCTTCGGGGCCCGGCAGACGCTGTTCGCGGCGTCGCAGGACCTGCCGGGCAACACGTTCGTCGGTCCGAAATTCGGCATGCGCGGGCCGACCGGCCCGACGCAGCTGATCAAGCCGGCCGGCCGCTCAGCGCGTACCGCGACCGCGCTGTGGGACCTGTCCGCCCAGCTCACCGCCACCGAATTTCCGCTGTAAGGGGCGCTTCCGCTAGTCTGGCTGACGATCACGGCGAGGGTCGGTCTGATTTCAGGCCACCGTTATCGACGGGAACTTCACAGCACTGATGTGCGCTGATATCGAAGCCCCTGGCCGTGCCACCCAGTAGATACGGCATCAGGAGCGATTCACATGGCCAAGAACGCGGCCCCCACCTCGAACAATCTGACCGCTGCGGTCCGCACCCGGACCGGCAAGGGCGCCTCGCGTCTGGCCCGTCGCGAAGGCCGCGTGCCCGTCGTCCTGTACGGCCACGGCACCGACCCGCAGCACCTGGAGATCAACGCCCGCGAGTTCGCGGCCGTGCTGCGCCACTCGGGCACCAACGCCGTGCTGACCCTGGACATCGCCGGCAACGAGCAGCTCGCGCTGACCAAGCAGATCGTCATCCACCCGATCAAGCGCAACATCGAGCATGCCGACCTGATCGTCGTGAAGCGCGGCGAGAAGGTCACCGTCGACGTGAACGTCGTCGTCGAGGGTGACGCCGCCGCCGGCACCCTGGTCACCCAGGACGCCAACACCATCCAGGTCGAGGCCGACGTCCAGTCGATCCCCGAGCACCTGAACCTGTCGGTCGAGGGCATCGAGGCCGGCACCCAGATCCTGGCCGGCCAGGTCGAGCTGCCCGCGGGCGTCACCCTGGTGACCGACGCCGAGACCCTGGTGGTCAACGTCGTCGCGGCGCCGACCGCTGAGGACCTGGAAGCCGAGGGCTCCGGCGAGGAGAGCGGCGCGACCGAGGCCGCAGCCGAGGGCGAGGCGGCCGAAGAGGCCGCTGCCGAGTCGGAGTAGTCCGCTTTGGCCGAGCCACTGCTGGTGGTCGGCCTGGGCAATCCTGGGCCGCGCTACGAAACAACGCGGCACAACGTGGGATTTCTGGTTGCCGACATACTGGCCGAACGCATCGGCTCAGGATTCAAGGTGCACAAGAAATCTGGAGCAGAGGTCACCACGGGCCGGCTGGGAGGCCGGTCCGTGGTGCTCGCCAAGCCGCGCACCTACATGAACGAATCCGGTAGGCACGTCGGTCCTTTGGCGAAGTTCTATTCCGTCGAGCCGGCTGACGTGGTGGTGATCCACGACGAGCTGGACATCGAATTCGGCCGGATCCGCTTGAAGTTCGGTGGCGGCGAGGGTGGCCACAATGGCCTGCGGTCCGTAGCTTCAGCCTTGGGCACCAAGGACTTTCAACGCGTGCGCATCGGCGTCGGCCGCCCGCCGGGCCGACAGGACCCGGCGGCGTTCGTGCTGGAGAACTTCAATTCGAAGGAACGGCCCGAGTTGGGACTGTTGCTCGAGAACGCGGCCGACGCAACGGAATTGCTGCTGCAGCACGGCGTCGAGGCGGCACAGAACACTGTCCACGCCTGGTAGTCATTCTTGGCTCAAAAGCCACGAAAACCCCCCAAACTCTGAGGTGCTCCTCAGAGTTTGGGGGTTTTCGCGACTCGTGGCGAAAAACTATCCGCAGATGTGTTGCCGGTCAACGGCATCGGTGTAGCAGCTACGGCGGCCCTGGGCACCAACCCGAGAGCTCTGGGTGGTGTCCTGAGTACGGACGCCAGGCGTCGCCTTGATCGCCACGCTGCCGTTCGTCTCGCAGGTGGAGGTAGCACCGGAGTCCTGACAGGTCGGGCGGGCACCTGCAATGGGCGCCATGATGCCGCTGACCGAGGCCAGGCCCACCAGCAGAGCGGCCATCCTGCGCTTGCTTTGATGAGTCATGTCACCTTCTCACTATTCAGGGAAGGTCGCCTGTCTCCGGTCCGTGATCGACGGGCTGAAAACCACTAACACGCCTTCCAATAACGCATGTTAGTTCGACCATATGTTTCGGCCATGTGTCCCCGCCATTAACTCATGGCGAACTCAAATGTAAGTGACCAGCCGAAATGCGGTGACCTGGCGATCCGCCAAACGCCGGTGAGCAACGTCACCGAAAATCCGAGGAACTTTCCCACGCAACGGAATTCGTCACGACCGCCGCGGGCGTGCCTCAGCTCACGGGCAAGACCAAGCCAGCGTCGGTGAATCCGCAGCAAGAGGGGTGTCGTTGGCCGCGGCCCGGTTGAATGCCTCTTGGCGGGCCTCGTCGACCGTCCGTCCGGCGCCACCGGCGACCACACCGGTGTCAGAAGCGCTGACGTTGACGATGCACAACCGGTCGTTGGTGACCTCGTCGCTGGTGCACTGGACCGCACCACCACGCTTACACGCCGCGATCACTGCGGCGGAGGCCGCAGGGACGTCAGGCCCGGTCGCGGAGAAGCCGACGATGACGCCGCCCCGCACCCCGGAGCCGACCGCCGCGGCGATGTCGTTCGTACCGTCGACCAGGCCCGCTGGAGCTTCAGCGCAAGCCGGCACCGTAGCGATGACGCACGCGCCCAGCGCTGCCACTGCAGCCGCAATCACACGCCTCATGTGTCTGCCGGTCCTCTCGTCAATAATTCAGCGAGATTACCCGGGACTCACAGCTTTCGCTCAGCGAAGCGGGTGATCCGACCCGCGCGAAAACCGTAAAACCCCCGATTTCCGAGGAAATCGGGGGTTTCCTGCGCGCGAGACCTACCCGGTGACGAGTTCCACCGAGTTGGCGCGACGGAGCTTGCCGGACGGGGTCTTCGGGATGGTGCCCGGACCCAGCACGACGACGTTGCGCGGCCGCACGTCGACCTCGGTCACGACCTCGTGCGCCACCTGATGCTCGATGCGACGTACCTCAGCCGGGTCCTGCCAGGCGTTGGATTCGACTGCGACAGCGAAGGTTTCACGCGAGTGACCGGCGTCGAGGCGCACCGCGACGGCGCAGCCCGGGCGCACACCCTCGACGCGACCGGCGGCCCGCTCGATGTCGGTCGGGTAGATGTTGCGGCCCGCCATGATGATGACGTCCTTCACGCGGCCGCACACCACGACGTTCCGTTCCTCGGTGATGTAACCGAGATCGCCGGTGTCGTACCAGCCGTTCTCATCCTGCGTCGGCAGGAAGCCCGCCATGGTGATGTAGCCGGGGGTCACCGACTCGCCGCGGAGCTGAATGACGCCGACACCGCGCTCGGGCAGGACGTTGCCGTCCTCGTCGACGACGCGGGCCTCGAGGTCACGCAGCAGCGGACCGAGCGAGGCCAGCCGGCGGGTGTTGCCCTTCGCCGCGGGCACGGCGCGACGCAGTGCGGCCAGCAGGTCGGCGTCGACCTCGTCGACCACCAGGCCGGCGTTGCACGGCGAGAACGACACGGCAAGACAGGTCTCGGCCATGCCGTAGGCCGGCAGGATGGCCGACGACTTCAGGCCGAAAGGCTTGCCGGCATCGATGAGGTCTTCGACGTCGGCCGGGTCGACGGGCTCGGCGCCGGACAGCGCGAACCGCAGGGTGGAGAGGTCGTATTCGCCCGGCTTGGCCTGGCGACGCAGCCGCTTGGCGAACAACGCGTAGGCGAAGTTCGGGGCCGCCGTCATGGTGCCTTTGTACTTGTCGATGAGCTTGGCCCACAGCAGGGTGTCGCGCAGGAAGTCCATGGGTGTGACCTTGACCAGCTCGGCACCGAAGTACATCGGGATGGTGAGGAAGCCGACCATGCCCATGTCGTGGAAGCAGGGCAGCCAGCTGACCATGACGTCCTTGTCGACGTCGTACTCGGCGCCGATGAACATGGCCTCGGCGTTGGAGTAGATGTTGCGGTGCGTGATCTGCACGGCCTTGGGAGACCCTGTCGAGCCGCTCGTCAGCTGCATCAGCGCGAGGTCGTCTTCGCCGGTCTCGACGGGGTCGATCGGCTCAGCCGCCAGCAGGTCGTCGACCTTGAGGACCTGCAGGCCCTTCTCCTCCAGCACGGGGATCGCGACGAGGAACGGTTCGGAGACGACGACGGCCTTGGCCTCGATCATGCCGATGACGTTCATGGTGTCTTCAGCCCAGACCGCCAGGTCGGTGCGGGGCGTCGGTTGGTGCAGCATGGTGAGGCTGCCACCGCGCATCCAGATGCCCTGCACGGTCGGGGCGATCTCGACCGGGTAACCGGCCAGCACGCCGATCTTGTCGCCGTGACCGATTCCGGCGGCCGCCAGGCCGCCGGCAACGCGCCGGGCCCGCTCGTGGACCTCGCCCCAGGTGTGGCGGACCGGCTCGTACGGCTCACCGGTGACCATGCCCCGCTGCGACGTACGAGCGTTGTAGTACATCTCGTCGGTAAATCGGCTCACGACAACCTCCTGAGGGCAGGCGCCACTGCCCGTCGTTCCATAGTCCGTCCGGTGACAGGCGCACTTGTAGAGGCGCGCACGCACAATTCGGCCGCGGTTATATCTCGAATCGATGGCTCCGATGCCATGACTCCGGCGCTGCGCATCCGCTCACCGACACCGCCGGTGAGAGAAACCATTGCGTTCCACGCCTGGCCGCTGGCATACACCATCGATCATCTTAAGAGACTCTTAAGTAGCTAACAAACTGTTGGCCGAATTGAGTGCTGGGTCACACCGCGATCAGGCCTGCTTGCTGGGCGCCGGCACCACCCTGGCGCCGTGCACCGGGCCGCTGGCGACACGGACCGTCCGGCATACCCCGGCGCCGGAAAGCTGGGTGCCGACCTCGACCGCATCCTCGGCGGAGGCGCACAGGAAAGCGCAGGTCGGCCCGGAACCGGACACGATGCCCGCGAGCGCGCCGGCCTCGACGCCCGCCCGCAGCGTGCGCCGCAGCCCGGTGTCGAGGCTGACGGCCGCGGGCTGCAGGTCGTTGCCCAGCAGCGGCGCCAGTTCTCGCGGATCACCGGAGGCCAACGCGGTCAGCAGCGGCTCGGGATCGTCCAGTGCCTGCGGACCGGCCCCGCGGGCGTCGGCCCGCAGGTTGTCCAATTCAGCGAAAACTTTCGGCGTGGACAACCCGCCCTCGGCGAACGCCAGCACCCAATGAAAGGTGCTGCGCGCCAACACCGTCGCCAGCTGTTCACCGCGGCCGGTGCCCAGCGCGGTACCGCCGTGCAGCGCGAACGGCACATCGCTGCCGAGCCGCGCGGCCAGCACATGCAGGTCGCGCCGGGGCACGCCCAGCTCCCAGAGGTTGTTGATCGCGACCAGCACGGCGGCCGCGTCGGCGCTGCCGCCGGCCATGCCACCGGCGACCGGGATGGATTTGTCGATCGAGATCGCGACGTCGGGCGCCCGGCCGACATGCTCGGCCATCAGTTCCGCGGCCCGCCACGCGAGGTTGCGGTGGTCCGTCGGCAAGCGCTCGGCGCCGTCGCCGAACATCTCCACCGACAGCAGGTCGGCATTGCGGACGGTCACCTCGTCGAACAGGGAAACGGCGTGGAACACCGTAGTCAGCTCGTGGTAGCCGTCATCGCGGCAGTCCCCGACACCGAGATACAGGTTCACCTTGCCCGGCACACGGACGGTCACCGAGCCTGTGGGTACCCACTCAGAAGCAGTGTTTCCATCCGACGTAGACACGCCACGACAGTAACGCCCGCGGCGAGGGCCACAACACCAAGTGCGGAAAAGCCCGCCCGACAGCCTTAGTGGGCGGCGTCGACCTGCTGGTCGGACTCCGGAGTTTCGACCCGCTGGCCGGCACGCTGCTCCCGGTCCAGCTCGCCCGAACGCTGCAGCAGTCGCACGAAGTCGGCGATCGCCAGGGTCTCGCCGCGGCGTGCCGGATCGATGCTGGCGGCCAGCAGCCGCTCGGCCGAGGCATTGCCCGAACCCGCCCACTCGGCGAACGCGTTGCGCGACGTCTTGCGCCGCTGTGCGAAGCCGATGTCGATCAGGTTGAACACCTGCGTGCGGAAGGAGTCGTCGGTCGGCCACGGCGTCGTCTCGTGCCGGTCGATCCGGACCAGACCCGAGTAGACCCGCGGAATCGGCCAGAACACCGTCGGCGACACCATGCCGTAGCGCCGGACGTTGCCGAAGAACCGCACCTTGGCGCTCGGCACCCCGTAATCCTTGGTGCCAGGGTCGGCGGCGAGGCGCTCGGCGACCTCGGCCTGGACCATCACCATGACGGTGCGAATGGTCGGGAACTCCGAGAGCAGGTGCAGGATGGCCGGCACCGCGACGTTGTACGGCAGGTTCGCGACCAGCGCTGTCGGCTGCTCGTCCAGGTCGGACGGCACCAGATCGAGCACGTCGCGGTTCAGCACGGTCAACCGGCCGATCTCGCTGTGAGAGTGCTCGGCGATCGTCGTCGGCAGCTGGCGGGCCAGCACCGGGTCGATCTCGACCGCCGTCACCTTCGCGCCGCGGTCCAGCAGCGCCAGCGTCAGCGAGCCCAGACCCGGGCCCACCTCCAAGACGTGGGACTGCCGGTTCACCCCGGAGGCCGACACGATGCGGCGCACCGTGTTGGCATCATGCACGAAGTTTTGTCCGAAAGCCTTACGCGGCCGGAAATCAAGCTCTTTCGCCAGATGCCGAATTTCGGTTCGACCGAGTAGCCGGATCGTCATCGTGCCCCAATTCTCCCGCTACACACAGGCCAGGCACCCCAACCTTGGCGGGCTCGCGTCACTTCAGCAATCGCGATCTGCTCTTCACGTGTCGCAAGATCAGCTCTCGCAGCATAACGCAGACCACCCTGTCGCTCCCAGGTGTTCTGGTCAAATTGGACGCCACCGTAAAAACCGTTGCCGGTATTGATGGCCCAGTTACCGGTGGACTCGCAACGCGCCAGGGCATCCCAGGCAGCCCCTTGCGCCACCGGCGGCACCTCGGTGCCGGGCTTGGCGCCGATCCGCAGGACGCCATCCCGCGCCGGAGTCAGCACCTGATTGGAAACCGGCAACCGTCCGGTCTCGACACCGTTGACCGTGGCAACGGCGAACGTGACGTTCTGGGTGCCGGCCTGGCCCGGGTCGTCGACCACCTTGCGGCTCATGTTGAGCGCCGGGTCCGGAACCTGGTTCATGGTCGGCGCCAACGGCGACTCCATGGTCACCTGCTGCAGCCGGATGCGCGTGACGTCGATCTGCATACCCTCGGTGACCGGAGTGGCCGCGGCGGGGACGACGGTGTCGCGCTGTTCCAGCGGCGCACCGGCGGCGGCCAGCAGGCCCGCCACGTTCGCGGCGGCCAGGTGCACCTGGCGCGGCACACCGCCATCGACGATTGTGACGTTGCGGGCGCTGACCACCGGAAGCGACATCCCGGCGAGCGGCACGCGGGTGGCGCGGTCGGCCGCGACGGGCGCGGTGTCGGTCATGGACAGCTGCTTGAGGGCGTCCTGCACGGTGGCCGCGGTGGTCCACACCTGACGGGTGCTCTGGCCGTCGAGCGAAATCTCGACCGGGCGACTGCGGCGCAGCACGATGTTGTCGGACTCGTGCACTTCCTGGTCGGCCGCGGGGAACAAGTCGTCGCGCTCGCCGACGGCGAAGCCGTTCTCGGTCAGCACGTCGCCGATGCGGGTCTTCATGGTCTGCACCGTCATCGGTGCGCCGTCGATGGTGAGGGTGACGGTCTTGTGGTTCGCGACGGCGAACCCGCCCGCGACGGTCAGCGTGGCGAGGAAGGCCCCTGTCACGCCGCGCAACATCGGCGAGCGCGCATCATGCAGCTTGTGCAGAAAGTTCAAAGCGTCAATCCCGTGTCTATCGGGCCCGAGGTGGCCCCGAGCAGCGGCCGCGGTGACCACATAAAAGCCACCTCGACCGGGTTGATCACAGAACGGTAACGAACGTCCCCGGGAGGCGGCAACTTGGACTAATGCTACAGTCCATAGCTTTTCGAAGCGTTTTCCGAGGTCACCGCCGCTATTTCGGCCGCTGGAGAATTTCTGATCTCGGCGAGCGCGCGGACCGTGTACGGCAGGCAATACGACTCATTCGGCGCCCCGCGGAACGGGTGCGGGGTGAGGAACGGCGCGTCGGTTTCGACGAGCAGCAGCTCCGCCGGAATGATCGCCGCCGCCTCGCGCAGCGCATGCGCGTTCCGGAAGCTGACGGTGCCCGACAGGCTCATCAGCCAGCCCTGGTCGGCGCAGGTCCGGGCCATCGCGGCGTCCGATGAGAAGCAGTGGAAGATGACGGTCTCCGGCGCGCCCTCGGACCTGAGCACGTCGAGAACCTCGGCGTCGCCGTCCCGGTTGTGGATCATCAGCGGCTTGCCGACCCGTTTGGCGAGGTCGATGTGCCAGGCGAAGGCCTCGCGCTGCGTCGCTTCGTCAGCACAGCCTTCGAGCTTGCCCGGCCAGTACATGTCGATGCCGGTCTCCCCCACCGCGACCACACGCGGGTCTGCGGCCAGGGTTTCCAGGGTGCGTTTGGCCTCGTCATCGAGGGCGTTGGCGCGCGTCGGGTGCAGCGCGACGGCGGCGTACACGCGCGGATCGGCATGGGCCGCGCCGACCGCCCACTCGGCGGCCTCCAGATCGTCGGCGATGGTCACGACCTTCTCGACTCCGACGGCCCCGGCGCGGTCCAGGATGACGCGGATGCTCTCGGCGTCGGTCGCGCCGCAGGCGTCCAGGTGGGTGTGGGCGTCGACCAGCCCGGGCAGCGGTTCCGGGGCGGGCGGCTTCTCACGTTTGGCGCTCACAGCGACACCTTAAGGTGGGGGCAACATGAGCAGCCAGAATTCCCCCGTCGACCGGGGGCCCTTCTACATCACGACCGCCATCGCGTACCCGAATGGCGCACCGCACATCGGGCACGCCTATGAGTACATCGCCACCGACGCGATCGCCCGGTTCAAACGGCTCGACGGCTTCGACGTCCGCTACCTGACCGGTACCGACGTGCACGGCCAGAAGATGGCCGAGGCCGCCGCGGCCGAAGGCATCTCGGCGGCCGAGCTGGCGGGTCGCAACTCCGATGTGTTCCAGTCGCTGCAGGAGAAGCTCAACATCTCCTTCGACCGGTTCATCCGGACCTCCGACGCCGACCACTACGAGGCGTCCAAGGAGATCTGGCGCCGGATGAACGACGCCGGCGACATCTATCTCGGCACGTACGCCGGCTGGTACTCGGTGCGCGACGAGCGCTTCTTCGCCGAGGACGAGACCGAGGTTCGCGACGGTGGCAGGTTCGCCATCGAGACCGGTACCCCCGTCACGTGGACCGAGGAGCAGACCTACTTCTTCAAGCTGTCCGCGTACACCGACCGGCTGCTGGCGCACTACGAGGCGCACCCCGAGTTCATCGGACCAGATGTGCGCCGCAACGAGATCGTCAGCTTCGTCTCGGGGGGGCTCAAAGACCTGTCGATCTCGCGGACCACGTTCGACTGGGGCGTTCCGGTGCCCGACCATCCCGAGCACGTCATGTACGTGTGGGTGGACGCGTTGACGAATTACCTGACGGGCGTGGGTTTTCCGGACACGTCGGCAGATGCGTTCGGCAAGTACTGGCCGGCGAACCTGCACATGATCGGCAAGGACATCATCCGGTTCCACAGTGTGTACTGGCCGGCGTTCCTGATGTCGGCCGGAATCGCGCTTCCGGAGCGGGTTTTCGCGCACGGCTTCATCAACGTCAAGGGCGAGAAGATGAGCAAGTCGGTGGGCAACGTCGTGGACCCCATCGCGCTGATCGACGCCTTCGGCCTGGACCAGGTGCGCTACTTCTTCCTGCGCGAGGTGTCCTTCGGTCAGGACGGCAGCTACAGCGAGGACGCCATCATCGGCCGCATCAACGCCGACCTGGCCAACGAACTGGGCAACCTGGCCCAGCGCTCGCTGTCGATGGTGAACAAGAACCTCGGCGGAATCGTCCCGGAGCCAGGCGAATTCACCGCCGCCGACCTCGAGCTGCTGAAGCAGGCCGACGATCTGCTGGACACCGTGCGCGGGCATTACGACGTGCCGGCGATGCATCTGGCACTGGAGGCGATCTGGCTGATGCTGGGTGCCGCCAACCGCTACTTCTCCGCCGAAGAGCCGTGGGTGCTGCGCAAGTCTCCCGCTGAGTCGGACCAGACCCGCTTCGGCACAGTGCTATACACGACGCTGGAGGCGGTCCGGATCGCCGCGCTGCTGGTGCAGCCGGTGATGCCGGACTCAGGGGGAAAGCTGCTCGATCTTCTTGGGCAGGACGCCTCGGCACGGGACTTCCGTGCCGTCGGTACCCGGCTGGCACCGGGAACGGTGCTGCCGACACCCGAAGGCGTTTTTCCCCGCTATCAAGCGGAGACCAAGGAGTAGCGAAAAGATATGGCGCAGAACGACTTACACGAGCGGCTGCACGACGTCTACGAGGAAGTCACCCGCCGCAACGCGGGCGAGATCGAATTCCACCAGGCTGTCTACGAAGTTCTGACCAGCCTGGGCCCGGTCGTCGACAAGCACCCCGAGTAAGTCCGGCTGCCAGATCGTCGCGGAGGGTGCCAACATGCCGTGCACCCCGGAAGCGGTGAAGCTGTTCACCGAGGCGAAGGTCGCGTTCGCGCCCGGCAAGGCCGCCAACGCCGGTGGCGTCGCCACCAGCGCGCTGGAGATGCAGCAGAACGCGTCCCGCGACTCGTGGACGTTCGAGGAGACCGAACAGCGCCTGGCCGAGATCATGGGCCGCATCCACGACCGGTGCCTGCGCACCGCCGACGAATACGGCCAGCCGGGCAGCTATCTGGCCGGCGCCAACATCGCCGGGTTCATCCGCGTCGCCGATGCGATGTCGGCCCTCGGATTCGTCTGAACTGCGCATTGACCCTGTCGGTCGCGGGGTCCACACCCGGAGCCGAGTGATCTGGACCACATCTGCGGGTAGGTTTGTCACACTTTCGGCGCCGCCGGTGTCTTGAGGGCATAACCAACCCGAAGGAGATGCAGTGATGACCGGAAACCAGAAGCCCCACCGCGTCGTCGTCATCGGCGGCGGCTACGCCGGCGCTCTGGCGGCCAATCGCGTCCGGATGCGCGACGACGTGGCCGTCACCCTGGTGAACCCGCGCCCCAAGTTCGTCGAGCGCATCCGCCTGCACCAGCACGCGGCCGGGAACTACGACGCCACCGTCGGCTACGACACGCTCCTCCGTGACGACGTGCGCCTGGTGGTCGACACCGCCACCCGCATCGACGCGGCGACGCGCACCGTCGAGCTGGCATCCGGCGACACGTTGGACTACGACTACCTGATCTACGCCGTCGGCAGCACCGGAACCGTCCCGGCGTCGGTTCCCGGCGCCGCTGAATTCGCCTATCCCCTGGCCGAATTCGAGCAGGCGGAGCGACTGGTGGCCCGGCTGCAGGACGTGCCGCTGTCCGCGCAGATGGTGGTCATCGGCGCCGGCCTGACCGGCATCGAGGCCGCTTCCGAGTTCGCCGAGGCCGGCCGCAACGTCGTGCTGGTCGGCAACAAGCTCGGGCCGTCGCTGAGCGCACCGGCCCGCCGCTCGGTGGCCAAGGCCCTGGCCAAGCTGGGCGTGACGGTCATCGAGGGCGACGTCAGCGCCATCACCGCCAACCGCGTCACACTGGCCGACGGACGCTTCATCAACAGCGCCGTGACGGTGTGGACCGCCGGCTTCGGTACCCCGGGCCTGGCGATCGCCAGCGGGCTGCGCACCGATGAGCTGGGCCGCCTGTTGACCGACGAAACGCTGACCAGCATCGACGATCCGCGGATCGTGGCCACCGGTGACGCCGCCGCGCCGTCGGGACAGCCGCTGCGGATGAGCTGCCAGGCGTCGAGCCCCCT
>Ga0207658_10001968_pt1 | contig 15325 bp, 13 predicted proteins | sample KBSS33metaG_FD_184322 | JGI IMG/M metagenome (GOLD analysis project Ga0207658, IMG submission 184322) | Switchgrass rhizosphere microbial communities from Kellogg Biological Station, Michigan, USA - KBS S3-3 metaG (SPAdes) (version 2) | ecosystem: Host-associated > Plants > Roots > Rhizosphere...
AAGACCTTCACGCCGGCGTACATCTCAGTATTGAGCACGCCGTTGCCCCTCTGGCGGGAGCCGTTGATCGACGACTGGTTCCAAAGCCCGCCGCGCGGCCCAGGAACGCCCTCGCGGTTCAGGGCGGCGGCGATCTCACGCGGCGTATCGCCGGCGACAGGCAGCTTGAGCGACTCAGCTCAGGCGCGAACAGACGGGGTTACTGGAGTGGACACGCCGGGAAAGCTTCGCCGGTTCAGGCCAACGCCGGAACTACGGGGATACCGGACTGCTTACCGTTTCGGTGACTGGGTAGCTCTTACAACAGCCGGAGGCATCATCAGCCTCGGCACGAACGCGTCGGCAGGCGCCTCAGGCGCATCCAACCCAGAGCGCGAAAACGTCGCCCTAAAACCATACCCCTGGTGAAACTACCGCGGGCTCAAGTATGAACTGACATTGCAGCGTATGGTCATGCGTGAACCCTTATGTCAGCGCCGTTCGCCTTTTGCTGCCAAAATGACACTCAAGGTATTCCTCTATTCGGTTTGCAGTCTCTTCGGCTCCAGGCTCGCGGCGAACTATGCCGCGCATTTTATTGACTCTCTCCTGCAGTGCACCATCTTCCAGCATTTTCTGGACCGCACTCCTGATATGACTTGAATCTGTTTCGAAATCTTTCAAGTGGATTCCAAGTCCCAGTCTCACCATATTCTCCGCATACGCTTCCGCTTCCGGATATCCATGTGTGATCATAAGTTGTGGCACGCCGTGATACACGGCCTCCACTGAACTGATCATGCCTCCCAAAGAGATAAATAAGTCGGCGTGAGGGAGAATCTGAATCTGCGGTATGCCCTGAAGTACCTCGAATTCAGAAGGAGAGGCATCAAGCAGTGTTGGGTGATTGTTGTCTCCTATAGCCAATACTACATGAACCCGAAGATCAGATAGCGCATCAATACACATTCTAAAGTACTCTGGCCCCTGCAAGTAGAACGTCGAAGTTGATACCAGAATCAGTGGCCTATCATCGCTACTCTTCGGTTCCCATGTCCGTCGATAACAGCGTTCACCAGCGGAGCGACCCGCATAGAAACAACTTTCATCGAACGCGTCGCCCTCCAGCTGAAAACATCTGGGATAAAAATAGATGTTAAGTTTTTCTCTATGGAACATAAACGGGGTTCTGGAAATTCCATAGCTTTCAAGAAAGCGATCCCTGTTTTCTTTGAGATCAAATAATATTTGACTAAAATCGGATCGCGCTGCAGGTCGGGAAACTTTTTCCCTGTCAAAAGCCAGACCTGGACTGGTCTGTATGGCGGGAATATTCCATCTCTCGGCCAAGATTCGACCGGCATAAAACAAGAAGTCATAGACAATGAGGTTAGGTCGATTTTTCTCGTAAAACGGCGTTAGGCTTACAAGCGACTGCGCGGCAAGCTCGAAAGACGCATCACGCCCCTGAAGATAGTAGTCACTTACAAGTGTTTGATAATTAGGAAATGTTTGACAACGTAGGACTTCCGCACCCAATTCAGAAACCGCGGACAGAAATTTATCTGAGGTCGTATATGATACGCGGTATCCGCGCCTAATTAATGTAGAGACAATTGGCAGTGTCGGATTTACATGCGGTGTATGGGGAAAGTTCAGGAATGCAATATGAATACGTTGCTTCATTTGACGTCCTTGAGTAGCTGACCCATCGCGTGGAGCCGACTCGCTTTGTCATGTGAATACTGAATGAGGACAAGCGAAAGAGTAACCGGTCCTGCGGCAGATCGGTTAGTTGACTGCCGAACGCACCACCGAGTCTCCTCGAAGACTTGTGTTACTCCTCCAGCTCGCTGTGCTCTCTCTATATCGTACGCGCGCATTTGGCAAAGCTGCTCTTGCTGGTGCTGTGTTCTCGCTCAACGCGGGTAGATATAACGTCCGGATTGGTAAGCCTCCCCATAAGTAGCGGTTTGGTGCAACGCGCAGTTATCCGGAACTGTGCGATCCGTCCGGGCGGGTGGCGATCCTTGACCGGCTCGGGGGCGTATGAGCACCTCGAAGTCATCATACGGGCTTAAATCTTCTCGGAACGGGTTTGGTTTTAGGCCGGCAATTCTGGCGGAGATGGCAACATACTGAACTAGATGCAGAATGTGCACTTCCGTTCAGGAGTCAGTCATTGTATTTTTGGTAATTGCCTGGTGAACCGCCCAGGGAGCGACCCGTGGTATTGAACCGTGGCCCAGTGGCAGTAAAGTAACCTCGGATATATCACCTGGGAGCAGGCAGCCGCTTCTGTTTGCTGCGACCGTTCGGTCGTGGCCGAGCGCGGGTGCGGCCGTAGACAAACGCACCGGCATAGCGAGGGTTGCGCAATACCTGAAGAACGCGGCTGTGACTCGGGATCGCCCACAACCGAACGGTCGTATCGACCAGGGGTTGCGGCCACGGACAGACTGATTTGCCAGGTGCGTCTTGCCGACTCACCCAAAGAGATCGAGGCATAGGTACTGCAGTTAGTCGTCGAACTGCTACTCGACGCCGCGGGCAGAAAAGACGGGGATCAGGCCGATGAGTAAATTCACAACCGAACATCTGAAGCGACAGGCCATGGTGTATGTGCGCCAGTCAACTCTGGAACAGGTCAGCACAATCTCGAGACCCAGCGTCGTCAATACGCCTTGGTTGATCGTGCGCGCACGCTCGGGTGGCAAGAGGTCGCGGTCATCGATGATGATCTGGGTCGCTCCGGCGGTGGGGTGCATCGTCCGGGCTTCAATCGGCTCCTGGCCGTGCTGTGCGATGGCAGCGTCGGTGCGGTGCTTATGAATCGAGGCGTCACGGCTGGCTCGCAACGGCCGAGACTGGCACACGCTGCTCGAGTTCTGCCGGCTGGTTGATGCGCTCATCATCGATGAAGACGGTATCTACGATGCACGGCAAGCTAACGACCGGCTGCTGCTGGACATGAAGGGTACGCTCTCGGAGATGGAGCTCTTGACGCTGCGGCAACGATCCTCCGAGGCGTTGATGCAGAAAGCACGTCGCGGAGAGCTGCTGATGAGCGTTGGCTGTCGGCTGCGTGCGAGCGGCGAGTGCCATGTCATCTACAGTGGAACAGAGGGCACATCACGCCACGGACCGCTGCATCTCCTTTGGCGGTCTCAAAGCCGATCGACTGGTCGAGGAAGAAACAGCCGCCGCAATAGAAGGGTACCGCAGAGATCAGCTGCCGCGTCGTCCGGAGGCAACCAACAGGGCGAGAGCCCTGTTGACCCGGTCCATTGACGAACAACATGCCGAAGTGCTCAGTGTTCGCAAACCAAAAGTAGGCCGGTTTCGTGAATACGCAAGTGCGTATTCCGCGCGAACGTGAACAGCATTTCCAAGGGATGGTGAACGCGGATTCCAGAGCAACGTGAACGGCGATCCGCGGGATCGTGAACGGTTTGGCATCGGGCGCGGCACTGCGTTCACGATGGCGGAAGCGGTGAGCCGGTAGCTGGAGATTGATCGCAGAGCTGGCCGCGTAATCTTTAGGGTTTTTTACCCTGGCGAGCGCGGTCGATGCTGAACGAGAGGATCTCCATGTCCAAGTTGAAGCAGTTGATCGGGCTGCAAGCCAGCAATCTGAGTGTACGGGCGCTGTCGCGCGCCCTGGACGTGTCGGTTGGGGCGGTCTCCAAGTACCTGCGGGCTGTGAAGGCCGCCGGGATCGACGCTGCCGAAGCCCAGGCGCTCACGGAAGCGGAGCTCGAGCGACGGTTGTTCGGACTGCCGTAGCCCGGTGCACACCCGAAGCTCGTACCGCCCGACTGCGCCTGGATCCACACCGAGTTGCAACGGCACCGACACGTCACACTGCAACTGCTGTGGGAGGAGTATGCCGAGGGCCATGGCGCCGCGGCCTACCGACGCAGCACCTTCTGCGATATCTATCGGCGCTGGGAGAAGCGGCTGAAGCGCTCGATGCGTCAGCGGCATTTTGCCGGCGAGAAGCTGTTCGTGGACTACGCCGAGCGCACGGTGCCGATCTATGGTGCGCGGGGCGAGGAGGCCCTCCGCGCCCACGTGTTTGTCAGCGCAATGGGCGCCAGCGGCTGTGCGTATGCCGAGGCCACCCGCAGTGAGTCCTTGCCGGACTGCCTGGGCAGTCATGTTCGCGCGATCGAGTTTTACAGTGCGGCACCGTCGATCCTGGTGCCCGACAACCCGCGTGTGGGAGTGACCCGCGCCGACCGCCATGAACCGGAGTTACAACGTTCCTACGAGGAACTCGCCAGCCACTACCGCTGTGTCGTCATCCCGGCAAGACCCTATAAACCTAAGGATAAGAGCCGCGTAGAACTGACGGTACTGCTGGTCTGTCGTTGGGTTCTGGCAAAACTGCGACATCAGAAGTTCTTCAGTCTGGAAGCACTCAACGCCGCGATACGGCCGCTGATCGACGAGCTCAACCGGCCGTACCAAAGGCTGCCCGGTTCACGGCGCAATGTGTTCGAAGCGCTGGATCGGCCCGCCATGCGAGCGCTGCCTGCAAATCCGTGCGTCTTCGCCGAGTGGAAAGAGCGTCGGGTTGCCTTTGATTACCACATCGATATCGATCGACATTACTACAGTGTGCCTCATGCTCTGGTCGGTTATACCGTATGGGCGCGGTTTACAGCCGCCACCGTGGAGGTGTTCTTCCGCGGACAGCGCGTGGCGACCCACGTGCGCTCCTACCAAAGCGGTGCGCACACCACCTTGCCGGAGCACATGCCCAAGGCGCACCGGGCACACGCTGAGTGGTCGCCCAAGCGGCTGATCCGGTGGGGTACGTCTATCGGCACCAACACGGCCGCCATCGTCGAGCACCTGCTGCGCACTAAACCCCATCCTGAGCAAGGTTATCTCGCCTGCTTGGGTCTTCTGTCGCTGGCCCGGGAATACGGCGAGAGTCGCCTTGAGAGCGCCAGCACGTTGGCGCTGCGTTTGGCCAGCCCGACACGCAAGAGCGTGGTCTCGATCCTCCAGAGCGGCCGCGACTTGCAACCCGCCACCGCAGAGCCGGCGCCCCAGGAATTACCTCCGCACACCAACGTGCGTGGACCCGGTTACTACCACTGACGATCCCTCCGGATCACTCGCAAGGAGATGACGATGTTGACGAACCCGACACTGGAAACACTCAAGACGCTCAAGCTGCAGGGCATGTTGGAGGCACTCGAAGAGCAGCAACAGACTCCCGGCATCCAGGCCCTCTCGTTCGAGGAGCGCATCGCGCTGCTGGTGGACCGAGAACGGATCCATCGCGACAATCAGCGCCCCACGGGTCTGTTGCGCGGGGCACGACTGAAAGTCGCCGAAGCGAGCCTCGAGGACATCAACTACAAAGCCGCGCGTGGCTTGGACAAACGCCAGATCACGACGCTGGCCACGGGCGAATGGATCCGCAGATCACAGAACCTGCTCATCACCGGCGCCACCGGCTCGGGCAAAACCTGGATTGCCTTCGCCCTCGCGCAACAGACTTGTCGCCAAGGTGACTCCGTTCTGTATTACCGCGTACCACGGCTGATCGAGGAATTGCGCATCTCGCACGGCGACGGAAGTTACATCAAGTTCCTGAAGTTCATCTCTAAAGCATCACTCATCGCCAGCCAACTCCCTGTGGACACCTGGCACGCCTACCTGGGGGAACCCACCCTCGCCGACGCGATACTCGATCGCCTCGTTCACCACGGTCATCGGATCGAACTCAAGGTACCGGGTGAGTCCATGCGCAAGACCCGAACGCAGGCGGACGCATGAGCTTCTGCCGCCAATGGCGTCAGACCGACCTAGGGTTGGTGAGGCAGTCTGCCAACACCCAACGGTAAAACACCAGTTCCGACAACTCGACCCGACTTTTGTCCGTCCGGCGGAAAGGACCGACAGATATGACTACTGCGTGGTGATGCGGCGGTGATGCACGGCCAGTTCAGCGTACGAGCGTTGCAGATCCTGCTCCTACCGGTCCGTGATGCGCGCGACCTGACCCGCGGATTGTCCGGGCACGAAAATTGTAGTGGCCGACGCACAATACTCCAGCGCTCTCCAGCTCGTTCGGCAGTGTCCCCCTCCGCGTCGCCTCCATCTGCGCACAGCCTCTGGATCGCAGCACAAAAAAGTGGGCGCGGAAGGCTTCCTCGCCGGTCGGCCGTAGCCTGCCGCTTCGCTCGCTGAAAATGGCCGATGTACACCGGATGGGATGTCGATCGCTCAGGAGTTGGAGCGTTTCCTGACCGTACCCGGCCCAATTGGCCCGATGTGCGTATTCCGCGCGAACGTGAACAGCATTTCCACGAGATGGTGAACACAGATTCCAGGGCAACGTGAACACCGATCCGCGGGATCGTGAACACTTCGGCGTCGCGTGCGGCGCCGCGTTCACGATGGCGGAAAGCTGTTCACGATCGTGGATTAGTGTTCACGATCCCGGAAGCAGGGAGTCGGTGACTGGAGATTGATCGCAGAGCGGACCACGTAATCTCGGGATTTTTGCCCCCGGGGAGCGCGGTCGATGCCGAACGAGAGGATCTCCATGTCCAAGTTGAAGCAGCTGATCGGGCTGCAAGCCAGTAATTTGAGCGTTCGTGCGCTCGGACGCGCCTTGGACCTGTCGGTCGGGGCGGTCTCCAAGTACCTGCGTGCGGTTAAGGCCGCCGGGATCGACGCTGCCGAGGCGCAGACGCTGACGGAAGTGGAACTCGAGCGACGGCTGTTCGGGCCCGCCCAGCCCGGTCAGCCTCCCAAGCTCGTGCCGCCGGACTGCGCCTGGATCCACACTGAACTGCAGCGACACCGACACGTTACGCTGCAGTTGCTGTGGGAAGAGTACGCCGAGCGTCACGGTGCCGCGGCGTATCGACGCAGCGCCTTCTGCGATATTTATCGGCGCTGGGAAAAGCGGCTGAACCGCTCGATGCGCCAACGGCACTTTGCCGGTGAGAAGTTGTTTGTGGATTACGCCGGGCGCACGGTACCGATCTATGGCGCGCGGGGCGAAGAGTCCTTCCGAGCACACGTGTTCGTCAGTGCGATGGGCGCCAGCGGTTGTGCATACGCGGAGGCCACCCGCAGTGAGTCCCTGCCGGACTGGCTGGGCAGTCATGTGCGGGCGATCGAGTATTACGGTGCAGCGCCCACGATCCTGGTTCCCGATAACCCACGTGTTGGAGTCACCCGCGCCGACCGCTATGAACCGGAGCTACAACGCTCGTACGAGGAGCTAGCAGGCCATTACCGCTGTGTCGTCATCCCCGCCAGACCCTATAAGCCCAAGGACAAAAGCCGCGTAGAACTGACGGTACTGCTGGTCTGTCGTTGGGTACTGGCAAGACTACGGCACCAGAAGTTCTTCAGCCTGGAAGAACTCAATACGGCCATACGGCCCCTGATCGACGAGCTCAACCGCCGACCCTACCAACGGTTGCCCGGGTCACGGCGCAGCGTCTTCGAAGCACTGGACCGGCCCGCGATGCGAACTCTCCCTGCGCACCCCTATGTCTTCGCCGAATGGAAGGAGCGTCGGGTTGCCTTCGATTATCACATCGATGTCGAGCGGCATTACTACAGCGTGCCGCACGCTCTGGTGGGGTACACGGTATGGGCGCGCTTTACGGCGGCCGTCGTGGAAGTGTTCTTCCGCGGCCAGCGCGTGGCGGCTCACGTACGCTCCTATCAGCGCGGTGCACACACCACGTTGCCGGAGCACATGCCCAAATCGCACCGGGCCCACGCCGAGTGGTCGCCGAAGCGTCTGATCCAATGGGGTACGTCAATCGGTGTCAACACTGCCGCCATCGTCGAGCACCTGCTGCGCTCCAAACCCCACCCTGAGCAAGGATATCGCGCCTGCCTGGGTCTTCTGGCGCTGGCCCGAGAATATGGTGAGGGCCGTCTGGAGAGCGCCAGCGCGCTGGCGCTTCGCCTGGCCAGCCCCACCCGCAAGAGCGTGATCTCGATCCTCAAAAGCGGCCGCGATTTGCGACCAGCCGCGGCGACAGAGCCGCTGGCCCCGGAACTACCCACGCATGGCAACGTGCGTGGACCTGGTTACTACCACTGACGATCCATCCGGATCACTCGGAGAAGACGACGATGTTGACAAACCCGACACTGGAAACACTCAAGACGCTCAAGCTGCAGGGTATGTTGGAGGCCCTCGAAGAACAGCAACAGACCCCCGGAATCCAAGCCCTTTCGTTCGAGGAGCGCATCGCGCTGCTGGTTGATCGAGAGCGAATCCATCGCGATAACCAACGGCGCACGCGCTTGTTGCGCGGAGCACGACTGAAGGTTGCCGAAGCCAGCCTCGAAGACATCAACTATAAAGCCGCGCGCGGCTTGGACAAGCGCCAGATCACCACCCTGGCCACGGGTGAGTGGATCCGCAGAGCTCAGAACCTGCTCATTACCGGTGCCACCGGCTCCGGCAAGACCTGGATCGCGTGCGCGCTGGCCCAACAGACCTGCCGTCAGGGCGACTCGGTTCTGTACTACCGCGTGCCGAGGCTGATCGAGGAACTGCGCATCTCACACGGCGACGGCAGCTATATCAAGTTCCTGAAGTTCGTATCCAAAGCATCACTGATCGTTCTCGACGACTGGGGACTGACTGCACTGTCCGCTCAGGACCGGGCCGATCTGCTGGAAATCCTCGACGATCGTGTCAACACCGGGTCCACGCTGATCGCCAGCCAACTGCCTGTGGACACTTGGCACGCCTATCTGGGGGAGCCCACCCTGGCAGACGCAATCCTGGACCGCCTCGTTCATCACAGTCATCGCATCGAACTGAAAGTTCCTGGCGAGTCCATGCGCAAGACCCGAACGACGGTAGACGCATGAACTTCTGCCGCCTACGACGTCAGACTGACATGCCGTCTTGACGGATCGTGAACACCTGACGTAGAAAAGAGTCCTCCAGTTGCCGGCTCCACGCTCCGTTCACCATCGCGTGGAATGACTGTTCACGATCGCCGGAATACGCACCGATGTCAACAGGGGCGTTGTACCACCACCTAACGAGCGCAGGGCTGCGGAAGCTAGAGATCTCCAGTTTGCGGCGTGGCCCGCACGCGCTTCGACACGCGTGCGCGGTCATGCACGGAGTTTTGCTCGACGAGATAGGGGATCCCCTGAAGCCCCTTAGCGCTTATATCACCCGACCAAGGCGATCTGCCGGGCTTGCGAGTAGTGGCGCAATTCAACCTGGGAGATCTGCTTACAGTTTCAGGCGTCGTCGATTGCTAGTCTGAGTGATCTGCCCCGCCAAGTCCTCGTCAAAGTCCCCCAAATCGCCAGGTCTGCCACTGACAACATCTCCCGGATCATGCACGACTGGGGACATGGCTCAGGATCGTGAGCCAATGCACGTTAAAACACTCATCGCGCAGTCGAGCGTCGAATGGAAGCTTGCCATGTCGCAAATAGGGAATAACTACGTCTTCATAATAGACGTGGCGCAGCCTGCAGGCCCGTGCTGCGCTTGTTGCTGCAATAGCTGATACCAAGAGCGGTTACAACAAAAGGGTCTGTTGAATTTCAAATGGTGTTTAGCGGCGTAGGGATTGATCCTGGAGAAGTCGAGCTTGCCGGCGGTGAGAAAGATGACGGTACGGATGGTGGGAAGCGGACGAACCCGCGGGCCTTGCGCTTGGCCGTTTGGAACAGCCCGTTGATAGCCTCCAGGAAGCCGTTGGTTTGACGAGAAGTGACCCAGGCGAGGATGCCCTCGAAATGACTGGCATCATCTGAGCGACCTCTTTCATGGCCTCGACCTTGGAGCGTGACAGTTGGTGCACCAATGACACGGCAGGGCACGCACGACATGGTGTTGTTTGCGGGTGAGGATCTCGCGCAACTGCTCGCGGTAGTGCCAGGCACGCGCCGTTCGCTGGTCGACATATGCGTAAGCAGGGTGTCGAGCTCCGGCACGCTGCGATGGGTTGAGTTTGCTGCGATCCTTCAGCAGCGTCCAGCGAAGGCCTTTGATCGAGGGATCGAGCTTCTGTTTCAGCCGGCGGGTCTTGTCGATCGCCGTCGATGCGTGCGCGATCACATGAAACTTGTCGAAGGTTATCTGTGCATTGCGAAGGTGGTCTGTGACGCTTCGGATGAAAGCCGGCCCCATATCGATACTGACCACCTCGATCTGAGTAGGCTTGCCGTGATGAGCGCACAAATTGCCTGCGAACCCCTCAACGGTTGCAGCCTCGTTGCCTTCGGCGACGTAGATCACCTTGCGTGCTTGCGCGTCGGCGAACAAGGTGGCGTAGTCGTGACCTTTGGCGCGCGAGGTCTCATCGATCGCAATGCGCCGCACCTCGCTGAAATCTGCGGCACTCACCGCTGTATTCACGTAGCCTTCGCACAAGGCCATGACTCGGTGAACCGACAGTCCGGTGACGCGCGCTACACCGTAGAAGGTCATCTCGCGGCAAATCATTACAAACGCCTCAAACAGCAGCGTAAAACCGGACAGCTTTTCGGCCCAGGGCGGCGTGACCTGACGCCCCGAGACATCGGGGCATTTCACCCGTGGCACTCGGACCTCGAGTTCGCACTCGTGCTCGAAAAAATTCATATGCCGATAGGTCTTCGTCACCGTGTCATGGGCGGGATGTTCCCCCGAATGCCCGGACACCGCAAAATGACTGCCCATCTCAAAATCGGCGTGGATGCGCAGCTTCTTATGGTCCGGCTCGAAGTTAACCCCGGCGATGTACCAGGGAGAGCTGATGTTCAGTGCCCCTCAAAAATCTTCTCGGTGACCATCTTTATCGTCGTGACTCGACCTGCTATGAACGCTATCACAGCAGCTCCATGCGTAAAATACCGGCTCCCACGGTCTGTTTGAGCCGCTTCCTTCTGCCTTCGGCAGACCGCCCTGCTGGCTTAGCGATGAGATGCGAAAGAAGACGAGGACCACGATGCTCAAGAGCCTTGCAGGGAGGGCCCCGGTCGCCCACTCAGATTTCAATAGAGGCCAACAAAATAACACCTCCGCAGGGCAGCCATCAGGCGCTGCGGCGCGAAGGTCCGAATAAGAAGAAAATGCGCAAACATTACTATCTAGGCATCATTTGCATCCTACTCAGCGCAGTTTACATCACGAATGCTTCAGCCGCTGAGCCTACAGTCAACGTTTCTGTCGATTGGAGCAAGACCATCGCGGTGTCGAAAACCACACCGACGATCCTTGCTTGCCCTTTCCGGCCCATTGCGGGCGCCTCGCCTCCGACGTCTTTGCTCCAGGACGTGGAGTTTTCACTCCTTCGGGATCTGGGGGCCAATTATGTACGATGGCACTTGATCAACCCCGCCCGGCAAGTGGCTGAAATCTACCCGCCGACCCGAGAAAAAACCTCCTGGGACTTTTCCTTCCTCGATGCGGATGTCATCCCGTTCCTCGAGGCGACAAGGGGGCACGAACCGATCATTAACCTCACAATCATTCCCTACTGGATTTTCAAAACAGGACGGCCGGTGCCTCGTTCGGATATTACTGACGATCCGAACGAGCTGCGTTACAAATACTACATGGAGGATAGCCAGGAACTCGCCGACCCCACGGGTCGGGCGCTTGGGGACTACTATGCGCGGATTGCCAGTTGGTATACCCGAGGGGGGTTCACGGACGAGAATGGGGCCTATCACCGCTCGGGCTATCGCTACGAGCTGCCCTGGTGGGGAGTATTGAACGAGATTGACAGTGAATATGGGGGTATGACTCCGCAACGCTACACGTTCTATTACGATGCGATTGTTGCGGCGATTCAGAAGGTTAGTCCCCAGACGCATTTTGTCGGACTATCCCTCGGCCTGCCTTCGCTAGAGCCGGAGTTTTTTGAGTACTTTTTGAATCCAAAAAACCATCGCCCAGGTATCCCGCTAGACATGGTGGCCTACCATTTCTATGCCGGTGCATATGGCCTGGGAGGCTCCAGCGAGCGTGAGACCCCTTCCGAGTGGCAATATAAGTTTTTCGATCAGGCGGCCGCCTTCCTGAGTACGGTGCGTTACATTGAATCCATCCGCAAGCGCCTTTCCCCCGCGACGCGGGTAAACCTGGACGAGCTTGGGGCGCTGCTGGTGGACGATGTGATTTCCCAAGGTCATCCTGAAAAGGCGAAACCGGTTCCGTCGTTGTATTGGAATCTGAACGGTGCTGTTTTTGCGTACCTCTACGTCGAACTCGCCAGAATGGGGATCGATGTCGCCACAGCATCGGGCATTTACGACCGCCCTCATGGCCTGCCCGGCCACGGCGCCAGCATCACCTTTCTCGATCCCGTGACCCTGGCGCTACGTGCGCCGATCCGCGTGCTTAAGTTGCTCAAGAACCATTTTGGTCCGGGCGACAGGCTCGTATCCACCCTCGATTCCAGCGATTGGCTGGACAGTCAGGTTCCTGAACTTTCAAGCTCGGGTGTGAAGGTGCAAGCCTTTGTGACCCCGCGAGGTAGAAAACTGCTGGCCATCAATAAGCGATTGCAAGCGGTGAATATTGACCTCGCGGAGACAGGTTCTGTCACGAAAATAGAAGTCGTCGACGAGCAGTCTCGAGATGGTCCGCGCACCTTCAGACCGACCGGCAACGTTCTGCGCATGGGGTCATTCGCTGTTGCTGTGGTTGAAATCGAATAGGCTTTTGGAGAACGTGGAATGCAGGCTTGGGACCAAACGCCGCTCGCATGCACCTTTCAATTGCTAGTCCCACCGCAACAAGTGACTGCGTTTGTGGGAGCAGGTGGCGGCTCTCCAAAGCATCTTCCACGTCGGCAGCCCGAAGGAACTCGGCGGTATCTACCAGCAGACGCGTGGAAGGGGATGGATCCGTCGGCCAGGCGGACCGGCCGCACGCACCACCTTGTAGTGATCCGATGCGGGGCTTTCTCGCTTCGTACCACCCCAGGGCTCAAGCCCATTTCCTGGCGCTTGACGAACAACCAGATGCGTATCCCCGCCGGAATGCTCAACATGGTTGCATCAAATCTCGAATGAGCGCTCGCAGCGTCTCGGAACTGATATCCCAGATCTTCACCCCGGGACCTTCTGCCAGCTCGATCTCGATCCGCGGCGCTGCCGACACCCGAGAATTGGGTTCGGTGGTGCGGGGCGATGCCTGAACCTGTGGCTGTTCCGCGATCTGAACTGGCACAATCACCGCCTCCTGGGTTCCACTTCCAGAGCCTTCCACGGAATCTCCGCGCTGGTATTGTCGTCGCCACACAAACACCTGGTTCGCGTTGATGCCATGGCGACGCGCGATCACCGCTACGGAGGCGTGCTCCTGCAGCGTCTCTCGAACGATCTGCAGCTTCTCTTGAATCGAGCGCCACTTGCGGGTCCGCACCCCTGCCGCGCGGGTCTCGCATCCCGGTGTGTTCTACCGAAGTGCCCACTTATTCTCCAAGTGGACACATCCTCCGTCATGGCGCGGGCGCCGACCATGCGCCTAGGCTACACGGTTACGAAGACGCCGCGCTACCGCGTGGTCTTTGAATGCTTGTCCGTATCGTGCCACTTCATCGCCTCGGGCCCCTTGGGTTACAGCCCTATCGAGGCGGCAGCAATTGTGACACGAACAGGTACACGACCAAGACGCCGATTGGCGCGGCAGACATGCTCAATGATCCCATGTTGCCGCGCACGGCTTCGGGTCGAGGTGGATCGCTATGCCTTCATCGCGGTGGACTTTCGCTACCTGCTTTCCGCCGATCTATCGGCGCTCCGGCAAATATGTTGACATGCACCGTTCCACATCGGGAATGTTCGGCAATGTCCCGCTTATCCCTTGTGTCGAAAGCCAGCCACCTCTGCCAGAACGTCCTACCTCTTTCGGGGCGATCCACACATCAGCAATCTAGATTTTCGCATGATCACTCGCCGTACGGCGATTTTCCATCAGCCACTTTCCTCCAGATACTCTTCAATACGATTTGCCGCATCGTCCGCACCCGGCTCCCTGCTAACGGCGCGTTGAATTTCCTTTACCCTACGTCGCATTACCTCATCTTCTAACAGCTGAATCGCCGCTGTTCTTATACCCTTTGGGTTGGTATCCGCCTTCCTGATATGAATACCAATGCCCACCTCAGCAAGGTGATCCGCCTGCCACTCATATTCACTTACCCCCTCAGACATAACAATCATAGGAACTCCATAGTACGCGGCCTCCGCCGTACTCACGGTTCCGCTCATAAAGACGAGTAGCTTCGCGTGCGAGAGTGCCTTTAGGTAAGAAGTGTGTTGAATTATTTCACAGTGAGCTGGCAAAGGCATCAACGACCCCGCCTTGCAATTCTCGCCAATGGCTAAAACCACATGCCATCCCAAACCAGGGAGCGTGTCGATGCACATTCTGTAATACTCCGGAATTTCCGCCTGTCTTCCCCACGACGAGAGCAATGTCGACATTGAAATCAATGCAACTGGTCTACCATCTGTATTCTCCTGCCAGTGCCCGGCACTTTTCCGCTCCGCGGCACATCGACCCGCAAAGAAGCAACGATCATCGAACGCGCTTCTATTCGGCTGGAGGACAGATGGAAATAAATAAATGTTTAGCTTCTCTTTATCGGCTAGGTAATTACTGCTGGTCACGTCGTAGCGCTGCAAGAACAGACGCACATTTCTTACATGCTCAACCGCAATCTCTCGTAGCCCGGCGTGCTTCAGTTGACCCTCAAAATCACTTTTGTCGAACGCGTAAACCGGACTTGTCTGTACCGCAGGAATTTTCCAACGCTGTGCCAGTATGCGACCTGCGAATGCCAAAGAGTCATAGAGTATGAGGTTCGGTTTGTTCTTTTCAAGAAATGGCGTTATGTCTCCAAGCATTTGCGCCGCGTAATAATTAAACCCGATCTCACTTGGCTCCTTCTGGGCACTCTGTTCGCCCGCCAGGTTCTCTTGCAGTAGCTTTCGACAAGGAACTAGCATTGCTCCAGAGTTTGCAACTGACTGCGAAAAACGTTCTGAAGTGACATAGCTCACACGATAACCACGTCTTACCAACGCGGCAGCTATCGGAATTGTTGGATTTACGTGCGGCGAATGAGGAATCGTTACGAAAGCAATATGAATGCCGTCCATGGGCCTGATGCTCCATTATGGTAAAAGACAATCAACATGCGTCAGAGTGCCATAGCTGCGAGGCCCTCAAGCGATGCCAGCGGGATTTGAACTCCCCGCGCTTCAGAGACACCTGATACTCGGTCTGCGAGATGTCCGCTATCGTCTAAGGTTCCAAACCGATCCAAGCGGCATGTGCCTGAGTTTGCCCGCCAGGTCGTGGAACTGTAGCGAGCAC
>Ga0207658_10001972_pt1 | contig 15313 bp, 25 predicted proteins | sample KBSS33metaG_FD_184322 | JGI IMG/M metagenome (GOLD analysis project Ga0207658, IMG submission 184322) | Switchgrass rhizosphere microbial communities from Kellogg Biological Station, Michigan, USA - KBS S3-3 metaG (SPAdes) (version 2) | ecosystem: Host-associated > Plants > Roots > Rhizosphere...
GATCGGGGCTCACCGCCATCGTCGGGCTCGACGCGATCGGCCGGATCAAGCCGGGCGAGACGGTGGTGATCAGCGCGGCGGTCGGCGCGGTCGGCCATGTCGCCGCGCAATATGCCCGGCACAAGGGTTGCCGCGTGGTCGGCATCGTCGGCTCGGCGGGCAAGGCGAAGGTGGCCCTGGAGCAGGTCGGCTATCATGCGGTCGTCAACTATCGCGAGGCCGCCAATCTCGAACAGGCGATCCGCGAAGCCTGCCCCGAGGGGGTCGACGTCTATTATGACAATGTCGGCGGCCCCACGCTCGATGCGATGCTCAACACTATGAAGACCTTCGGGCGGATCATCTGCTGCGGGATGATCTCAAGCTATAATCGCTCGGACGATCCGCCGCCGCTCTACAATATGTGGCAGGTTGTGGCGCGCGAGCTCGAGCTCAAAGGCTTCCTGCTCTACAGCTATGGCGACCGTCTGCCGGCGGCGCTGGCGACCAATTTGGACGGCATCCGCGCGGGCTGGCTCAAGCCGATCGAGAACAAGCGCGTCGGCATCGATCAGGCGGCCGAACTCTTCTGCGAGCTGATGAGCGGGCGGACGACGGGCAAGTCCGTGCTGGAAATGGACTTGCCTGAAGAGGCTGGGTGAGCGGGGGCGGGGAGATCAAATCAGTTGATCTCGTCCCTTTTATGGATCTCCATGATCTTGAACACATCGCCGAAGAAATCGCGGTAAAAAGCCGCAGTATATCCGCGCTTCGATCCGTCGGGGCTGGTGGTGCTAGATTCTTCCGTGCCGCTGGTAAATGACCAACTCGAACGGCGATTGTATAGATTGCAAACACACACCTGATCACTTTCCCGCGTCGATGAGGCAAGTCAGAGACTATTGGAGCAAAGTCGCGAGCCGTGCTTGGCGGCGAAGCCGAGAATTAGTGCGCCTTGAAAGTCGGGAACGCGTTGTTGTGTTCTTGATCTTTTTGTTTGTTCCGGCTGTCGTGGCGTGGTTTCTGGTGGGCGAGGACATGGCAACAACCCTTCGCGTCATTGCGTCATTGTGTGCCAGCGTTATCGCCCTAGTGCTTATGTTCGTTTTGAATCTACTCAAGCTGCCGGCGGTCATGGACGCTGAAGCCGAAGAGGAGCGTAAGAAACTAGCCGATCAGCAGGAAACCACTGAAAAACGGCGGCGGAAGCAGGACCGGCTTGACGGGTTCTTGGCGAGGGGCAACGCGCTAATGATTGCCGCGCTCGACTATGCACAGCCACCTCCTGCGAATGAGGCGAAGGAATGGCTTGGCGAGTTAATTGAATATCTAGAGGCCGAGTTCGGCGCAGCCTATGTGGCGCGAGTGAATGATGGTGGAACGGCCCCGGTTGGATATTGTGACCCCGCACATGCAGAAAACCATAAGATTTACGACGGCATTCGCGTTAGGGTTTATCATCTCCAGGAGTTTTTGAAGGAGTTGAGCCGCTAAATTTACCCCTCCCGAATTGAAATTCCGTCGCCCAGCGAAGGCTGGGGACCATGACTCTCGCGGATCGGATATGCCTCTAGAATATGGATGCGAGCTCGCAAAAAGCAGCCATATTAGGCTGGCTGGAGTACTACCTCTGACCCTCGATTCCTTACGCTCGATGAAAGGTATTTCCGGACGGGTTCGTCAAACCAAATAGCCACGCCGTAGCTCAGAGCAATTGTTGTAACTACCATACACCAACCGAAAACGCTTCCTTCAATGAGCGGATCTCGGTGCAACAGCAGCTTATATGCTCCAGCAGACCACAGTAGAATAGGCGGATGCAGTAGATAAAGAGGATAGGATAAGCGACCCAGCTCGCGGCAGATCATCGCGGTCACGGGGCGCGGAGCTTGGCTCGGATTAAAGAAGACGAATAGTGGGTAGATGCAGAATACGGCTACGCCACTTAGCCAGACTGAATTTTCCGGTATGCAGATCAGGCTGGCCGTAACGAGGCAAAGCAAAAGCAGTGTGGACCACTTCGCGGATGATAGCCTGGTCTTTGCCGCCCGGTACAGCACAACACCACTGGCGAAGAAGCAGATGGTTCGCAGGAACCCGGGGCCAAAGCTTGACCATTGCCAACCTAGGTCAAAGCTTTGATATGAAAACACGAAAAATATCAGGATCGCGCCGGCGAGCAAACCAACCCCCAAAAGATGTAGTGACTTCAGCCGGAAGAGGATGGCGCCATATGCGATGCTGATAAAAACTTCTGTCGAGAGTGACCAAGCCGAAGTTACGAAAGGGAAAACGCCCGAAGGGGATTCAACGAGAAAGCTCGGGCTGGCAAGAAAAAACACAGCGAGCGCCAGAAGGGATGCCAAATCGCGGAGCGACGGCGCATCCGCCGTATGCATCATAACTTTAGAGAAATAGTAAGCTGCACCTAACAATGTAGCGAGCAGATAAAGCGGGTAGAGCCGGATCATCCTCGCCGCCAGGAACTGCCGGAAGTCCATGCGGCTTTCCAGCAGCTTCTGTTCGTAGGCATTGGCGAGAACGAAGCCACTCATCAAGAAGAAGAGGTCGACCGCGAGATAGCCTGACTGGAAGAACGGCGACACGTTCAGGTACAAGCTGAAATGAAACAGCATGACCGCAATTGCTGCAATGCCACGGACAGCGTCAAGCCATGCAAAATGTTTCGCCAATCTGGCACCCTCAATCCCGCGTGCCCCCAGCAAAATGCCTGCAGCGGAAAGGTTAGAATGCAATTTACAAAATAGATTAATGAGAACTCTATCCCCCAATATCACGGGTGCGCGACTACCAGCGCGTCGAGGCCGAGCAGCGCCCATTGCAGCGCCACGATCGGGGCGGTGGCGAGGAGGGTGCGGGCGATGGAGCGCGCGAGGCCCCGTCTCATGCCTTGCCGCGATCGAACGCGGCGGAGGCGACGCGGGCGGCGCGGCTGGTGGGCGGGTTGCCGAACAGATCCTGCGCGTCCTCCGCGCCCTGCCCGAGATCGCGCTTCAGGCCCGCGATGATGCCGTGCAGCTCGTCAGTATATTGTACGCGCTGGAACGCCTCGCAGACGGCGATTTCGGCATGATCCTCGTCGGTGTAGCGCCGGCCGGTCGCCGAACGTTCGATCAGCCATTTCTGATAGGTGCCGATCGCGTCGGCGAGCCGGGTGACGGCATGCAGCATCGCCACCGCCTCGCGCCGCCGCCGCGCCGCGAACGGATCGCGCTCGCAGGCGGTGAAGCCTGGTTCCTCCTGCGCGGATGCGGGCCGGCTCATGCCCACGGGCTCGTGCTTGAACGATGGTCCGCCGGGTGCAGCATGATCGGCATGAGTCCGTCTCCACTGTTTGACGGAACATGCATTACTGAAAGCGTAACAACGCGTCAATACGAATATAGTAACATCAACTCGTGCCGCACCGAATCATCGGCGCGCTGCCACGCGTCGGTACGCCGTGCATCACCCGAAATGATAAAGCGCCATGCCGATGAACATCAGGCAGCCCGCATAGAGCAGCGCGGGCGCCTTGAGGCTGCGACGCCACAGCTCGACCATGCCTTGATTCAGCCCGATCATGCCATCCTCGATCCCGGTTCGCGTGTGGCGCGAATCTCGCAAACATGGTTAACATGGTTCCGCGCGCATAACCATCGCTGTGATGCAGGGCGGGCATCGGCGGACGCAAAGCGCGCCCGCGCCCCTTTTTCCGCTTTGCCGTCGCGCGAAATTATGATCTAGTTCCGTTCCAGCAGCGAGGGGAGAGCCGCATGCTGAAACCGAACAAAGCCAGCGCGAAATCCAGTCCATCGAAGACATCCGCCACCAAGAGCACCGCCAAGGCCGCGAAAGCCGCCAAGCCAGCGGCGCCCGCCAAACCCGCAGCCGCCGCGAAGCCGGCAGCCGCAGCCAAATCTGCGAAGGCGGCTAAGCCCGTGCCCGCCAAGACGAAAGCTGCCAAGCCTGCCGCCGCCGCGAAAGCTGCGACTGCGACCAAGCCCGCAAAAGCTGCGAAGCCGGTAAAGGCGGCGGCAAAGCCAGCGGCCACTAAAGCGGCCAAGCCTGCGAAGCCCGCGCCCGCCAAGGCGGCCAAACCCGCCGCTAAGAAGACGGCGACGGCTGCGAAGCCTGCCAAGTCGGCACCCGCGAAGCCCGCTAAAGCCGCCAAACCGGCGGCGGCCAAAGCCAAGTCGGCCAAGACCGCGACCACCAAAGCGGTCAAGCCTGCCAAGCCAGCGCCGGCCAAGAAGGCGAAATAACCAGGCACTGCGGGATGGCGAAGGCGCGTCCGGGCTAAATCATCGTTCGTTCAATCATAACCGTTCGTTTCGAGCGGAGGTTCGAGCATGTCGAGAACCAAAGTCGAGAAACCCGTCAGTGGGCAGGTTCTCGATACGCTTTCTCGACAGGCTCGAAAGCTACTCGAACCAAATGGCGGTAACTCTGATTGAATGGCCGCCCCTTTATACGTGGCCGATCCCCAGCAACACCATCGCGACGACGGCCACGCCGCGCACCTCGTTGAGGATCAGTAGCGACGTCCCAATCACGAATGGCCAGCGCACCGTCATGTCAGTTCCTTTCGCGGGGAGAAAGCGCAAGCGCGCACGGAGCAGCGCGCGGAAAAGTGGGTACCGGTTTCCGCATAAAGCGATGCGGCAACAAAGGGATATAGAGTCCGCTGGATCATTGGGGCGGGGTGAGGCGGTTCACGCGCGAACGGGGCTTGCGTGCGACGGGCTTTCCGCTGGCGGGGCTGGCGGCGCGGCCCGCCTTGGCCGCCTTGACCAGCGCCTCGCGCTCGGCGAGCCGGTCCCACACCTCAGCCGCGCGCAAATGGCGCTCGCGCACATTGGGCGTGTCCGCCGCCAACGCCAGCGCGCGCTCCGCATCGGCCCGTGTGCGGTAGAACTCGCCATGGTCGCTTTTCACATGGTTTAATACGCTTGCGCGGGCATTTTCTTTCCCTCGCGATTCAAATTGTTTCAGATTGGCACAGAAGCACGTGGCGGGCGCCGTCTTGCGCCATTGCCCTCGGGCTAAGCCAAAGCGGCCCAGCGTTGCCCCAGCACCCGGATCAGTCGCGCCATGAGCTGGCGTTGGGCGCGTGTTCGCAAATCGAACTGTTAAATACTGCACAATAATATGGCGTGCCGTTTCAGACAATTTTCTCTTCAATGTCGAATTTATTCCAAGATCAAAGAGGAGATGGACTTTTGTTCGGCGCCGCGCATGATGACGTTGGTTAACGGGGAGGTGATCATGCGAGTCGGACTTGTTGCGCTTCTTGCCTTTTCGGTCAGCACGCCTTCCTTCGCGAAATATGCCGTGATCAGCCAGGTCAAGAACGCCGTGGAAACCTTCGAAGAGTATAATGTCGGGGACATTGTAACCTTAACCGGAACGCCCACGCCCTTTTTGAGCTTTCGCGGCATAGTGGAGGAGGAGAACGGCAACAAATATGTGGAGCTGTTCAATAGCAACCCGTACGATCGCCACATCGGATATGCTTCGTTCTGGACTGTCGGCTGGCATGGCGGTGCTGGCAACGATCCAAATCCCAAGGCCGGTTTGGATACGAAATCCACCATATACTCGATCGACGTGCTATCGCAAAACGGCGGCGGGATTTTCAACAGCGGGCAGGACTACCTGAAGGGAACGCCCTTCGCCATCATCCCCGCCGGCGGCTGGCATACCGTCGCTTTCAATCAAACGGATGACGACGCGGCGTATCGCTTCAACGGCCCTGGTCTGGCTCCCTTCAAGATCGATAATATCCGCTATTCGGCGATCACCACAAAAATTCCCGAGCCTGCGAGCTGGATGATGATGATCGCCGGCTTCGGGCTGGTCGGCGGAGCGATGCGGGGGCGGCGCCTGATCCCGCTCGAGGCGCGCTAAGCGCGGGGGCGCCGAGGGCGGTGCTCCAATTGATTCATTCCATAATGGATCGGTCTACTGGACGGGCCGCACCCGCCGCGCCAGATCGGTCTGGTTAACGAGGAGCTGATCATGCGATTCGTTGCTTTTGCGTTGCTTACCACCTCGTTTCTGGCCGCGCCGGCCTCGGCCAGGATCGACAATATCCGCTACTCGGCCTTCACCAACCGCATTCCCGAACCGGCGGTGTGGATGATGATGATCGCTGGCTTCGGCATGGTCGGCGCGGCGATGCGGCGGCGTGCGCCAAGGTCGGCAGGTTCGATGTAGGCGTCAGCGGTGTAGTCTTGTCTCGGGACAAGGCGGAAGCGATTGGAAGGGAAACGGGTATGCGATTGGCATTGTGCCTTATCATCGGCGTGCTGGCGGCCGCCCCCGCTTCAGCCAAGCTCTATCAAATCACAGTGGACGGTACGCTTACCGAACAGCTCGCGCCCGGCAGCGATGCCAATCTGGCGGTCGGCAGCAAGGTGACCGTGACGATGCGCTTCGATAGCCGCTACGTGGAAAATGTGCCGAGCTTCGGCTATCAGGTGATCAGCCCCTATTTCTCTGAAGAGGATAAGTCAGGCGTTTTTCAAGGGACCGCACTCGAAACGACCGGGCGCACATTTTTCCGGATCGACGCGCCGGGATTGACCTGGACGACGCGTTACGATGAACTGGACGGCTTCCCTTTCTATTTCGTTGATGAATCGGCGATCGGCGGCCCGAACTTTTATTTTGGACGGCCGATCATCTTGTTCAGCGGTTCGAAGGTCGTCGGCTTGTCCGGCTATATGTATAGCGGCGATGGGAGTGGTCCGCCGACACTGACGCTCGGCTCCGAACCGGGGACCGGCGAGCGCTATGTTACGCTCGATGGCAACGGACAGCCGGTGGCGCATGCGACCTATACGCCCGCGAAACTAAGCGCTAATTTCCTGATCGACAACAGCGGCACCAATCCAATCAACCAGTATAAGACACCGGGCTTCCGCGGCGTGTGGGATTTCGGGCACTCGAGCGTGACCGCCGTTCCCGAGTCCGCATCATGGATGATGATGATCGCTGGCTTCGGCATAGTGGGCGGCGCGATGCGGCGGCGCGGTCAGCGCGGCCGCTCCCATGTCGAGCTGGACGCAGCATAGCCGCTGCCTGTCGTTCGCCAGCATCGGCATCCATGTCTCTCAGATAGTGACGACCGGTCCGATCGGCATCAGCCTGCGGCGGGGCTGCAGGCGCTCAGCGCTGAGGCGGGCCTCCGTCGTCGGCTTTTTCCGGAGCGGACCGCTTCGCAAGCACACGGGTGGTGCGCTCGGCCTGTTCGTGCGAGCGCATGATCCGCTCGCGCCTGCTCAGCATCATTGCGGAAGGCGCGCTCGCTGGCAGCCCTGGCACGCTCGGCGGCGCGCTGGGGGTGGCGAAGGATGGAATCGAGGGGCGTAAAACGCAGCGGCGCGCCACTGGTTCACCGCTCGGCACGAGCGTTTGAGGCAAAAACTTTATCCACCGGAAAATCGCCGTTAACCGGCCTAACTAACTGACCCTGCTCACGACTTCTCAACCTGGCGCGGCAACTTTGCCAATGGGAACGATAGGGTCGCTCTAAGAAAATACTTGTCGCGTAGGAATTTTCCTACGAGAACAAAAACGGAACAAGGAAGGGTGATTCGATGGCAGATGTCGCGTTGGGGCAGCCAGCGTGCGGGGCCGGCTGCGCGCCATGCGAGCTTGGCTGCGCGCTGCTCACATTCATGCTTGCGGGCGTTCGCCGCGAGGTCGCGACATTGCGAGACGAACGGCCCCCTCGATCATCCCCGGCTTGGCCAGCATGGCAGGATCGCTTTGTACAAATGCAATCAGCTCAAGAACAGCTTGCGCAAGAGTGTCTGCTAGCGCGTCCGTTTCAGCTCGCGGTGCATATCGCAGGACGGCCGCCAGCACCGGCTTCAACAGCGCGTCATTAACCGCGCTGCCCTCCGCGGCCGGTAGCGGCTCCTCGACGCCGAACGCGTCGATCAGCGCGGCCGCCTCATCATAGCTGAGATCGCGCTCGCCCTTGAACATCTCGGTGATGCGGGGCGCGGCGAGGCCGAGCGCGCGCGCCATGTTGGCGCGCGATCCGGCGCGCCGTTCGATCGCGCGGAGCAGATCCATCTTCGGCAGCATGGCGCAAGGGTGATCGGGCCCAGATGGGACGTCTATAACGAAGATCGTAATAAAACCGCTTGCACACACATTACGTAATACGTAACATCGAGTCATGCAGAGCGCCAAGCACATCATCGATCCGCAGGATTGGACCTGCGCGGTGGCGGCATGAGCGCGGCCGCAGCCTTGTGGCTGATCGCCGGGATCCTGGCGGCCAGCACGCTCGCGATCATCGGCATCGCCTGGGCGTGCCGCAATGTCCGCGAGGAGGGCGGCGGACCTTGGTGGGATTAGCCGGCGCGGAGACGCACGCAATCGAACGCGCGCTTCGTCCCCTGAAGCGCGGCAGCAGGAGGCAGCATGATCGACATGATGACGGTTTCGGTGCCGACGGCGGCGTCAGCGGCGCGCGCGGTATGAGCACGCTCCACCCCCACGCCCACACACTCGCGGCCTGCACGCTGATCCCGCCCGGCGCGCGGATCATCATCTGGGACCGCAAATTCCGGCTGCTCAACGCCGATGGCACGATCGGGCCGGTGCCGTTCACGCTTTCGCGCAAGGCGAGCTTTGCCGCCGCCGAGCTTGCCGCCGAATATCAGCTCGGGAAATCGGAATGATCCGGCCGCAACAACATTCCGCGCCACGCGCCGCGCCTGCAAAGACCGGCGCCCGCACGCCGCAGGAGAATGAGGGCGATGCGATCCTCGGCGCGGTCGCGGCTGAGCGCAGGGCGGCTGAGCTGGGCTCGGCCCGGCTGCTGCGCGCGCTCGTCGCCTATCATCGCAAATATCATCCGGATTCGGCGGTGGCGGCGATCGGCTTCCCGCGCAACGCGAAGGGGTGAGCGGCGTGCGTGCCCCGAGCCGGCCTCCTCCTGCCAAGGGCGCGCGCAACAGCGGCTGCCGCCAGGGCCACCGGCACGAAAGCGTGCGCGCGGCGCGGCGTTGCGATGCGCTCCACCTGCTCGAACGCGCAGGCGAGATCAGCCAGCTCGAAATCCGCCCGCATTACTGGTTTCACATCAATGGCGCGCCGATCGTGCAGCTCAACGGCCGCCGCATCGGCTACCGCCCCGATTTCCGCTACCGCACGCGCGGCGGCAGGATCGTCTGCGAAACCGCCCGCCATGCGCCGAGAGCCAGCGATCGCGAAGCCCAAGGCCTGCGCGCCGCGCTCTTCCGCGCGCTCTATCCGGAGACGGAGCTGCGCGAGCTATGAGCATGAAGCTGCTCGCCGCCGCCTGGGATCTGGAGATCGGCAGCACCGAAAAGATGGTGCTGATGTGCCTGTGCGATCATGCCAATGCGGAAGGTGCGTGCTGGCCCAGCGTGGCGCGCATCTGCCGCAAGACCTCCAAATCGGAACGCACGGTGCAGGCCGCGCTCAAATGGCTGCGCGAGGCGGGCTATTTCACGGTGGAGCGCCAGCGCGGGCCGACCCCGCTCTACCGGCTCGATCCCAGCAAGCTCCGCACCCCCGCAGATGTGACACCCCCGCAGCATCCGCGCCGTGCCCCCGCAAAAGCTGCGCCCGAACCTTCAGGGAACCCCCAAGACTCTGATTCCGCGCGGGGTTTGGATGATGGGGATGCGGGGGAGGGGATGCCTGCGCGTGCCGCTTCGCTCCCGCCGCCAAGCCGGGACGCCGCTTCGACTTCTTCGTCTTCAGAGGAGCCTGCCTTGATCATCACCCGTTCGTTTCGAGCCGGTTCGAGCTTGTCGAAAACCGAGGTCGAGAAAGCCGCTGAGCCACCGTTTCTCGATACGCCTTCTAGGCAGGCTCGAAGCCTACTCGAAGCACGCGGAGGGGAGGGGGATGCCGTCCCCATCGCCAGGGGCGGCGAGGAAGTGGAGGCCGCGCCCACCCGCAGCGATGCAGCAGCCGCACCCGGCATTGCACGACGGGCGCGGGGCAAGGCGCAGGCGCGGTTCGCGCTCCCCGGCTGGGTTCCGGCCGAGCCGTGGGAGGCGTTCGTCGAGATGCGGCGCGAGACCGGCCACAAGCTCACCGATCGCGCCAAGCGGCTCGCGGTAGCCGAGCTCGAGCGGCTGCGCGACGCCGGCGAGGATCCGGGCGCGGTGCTCGATCAATCGACGCTCAGGGCCTGGCGCGGCCTGTTCGCGGTGACGCGGGCGGACCGCTGGGGGCGCGGGCGGCCGGACCCGCACGGCGAAAGCTGGCGCGGCGGCTACGGGGCAGGGCGCGGCGCGCATCCGGCGGCGCAGCGGGCGGCGGGTGCGCCCGTGCGAACGCCGCTGCCGGTGACGGCGGACGGGCGGGTGACGCGCGAGGGCAGCATCCGCGCGCTGATCGAGCGCGCCGCGCTCTACCGCAAGATCGGCCGCGAGGATGATGCCCGCGAAGCCGAACGCGACGCCGCCCGCCTGCGCTGCGCCCCGCCCGCCGGGGAGTCGACGCTGGAGGGCAGGGGCGGGGTCGCGGCAAGCGCGGCGGGCGCCGGCCCCGCCGATCGCGCCGGCGTACCAGATCGTCGGCCTGCAAGCAGCGCCGGGGGCATGCCGGATCATGGCCCGGCGAACGGCGGCGGTGGCGTGCCGGACCCTAGCGGGGCGAGCAACGCGGGAAGTGTGCCGGATCATGGCCCCGCGAACAGCGCGGGGCGGGGGGCATGAGCCGCCGCGGCCGCCCGCCGGGCCAGATCACCGTGCGCCGCGCGCAGGTGCTCAGCTATTGGCGCAAGCACGGCCCCTGCACGCTCGGCCAGCTCGTCCGCGCCTGCAACTTCCAGGACCGCACCGCCGCCCGCCGCGTCCTCAAGGACCTGCGGAAAATGGGGGAGATTTGAGGGGATGAATCGGAGATAGAAGACTTGGCCTGCCGGTCTCGCTGGACGTGAGCGGGAGCCTCAAGCACTCGAAGCAAAAACGCGACGACACCAGGACGGCGCATGCAAGTGGCACAAGGCTCACCTTGCACTTGTTGCGCTGCCCGAAAATGTCGCTGAATTTCTTGTCCACATTCGAGACAAAATAAAAGTTGCGATCGCTTGTGACGTTATGGCATGCTAATTGGAATGCTCGGGGGCGAGCGACGAGGAATTGGGGGATTACATCAGTGCTCTGGAAAAAGGCGTCCGTTATTTGCTTATTGGGCATATGCGTTACGCAGCCGGCGTTTGCCGCGCTCCATATTCTCAACTATTCCGGCATCATCGACAACGGAACAGACTTTAGTGGCGTTTTCACTGACGCTGGCACGGATCTTTCGGGTAAGGCCTTTTTAGCTACCATCTCCTATGACCCCGATCTTGGCCTTCGTGAAAATCGTGAGAATCTGGACGAGGTAAAAGGAGGGACATTTTTCTCAGTCGCGTCACCGACATTAGGTGCCAGCCTCACGATTGCCGGAAAGACCTATGATATGGGTGGAAGCTGGATTTCGGATCTTTATGAGTCAGGCCAGTCCACCACGACTTATTCCATCGCGGACCTTGCGTCGCTCCCGGTCGGCAGTCTGTTTTCAGAAATCAACATTGATTTTGCCCACCCGTTTAATCCGCTTGCTGACCTCGATCATCCTTTCTTCGGCAAACCCCTCAATTCGCGGGGACAATTCCAGATCTTGGAGAATCTGGGAGGCGGGGCGCAGCGATACCGATTCTATGCACAGACATTATCTTACACCGTGAGCTCTCCCTCCACTGGTGGGGGCGGCGGTGCTGGAGGCGGGGTATCCGGAGTGCCCGAGCCAGCCACTTGGAGCATGTTTATCGCCGGTTTTGGTTTGGTGGGCGCGTCGATGAGACGAGAGCTCGCGAAGGTCCGCCGCGTTTTGGGCCGTAGGTTAATTCCGAGGCGCGCTGGCTGACCCAGCTGGCTAGGGCTCATCTGTCGAACTTACCGGCCGCGCCTGCAACTTCCAAGACCGCACCGCCGCCCGCCGCGTCCTCAAGGACCTGCGGAAAATGGGGGAGATTTGATTTTTCCGGCGCTGTTTACCTGCAATGGCGTTTGCAGATCATATGCATCGTAAGCAGGCCAGCGAAGAAGATCGAAATTTCCAGCCAGTCCACATCGCCGACGGCATACCGGACGAGGACATGGCGGCCAACGTGAGCGCGATGACCGCGAACAGCGCGGCGACGCCCTTCCAATGGCATGGCATGTAGCTCCACAGCCATTTCTCAAACCAGATCTCGCGTTCCATGGAGCCAATCCTTGGAAGAGTTCCCGAACGAACACCAGCTTTTATCGGCGATCGCGATTCGCCTGATGCTTGGTTACCCTTTACCTAGGATAGCTGACCGCACGATACTCTTCCACCGACCATGGGGAGTATGAACATGCCCAAGCGCTTACCCTACGAACTCGCAATCCTTGCCGCCTTGTTACTAGGAAGTTGCTCAGGCGATGGTCCGCGCGTCTATACCCACGATGAGATCGAAGACATTGCATCAGATGTTGCGGCAGACTCGATCAACGACTCCGAGAAGGTGAAGGATCTGGAAGCGCGGGTCGACGAAATTGAGCGCCGGTTGAACATGTAGGGGATTCACAAGCTGAATCTATTACGCTAACATTCTGCGCGCGTGGGGAAAGGAGGGCAGCGCTATGAACGCAGAAGCTCTCAGACCGCCGCCTCTCCCATACAATCCGAAAATGCTACGTTGGGCGCGTGAATGGCGCGGCCGAACCGTTGAAGAGTCGGCCGAAAGGATCGGCGTGCCGCGGGAACGTGTCCACGCTTGGGAGCGTGGCGACGAGCGACCTACTGTTGCAATGGCCCGCAAACTGGCGGATTTTTATGGCCGTTCATTCATGGAATTTTTTTATGATGAGGAGCCCAAGATTGTCGAGTCCGGGCTAGTCCCAGACTACCGCATTCATAAAGGTGCGAGTGATCCACGTGCCAATCGTGAGATTCTTGAGATTCAACATTGGGCCGAGCTTCAACGGATCAACGCACTTGATCTTTACGAAGATATTCAGGAGGAAGTGCCCAACTTCCCCTTTGATCTATGGGCTTCCGTTAACGAGGACGTAGAGATTTACGCGCAGGCGGCTAGAAAGGCACTTTCGTTTCCCTTCGCCGCACAGCGAGCGATGAAATATAAAGACACTCAAGATCTGCCAAATGTTCTTCGGGCTAGGATGGAAAGTGTCGGAGTTCTTGTTCTACGTGAAAACGCACTCACCAAGTTCGAGGTAAGTGGACTTACGATCGTACAGCTCCCGCTGCCAATAATTGTTTATGCAGCAGAAGCGCCAGCTCGTAGCGCTTTCACCCTTCTGCACGAGTTCGCCCACATCGTGCTTCGTGAAAGTGCAATTAGCGGGCCCGATCGGGAGCGCCATGGACTATCCCACCAAGGGAAGGTTGAGCGGTGGTGCGATAAATTCGCCGCCGCGTTCCTGGTTCCAAGATCGGCGTTGGAAGATCTGCGCGGCCCGCCGCCGCAAAAGCCGTGGGACGAAATTAACGACGTTACACTTTCGGCTATCGCAAAGCACTTCAAGGTGAGTCAACATGCCATGCTGATAAGGCTTGTTGACCTCAAATACATCGAGCCTGACTTCTATTGGAAAGTCATGCGCCCTAAGTTTCTAGCCGAAGAGCGCATGTGGAAAAGTAGGGGTATATCCAAGATATGGGCATCTCGGGTGTGGAATCAGCTTGGTCACACCTACACCGGGTTAGTTCTTGAGGCACTTGGTACTGGAAAAATTCAGTCCCACCAAGCCCAAGCTTTTCTCGGTATTAAAAACCCCGTTCACCTTACAACGATTCGGCAGGAGTTCGGCGGAGCTTGAAGGTCTATTGCCTCGATACATCGGGTTTTAGTACTCCGCACATGCAACTGCCGGAGGATGTGGCGCTTTACCGTCCAATTTGGGACTGTGTAATTGCCACAATCGAGAGCGGGAAGATCGGAGTGACCGCTGAAATCTATCATGAGATGTGCCACATCACCGGTGACGTGGGAGAGTGCATTCGTGAATGTAAGGATAAGCTTTTGATGGAGGTGGACGATATATCTTGGAATAGCGCTAGCTACATCGGACACTTCAATCGGATGCAAAAAGTTCATAGGGAATGGATTGCTGACTATGCCATGAAAAGCCCTGCTAAAACAATTTGTCTGCGAGACCTTACGGCTGTTGCTTTAGCAAAGAGCCTTAAATTGCCGTTGATAAGCAGCGAGTCTAGCGCCGGTGACTCGCCGAAACATAAGCGGATCCCAGATATTTGCGAATTGGAGAACATAGTAACGTATAGTTTCAATGACTTCATAAAAATCGAAGGCGAGGGAAAATAACGTTAACCCTCAGTGAATGCCATTGTGTAAGGCCAAAGCTGAGGGCATCGCTCTGCGGCTCGCAGAGGCGGGTGCGACGGCCGCCGCAATGCGATCATCATTCGCTGATCGACGGGAACATGGCCTGACGATCCGCGAGCTTATGGCTCCGCGCTGAACGTCGCCATCATCATTCGTAAATGTGAAATGGCTATGGTCGCGGGCGGGCTGGCCTGTCGTGTACCGTCAGCCTACGAGCCGGGAGGTCGCTTCGGGCCTCCCGCCTCGATCCACTCGATCTTTAGCAGTTTCCTGGCTTTCCGTCCGCGCATTCACTCACGGATTTGATGTCTTTGCCCGCGCCGTGAATCGTGTTGCAAGCCGAAAGCAGCAACCCGCTTGAGAGCGCCAGCGCCCAAATAATCCTTGTCATCATCCCATATCCTCTCAGCGCCCCGATCCACTGCGTGTGGAACTCCGCTGGGATCTACAGCCCTTGCGACTGGCAGTTCCACGGGCTGCTCCTGTCGACGAGTCATGCGCGCGGACGGCTTCAATCCCGGATCGTGCATTGCCGCTTGCGACGCATCCATTGGTCATGCCGCCGCTTCTCTTCGATCACCTGCTCGAGCGCCTTGGATATGCGGCAGGCACCCCAAAGCCGCCCGCGAGCTAAAGACGGACGACGATCCGGAGCGGTTCAGGCGGAGGTTGGGAAGCTGGCGACGTAGAAGCCAGAGGATCAAAAGCCGAAGGGGTAGACCGTTGGCGGAGCTCCAGCTTAGCTTCGCAGAGCAGTTCCCTCGCCCGATCCATACTCGCGTGCACTTCTTCCTGAACGTGCTCGATGTCGATAAACGGTTCCTCGTCCATCAGTGCCACTGCTGTCCTTCGCTAACAGCGGCAAAACACTAACTCACATTTAACCGTTCCACGAGCTGGCGCCGATGATGCACGGGCCGTGGTAACTACGCCATCGTCACTTAATGCCCC
>Ga0207658_10001973_pt1 | contig 15312 bp, 12 predicted proteins | sample KBSS33metaG_FD_184322 | JGI IMG/M metagenome (GOLD analysis project Ga0207658, IMG submission 184322) | Switchgrass rhizosphere microbial communities from Kellogg Biological Station, Michigan, USA - KBS S3-3 metaG (SPAdes) (version 2) | ecosystem: Host-associated > Plants > Roots > Rhizosphere...
ATCGCGCTGCATTCGGAGGCCGCGCGCTCGCTCGCGGACAACGCGATGGCCGATGCGCTGCCGCTGTTCGAGGCGCTGGCGCGGCGCGAGCCTTCGCCGCTGGCGCTGCGCTTGTCGTCCACGCTGGCGCTGAAGGTGCAGCTTTCGGCCTGATGTGAGCGCGCGTAAGGCGTCGCGCCGCCCGCGGACGATGCGCTCATACTCCGGCCATGAGCGCAACACCGGCCACGCACGATGTCGTCATCATGGGGGGCGGTCTGGCGGGGCTGACCCTGGCGTTGCAGTTGAAGCAGCGCTTCGCCGACCTTGACGTGCTGGTGATCGAACGCCGCGCGCACCCGGTGCCCGAAGCCGCGCACAAGGTTGGCGAGTCCTCGGTCGAGATCGGCGCCCACTACTTCAGCCAGGTGCTGGGCCTGCAGGCGCACCTGGACGAAGCGCAGCTGCGCAAGTTCGGCTTCCGCTTCTTCTTCTCCGAGGGTCGGCGCGACATCGACCAGGTCACCGAGATCGGCGCGAGCCGTTTCCTGTCGGCGCCGAGCTACCAGATCGATCGCGGCATCTTCGAGAACTTTCTGGGCCTTGAGGTGCAGCGCCGCGGCGTGCGCTTCGTCGATGCCGCGATCGTGCGCGGCATCGAGCTCGCCGACGACGGCGCGGCGCATCACCATCTCACGTACGAGGCCGGCGGCAGCGCGCAGCGGGTCAGCGCACGCTGGCTCGTCGACGCCTGCGGCCGCGCTGGCCTGCTCAAGCGCAAGCTCGATCTCGCGCAGCCCAACGCGCACGTCTGCAACGCGGTGTGGTTCCGCATCAAGCACCGCATCGACATCGACCAATGGTCCGACGACCCCGAATGGCGTGCGCGCTGCGACCCGCCCGCGCGCTGGCTGTCGACGAACCACCTGGTCGGCGCGGGCTACTGGGTCTGGCTGATCCCGCTCGCGTCGGGCTCGCACTCGGTGGGCATCGTCGCCGACCCGCGCCTGCACCCGCTGGATGGCATCAACACCTTCGACAAGGCGATGACCTGGCTCGAAACCTGGCAGCCGCGCCTGTTCGACGAACTCGACGGCAAGCGCGCGCTGCTGCAGGACTTCGCGTTCTTCCGCGACTTCTCGTACGGATGCAAGCAGGTGTTCTCGGCGCAGCGCTGGGCGCTGACCGGCGAGGCCGGGCTGTTCCTCGACCCGTTCTACTCGCCGGGCAGCGACTTCATCGGCATCGCCAACACCTACATCACCGAGCTGATCGCGATCGACCGCGCTGGTCGACCGCTCGCGGCGCATGCGCAGGTCTACGACCAGATCTACCACTCGTTCTACGAGAGCACGCTGGCGCTGTACACCGACCAGTACCCGATGTTCGGCGACCCCGAGGTGCTGCCGGTCAAGGTGATCTGGGACTACACCTACTACTGGGGCGTGCTGGCGCAGTTCTTCTTCCAGCGACGGCTGACCGATCTGGCGGCGCTCGGCGCGCTACGCGACGAGCTCACGCAATGCCAGCAGCTCAATCTCGCGGTGCAGGCCTTTTTGCGCGCATGGTCGCTGCTCAGCGCCAAGCGCAACCCGGCCGTGATGCTCGACCAGGCCGCGCTGCCCTGGTTCGCCGAACTGAACCGCGGCCTGAACGACACGCTCGACGACGCCCAGTTCCGTGCGCGGGTGCGTGCCTCGACCGAGCAACTGCGCACGCTGGCCGCCGAGATGCTGGCGCGCGCCTGCGGCGAGCACCCGACGCTGGACGGTGCCGCGCTGCGCGCGCTGCTCGCGGCTGGCACGGCACGGCGCATCGAAACGCCGCCGTTGCTCGCCGCCTTCGCCTGAGCGCCGCGGGGCCCGCCCGGCGGGCTCTCGCCGCCGCTGGCGGATGAGGGCACAATCGCGGCGGGTTGGGAAGCCGCGACCGGTGCGACAGAGGGCATGCGTGAGTGCCTCGTCACGGGCGGCGGCAACAGGAGACACACGTGGCCGCAGGCACGATTCCGATCAAGACCCCGCAGGGGCAGGCCGAGTTGAGCACACGCGAGCGCCGTGTCAGCCAGCGCCATCGCACGGTGCTGTTCCTGGTCGACGGCAAGCGCGATGCCGACGCGGTGTGCCGCATGGCGCTGCAGGCCGGCGTGCCCGAGAGCTGCTTCGACGAGCTGCTGACGATGGGTCTGATCGTGCTGACCGAGCCAACCGTGCCGCTGATGGGTCAGGCGCCGTCGCGCTGGCCCGAGGCGCCGCAGGTCGACCTGCCATTGTCCGGCTTCGGTCCCGTCGGTGCGACGCCCGACTCGGTGCTGCCGCCGTCGCGCACGCTGTCGCCGTCGATCTCCACCGATTCGATGCTGGGCGACGCGCGCGGCCTCGGGGCGTGGCTGCCGTCCGGGGGCGCCGCACCCGAGGCGCTCGATCCGGTCGTCGCCCAGGTCCGCGAGATCCTCCTGCGCGCCGTGCGTGCCGAAGCGCCGCTCGCGGGCTCGCTGACCTTGCTGCGGCTGCGCCGCGCGCGCACGCGGACCGACCTGGCGAACCTGCTCGACGAGGTCGAGGCGCGCATCACCAAGCCGCACCGCTCGCTGGCGGCGAGCCAGACGATGCGCCAGGTGCGTTGGCTCCTTGACAGCCGCGCCGATTCATCGGTGGCCTCCGCCTGAGGCGCGCACCATGACCTTCCTGGCCATCGACATCGGCAACACCCGCCTCAAGTGGGCGCAATACAGTTCGCCCGCGCCGAATGCGCGCCTGCTGCAGCATGGCGCAGTCTTCCTCGAGACCATCGACAGCCTCGCCGACAACGAGTGGCGCACGCTGCCGGCGCCCGGCAGCATGCTGGGCTGCGTGGTGGCCGGCGAGGGTGTGAAGCGCCGCGTCGAGGAGCAGCTCGAGCTCTGGGATGTCGAGCCGCGCTGGGTCGTCTCCAGCGCCTCGGCCTGCGGCGTGACCAACAGCTACGACCACCCGAGCCGGCTCGGCGTGGACCGCTGGGTCGCGCTGATCGGCGCGCGCCACCGCGTGCTCGCGCAGGGGCCGGCGCGGCCGGCGCTGGTGGTGATGGTGGGCACCGCGGTCACGGTCGATGCGCTCGATGCGAGCGGGCGCTTTCTGGGCGGGCTGATCCTGCCCGGCTTCGGTCTGATGCTGCGCGCGCTCGAGATGGGCACGGCCGGCCTGAAGGCGCCCACCGGCGAGTCGGTCGAATTCCCGACCAACACCAGCGACGCGCTGATGAGCGGCGGCTCCGACGCGATCGCCGGCGCGGTCGAGCGCATGCACCGCAAGCTGCTGGCGCGCACCGGCGAAAAGCCGGTGTTGATCATGACCGGCGGCGCGGCGGTCAAGCTCGCGCCGATCACCGACCTGCCGTTCGAGACCGTCGACACGCTGATCTTCGAGGGCCTGCTGCAACTGCAGTCGCACCGGCTGGCGCTGTAGGGCAACGCGCTCGGTGCGCGCGAGTCAGGTGGCGTTGGTGCCGCCGACGCGGTCTTGCGTGGAACGCTCGCGTTGCAGCGCGGCGATGTCGCCCCGCAGCGCCTTCACCTCGCGGTGCAGGTCGTGCAGGATCTCGTGCTCGATCCGCCGTTCGCTCGACTCGACCCACATCGCCGCGATCGCCGCCGTCACCAGCGACAGCACCGCGAAGCCCAGCAGCACGACGAACACGGCAAAGATCTTCGATGCCGGCGTGGTGGGCACGATGTCGCCGTAGCCCACGGTCGCGGCGGTCGTGAACGCCAGCCACAAGCCGTCGCCGAGCGAATGCGCGTGCGGCTCCAGCCACCAGAATCCGGCACCGCACGCGCCGAGCACGGCCAGCGCGAGCAGCAGCAGCCACGCCAGGCTGCCGCGGCGCAGCGCCGGCTGCAGCGCCCGCAGCAGGCGCAGCAACGTCAGGCCGGCCGCGCCCAGGCGCAGCGCCAGTGCGAGGCCGGACGACGCGCTCGCCGGCAGCGTCGCGGCCAGCAGCAGGCTGAGCGTCAGCACGAGGTCGAAAGCATTCTCGCGGGAGAGGCTCGACCGCGCCGGTCGATGCCGTGCTTCGTGCCACAGAGCGGTCGCGAGCACTGCGGCCGCGATCAGGTAGAGCAGCGTGGCGAGCGCACTGCGCCCGGGCTCGAGCAGATCGAGGTAGAACGCCGGGATGCTGCCCAGCAGCGCAGGCAGCACCGCCCAATCCCAGCGCCGCTGCAGCGCGCGGGAGCGATCGTCGTGGCGGTCCAGCCCCTCCGGGTCCGGCAGGCCGAGTCGAAAGAAGCCGGTGCGCAGCATGGCCACCACCGTAGCAGGCCCGACGCCGGGCCGATTGACGCGCATCAAGCGCCGCGCGGTGTTCCGCTCAGAGGATGTAGCGCGACAGGTCGTCGTTCTTCGCCAGTTCGGCGAGCTTCGCGTTGACCTCGGCGGCGTCGACGCGCACGGTCTGGCCGCCGCGGTTCGGCGCGTCGAAGCTGATCTCGTCGAGCAGCCTCTCCATCACCGTCGAAAGCCTCCGCGCGCCGATGTTCTCGGTGCGCTCGTTGACGTCGAACGCGATCTGCGCGATGCGCCGGATCGCCTCGGGCTGCAGCTCCAGCGTCACGCCCTCGGTCGCGAGCAGCAGGGTGTACTGCTTGACCAGGCTCGCATGCGTCTGCGTCAGGATCGCCTCGAAGTCGTCGACGCTGAGCGAGCCGAGCTCGACGCGGATCGGGAAGCGCCCCTGCAGCTCCGGGATCAGGTCGCTCGGCTTGGCGAGGTGGAACGCGCCCGACGCGATGAACAGCATGTGGTCGGTCTTGACCATGCCGTACTTGGTGTTCACGGTCGTGCCCTCGACCAGCGGCAGCAGGTCGCGCTGCACGCCCTGGCGCGAGACGTCGGCACCGCTCGTCTCGCTGCGCGACGCCACCTTGTCGATCTCGTCGATGAAGACGATGCCGTTCTGCTCGGCATTGGCCAGCGCCGCGGCCTTGACCTCGTCGTCGTTGACCAGCTTGGCGGCCTCTTCGTCGATCAGCAGCTTGTGCGCGTCGACTATGCGCAGCTTGCGCACCTTCTTCTTCGCGCCACCGGCGTTTGCGAACAGGCCCTTGAGCTGCTCGGTCATCTCTTCCATGCCGGGCGGGCCCATGATCTCGAGCGAGGCCTTCGGGTCGGCGACCTCGATCTCGATTTCCTTGTCGGCCAGCGCGCCCTCGCGCAAGCGCTTGCGCATCACCTGGCGCGCGGTGTTGTCCTCGATCGGCCGGGGCGCGCTCGGTGCGAGGCCGAATTCGTTGCTCGAACTGCGCGCAGGTGGCACCAGGATGTCGAGCACGCGGTCCTCGGCGGCATCCTCGGCGCGGCTGCGGTGCCGGCGCATCGCGCTCTCGCGCTCCTGCTTGACGCTCATGTCGACCAGGTCGCGCACGATCGAGTCGACGTCCTTGCCGACGTAGCCGACCTCGGTGAACTTGGTCGCCTCGACCTTGATGAAGGGCGCGTCGGCGAGCTTGGCCAGGCGCCGCGCGATCTCGGTCTTGCCGACACCGGTCGGCCCGATCATCAGGATGTTCTTCGGTGTGATCTCGGCGCGCATCGGCTCGGCCACCTGCTGGCGCCGCCAGCGGTTGCGCAGCGCGATCGCGACGGCGCGCTTGGCGCCGGACTGGCCGACGATGTGGCGGTCGAGCTCGGAGACGATCTCCTGCGGGGTCATGCTGGATTTCATAGTGGCTTCGTGAAACGACGGATCAACCAGCGGGCCCAGCGCCGGGCCGCTCCCAAGCGGGCCCGCAATCCCCTCGGGGGATCGACCGACGTACTCGTCGGGCGAGGGGCCGTCATGCCTTCATTCCAGCGTCTCGATGATGTGGTTCTGGTTCGTGTAGATGCACAGCTCGCCGGCGATCGCGAGCGACTTCTTGACCACGTCCTGCGGCGCGAGCTCGGTGTTCGCGAGCAGGGCCCGTGCGCTCGCGTGCGCATAGGCGCCACCCGAGCCGATCGAGACGATGCCGTGCTCGGGTTCGAGCACGTCGCCGTTGCCGGTGATGATCAGCGAGGCCTCGCGATCGGCCACCGCGAGCATCGCTTCCAGGCGGCGCAGCACGCGGTCGGTGCGCCAGTCTTTCGTCAGCTCGATCGCGGCGCGCACCAGGTGGCCCTGGTGCTTCTCGAGCTTGGCCTCGAAGCGCTCGAACAGCGTGAACGCATCGGCGGTGGCGCCGGCGAAGCCGGCGAGCACCTGGTCGCGGTAGAGCTTGCGCACCTTGCGCGCCGTCGACTTGACGACGATCGTGCCCAGCGTGACCTGGCCGTCGCCGCCGAGCGCGACCACGTTGCCGCGGCGCACGCTCAGGATGGTCGTGCCGTGATAGTTTTCCATCGGTAGAAGATAGATGCGAGCCGGGCTGTTTCAAGCGCGGCGGTCAGAAAGAGATCCGCGGTCAGACGATGCGGACCTTCACCTTGGCGTGCTCGTTGATGCCCATCGCGCCGAAGAACAGCGCCACCATCCGGTGCGCCTCGACGAAGCGCACGCTGCGGTTCTCGCCGCGCCGCGCCAGCACCCAGTTCAGCAGGTCACCGGCGGCGATGAAGTCGACGCGGATCAGCCGCGCGCACGAGACGTTGACGATGGTCGCCTGGCCGAGTTCGGCGTCCATCTTCTTCAGGGTCGGTCCGATGTCGCCGACGAGCTGGCCCGAGAGCTCGACCGTGCCGACCTGCACCAGGCCGGCGTCGTCGGGGAACACCGACTCGACGAAGGTGGTCGCGACATCGCTGACGATCGACAGCGGCGGTGACGAGGTCGTCGCGCCGGTGCCGCTGATGCGCACCTCGCACTGCGCCGCTTCCCACGAAGGCGGCGACACTTCGTAGGTCACGCAGTAGTCGATCGCGGTCTCGTCGAACTGGTCGGGGCGGTTCGTCATGCGCAGCGCGTCGAGCCGCACCTGCCAGTACGCCGGGTCGGCGTCGCGCACGCCGGTCGGGGCCGATTCGGCCAGCACCGTGAACAGGCGTTCGCCGCCGAGCCAGCGCATGTCCAGGTCCTGGCCGATCCAGTTGCGGAACAACTCCGACAGGCGCGCGCAGGCCTCGGCGTCGATGCTGCGCAGCGCGCTCCAGTCGAACACCCAGGGCAGCGGCATCTGCAGCGAGACCGAGGCGAGCTTGGCGACCGCGTCGGCATCGACGTGATCCGGGCTGACCCAGCCGACCTGGCCCTCGATGTGCGGGCGGCGTGGCCGATCCCCGCTGGCAGCTTCGGCGACGAGCTTGGGCAGCGAGAACCACTGCGGCGCCGACCAGCCGAACTGCTGCGCGTAGTCGAGCGCGAGGCTCTCGAATTTGTGCTGCTGGCCGATCGCGCGGTACAGGTCGAACAGCACCAGCCAGGTGTCTGCATGCTGCGAGCGCGCGCCGCCGGGGCCGGTCAGCGCCAGCAGGGCCTGCTCGCATTGCTCGAAGTCGGCGTTCGCGAATGCGATCACGGCCTCGTCGAGCTCGGGGTCGTGCGCGATCTCGGTCAGCGCGTGGCCCGCCGCATGCACCGGGTCGGCCTCGGATTTGACCGGCGACAGCGGCGAGACGCCGGCGCCCATCACGACCGGCGAGACCGCCATCGGCGTCGCGCGCTCGGCCATCACGTCGTCGACCTGCGCGCCGTCGAAATGGCTGCGCGAGGACGGGCGCACCGAGCGTGCATCCATCGCGGCCGGAACCGTCGGCGCGTTGTAGAACTCGGGCGTGCGGCGCGTGCCGCTGTGCTGCGCGTACGGCGCATCGCCCACCATCTGCTGCTCGATCTCGTCGATCTTGGCCTTGACGCCGATCTCGGCCTTGGCACCGCTCTCGACCATCTTGGCTTCGGAGTCGTCGATGCGCGACGAACCGCCGAGTGCGGCGAGCTGCTCGCTGGTCAGGCCCTCGCGGCGCACCTTGCGCAGCATGTCGAACTCGCGCTTGCGCACGAAATCGTTGCGCCGCTTGCGCTCGATCATCGCCTTCAGTTCGCCCTTGGCGAACTCGGTCTCGCGTGCTTCCTCGGCGGGCGCGCCGAGTTCGGCCCACTCCGTGGTCGGGTTGGCGACGAACTTGACGACCTTGCGGAAGAAGCTTGTCGTGTCTTTCGGTTCCGACATGTCGCGGGGCCGCGGGCTCCTGGGCTGGGATTCACAAGGTCCGGCCCGCGCCGCAGGCCGAAAGGGGCTCAATCGCCGAACATCTTCTGCTTGAGTTCGCGCCGCTGCTGGGCTTCGAGGGACAGTGTAGCGGTGGGACGGGCGATCAGGCGGCCCAGGCCGATGGGTTCGCCGGTTTCGTCACAGAAGCCATAGTCGCCCGCGTCGATGCGCTGCAGCGATTGCGAGATCTTCTTGAGCAACTTGCGTTCCCGGTCGCGGGTGCGCAGTTCCAGCGCATGCTCTTCCTCGATGGTCGCGCGGTCGGCCGGGTCGGGCACGATCGAGGTGTCCTCGCGCAGGTGCTCGGTGGTCTCGCCGGCGTTGCTGAGCAGGTCGTCCTTCAGCGTCTGCAACTTGACGCGGAAGAACTCGAGCTGCTTGTCGTTCATGTACTCCGATTCCGGCATCGCCAGGATTTCGGCTTCGCTCAACTCGCGGCCGGACTTGGACTTCCAGGCGTTGGCGAGCTTGGGATCGAATTTCTGCTTCTCACGCGGGGTGTCGAGTTCGAGGTTGTTCATCTGTCGGGTCGGAGGCCGCGGCGGTGCAAACCGGTCGGCGAATCGGGAGGTCGGCGGGGGCAACGGGGCCTGAACCGCCGGTGCGGGGTACTTGGAAGCGCCGCGGCCGGACTTGCGCGGCGTCATCGGTGCCAGGCCGCCCACCAGCGCGACGACCGGCGGCGGGGCGGGTTTGATCGGCGCCGGCTTCGCGGCCACGACCTGCTTGGGCGCGGCCATCGGCGCGGGTTCCGCCTTCTTCGGGAGGGCCACGGTCTTCTTCGCCGCGGGCGCCGCGGGCTTGGCTGTCTTGGGGGTCGCGGGCGCGGCCTTTGCGCCGGACTTCGCCGGGGCCTTCGCGCCGGCCTTGGCGCCCTTGCTCGAAGCCGATGCAGCGTTGGCGGCCTTGCCGGCGGCGGTCTTCTTGGGGGGTGCTTTCGGGGCCGGGGTCTTGCTCACAGCGTTCTCCTCGCGACGGCGGTTATACCCTGTGCACAGGGGCGGGTCTTCGGCCGCCGCGGATTGTAGCCAGCTTGCACCGTGGCTCGCCGTGTGGAATTCATGCCGCGCATCCGGTCGTGTCGCACGCCTCAGACGAGGCAGCCTTCGAGACCCTGCAGGAAGATTTCGCGCGGCAGATCGAGGCCGATGAACACCATCTTGCTGGTCTTCTTCTCGCCCAACGCCCACTTCGGGCCCAGGTCGCTGCCCATCAGCTGGTGCACGCCCTGGAAGATCACCTTGCGGTCGCTGCCCTTCATGTGCAGCACGCCCTTGTAGCGCAGCATCTTCGGGCCGTAGACCTGCACGATCGCGCCCAGGAAGTCTTCCAGCTTCGCCGGGTTGAAGGCCTTGTCGGCGCGGAACACGAAGGACTTCACATCGTCGTCATGCGCGTGGTGGTGCGGATGATCGCAGTGCTCGCCGTGTTCGTGATCATGGTCGTGGTGATCATGGTCATGCGCCTCGGCGTTCAGGAACTCCGGGTCGATGTCGAGCTTGGCGTTCAGGTTGAAGCCGCGCAGGTCGAACACGTCCGAGAGCGGCACCTCGCCGAAGTTGACCTTGGTCTGTGGCGCACGCGGGTTCATGTGCTTGATGCGGTGGATCAGCGCCTCGACCGTCGCGCCATCGACCAGGTCGGTCTTGCTGATGAAGATCTGGTCGGCGAAGCCGACCTGGCGGCGCGCCTCCTGGCGGTCGTCAAGCTGCTGGTCGCCGTGCTTCGCGTCGACCAGCGTCAGGATCGAGTCGAGCAGGTAGCTCTCGGCGATCTCGTCGTCCATGAAGAAGGTCTGCGCGACCGGGCCGGGGTCGGCCAGGCCGGTGGTTTCGATCACGACGCGGTCGAAGTCGAGCTCGCCCTTGCGCTTCTTCTCGGCCAGATCGCTCAGCGTGGTGCGCAGGTCTTCGCGGATCGAGCAGCAGACGCACCCATTGTTGAGCTGGATGATCTGCTCCTTGCTGTCCTGCACCAGGATCTCGTTGTCGATGTTCTCGTCGCCGAACTCGTTCTCGATCACGGCGATCTTCTGCCCGTGGGCCTCCGTCAGGACGCGCTTGAGCAGCGTGGTCTTGCCCGAGCCGAGGAAGCCGGTGAGGATGGTTGCGGGGATCAGTGCCATGGGAATCAATCCTTGGGAGCTTGGATGGGTGGGCGCGCTCGGGTCACCGCAGATGGTGGTCTGCGACTCTCATTCAAGGTAGCAGATGTGTCAAGCCGCCGTTGGCCGTACGGCGCGCGCGCCCGGGCTTCAGTTAAGCTAGCCCGGTCTGAACTCCACGCCTGCCGCGCGATGTCCGAGCCTCCGTCCGGTCGCCCCTCCCGCTGGGGCGACAAGAATGCCGCGCCCGCCGCGGCGCGGCGCACGCTGTTCCAGAAGCTGATCGAGCTCGTCGCGCCAGGCCCCGAGTCGCGCGACCAGCTCATCGAGTCGCTCGCCGACGCCGAGCACAAGTCGCTCATCGCACCCGAGTCGCGCATGATGCTCGAAGGCGTGATCCGCATGGCCGACATGACCGCCGGCGACGTGATGGTGCCGGCCGGCCGGATGGACCAGCTCGACATCGCTGCCGACTACGACGAGCTGCTGCACGGCGTGATCGACACCGGCCATTCCCGCTTCCCGGTCTACGAGGGCCGGCGCGAGAACGTCATCGGCATCCTGATGGCCAAGGACCTGCTCAAGCTGCAGCGCTCGCCCGACCTGAACCTGCGCACGCTGCTGCGCCCGGCGGTGTTCGTGCCCGAGTCGAAGGGGCTGAACGAGCTGCTGCGCGACTTCCGCTCGAACCGCAACCACCTGGCGATCGTGATCGACGAGTTCGGCAGCACCGCCGGCTTGATCACGATCGAGGACGTGCTGGAGGAGATCGTCGGCGAGATCGAGGACGAGTTCGACGACAAGGACGGGGAGTCCGGCATCTACACGCTGGCCGACGGCAGCCAGCGCGTCGCCGGCGACGTCGACATCGTCAACGTCAACGAGGCCTTCGGCACGCTGCTGCCCAACGACGAGTTCGACAGCATCGGCGGGCTGGTCGCGCACGAGCTCGGCCGCGTGCCGCGGCGGGGTGAATCGGTCACCGTCGGCGACCTGGTGTTCTCGGTGATGCTGACGCGCGGCGGCGCGGTGCGCTGGTTCAAGGTCACGCGCGCGCCCGAGGCCGAGCCCGGGGCGGACGGCGCTTGACGCGGGCGTCATGGCTGCCGTTGCTGCCGGGCCTGCTGCTCGCCGCGGCGCTGGGCGTCGTCCACAGCCTGGCGTTCGTCCATACCTGGGCCTGGCCGCTGCCGCTGGCCGTGGTCGCGGCGCTCGCATGGCTGGCGGCAGCGAGCACGCCACGGCGCGCCGCCGCGTTGGGCCTGGTGTTCGGCACCGCCTGGCTGGGCGCCGGCACCTGGTGGCTGTTCGTCAGCCTGCACACCTACGGCGGCCTGCCGGCGTGGCTGGCGGTGCTCGCGATCACGCTGCTCAGCGCGTTCCTGTCGCTGTACTTCGCGGCGGCGCTGGCCGCGTTCGCACGCTATCGAAGCGGCGCGGCCGGGACCGACGCGCTGCTGTTCGGCGCGCTGTGGCTGCTGGCCGAACTGGCACGCGGCGTGATCTTCACCGGCTTCCCGTGGATCGCGAGCGGCTACGCGCAGGTCGACGGCCCGCTGGCGGTATTGGCGCCGTGGATCGGCGTCTACGGCATCGGCTTCGTGGTCGCGGCGCTGGCGGCGTGGGTGGTGCTGGGCTGGGCCGGCGCGTGGCGCGAGCGGGTCCTGCCGCTGGCCGTGGCGGCCGCCGTGCTCGGCGCGGCGGCGCTGCTCGGTCCGGCGCAGTTCTCGCGGCCGAGCGGCAGCCTGACGGTCACGCTGCTGCAGGGCAATGTCGCCCAGGACGAGAAGTTCGCGGTCGAGCTGATGCCGCGCTCGCTCGAATGGACGCTCGAACAACTGCTGGCCGCGCGCGGCGCGCTCGTGGTTGCGCCCGAGACCGTGATCCCGTTGCTGCCCGACCAGCTCGACCCAGGCTACTGGGAAGCGATCACGGACCACTTCCAGCGCGGTGCGCAGGCCGTGCTGCTCGGTCTGCCGCTGGGCGACGAGCGCGTCGGCTACACCAACTCGGCTGCCGGCATCTCGGCCGCGACCGCCACGCTGCCCGGTGGCTTCTACCGCTACGACAAGCACCACCTTGTGCCCTTCGGCGAATTCGTCCCGACGGGCTTCCATTGGTTCACCGAGATGATGAACATCCCGCTCGGCGACTTCAATCGCGGGCCGGTCGGGCCGCCGAGCTTCGCGTTCCGCGGTGAACGCATCGGCGCGAACATCTGCTACGAGGACCTGTTCGGCGAGGAGCTCGCGGCGCGCTTCGTCGATGAAGCCCAGGCGCCGACGATGTTCGCCAACATCAGCAACATCGGCTGGTTCGGCGACACGAGCGCGATCGCGCAGCACCTGGAGATCTCGCGCATGCGCACGCTCGAATTCCAGCGCCCGATGCTGCGCGCCACCAACACCGGCGCGACCGCGGTGATCGACCACACCGGGCGCGTCAGCGCGGCCATGCCGCGCTTCACGCAGGGCGTGCTCGACGCCCAGGTGCAGGGCCGCACCGGCCTGACGCCGTTCGCGTGGTGGGCCGCGCACTTCGGGCTGTGGCCGCTGTGGGGGCTCGGCGCGGCGATCGTCGCTTGGCGCGCACTCGGCGCCCGGCGCGCGAGCGCCGCCACGGCGTCGGCCCTCTAGAATCGAGCGTTTAAGCAGCCCCAGCGCCGATGCTCACCTTCCAGCAGATCATTCTCAAGTTGCAGGACTACTGGGGCGCGCAAGGCTGCGCACTGCTGCAGCCCTACGACATGGAAGTCGGCGCCGGCACCAGCCACACCGCGACCTTTCTGCGGGCGATCGGCCCCGAGCCGTGGAAGGCCGCGTACGTGCAGCCCAGCCGCAGGCCCAAGGACGGCCGCTACGGCGAGAACCCGAACCGGCTTCAGCACTATTACCAGTACCAGGTCGTGCTCAAGCCCGCGCCGGCGAAGATCCTCGAGTTCTACCTCGGCTCGCTCGAAGCGCTGGGCTTCGACCTGAAGACCAACGACATCCGCTTCGTCGAGGACGACTGGGAGAATCCGACGCTCGGCTGCTGGGGCCTGGGCTGGGAGGTCTGGCTCAACGGCATGGAGGTGACGCAGTTCACCTATTTCCAGCAGGTCGGCGGCATCGACTGCAAGCCGATCACCGGCGAGATCACCTACGGGCTGGAGCGCCTGGCGATGTACCTGCAGGGCGTCGACAACGTCTACAACCTGACGTGGACGGAAGGCCTCACCTACGGCGACGTCTACAAGCAGAACGAGGTGGAGCAGAGCACCTACAACTTCGAGCACAGCGACGTCGGGTTCCTGCTCACCGCGTTCGCCGCGCACGAGAAGCAGTCGAAGTATTTGATGGAACAGCGGCTCGCGCTGCCGGCCTACGAACAGCTGCTCAAGGCCGGCCACAGTTTCAACCTGCTGGATGCACGTGGCGCGATCAGCGTGACCGAGCGCGCGGCCTACATCGGCCGCATCCGCAACCTCGCCCGCGCGGTCGCGCAGAGCTATCTCGACAGCCGCGCGCGGCTCGGGTTCCCGATGGCGCCGAAGGCCTGGGCCGACGAAGTCGCGGCCTCGATGGCAAAGAAGGCGGCCTGATGTCGACCACGAAGAATCTGCTCGTCGAACTGTTCGTCGAGGAACTGCCGCCGAAGGCGCTGAAGAAGTTGGGTGAGGCCTTCAAGGACGGCGTCTTCAACGGCCTGCGCAAATTTCAGCTGGTCACGCCTGGCGAGATCACGAAGACTCTCGGCTTTGCCAGCCCGAGGCGGCTGGCAGTGTTCATACCGAATGTGCTGGCGCAAGCCGCTGACCGCTCTGCGTCGGACAAGTTGATGCCTGTCAGTGTCGGATTGGACGCCAACGGCGACGCCACTCCGGCGCTATTGAAGAAGCTCTCCAGCATGGGCCTGGGCGCATCGGCCGTCTCGCAGCTGGAGCGTCGGGTGGATGGGAAGGCAGAAGCGCTGTTCCTCACGCGTGAGATCGCCGGCGCGACGATCACCCAGGGCTTGCAGACGGCGCTCGTCGAGACGCTGGTGGCGCTGCCGATACCGAAGGTCATGCAGTATCAGCTCGCCGATGGTTGGAGCAGCGTCAGCTTCGTGCGCCCGGCCCACGGCCTCGTCGCGCTGCATGGCGACGCGATCGTGCCGGTGACGGCGCTCGGCCTCGCCGCCGGCCGCACGACGCACGGCCACCGCTTCGAGGCCGCGCACGACCCGATCGAACTGCCGCGCGCCGACGACTATGCCGAGCTGCTCGAATCGCAGGGCGCGGTGATCGCCGGCTTCGACGCGCGCCGCGCCGAGATCACGCGCCAACTGCAGGCGGCTGCGGCAACGCAGGGCCTGACGCCGATCGACGACGCGGCGCTGCTCGACGAGGTCACCGCGCTGGTCGAGCGGCCGAACGTGCTGGTCTGCCGCTTCGAGGAAGCGTTCCTCGCGGTGCCGCCCGAATGCCTGATCCTGACGATGAAGGCGAACCAGAGGTACTTCCCGCTGCTCGACGCGGCGGGGCGCCTCACGAACCGCTTCCTGATCGTCAGCAATATCCGCCCGCTCGATGCGAACCGCGTGATCGAAGGCAACGAGCGCGTCGTGCGGCCGCGCCTGGCGGATGCGAAGTTCTTCTTCGACCAGGACCGCAAGCGCACCCTCGAGTCGCGCGTCGCCGGCCTCGACAAGGTCGTCTACCACGGCAAGCTCGGCACCCAGGGCGAACGGACGGCGCGCGTACGCGCGATCGCCAGGGCGATCGGCGCGCGCCTGGGCGGGCCCGAGCTCGCCGCCCAGGCCGATCGCGCCGCGCTGCTCGCGAAGGCCGATCTCGTCACCGACATGGTCGGCGAGTTCCCCGAGCTGCAGGGCACGATGGGCGGCTACTACGCGCGCCACGACGGCGAGAGCGAGGCCGTCGCGATCGCGATCGAGGACCACTACAAGCCGCGCTTCGCCGGCGACGCGCTGCCGCGCAACGAGGTCGGTCTGGCGGTCGCGCTGGCCGACAAGCTCGAGACGCTGGTCGGCCTGTTCGGCATCGGCCAGCTGCCCACCGGCGACAAGGATCCGTTCGCGC
>Ga0207658_10001974_pt1 | contig 15303 bp, 11 predicted proteins | sample KBSS33metaG_FD_184322 | JGI IMG/M metagenome (GOLD analysis project Ga0207658, IMG submission 184322) | Switchgrass rhizosphere microbial communities from Kellogg Biological Station, Michigan, USA - KBS S3-3 metaG (SPAdes) (version 2) | ecosystem: Host-associated > Plants > Roots > Rhizosphere...
AGACCTTGACACTGCGCCTGCCGTTCTTGGCCGATATGCAGGTCCCAGACCCGGACATCATGTACGAGGGTGAGGGCGTTCAAGTGATGGAATCGGCCTACGAAGGTCTGATCCGCTACAAGTCGGGCACATCGGAGTTCCTTCCGAGCCTGGCGAAATCCTGGACGACATCGCCGGATCTACTGACGTACACCTTCACTCTGCAGCCGAACGTCAAGTTCCACGATGGAACACCTGCCGATGCGGCAGCCTGGGTCAAGAGCTTCGAACGACGCGGCAAGGTCAATCAGGGTCCGGCATACATGGTCGCGGGTGTAGCGAGTACAGCGGCACCCGATGCCACGACGTTCGTCGTGACGTTGAAGGAGCCGAACAATGCGTTCCTGCACTACCTCGCCTGCCCATGGCAGCCGTTCGCAGTGAGCCCTACTGCGGTAGACAAGAACGCGACTGGTGGAGATATGGCGCAGGCATGGCTCAAGACCAACGACGCAGGCACAGGGCCGTACATAATCAAGGAGTTCGTGCCCGGCAGTCACTACACGTTGGAGGCGTTCCCGGACTACTGGGGCGAGAAGTCGTCCTTCAAGACCGTGCGTATCGAGATCACCCCGAGCATTGCGACGCAGAAGCTGCAACTTGACCAGGGCGCTTTTGACATGGTGACGAAGGGATTCGCTATCCCAGATGTCCTTAGTTACCAGAAGAATTCCTCGTTCAAGGTCGTTAACTCCTTTGGCGGGGTCAGCGAGGCGGTATGGCTCAATCCCACATCGGGCATTTTCGCCAACAAGGAGCTGCGCCAGGCAATGCTGACCGCGTTGGACCGGAAGTCGATCGTGCAGACCGCGTGGTCGGGTCTGGCGAAGTTCCAATCGGGTATGTGGCCTGACCAAACTCTTGACCCGTCTCTGGCGCCGTTCGTGGACAAGATAGACACCGGACCACTTAAGGCACTTGTCGCGAAGCTTCCGTCGAAGAAGGTCGACCTTGCGTGGGCGGCAGACGGTGGCGCTCCGCGTCAACAGATGGCCGAGCTGGTACAGACCCAATTGGCCGCCTGTGGACTGGACGTTACGGTCCGTACGCTGCCGACGTCGGAGATGTTCGCGTTGCCCGATCAGCCGCCAGAGAAGCGTCCGGACATGATGGTCGCTTTCCTCGGCGGTGACGCATTGCATCTAGACACAACGCTGAGAATTTTGGCTCGGACCGGGGCGAAGCCGCTGAACTTCTACCAGTACTCGAACAAAGAACTCGATCAGCTGATGGACGAAGCGGTGAAACAGCCGACGCCAGAAAAGACGAACGAGGTCTACAAGAAGTGCAGTCAGATCCTGCTTGACGATGCGATCTGGATCCCGCTCTGCCTGCCGCCGAACTCGACGATTGCCCAGAAATACGTTGATGGCGTGGAAGACAACTCGTTCTACCCACCGATCTTCAGGCCACAGTCACTCAAGAAAGTCTGAGTACTTAACAAACGAGAGGGCACTACGAAATCGGCCCCCCACCCAGTCGGAGGGTGGGGGGCCGATTTCTTAACGCTAGGACTTGTTCGGTGTCCGGGACTTGTTCGGTGTCCGGGACTTGAGACTTACGTTGGGACGTCAGCTTGCGGGCGCCAGTTCGCGAAAGTTGCTGCGGTGGAAGACCATCGGAGTGACATCCGGATACATTGCCAACGACACGATCTGCAGGATGACGATCTCGTGATCTCCGGCTGCCACCCTGCTATGCGGCACACACTCAAGCCACAAGGTCGCGCCATGTACGAAGACCGCACCGCCATCGGCGGCCATCCACTTCACCTCGCTGAAACGATCACCGGTCTTGGAGGCCAATGCACGAGCGACGGTGCCGTGTTCGCTCGCTAATACGCTCAGTCCGAGACGGTCTAACTGGGCGAGCTTTGGCCACGTCGAAGATGTGTTGGCTACGCACACAGAGACCAGTGCAGGATCCAACGAGACAGAGGTGAACGAACTCGCCGCCATTCCTTCGGGATTTCCCTTGTGCATACCGCAGAATGCAGTGACGCCGCTGGGAAAACAACCGAATGCCTGACGAAGCAGATTCTGATCGAACTTGGTATCCAGCGCGGTGATCATGCCGCCACCGCCGGCACAAATTTGCGGGCCACTTCGAGCCATTTCTCCAAGTCGGGTGAGGTTTCGTAGTCGGAATCGAGAAGATACAGACTCGGTGCCGGGCAGCTTGCGCCGATCTCTACGAGGACAGGGCGAAGCGTCAGTTCCGGAGCAAGGCCATGCATATAGCTACCTCCGAGCATCAACGGAAACGTTGTGACCTGACCTAGTTCACCTTGACCGAACTGATCAAGGAACAACTTGAGCAGCCCGGTGTATGTGGCCTTGAAGGTCGGCGAGGCGACCACCAACGAGTCGGCCGACTTCACAATTTCCTTGGCCTCGGCGACCTTCGGGTCACCCCAGCCGAGCAACCCGACGCCGAGATCGACAACGTCGATCACATAGGTTGGCGCGCTTCCCGTCAGCTTCTCCGCGACCAGTTCGGCGGCCGCCCGAGTCCGCGACATCGGTTTTGGATTACCTACAACGACGACTGTCATGATGTGCCATTCCTCCAACCGATTGATGATGATGTGCTCTGTTATCAGTCAAAGAGCGGCGGATTTCCCACACCCGGCCCGATGGTTAACCTTGCATTGCGCCATAACCGAGCTCGAGATCGCCAGAACGAACATCGTGATGCGGCGCAATGGGATAGGAACCGCCGCGATCCTCGTTCGTCACTGCCGCGACGTTAGCTCGCCTGAATGTCATGTAAATGAGGACGTTCTGGCGGCGAGGAGACGAAATGGCGGCAAACAAATTCCACCTCGGCTGGTTCATCAACGGTTACCGGGTTCACGGCTGGCGTGACCAGTGGATCGGAACGCATAAGGCCGAAGGCATGATGCCGCAGTTTTATATCGACATGGCGCGTTCGCTGGAACGGGCATGCTTTGACTACTTCATCATCGAGGACTCGTCCTTCGTGCCTGACGCATGGGAAGGAAAGCACGACTTCTATCTCGAGAATGCTTACGCGGTACCGAAGTTCGACCCATCTGTGCTCGCGTCGATCCTGACCCAGAACACCTCGCGGCTCGGCATCGTCGCGACGCTTGCCATCACTGAATACCCGCCCTATCTGCTGGCCAGGTTGGTATCCACGTTGGATCACGTATCGAAGGGACGTATGGGCTGGAACATGGTCACTGCCAGTTCTGACCGCGCCGCCCAGAACTACGGTCACGATGCCCAGCCAGATCATGACATCAGATATGACATGGCTGAAGAGTTCACCGAACTCGTCATAAAATTATGGGAATCGTGGGAGCCGGGCTCGATGATCGTCGATCAGGACGGTGTGTTTGCCGACCCCACAAAGGTGCATCCGGTCAATTACGAGGGCACGTACTACAAGTCACGCGGGCCGATTAATACTGCGCGTTCACCGCAAGGAAAGTCGGTCATTGTCCAGGCCGGCGGTTCGCCGAAAGGCCGCGCTTACGCATCGAAGTACGCAGACTCGATCATCGCCTCAGCGACCAGCGTCGAACAGATGAAGCAGTACCGAGACGACGTACGAGCACGGGCGTTGGCACACGGCCGTAAGCCTGACGACGTTAAAGTTCTTTTTCTCGTCTCGCCAACGATCGGCGAGACACATCAAGCTGCACTCGACCGCAAGGCACAAGCGAATGCCGAGGCCTCAGCCAATCCGATGGTGCGCTTGGCCGGCATGGGCTATGCGACTGACATCGACTTCTCCTCATTCGATCTCGATACCCCGATCCGTGAACTCGAGGAGCAGATGAAGACCAACGGGCATCAAAGTTCGTTGGCGGCGTTCATCAATCAGAACCGCGACCGGACACTGCGTGAAGTTGCGTCGATCTCCAACAGTGGTGGCGGCCAGCGCATCGAACTGCTCGGCACTCCGGCAGAGGTTGCCGCGCAGATGGATGAGGTGATGCAGGAGGTCGGCGGTGACGGCTTCCTCTTCACACAGGACGTCACCACGAGACGCTCGGTCAGTGAGATCACGGACGGTCTTATACCTGAACTTCAAAAGCGTGGGCTGACTCGGACCGAGTACACCTACGACCAGTTCCGTGACAATCTCCTCGAATTCTGAGCAGGTGTCGGTCCAACCTGCTCTACTTCCGTTCGGAGCCGACGAGCGCGCTGCGTTGCAGCGTCGTACCTTGCGGGTACTCACGGTGGGTCAAGTTGTCGGTGCCGCGGCACTTGCCTCCGCGATCACCGTCGGCGGGTTTGTCATCGAGGACATGGTCGGGGTCGGCACTTCGTGGGTCGGTATCTCTACCGCCGCGGTGACGGTCGGCAGTGGCGCTATGTCGCAAGTCCTGTCGCGAGTCATGCGCACGCGTGGGCGCCGTGTCGGAATGCAGCTGGGTTACGGTCTCGCCGTCATTGGTGGAGTGGTGGCCTGTCTCGGTGTGCAGACCTCTGCCTTACCGGTGTTCCTCATCGGGCTGTTGTTCTATGGCGCGGGTTCGTCCACCAATCTCCTCGCGCGCTATGCCGCCACAGATCTCGCCGAGCCGCAGGCACGTAGTCGCGCAATGAGCCGAATCCTGTTCGCCTCCACATTCGGCGCCATCCTCGGCCCTACTCTGATCGGTCCTGCAGAAAGTGCTGGCGAATCGTGGTTCGGTCTGCACAAGTATGCAGGCCCGTGGTTGTTCAGCTCGTTCTTTTTCTTCTGCGCCATGATCAACGTCGCGCTCCGGTTACGCCCCGACCCGTTGTTGGTCTCGGCCATGTCCTATGAAACGGCCGACGATGCCCGACGAGTTCGGTTCATCGATTCGGCACGCGCGATCCTTTCCTCGCCGATAGCGCGCCTGGCACTCATGGCGATGGTGATCTCACAGGCTGTCATGGTCGGCGTCATGGCGATGACGCCCATCGACATGAAGTCGCACGGACACGAACAAGTGAGCTCCTACGTCGTATCTATGCATATTGCTGGCATGTTTGCCTTCAGCCCGCTGGTAGGGATATACGCCGACCGGCGAGGAAGAGTCGCCGCGTTACGGGTGGGCGGCCTGGTGCTCTTGGTCGCTGATGTGCTTTCAGCGCTCGCGATGGACAACGTCGCTCTAATGTTCGTCGCGATGTGGGCGCTTGGATTCGGCTGGTCGCTCGGACTCATCGGCGGCTCCAGCTTGTTGATTGACAGCATCCCGCTGTCGCACCGGGTCGCGGTGCAAGGCGCAGCGGACCTCACCATGAGCGTCTGTGGTGGCTTAGCAGGGGTCGCGTACGGCTTCATCATGAATGCGGTGGGCTTTCAGTTGCTCGCTGTCATCTCTGCCTGCGCAACTGTGCTGATTTTGTATGGTGCGTTTCGATCTACCCACGATGTGACGGCAACTGCCACGGCAACGGCTTAGATCCAATGACTGAAGAGGCCTTGATAGTTTCGCCTGCTGAACCGTCCGGTCGGCCAAGGTTTACTAACCTGCTTGCGGTGCGTGGGTATCGGCCGTTGTGTATCAGCTCGTGGCTGTGGCATACGACGCGTTGGGGTGGACTGTTTTCGACCAGCTACCTGTTGACCCAGATCGCGGATTCGCCCCTACTCAATCAGATCGCAGGCGCACTGATCTTCGCGCCGATGCTCGTAGGTGGTTTTTTCGCCGGCGTCCTCAGCGACCGAGTGGAACGGCGCCGACTGATTCTGCGTACCCAGCTCATCTTGATCCCGATCTCGTTTCTCATGTTTGTAATGGTGGCCTCGGGTTATGTCCGGGTATGGATGACCTTTCCGTTCATGTTCGCCGTCGGCATCGGCGGTCTGGTGAATATGACAGCGCAGCGCCCGCTGCTGTACGAGACGGTTGGGCCACGCCTGGCAGCGCAAGCGTTGACCATCGAGACCATCGCTCAAGCCAGCGCAAGCGTCTTTGGAACGGTCGCAGGTGGAGTGCTCATCCAGGCAGTCGGGATACGCGGTTCCTTTGCTGGCATGACGATTCTGCTCTGCATCTCCGCCGCACTACTGACTATCGTCCCCACTCCGCAAGCTGTCGCCTTGCCTGCCACGCGTGCTCCGCTAAGAAGTCAGCTCCGCAGTAGCGCAGGCTTAGTAACGCGCAGCAGACGCTTCGCTGCGATGCTCGGGGTCACAGTGATCATGAACCTGTTTTACTTCTCCTTCATCCCGCTCGTCCCTGTCATCGCGGCACAGTTCGGCGCCAACGCGGTCCTGGCAGGTGCACTGAGCGCGATGGCTGGGATCGGTCAGATCACGGCCAGCGCGGTGCTGAGCTTTCGGTCAGTCCGACATCATGGCCTCGTCTTTGCCGTTGGCGCCTGTATCAGCTTCATCGGGTTATTGCTGTTTTCCTCCGCGCCCATGTTCGCGTTGGCGTTCCTCGCCTTGATCGTTGCCGGTGTAGGGCAGTCAGGTTTTGCCTCTATGCAGAGCCTGCTCGCTATCGAGTCGGCGTCGGAGAGTGAGCGCGGAGCCGCGCTGGGCGTGCTGAGCACCGCCATCGGCGCAATGCCGTTGGGGATGATCCTGGTGGGGGTTGCCGCTGAAGCGTTGGGCGCACGACCAGCGTTGCTTATTTCGGCAGGGACCGGCTTGGCGTTGCTGCTGTGGCTGATGTCGCGAAGCCCGGAGCTCTTAACTGGAGCCGCTCGTCGACGTGCGTTCCGAGGATTTAACACGCGGTCCTCGGATCGGAGACATCGGCGCAATGCAAAGGGCATGCAACCCCCTGTTATCGCCTCCGACGAGACATCGGCGCAATGGGAAAGGCACTGAAGTGTCGCTGGGCCGTGACGCATCAGCACTTTGATTGTGCTCACGTACTCACAGTTCTAAGCACGCCAACGAACGTCGTGCACCCCAGACCTTTACCTCAACGTCGGTGCTCGCCTGACATTCCCAGGAGGCGTTTTGTGTGTCCGTTTCTCTAGAGTCCGTTGAACCCGTCTATACCGAAATTGTGGGGTGGGATCGACGGACGTTTCTCAAAACAGGCGGCTTGGCCGTCGGAGGTGTGAGCCTGGCCTCCCTGATCGCGGCGTGTGGCAGCAACGCCAGCGACGGCAAGCCAGCCAGCGGGGCAGCATTGGTGCTGCGCATGCCGTTTCTACAAGACATGCAAGTCCCTGATCCCGACATCATGTATGAAGGTGAAGGCGTGCAGGTCATGGACTCTTGCTACGAGGGTCTTGTCTACTACAAAACCGGCACGAACCAGATCATTCCTGGTCTTGCCAAGTCCTGGACAGTCTCCGCTGACCAGTTGATTTACACCTTCACACTGCGGCCGAACGTCAAGTTCCACGATGGGACTCTCGCCGACGCCAACGCGTGGATCAAGAGCTTTGAGCGCAGGCAGAAGGTGAATCAGGGACCGGCCTACATGGTCGAGGGCGTGGCCAAGATGGAGGCTACTGACCCTACGACATTTGTCGTAACGCTCAAGGCGCCGAACAACGCCTTCCTGCACTATGCCGCGTGTCCTTGGCAAATGTTCGCAGTGAGTCCGACGGCTGTGGAGAAGAACGCTGCGGGCACCGACTTGGCCCAGCAGTGGCTTAAGACGCATGACGCCGGTACCGGGCCGTACGTCATGAAGGAGTTCGTACCTGGCAGCCACTACACGCTGGAGGCGTTTCCGGACTACTGGGGCGACAAACCAGCCTTCAAAGAAGTACGTATAGATATCACCCCGAGCCTTGCGACCCAGAAGCTTCAGCTCGATCAGGGCGCGTACGACCTGTGCTCCAAAGGGTTCGCGATTCCTGACGTGCTGGCATACAAGAAGAATTCCGACTTCAAAGTCATCACCAGCTTCGGCGCTTCGGTCATGGTCATGTGGATGAACATCAGCGCGGGAATCTTTGCCGACAAGAATATGCGTAAAGCGATGATGACCGCTTTGGACCGTAAGTCCATCGTCGATACCGCCTTCAGCGGCCTTACCGATGTGGAGAAGAACTACTGGCCCGAGGACATGTTTCCGGCCGGCCTGGCTCCTTTCTCCACTGATGTAAACCCAGCACCGCTCAAGGCGTTGGTAGCCAAGCTTCCAACGAAGAAAGTTGATATGGCGTGGGTGACGTCCTACGGCGCGCCGGCGCAGCAGGTCGCCGAGCTGTGCCAGACACAGTTAGCTGCGCTGGGCTTAGAGGTCGCCATCCGGTCGATGCCGTCCGCGCAGGAGTTCGACCTGGTTAACCAGCCCGCCAACAAGCGTCCAGATCTCATGATCGCGGGCATCGGCGGTGACGCATTGCACCTGGATACTGCGGCACGTATCTTCCTGCGGACCGGCGCGAAGCCGTTGAACTTCTTCGCTTACGCAAATAAGACTCTCGACGACTTGATGGACCAGGCGATCCAGCAGCCGACCGACGACAAGATGAACCAGGTCTATCTAGAGATGACCAAGCTCATCGAGGACGAGGCTCTGTGGGTGCCGTTCTGCCGTACGCCATACAACTTCATCGCACACAACTACATCGATGGTGTCGATCAGAACTCCTACATCCCTTACATCTTCGTACCGAACGAGATCAAGAAGGTTTGACCATGGCTAAGGCAGAGACTCTTCACACGTCGGCAATGTCGGTCACCGAATCGAATACCGTAGGTCCGCGCGCACATATCGACAACCTCACCGTGACGTTTCAACGTCACGGCGTCGCGCTCAACGCGCTGCGTGGCGTCACACTGGATGTCAACCCTGGAGAAATCCTTGCCTTGGTAGGCGAATCCGGTTCAGGAAAGAGCGTCTTGGGTCTTGCTTTGCTCGGCCTACTTGCCGGTGAGCCCGCACCGATCGTGTCAGGTAGGGCTGAGGTCTGCGGTATCGACATGGTCACCGCAGCGCCGAAAGTAAGACGCATGGTGCGTAAGAAGCATCTCGGCGCGGTGTTTCAGGACCCGATGACTTCGCTGAACCCGACGATGCGGGTCGGACAGCAGGTCATTGAGGCAGCGGGCACCGAGGAGGAGGCGAAGCGACTGCTAGAGCTCGTGGGCATTCCCGAGCCAGCGCGACGAATGAAAGCGTTCCCGCATGAACTCTCTGGTGGTCTACGCCAGCGAGTGATGATCGCAATGGCAGTCGCGGGCAAACCAGATCTCGTCATTGCGGACGAGCCGACCACAGCCCTTGACGTGACCGTGCAGGCACAGGTTCTCGGTCTGCTGCGCGATCTGTGCAACGAGCTAGGAACCTCCTTCATTATGGTCACGCACGACATCGGCGTTGCGTCCCAGATCGCTGACCGTATCGCCGTCATGTACGGCGGACGTCTAGCAGAGCTGGGCAAGATGGATGAAGTGCTACGTGCACCTTCGCATCCCTACACCGTCGGCCTGCTTAATTCACGTCTAGATCTCGACTTGCCTATCGGCTACCAGATCCCATCGTTACCGGGGGAGCCTCCCGATCCGCGTGCACATCCGCAGGGCTGCGCGTTCCAACCTCGCTGCCCATCGGCGGTAGCCGCATGCACGCAGGCGTTACCCGAACCCACAGAGGCAACTACGCACTCCGGTCTCGCGGCGTGCATAGTGACCACGGCGGCGGCCGAGAGTGTTGCCCTGCGTGAGACTGATGCCTTTAGCCCGATGATTGAACTTGAGGAAACCGAGCCAGCACTACGCGTGAACGACGTGGGCAAAGAGTTTGCGGTTCGGCGTGGATTCGCCGGCCGCGACACTTTGCACGCATTGCGTGACGTTGTTCTCGATATTCGACCGGGTGAATCGGTCGCGATTGTGGGCGAGTCGGGGTCGGGTAAGTCGACATTGCTGCGCGTAGTCGCTGGCCTGATGAAGCCGGAAAGAGGCTGGATTGATCTGCCGGGTGGTCGGCCGCAGATGGTATTCCAGGACGCAGGAGCATCGCTCACGCCTTGGCTTACCGTCGGTGAGATTGTTGGCGAGCGTCTGCTGAAAACTACCAACAGGAGCGAGCGCCGTAAGAAGGTGGAGAAGGCGCTGAGCCAAGTGGGGCTGCCTCCCGACGTTGCGGGCGTAAAGGCGTCGAGCCTGTCTGGTGGGCAGCGTCAGCGCGTCGCCTTTGCCCGCGCAGTTATTGTGCCGCCCCGCCTACTACTGTGCGACGAGCCAACTTCTGCACTTGACGCATCGCTGGCCGCATCGGTACTGAACCTGTTGCAGGATCTGCGTCGCGAGCTCGGTATGGCCGTGATGTTCGTAACCCACGACCTCGCCGCGGCAAGATTCATCTCCGACCGTGTGGCAGTGATGTATCTCGGCCAGATCGTCGAGCTGGCACCTACGGAGGAGCTCATTTCCTCACCGCAGCATCCGTACACCAAAGCTTTGCTCGCTGCCATTCCAAGTCCGGGTACCGCACCAGTGCGTCTACCTGGCGAACCGGCAAGTCCACTCGCGATCCCGTCCGGCTGCGCCTTTCATCCGCGATGCAACGAACGCGTCAGTCGGTGCGAGACCGATGTCCCGATCCTGTATTCGATCGACGGCACTGCGCGGCGCTCGGCTTCATGTCTGTTGACGATGGCGGCGACAGACCGGGGACTCACAACTGGTCTATCTCAGGCTACGAATTAGTTCTTCTTGCCGAGCAAGGAGCACTGATCTCCAATAGTGCAAACAGGTCGGCATGCGCAAAACCGCAGGCATGATCATGAAATGGTCCTGACACTCACCGTGATAATCCTTTGAAAGGTGCAAGGTGAGCCACATCGGGACGCTCCAGGCGGGGCACCCAACCACGAACGCAGCCAGTCTTCGCAACAGCAATCGCGGGATCGCCGCATTGACGAGGAACGACGCTACAACGCCATCATGCGGGAACGCTCGCGCGGCGACGGACTTGACCGACAGCATTCCTCCCTGAGGGTTTATGGCCTCATCAAATCAGCGATCAGGCTGGGCGTGCTGCAGCCAGAGCAAAAGCTCAGCGAGAGGGACCTGGTCCGCACTTATGCCGCCAGCCGCAACACCGTTCGTGAAGCGCTTTCGCTGCTGGCAGAGGAGGGTCTCGTTACACGAGGGCCTCGCCACGGCACTGTGGTGCGTGGATCGATATCAAGTCTGTCTCTTGAGGATGGGACGGTCTGGCGTGCCGCGACACGGTCTCCGTCTTCGACCGTCGTCGGTGAGGCCACTCCTTACCTAGATTTCGCGCCAGCTGGTTCAGAACAACTTGATTTGGAGGTCGTGCGCGCGGTCTACGCGACAGTCCCCACCTCAGCGTTGCTACGCGAACGGCTACAGACCAGCGATTCGCACGTACGAATGTCGGAGTATGTCCTTGCGTTTCAAGGCCGTTCCTTCGAACTGCACACCGCATACTCCAGGATCGGTCATCAACGTCGCAAGCTACAGATCGAGGATGCGGAGCCGACTGATCTGTCGACGTCGTTTGAAATCGCCTATGGCTCAGCTCTGCAGCGTGTCGAGTCGAGCGTCGAAGCGGTCGCCTGCGACCAGCGGACAAGCAAGATGCTGGATCTGCCTGCAGGGGCGCCGATGTTGTGGCGTGAACGGCTACTAGTTGGAGTTAATCCGGAGCACCGCGAGTACAGCTTCACTGCCTATGTCCGCCGGCACATTGCATTGCAGTCCTCTGTCGTCATGACTCTGTTGAGCTGAGCATCCGGCGCAATGCAGGCGCCATGACGGTGCATTCACCGGGACATGGCCTGGCCGTTGAATTCGCTTTGAAAATTCCGCACTCGAAGGGAGTGGCGATGTCGAAGAAGTTTCATCTTGGTTGGTTCATGAATTTCACCCCGCCGGACTGGGAGACTGACTGGGCCTCGCCCGATGTCAGGAACTGGCCCACCGGAGACTTCTACGTCGACATGGCGCGAAACCTTGAGCGTGCCTGCTTTGACTACATCATGATCGAAGACACGGTCATGGTCGCCGATGCCTACGGCGGGACAATGGAAGGCTCACTGAAAAACTCGGTATTTGCACCGAAGCAGGACCCAGTGCCGTTAGCGGTGTTGTTGGCGGCAAAGACGAAGAAGCTCGGCGTGGTCGCGACGATGTCGACGTCGTTCTACCCGCCGTATCTGTTAGCGCGGCTGTGTTCGACGGTGGATTCGATAGCTGAGGGGCGTTTTGGCTGGAACATCGTCGGATCGGCTGAAGATCGTGCGGCACAGAACTTCGGCATGGATGCGTTGGCAGAACACGACGATCGGTACGCGATCGCCGATGAGTACTTCGAGGTCGTCAATAAATTGTGGGACTCCTGGGCCGCCGACGCGGTAGTGATGGACCGCGAGACCCACACCTATGCCGACTACACGAAGGTGCACACCATTGACTTCGAAGGCAAGTACTTCAAGTCCCGTGGTCCGTTGAATACTGTGCCGTCGCCGCAGCACCGTCCGACATTCGTGCAGGCCGGGGCCTCTCCTCGGGGGCGGGCGTTCGCATCACGCGCCGCGGACTCCATCATCGCCGTCGGCACGGGAGTCGAAGGTATGAAGGAGTACCGCGACGATATCCGTGCCCGGATGACTGAGATCGGACGTAACCCCGATGATTGCAAGCTTCTTTTCGTCGTGTCGCCGACAGTGGCGGCGACTGAATCTGAGGCGCGTGAGACGGTGGCACGAATGCTTGAAACCCCGGGATATGTCGAGAAGGCGCTTGTGGGCATTTCGTCCAACACAGAGATCGATTTCTCGACGTTCCCACTCGATGAGCCGTTGCCTGAAGGCTTAACGACCAACGGCGAGCGTGGTTCGTTGGAACACTTCATGCGCGGTGACGGCAGCCCAGGTCCGAAGACACTACGTCAACTCGTCATGGAGCGCACTAAGCGAGGCCTGGAACTTGTCGGTACACCGGAGCAGGTCGCTCGCAAGATGGGGGAGGCGATGGAGGAGGTCGGCGGCGACGGATTCCTTATCGCGAAGCCGGGTTGGGACCTGAACCGCCAATACATCTCCTCGATCACCGACGGTCTCGTGCCCGAACTGCAACGCCAGGGCCTCACGCGTACCGAATACACCAAGAGCACCCTGCGTGAAACTTTGCGCGAGTTCTAGAGCTTGCTATTTAACTGAAAATTACTACTGATTCGCGTAGGAGACGTCGATGACGAAAAAATTTCACCTCGGCTGGTTTATGAATTTCATTCCCCCGGAATGGGATACCGCATACGCCTCCCCGGATGTTGCCCAGTGGCCGACCGGGCGTTTCTATGTTGATATGGCCCGCAGTATGGAGCGGGCGTGTTTTGACTACATCATGATCGAGGACACGGTGATGGTGGCCGACGCCTACGGAGGCACGATGGAAGGCTCTCTGAAGAACTCGGTCTTTGCGCCCAAGCATGATCCGGTGCCGCTCGCAGTACTGATCGCGGCAAACACCAGCAAGCTTGGTGTGGTGGCGACGATGTCCACCTCGTTCTATCCGCCTTACTTGCTTGCCCGCTTGGCCTCGACGGTGGACTCAATTGCTGAGGGGCGTTTTGGCTGGAACATCGTCTCTTCTGCCGAAGACCGTGCCGCGCAGAACTTCGGTTTGGATGGTCTGCCGGAGCACGACGAGCGGTACAACGTGGCCGATGAGTACTACGACGTGGTCAACCAATTGTGGGAGTCGTGGGAGCCCGACGCGGTCGTGATGGATCGGGAGACCCATACCTATGCCGACTTCAATAAAGTCCGCACGATCGACTTTGTCGGTAAGTACTTCAAGTCACGTGGTCCGCTCAACACGGTGCCCTCGCCACAGCGCAAACCGACGATCCTGCAGGCAGGTGCCTCACCGCGAGGTCGTGCCTTCGCCTCGCGTGCTGCGGATGCCATCGTTGCTGTAGGCACTGGTGTGCAGGGTATGAAGGAGTATCGCGACGATATCCGTGCGCGTGCTGTCGCCGCGGGCCGTGACCCTGACGAGATCAAGCTGATGTTCTGTGTCTCGCCGACGATCGCGCCGACTGAGGCGGAGGCACGTGCCGAAGTAGATCGTTTGTTGGCGATGGATAGCTTCATTGAGAAGTCGCTGGCCGGCATCTCCTCCAACACCGAGATCGACTTCAAGCAGTTCGACTGGGACAAGCCACTGCCCGAGGGGTTGACCACCAACGGTGAGCGCGGTTCGCTAGAGCACTTCATGCGCGGCGACGGTAGTCCCGGACCGAAGACACTGCGTCAGCTCGCACAAGCCTGGGCCACGACAGGTGTCGAGTTCATCGGCACTGCTGAGCAGGTAGCACGCAAGATGGGCGAGGCGATGGAGGAGATAGGTGGCGACGGCTTCTTGATCATGAAGCCTGGCTGGGACCTCAACCGCAACTACATCTCCTCGATCACCGACGGTCTCGTACCGGAGTTGCAGCGCCTGGGTCTGACCCGCACCGAGTACACGAAGTCCACTCTGCGTGAAACCCTCCGGGAGTTTTAATGACGAACAAGTTCCACCTCGGGTGGTTCATGAACTTCACCCCGGAAGAATGGGATAGCGAATGGGCAGCGCCGGATGCCGCAGACTGGCCGACCGGGCGTTTCTATGTTGATATGGCACGGAACTTAGAACGGGCCTGCTTTGACTACATCATGATCGAAGACACCGTAATGGTGGCCGATGCCTACGGCGCAACGATGGAAGGTTCGCTGAAGAATGCGATCTTCGCGCCCAAGCAGGACCCAGTTCCACTGGCCGTCCTTCTGGCCGCAAAGACGAAGAAGCTCGGCATCGTCGCCACCATGTCGACGTCGTTCTACCCGCCGTACATGTTGGCGCGCCTCTGTTCGACGGTGGACTCCATCGCCGAAGGACGTTTCGGCTGGAACATCGTCTCCTCCGCTGAAGACCGTGCGGCGCAGAATTTCGGTATGGACGGTCTGCCGGAGCATGACGAGCGGTACAACGTCGCTGACGAATACTTCGACGTGGTCAATAAATTGTGGGAGTCGTGGGAGCCGGATGCGGTCGTAATGGACCGAGAGACGCATACCTATGCCGACTTCAACAAGGTGCACACGATTGATTTCGAAGGCAAGTACTTCAAGTCCCGTGGTCCGTTGAATACTGTGCCGTCGCCGCAGCACAAGCCTGCGTTTGTGCAGGCAGGTGCTTCACCGCGTGGGCGCGAATTTGCTGCACGTGCTGCCGACTGCATCATCGCTATCGGCAATGGGGTCGCCAGCATGAAGGAGTATCGCGCCGATATTCGGGCGCGCGCTGAAGCGATCGGCCGTAACCCCGACGAGGTCAAAGTGCTCTTCCTTGTCTCGCCGGTAGTGGCGTCCA
>Ga0207658_10001975_pt1 | contig 15299 bp, 18 predicted proteins | sample KBSS33metaG_FD_184322 | JGI IMG/M metagenome (GOLD analysis project Ga0207658, IMG submission 184322) | Switchgrass rhizosphere microbial communities from Kellogg Biological Station, Michigan, USA - KBS S3-3 metaG (SPAdes) (version 2) | ecosystem: Host-associated > Plants > Roots > Rhizosphere...
GCCGCCCTGACGATGAGAGACGGCGCCTCCATGGAGCCGGCCTCGGGTACGGACGCATAGCTCAGTTGGTAGAGCAGCTGACTCTTAATCAGCGGGTCCTAGGTTCGAGCCCTAGTGCGTCCACCATCATTTCAATGACTTAGAGGCAAGAGCGCGACGGTGATCCGGCGCGGGGTCCCAATGGGGTCCCAGAGCATTCACATGTCCAATCCGAAAATCAAAGCGCAATTCCTGATCATCGCCGACACAGTTAGGATGGCATTCAAAGAGCGCATCCGTTAACAGATGCGAATGCGGGGATTTGACGAAATAAAGCCGGGCGCAAGGTTAACCGGCCTTCACGGCAGCGGCGTATCTGAAGTGGTGTCGGTATCGAAATTCGGTCCCGATGCGATCAATCTTGTCTTTCGTGCTGACGGCAAAGTGCATGAACGCTTACTATATCGAGGCGAGGAATCTCAGTTCGTCTTTGAGGATGGGGGGCGCAGCTATGCATTTGACGCGGACGGCGCGTTGTTACGTCTTGCGTCTGAAGCGTACCGCATAAGACTTGCTCATCTATTCGACCCATATTTGGCCGTCAGCTCATCGCAGATCGAGGCCCTGCCCCATCAGATTACGGCAGTCTATGGCGAAATGCTGCCCCGTCAGCCGCTCCGTTTTTTGCTCGCTGACGATCCGGGTGCCGGTAAAACGGTCATGGCAGGATTGCTTATCAAAGAGTTACTCATAAGGGGCGATTTGGAGCGGTGCCTGATCGTCGCGCCGGGCAGTCTTGTCGAACAGTGGCAGGAAGAAATGGCTGAAAAGTTCAGCCTCGGCTTCGACTTATTGACCCGCGACCAGATCGAAGCATCGATAACCGGGAACCCATTCATCGAGAAGAATCGTCTTATAATGCGCCTCGATATGGCTGCACGATCGGACGAACTGAAAGCCAAGCTGGAAGCCGCGCCAGACTGGGACCTGATTATCTGCGATGAAGCACATCGCATGGCTGCATCCTATTTCGGTGGAGAGGTGAAGGAAACCCAGCGGCACAAGCTGGGCAAACTGTTGGGCACACAAACGCGCAACCTACTCTTGATGTCAGCGACACCGCACAACGGCAAAGAAGCGGATTTTCAGTTGTTCAGACACTGCGTCGCCTTGAGGCGCAGGCGCTCGCGCTGAAGCTGTCCGGCGAAGACGCGAAGTGGCGGGAACTTGAGTCCATTCTCGACGAGCCGTTGATGCTTGACCAAATCACGGGGTTGAGGCGCAAGGTCCTGATATTCACCGAGCCGAAGGATACGCTCGAATATCTCCATGCGAAGATCATTGCACGTGTCGGCGATCCTGCCGCAGTCGTAGTCATCCACGGCGGGGTTCCCCGCGAGGCGAGACGCGCAGCGATTGCGGCGTTCAATTCGGATCCCACGGTCCGAGTTATGATCGCCAATGATGCCGCTGGAGAGGGCGTCAATCTGCAGCGCGGCGCGCACCTAATGGTCAACTATGACCTGCCTTGGAATCCAAATCGGCTGGAGCAGCGGTTTGGTCGCATCCACCGGATCGGACAAACCGAAGTTTGCCACCTCTGGAACCTGTGCGCATCCAACACCCGCGAGGGGGAGGTTTACCGCCGCCTGCTCGAAAAGCTCGAAGAAGCCCGTGTCGCGTTGGGCGGAAAAGTCTACGACGTACTTGGCGAATTGTTCGAAGGTCATGCGCTCCGCGACCTGCTCGTTGATGCAATCCGCTACGGTGATCGCCCCGAGAAGAAAGCTGAACTCTTCGAGAAGGTTGAGGGCGCGGTTGACGTTGATGCCATCGAAAAGCTGGTCGCCGAACGCAAGCTAACCTCGGAAGGCATGAATCCGGCGTCGGTAGCCGAAATCCGCGAACAGATGGAGCGCGCGCAGGCTCGCCGCTTGCAACCGCATTTCATCGGAGCCTTTTTCCGAGAGGCGTTTGTTGCATTGGGCGGCCGTATTACGGCCCGTGAGAACGGCCGCTTTGAAATTATACGCGTCCCGTCGATCTTGAAAGAACGCGACCGACTGATTGGGCGAGCCGATCCGGTCTTAGATCGCTATGCTCGCATCACATTCGACAAAGCATTCATCACCGGACAACCGCAAGCCGAGCTTATGGCTCCGGGGCATCCGCTTCTAGAATCGCTGGTTGATGTCGTGCTGGAGCGATTTCAGCCGTTGCTCGGGCAAGGCGCGATCTTGGTCGATGAGGCCGATGACCGGACCGACGCTCGGCTAAGTGCGGCGAGTTCAAACGAGCTCGGTCGGTCCCGATCCCACGATCACAAAACGACGGTCATCGCCGTTTCAATTACGTCCATGAACCGGACATTGCATGGTTCAGGCGCAAGCGAGTCTGCTGTGCGTGTGGAACAGAATTTCTGACTGCAGAAGTCGACGAACGACTCATTGAGGAACTGCTGCGGCACCGTCAGAAGCAGGCACGGCGGCGCAGGTCCGCTTTAACAAAGGCCGGCTTGGACGTCCGCACGAAACGAAAATGGCTCGATTCAACAGGCGACAAGATTCCACGCGAGGTTGCAGCACAACTTGTCTCAGGCAGTGCCTGGTGGTTGACTCACAGTTCTGGCAGTCCAGTCCGAGCCCCTCGCCATGCAGACCGACTGTACGAACTTTACTGCGGTTGGTGCGTAGATTTCGGCGCTAATTCGTTCGCGGCTGCACGGGCGCTTGCCTTGGCTCGTGACTACGCCAAGACCGTCTATGCACAAGCTCTATTGGGGAAATTACCCACCAAAGCGACCATCCGCAGAAACCTGCGCGCTATCCCCAGCCGGTGCGTGCTTAACGTCAACGGCGATTTTTACGATCACTACCCGGAAAACGATGTGGGGGAACTTGTGTTCGGCGCCCAAGCAATATCGGCAGCGACAGCATCCTCTCCATGCGGTCCGCCCATTATTTCGATGCGTTCGTCGAGCGGTTCATGCCCGAACTGCCGGGCACGCGGATCGAGGCTGCCGTCGAGAAGGTGCTGCACAGCCTGATCGCCAAGAAGGCAGCGGACGGAGATGACGGCGATGGCAACTGACGACGCGCGCCGGGCGATCGGCAAGGTAATATCGGTCGCGGCTGACAGGTTTGTCGTCGAGCTTCACCGCGGCAGCGACAACTTTACCGTCGTTGGTTTCGACGACATCCACTATGTCGCTGCGCTCGGCTCCTTCGTCGTCATACCCAGCCAGACAGAATACGTCGTCGCCGAGGTCATCGGCCTGTGGGAAAAAGATCCTACCAGCGGCCGCCTTGGTGGGGACGGTTCTACCACCCTCGACAAGGCCGGATCGTCCAAATTTCTCGAACTAGTCCCTGTAGGAATGCTACCGCTCGCCCATGACGGCAGCTTCCGCTTCGGCGTCTCGACTTTCCCATCACTCTATGCCGACGCGCTCTACGTGTTAGACGCAGAACTCGATCGCATCTTCGAGGTTGCCGATTGGCAGGAGCGCATGTCGGGGGGCGGCGATGACACGCAAACGCGATTCAAGGCGCTGTCGATCGGCACGTCGGTCGTCTTCAAAGGCTATGACGTTAAGGCGAAGGTCGATGAATTCTTCGGTGGCCACCTCGCGGTGCTCGGCAATACGGGAAGCGGTAAATCCTGCACCGTCGCCAGCATTCTTCAGTCGCTGTTTGAGAAGCGCGATGAAATGGCGGCGCGGGGAGCGACCTTTCTCCTGCTCGATGTGAACGGCGAATATCGGGTCGCCTTTTCGAAGCTGCCTGCGCCCATAAAACGCCTCTATCTCGCGATGCGTTCTGACCCTGGCGCGATCCCGCCTGCACCGCTCGATGTGAACGAACGCCCATCCGTGTTCCGTTTGCCGCACTGGTTCATGTCGGTTGAGGAATGGGAGCTATTGCTTCGCGCGAGCGAGCGCACCCAGCAGCCTGTGCTTCGGACCGCTTTAGGCCTGACGAGTCTGTTCGTCGATGTCACGCCCCAGACCGAAAGCCTGCGCCGTCACATCCTAGCGATGTGTCTCAAGGAGGTCTTTGGCGGCGTCAGCGGGGATTCTCCCGTCTCCAAAGCACATCGCATGGTTGCGCTCCTTGACCGCTTCGGGGATCAGCAACTCAACAAGACCCTGCTCACCAAGCACGGTTTTAATCTTCAGTATGGCAATTTTCCAGCTGGAAACGGCACGGCTGCCTTCCTGGATGAGCTGAAGACGTTCATTCGGGATAACGTCGCGATCTCCGCTTACAGCGGGAAGCCGTTCGAGTTCGCCACGCTTGAGGAATGCTTCGAGATCGCGCTTCTCTATGAGGAGGCACACGGCAATAAGCAGATCCGCGACCACTGCTCGCAGATGCTCACCCGCTTCAAGTGGATACGAGACCGCGAAGAGTTTGCCTTCCTCCGCGTTCCTGCCAACAATATTCGCGCGGAGGAGCAGTCCACCGCCCTTTTCGTTGAGCATTTGCTGGGGTTGGAGCGGCAGCAGGACAAGCTGCACAAATGCGCCCAGATCATTGTTCTCGACATGAATGAGGCGGGTGATGAAGTGGTAGAGGTGGTCTCGGCCGTTATCACACGGTTACTGTTCGATCGTTTGCGTCGGGCGGACCCGCGCAACCGGCTGCCGATCCACCTCGTTCTGGAGGAAGCGCACCGATACGTGGCCGAGCGGTCTTCGCATCACGCCATCGATGCGAGCCGCATCTTCGAGCGGGTTGCGAAGGAGGGGCGCAAATATGGCGTTTTCCTGATGGTCGCCTCGCAGCGCCCGAGCGAGCTTTCCAAGACTGTGCTGTCGCAATGCTCAAACTTCGTGGTTCATCGCATCCAGAACCCTGACGATCTCGCGCATATTCGGCAGATGACACCATTCATTTCCGACAGCGTGATGAAGCGCCTTCCTTCGCTGCCGAAGCAACACGCGCTGATATTCGGCAATGCGGTGAACCTCCCGACAACGTTCAAGGTCCGGGAGGTCTCACCCCGCCCAAAAAGCGACGATGCGCAGATCCGGGAATTGTGGTTTAAAGCCGCGGGTGATCCGACCGAACTTCTGTTACCGGCCCAGCCACAAACCTCGGACGAACCAGTATTTTAGCGAGCCAGCCAGCGCTACAGTAAATTGAATTCCGGGGTCGTTGATTTGGAATAGCTGCTTCAACAATGGACGGGATGCCTGCTCCTTTCGACGAGACGTTGAAAGCCGACATTCTGTTTTCGGCCAAGACTAGCCATAGATTGGGGTCGGTTGCCTTTTCTCAATCACTAGTAACGATATCGTGACTTATGATTTTCAAACGTCAGCCACTCGTTACTAGGCCGTAGACTCATAACGCGGCGCACCAGAGGCGAGCACAAATGAGTTTGACGGCTGCGAGATAGTTTTCGGGACACTTGTCGTAGCGGGTTGCGATGCCTCGGAAGTGCTTGATACGGTTGAAGAAGCGCTCGACGAGGTTGCGCTGGCGGTAGAGCCAGCCCGAGAAGGCAAAACGCTGCTTGCGGTTGGACCGCGACGGGATGTTGGCCCAGGCGTTCTTGGCGGCGGCAGCTTCACGGATGGCGTTGCTGTCGTAGCCCTTGTCACCGAGCAGGGTTGCCCCCTCGGGCATAGCCTCCAGCAGGGTCTCGGCTTCCTGACTGTCGTGGACCTGACCGCCGGTCAGGCGCAGCGCGACGGGACGACCTTCAGCGTCAACGAGGGCATGGATCTTGCGCGTGAGGCCGCCTCGGGAACGTCCCATGCCGCGATCTGCGGATCCCCCTTTTTACCCGTCGCACCGTGCTGGTGGACGCGGACGCAGGTGGAGTCGATCATCACGATCTCGCCTTCGAAGGCGGTCGAAACCGCAGCCAGTAGCCGGTCCCACACCCCGGCTTTGCGCCAGCAGCGGCTCAATGATCGACCATTCCCCGTCCGTCAGCTCGTATCGCCGCCGCGTCATCCAGCCTCCATCGCAATGGAGAGCCTGAATCACGCAGCCTCGCAAACCTCAAGCCCGTTTATGAGTTTATGAGTTTACGACCTAACGTCAATTAGGAGTCACGGCCAGGAAAAAACGGGACTTTTCCTGACGTGGGCAGCCTCGATGGACATGACATTGCTGCCCGTTGAAATCGCGAAAAGCGTCACTCGTGCCGCACAATCCCGCGCCGAACGATTGAATCTAGCTGACATGGAATAGACTGGACGCTAAATTCATTTCATGGGCTTCAAGAAGCCATTCCGCGCATCGCCCGTTGTTCTTGGTGAGTTCGCTCGTGCCAAGAAAGCAAGCGAGCGTGGGAAAAAGGCCGTCGAGGCTGTGCTTTATACGGTGATGTTGACTGTAGTGGTCTTCGGCGTTGGCATGGCCATCACAAATCCATCACTGATCAAACAGCAATTCCCCCGGCTCTCCTCATTTTTCATGTCACCAGAAGAACGCCAGCACATTGAGGGCGCCACCTATTATCCCGGTTGCGATTCCGCCCGTTCTGCCGGCGTTGCTCCGATATACCGCGGCACGCCTGGCTACAGACCGGAGATGGATGGCGACAATGACGGCATAGCCTGCGAGACATATTCGGGTTGGTAGCGGATCAGTCTCAAACCTGACACCGGCGCGCAAACTGCTTATAAGGCAGCCCTGCAGGTGGTGCCTCATCTCCCCTTCCCCTCCCAACACTCTGGTACCCAGAAAATCGCCCATCTTCCGCGTGGGTACCAAGGGGGTATCAGGCGCCTGAATTTGCGTGATTGGACCTGATGCAATATGCCTCGGAATCAGCGGGTCGAAGATACGATTTCGTGGTACCCACGACGCAAAGTGAAGCAAAATGAAGAGACATAACAAGAGCTTAAGCCACGCTCTTAATCAGCGGGTCCTTGGTTCGAGCCCAAGTGCGTCCACCATTTTCTCTTATTTTTCATGTAGTTACCATGTCAGCCGAGAGTTGGCGTGAGGCGATGAGGCGGCCTAGGTAGCAAGCTAGGTAACACGTCGCAGATAAGATATTTTGTGCGAAGCTCGCATGCGCGACGAGTTTCTCAACGATGCACTGTTTGCGAGCACCACACTCGTCGCTCGGTACGCCACCTCTGCTCCGGAGCCGGTTGGCTGCATTCCAAGCAAAAAGGTAGCGTCAACCGGCCATGAAACACAAAAAGGAACGTAAGTGGAACATTGCCTCTATGCCCTTGTTTCGGCTAGGAGGCGGTTCTCGTCCAAGACGATGGAGCGACAATAGGCCCGATGCAGTTTTGGAAACTCTCTGCGTTCACGCTCTATATCGGCTCCTATCTCCCGTTGAGTCTCATCCTGTTGGCTCAGGATCTCGATTTACAGGTGATGAGCAGCGGTCTCTGCTCCCGCACCGAGTTCGCTAGGGCTGACTGCCAATTACCGCTTCAGCACCCAGTCTGGTCAATCAGCGCCTGCGTCATCGCACTGCTTTGTATGCTGGCCTCCTTGGCGGCCCTGCGTCTCGTTAAGCCGAAGCATCGCATCACCGTTATCGAAAGTAAGCATATCCCTGCGGACCTGATCAATTACGTCATCCCATACGTGCTGTCATTCGTCAGTCTCGATTTTGCTTCGCGGACAAAACTCATCGGCTTTGCAGTATTCTTCCTCTGGATATTCTGGATCACATATCGCTCGGGTCAGATCATAATGAATCCGATTCTCATCGTATTCGGGTGGCGGCTCTATGAGGTAAGTTCCAGTACCTGCAGAGCCAGGATACGCTGACCGGCCGAGCGCTTTCGCGCGTAGACGTAGACGCTATCGAATTTTGACTCGTCCTGTGGTGCCAGCACGGCCTCGGCATCGCCTCGAAAAAACGAGCCGGTCATCGCCACGAGATGCACGCGGTCACGAACCATAAATTGGCCTAGGTGCACGCCCAGCTTGTTGTCGGGGTTCGCGGAGACGTGGTGGAACTCATCAATCGCGATCAGGCGATCATCGAACGCCTCAACCCCGAACCTGTCCACGGCGAAGCGGAACGAGGCATGTGTGCAGACCAGCACTTTGTCGGCGCTTTCGAGGAACGCGCCAATGCGCCGCGTTCGTCGTCGTCGGCGACGGCCTGAATCATCGACCCGAAAATGTCCGGGTTGATCTTCGTCCAGTCCAGCCCGCCGATGTGCAGGAGGTAAGAACGCGCCATTTTGCCGAAACGCGGCACCTCAAGGCTGCCGGAAAACAGGCCGCCGTTGACGTAGGGGAACGGCGACGCCCAGTTTTTGATACCTGCCTTGGCGTGATCCTCCTTGCGCGTATTCATCGCGCGAAACAGCTCGCCGATGACCTCATGCGTATTGGATGAATCCCGCTCGCTCATCTTTCCGATGGTGCCGGTGAACGGGTAACTGCGATGGAAGATGTCCGTATCCTCCGCAAAAAAGCAGAAGATCAGCCGCGCCATGAAATGGTTCATGTCCGGGCGGCGCTCGGCGGTCCCCCAATCGGGATTGTCTTTCAACAGCTCGACATAGAGCCGGTTGAGGCGGCTGGTCGCCCGGATGTCAAAGGAGCTATCGCGGAGCTGCTTGACCGTGGTGATACCGGCCAGCGGCAGGAAGAAGCCGAAATGGTCGGGGAAATCGGTATAGGCGCAGGCGACCGTCTCGCCCGTTTCCACGTCCTCGGCCTCGAACGTGTCGCCGTCCGTCGCCAGAACGAACTTCGCCTTGGCGCGGGCCGTGGCTGGGCTGACCCTGAGGGCAGCCAGCATGTTAGTGACCTCGCCCGGCGCGCTGACAGCGATATGGACATGGTTGGTCTGGAGAATGCCACCAAGATCGGACTTGTTCGATGCGCCCGCGCGAAGGCGCTTGATGGTCGTCGCCTTGTTTCCGAACGCCTCAAGGAACGAAAACGGGAATTCCTCGGGATCGAAGGGGCGTTCCGCTAGCGCCGATACAGCCTCTTCGATTTCAACTGCATTCATTCTGCGCTTCCAAACCTCACTGTCACGTCAGATCACATGATCGTCGGTTGTGCATCGAGCGGCTTACCCTTGAAGGGCTCGACTTTGATTTCGCCCTCCCGCTTACGGGTTTGGGCAATGTCGTAACTATTCTGCATCCGCATCAGCGTATCCATGGACACACCGAAGGCCTTTTCGACCCGGAGCGCCATTTCCGGCGAAAGCTGCGAATGCTCGTTGAGCAGCGTCGAAAGCGTCGCGCGGGTGACACCGAGCACCTGCGCTGCCGCCGTCACCGACAGACCCAGCGGCTCGATGATCTCTGACTTCACGAAACCGCCCGGGTGCGCCGGGTTCTTCATGCGGATGCCTGCAATCGCACTCATGGCCACCTCCTAATGGTAATCCTCATAATCGAGGTCGATGATCTCGATCTCTTCGCGGTCGATCCGAAACGTCATCCGCCAATTCTTGGTGACGAACAGGCTCCACGTCCCCTTGCGGTCGCCGGTCAGCATATGCGCCTTCCAGCTCGGCACGGTGCGCAATTCCTCTTCCGTCTCCATGTCCTGGAGGAAGGACACGATGCGCTGCACCTTGGTGACGACAGCGGGCTGCAACCCGCTGGCATCGTCATCCTCGATGAAACGCCGCAACCCCTTATGGACCACGTTTCTGATCTTCATGGTGCGAAATAATCCCCAGATCGTTCGGTGTCAAGTTACGCCATACATTATGGCTACTGGGATTCGGCGGGGGTGCCCGCCGGCACTGACCGTGACCTAGGGAAGTCAGCCGATCAAATGCAAAATGGATAGCGCCCCGAGCGCACCAAGGAGCAAGCCCCCTCCGCCCGTCCAATAAAGCTGTTTCCACTGACGGTCAGCAGCCCAGGCGTGCTCGACGACCCCATTGATGCTGGCGATCGAGGCTCGCAAGGTGGCACCCGATTTGTCCAGTGTTTCACGATCGCCTGCCCGCGCGGTTTCGCTGGCTCGGGCAATGCTCACAGCGAGATTTTCCGGTGTCAGCCGCATCGCTGGGCTCTCGGCGATTTTGCCGAGCAGCTCCTCAGCACGGGTAAGCCTGCTCGACAATCCCGTCAGAGTCGGGGTGTAATCGGGCGCATTCTGGCGCTCGGCCGTCAATCCTTCGACCGCGCGGCGCAACAAGCTCACCTCACCGCGCAAGGCTGCGAAGGCGCTGGTGGGATCGTCATGCGCGACCGGCGGATTGGCGTATGGTTCCATGCGCCAACCTTATCGTCCCAACCCACGACTGCGCGAGATGCCGAGCCATTCTTGGAGGTCATGGGACAAAGATGCGCTCCCGGACATCTTCATTCCAAGCTCGGGCAGGCGCTTTTTCAGCAGCGACTCGACCTGGGCGTCGCGCTCAAGGCTCTTTGCCATTGCGCTCATGTCGCTTTGGACGCGGCGCATCCTGGCATCGTCGCCCGCGTGACGCAGTGCCTGACGTTGACCGCCCAGCTTCTGCCAATCCTCGACGAAGCGATCCGCGCGAAGCGTCGGATCCGCTCGGACCTCGCTTTCCAGCATCATCGCGCGGATAGCGGCGGTCGTTCGCCCGTTCGCGGCCTCGTCGATCAACCCCCGATCCCGCGCGAATGCGCTGCGAAGATCGCGCGCGCCGTCGGGTCTGACAGTGTTCAGGGCTGCACCTGCGGAATCGAAGGCGACACGCTGGTGCGGCAATTCCTCCACCCCCTGCCCGCGCATTTTCAGGATGTCCGCCGTCGCGCGTGCATAACGCTGGACTCCCGACGCCAACAGCGATGGCGCGTGCGATTCCGCGTCTACGATCGGCGCTGCCCTAAGTTTGAGGCCGTCGAACATCCCGCGCGCCCGCGTGGACGGAGTTGGAACCTCCCTCGCTTTTAACGTAATCGCTGGCGACGGCATGATGATTGCCCGGCGGTCGGCGAAATCGCGACTGTAGTCCGATGCCATATCCTTCGCCCGGTCGCGCGACAGCGTGCGGACCAACCGGCCCTGCTCGGTGAAGTCATCGCGGCCGTAATGAAGCGCCACGCTATCGCGGTGGCGGGACATCGCAACATAGGCGGCGTGTCGATCAAGGCCGGGGGTGGCGAGCACATGGGTGCGATCGACCGTGACACCTTGGGCTTTATGGATCGTCGCGGCGTAGCCGTAATCGACCTGATTAACCGCTAGGCTGCCAGTCGCTTGCACGCCAATGAGCGCCGCGTTCTGGCCAATAGTCGATGCCCGTTAGGTCGGCATCGATTGCACGCACCAAGCCACCCAGCCAACGCATCTGTATCTCAACCGCCTGAATGTCTGGATGACAGTCTTGGCGGCGGGTTTGGGTCGCGCGGTGGACTGGGCATAGCAGTCGGCAATCTCCATCGCGGTCGCCACCTCGCGGCCAAGGACTTGGCCTGCACCTGACGTGACAATCTGCTCGGCCCAGACTTCGAAATCGCTGCGGCTGGCATTCACCATCTGCCGCTTAGCAGCCGTGCTCGGTGCCCGTGCCTTCGGGTCGAATGTACTGAGGTTCAACGTCTGGAGCTGATGCATCAGGGCGGCCAGCCCCCCATTGTCGCGCCATTTGACAAAGGCATCTGCTTCCTGGGGAGACATCGGTCCGGCCTCCACCTCCCACACGAAATAGCGCCGGTCATCGTCGCCAACGAAGAGCGCCGTCGGGTGGTTGGAAAGGAAGACGAAATTCACCAGGTTCTCGAGTTCGACAACTGGCTGATGCTTCTCGTTGATCTGGATGGTCGTGCCGGTGATCAACCCCTTGAGTTTGTCGGCATGCTGGCGGCGATCCTCGCCGATGACCTCGTCACCTATGACGAGTATCTTGTTGCGCGCCCAGCTGTTGAAGTCGCGTGCGAGATCGACCTGGCCGATCAAGGTCGCGTGCCGGCTGCCGATGATGGCGCTGAGACACTCGAACAGCAGATTCTTGCCAACACCCTGGGCCACGCTCCAGATCACCAGCGCCGTTGTCATTTTGATGTCGGGGCGCTGCATGAGGTGGGCCATCCACAGAAGGACGTACTCGGCGGCTTCACGTTGAGGAAAAAGCCGGTGCAGCAAGCCGAGGAATGGCTGAAGGTCACCTGGCCGGGGCTGTAGCGCAAAGCCCTGCCATGTGTTCAGGCGGTTTCACGGATGGGTTGCGGCGACCCCGTTCGATACCGTCGAGATAAGTCAGGTCCTATCCCGACGTCATGGGCAAGCTTCTCCTGGGTCATGCCGCTCCTTACGCAGCCGGCGGACATTCATACCCACAATTTTTCCCCAGTCCATTCGCGGGATGGAGCGGATGCGATACAGCCCGATCCAGGGACTATAGTCCCTATTTAACATATCGAACGAATTGGGGGCTGCCGGTGAGGCGATTTTATACGAGAGCAATGATTGTCTCGGGGCTTCGAGCCACGGCATCACACAGTCTCAGGTGACCGATATTCGAGTGGTAGCGGATCGAGCTTAAACCTGACACGTGCATGCAAAGTGCTTATAAGACAACCCGTGCAGGGGCACCTCATCGCCGCTTCCCTCCCGACAATCTGGTACCCAGAAAATCGCCGATCTTCCGTGTGGGTACCAAGGCGGTATCGGGCGCCCGAACTTGACCGCTCACCTCCATGACTTCATCAACGCTTACAACTACGGCCGCCGACTGAAGACCCCGCGCGGCCTCACCCCCTACGCATACATCTGCAAATGCTGGACAATTGCGCCAGGTCAACCTACACCTGCACCAGCAATTGCCGGGACCAAACAGCCAGCCCTTCCATTGTCGGGCAATGGCTGATGGAGTGGCGAGAACAAAAACCGATGGAGAGATTTGCCATGGCGGCCGGCTCACTTTCAGGCATGACCGCGTTCATCACCGGTGGCAGTATGGGGATGGGTTTCAACGCTGCGCGATTGTGCGTCGGCGATGGTGCCGCGGTTGCCATCATGGGACGCCGCGCAGATGCTTTGGAACAGGCGCGCGACCGCCTGATTGCCGAGTTCCCGGATGCGACACTGGTAACCGTGGTGGGCGATGCGCTCGACGAATCGGCCGTGCGTGCCGGACTCAAGCGCGCGTACGACATACAGGGCCGGCTCGACATGATCGCGGCGACGATCGGCACGGCTCATTTTCGGCCGTTGTTGATGCATGACGTGACGACCATGCGGGACGATTTCGATCGCAATGTGGTGAGCGCGTTTCTTGCGATCCGGCATGGCGCACCCCTCATGCATGACGGCGGCGCGATCGTCTGCGTCTCGTCGTGCGCGGCGGCCATGCCGATGAAATACCTGGCCTCCTACGCCGCCGGCAAGGCCGGACTGGAGCATTTCGCTCGCGCGGCCGCCCTGGAACTTGCCCCGGCCAAAATCAGGGTGAACGTCATCCGCCCGGGACTGACCCGGTCGGAAGCCACCGAGCAGGCATATTTCGGCGACGACGAGATCATGCGGCGGTTTCTCGCCTGTATTCCGTTCGGTCGCCCGGGGGAATCGCATGAAGTGGCAGCGGGCATCCGCTTCCTCATGGGGCCGGAAAGCTCGTTCGTCACCGGGCAGAGTTTCGCGGTCGATGGAGGAATGGAACTCATGTGCCAACCAGACTTGAGCAACGTAATCGAGAAGGCATTCGGTCCGGAAGTGCTCAAGGCAGCGCAGGCGGGGCGCGAGCCGCCGCAATGACCGCGGCGGAACTGCCGCACCTCAAAGACCGGGGAACTTGCCCCAATGTGCCATGACTTCACATCCATCATCGCAAGCCTGGCGAATTGGACAAAATGAATTCATGCGATCGTCGAACTGGCACAGGCCCCCGATGTCCCTGATCCGGCCAGTGCGTTCGAATTCCTGGCGCCCGGTCTCTCCCAGTTAGCGCCGAGCAAGCGCCCGCGCTCGGTTGAGTTCACGCATCAGCGGGTGCGCGACGACGCTGGAAAGGTCCGGCGTTCAGCCTTGCGTGACGCCCGGATACGCGCATCGTCGCACGGATGTGATTGATGGCCGGGCACCTTGACCGGGCAATCATTGGGCCGGCCTTCGGATAGGCAGGGATCTATATGCATTTGAACAGGCAACTGCCGTCTCGTCACCGGACCGGTCTGCAAGGAACGCCGCAGGCCGTGGCCGCATTAGCGCCGCAGTGCCGCCAAATCGCGCAGATCGTCGTCCGTGAGCACCCAGCCGGTCGCAGCGACGTTGGCCGCGATCTGCTCGGGCTTGCTGGCACCGGCAATGATCGAACCCACGCAGTCCTGCGCTGCCAGCCACGACAAGGCGAGCTCGAGAATCGTGTGTCCGCGCTCACGCGCGAAGGACTCGAACTCGGCGACCTGGGCATGGTGCTGGTCCGAAACCTGTCTCCCGCGGAGAATTCCGTTCACGAAAGTGTCCGCCTCGAACCGTGACCCGGCCGGCACGACCGTTCCCTGCGCGTATTTACCCGTCAACAGTCCGCTGGCGAGCGGAAAGTAAGGAATGAGCTTCAGTCCGGTTCGCACGCAGGCTTCGATCGTACCCTCCTCGGCTTCGCCCGGAACACGTAGATCACGCCCGAAAACGGATCGCGGCCATACTCCTTGCCGACCAGCGCAGCCAATGCGTCTGGCCCCTTGCGAAAATCCACCGGGCGCGTCGCCACCATCACGCGCGCGTTGGCGCCTGGTCCGATCATCGGGTCGCCTTTAGCGCTTCGATCACCGCGGCAATCACACCGGCATCGGCGCCGCGGTTGATCTTCACCGCCACGCCATCGATCTCAAGCTCGACGGCACTCACCTTCGATCGCCGGCGCTTGTTCGGACGGCGTGACGTGAGGGGTTCAACAGTAGAAGCCGCCTCAACAATGGCGGGGACGAACACGGACGCTGCTTGCAACGGCACGCCCTGCTCGTCCATCTGCTTGCGCAGTTGTCGACGCCAAGTGAACAGCTGCGAAGGACTGAGCGCGTGCCGGCGCACCCCCGCAGAAACCGTCTCTCGACTGGAAAAGCTCTCGGCGACAACCGACGCCCTCACTTCGTCTGGCCAATCCCGCCGACGGCCGGCCCCGGTAAAAACTTCGAAGCGCTGGACACCACTGTGCCAGCATCATCACATGACATCGTCATAGCACCAACGCTCTCTACCCGATCAGGGCGCGGAGACTCGGCGCTACGCTTCAGGCCCGCAAGGTGGGCTCCCGACGGCGCTTACCGATCAGTCGGCTCGACAAAGCCATCTCCTTCGCCCTGCTAACTCCGATCAGGTGCGGCAAGAGGGAACTGAGCAAGGCGCCAGGGAGCAAACCCACGCGGGAATGGGCGTCGCCGAAGCGCGCGGTGGTCGAGGCGATCCTGATGTCGCAGCACAGGGCGAGTTCCAGTC
>Ga0207658_10001976_pt1 | contig 15297 bp, 13 predicted proteins | sample KBSS33metaG_FD_184322 | JGI IMG/M metagenome (GOLD analysis project Ga0207658, IMG submission 184322) | Switchgrass rhizosphere microbial communities from Kellogg Biological Station, Michigan, USA - KBS S3-3 metaG (SPAdes) (version 2) | ecosystem: Host-associated > Plants > Roots > Rhizosphere...
TCACGACCGCGCACATCGGCATCGACACGGGCAGCACCACCGAGAAGAAGGTGCGCGCGAAGCCGGCACCATCGATCTGCGCGGCGCGCAGCAGCTCCAGCGGCAACTGCTCGAAGTGGCCCTTGAAGAGAATCGTCGTCAGCGCAAGGCCGAACACGACATGCGCGAGCACCGCGCCCGCCAGCGAACCGAAGAGGCCGGCCCAGGCCAGGCCGAGCACGGCCGGGTAGAGGAAGAGCTGCAACGGGATGAACGCCGCGAGCACGAGCAGGTTCGACAGCGCGCGGCTGCTGGCGCGCCAGCGGCTGAACGCGAGCGCGTAGCCCGACAGCGCGCCCAGCAACGTCGACAGCAACACGGCGGGCACGGTGATGAGCAGCGAGTTCAGCAAGCCCGGCGACAGCGCGCCGACCGCCTGGCGCCAGGCGTCCAGCGTCGGCCGCAACGGCGGCAGCAGGAGCGAGCCGCGATGGATCTCGTCCATCGACTTCAACGAGCCGGCCAGCATCACCCACAGCGGCAGCAGGAAGGCGGCCGCAGCACCCGCGAGCAGTGCCGTCGGTAGATGGCGCGACCAGCGCGCATGCGGCGGCGGAATCGCCTGCCGAGTGGCGGCCGGCGTGCCGGTCGCTCGGGTCGTCGTCGTTGGCAGGACCATGGTCACGCGCCCGTCAACGGCCAACGGCGCGGCGCGCCGCCCAAGCGATCGTGAGCAGCAGGGCCACGGCCAACAGCAGCATCGTCGCCGCGGCCGACGCGAGGCCGACGTTCTGGCGCACGAACAGATAGGCCATCACGAACTTCGCCGGCAGTTCGGTGGCGTTGCCGGGGCCGCCGTTGGTCATCGCGACGACGAGGTCGTAGACGCGCGCGGCGGCCATCGCCAGCAGCAGCGTGGCCGCGACCAGCGCGCCTCGCACCTGCGGCAGCAGCAGCGAGACATAGGTGCGCCAGACGGGAATGCCGTCGAGCGCGGCGGCGCGGCGAATCTCGGGATCGATGCCCTTCAGCGCCGCCAGCACGATGACCATCACCAGCCCGGCAGACTGCCACGAACCGGCCAGTGCCACCGCGTAGATCGCCAGCCGCGGGTTCGACAACCAGGCAAAGCCTGTGTCGCCGAACAGGGACTGCAGCCCGACGACCGGGTTCAACAGCCACTGCCAGACGAGACCCGCGACGACCATCGAGACCGCGTACGGGTAGAAGAAGACCGTGCGCCACGCGCTCTCGAAACGTGCCTGCCGGTCCAGCAGCACCGCCAGCAGCACGCCGACCACCAGGCTCAGCAGCACGTAGGCGAAGGCATAGCCCGCCAGGTCTTCTACCGATGCGGTCCAGCGTGTGTTGTGCCACAGCCGCACGTACTGCGCGGCCCCCACCCAGTGGCCAATCGGCAGGGCGCGCGAACTCGTGAACGACAGGCCCACGGTCCAGACCATCGTGCCGACGAACACCACCAGCGTCAGCACGAGCGCCGGTGCAATGAACAGGCCTTCGACCAGGCGCTCGCGCATCGACGAAGCTCGGCGGGTGTGCTGCGCAGCGGCGTTCATGTCGCGGTGCGAAGCACGTCGGCGAAGCGCCGCGCCATCGTTTCGGACGACATCGAGGGATCGCTCCAGAACTCGCCGATGACGTCGTCGATCTCGCCCAGCACGTCGGGCGGCAAGGTCATGTACGGCGTCGGCACCGCAGTCGCGGCACCGCGCATCAGGCCCGCGGCGTGCCGCATGCACGGATGCAGATCGTCCACCGGCGCGTCCAGCCGCGCCGGCAGCGGCCCGAGCCGGCGCGCGAACTCGTGCTGCACCTGTGGATCCAGCATCACCTCGGCGAGCAGGTGCTGGGCGCGTCGCGCGGTCTCGGTGCGGGCGCGCGGAAAGGCCATCACGTCACTGCCGACGATCGCCAGGTCGTCGTGCAGGCCGACGCGGCAGCTGAAGTCGACCTCCGGCGCCTTCGCCGCGAGCGTGAACTCCGAGAGCGCCCAGTCTCCCATCACGAGCAGCGCCGCGCGGTCGGCGATGACGAGCTGCGTCGCGTCGTTCCAGTTGCGGCCGGGGGCGTTGGCATCGACGTACCGGCGCAGGCGACCGAAGATCTCGACCGCCTGCCGAAAGCTCGGACCGAGGATCGTGACCGGGTCGCGAGAGACGTAGACCTTCTCGTAGCCGGACTTGCCGAGCACGGTCCCGAGCACCGCGTTGAACAGGGTGCTCTCCTGCCACGCCTGCCCACCGAGCGCGAGCGGGATCGCGCCTTGCGCCTGCACGGCGTCGAGCGCGGCGAAGAACTCGGGCCAGTTCGCCGGCACATGCGCCACGCCTGCCTTGGCGAGCACGGCCCGCGACCAGAAGAACAGGCTTTGCTCGTGCAGATTCAACGGCACCGCCATCGGCTGGCCGCCTCGGCTGACGGCGGCCGTCAGCGCCGGCGGCAGCCGGGACGGCCAGTCGCGCTGGCCCGTCAGCTCGCCGATCGGCGTCAGCATGCCGCGGTCGGCCAGATCGTTCAGCGCCGGGCCGGCGACGAAGGCCATCGCGCTTGGTGGTTCGCCTCCCACCATGCGATTGATGCCCAGCGCACCGGCATTGTCGAAGCCCGCGACCGCGGCGTCGTGCCAGGCGCCGCCGCGGGCGTTGAAGGCATCAGCGACGGCGGCGATCGCTTTCAGCTCGCCGCCGGACGTCCATGAGTGCACGACGTCGGCGGAGAGTGCGGCATCGTTGGCCGATTTGCCCGCGGCATCCGTGGCGTGGGGGGCGGGGCCGCAAGCAGCCAGGACCGCCGCCAACGCCGCGGCAACCGCCACCGGGGCAACGGGGTGTGGACGGGCAGGGCGGGCAACCTCCGGGCCGATGGCAAGTTGGCAATCGATTGCCATTGCCACGCGGCAAATTCGCTCTGCCATGAGTGCGAGGCGACGTTGCGCATGGAAATCGATTGCCATGCCCATCGCCAAGCAAGTCACAGGCCAGGGGTCGACGTGTCGAGGAGTCGGTGCAGGAACGTGGGTGGAGGAGGCGGTTCGCACAGATCGTGTGCAAGTCGTTCGTCATCCATCCCGATACGGTGCGCCTTCGGGGTGGATGGTGCGGGCTTGAGGCAAGGTGTCTCTCGCTTCCGTCGTGCACTTGGTTTTCAACGGGCATTCGGGGCACTTGGCTGTCCAGTCGTCGCGGATCGGAAGTCAGGCCCCGATACCGCGAGCGGCCAGGGTCTTGAGGCGCTTCTCCGACCTCCCCAGGCAGCAACCCGCTCAAGGCGCACCCCCCGGCGTCGATAACGATGTCATTGCCCCGGGGACTCGCGATGACCACTCCCGCCGCCGCACTGCGATCGTTCGCTCTTGCCATCCTGGCGTTGCTGAGCCAGGCGGTGCACGCCGACGTCAAGTTGAATTCGAGCCGGGCGCTCGTCGTGGACGAAGCAACCGGGCAGGTGCTGCTGGAGAAGAATTCCCAGGACATTGTCCCGATGGCATCGCTGACGAAATTGTTGACGGCGATGGTGGTCCTGGATGCGCAACAGAGCCCCGACGAACTCATCACGATCGAGACCTCCGACCTGGACACGCTCAAGAACACCCGGGGCGGTGTGCCGGTCGGGAAGTCGTACAGCCGCGAGGCGCTGATCGAACGCGCTCTGCTCACGTCCGACAACCATGCGGCCTCGAGTCTCGCGCGCCACTACCCCGGCGGCCTCGTGGCGTTCCTGGACGCGGCGAGACTGAAGGCCGAGGCCCTTCAGTTGACCAGCACCACCCTTGTCGAGCCCACGGGCCTGTCACCGCAGAATCGCTCCAGCGCCGCGGACCTGGTGGCCGTGTTGGCCGCCGCGGCGACCTACCCCGACATCGCCCGCATCACCAGCCAAGCGCAGATTCGCAAGCAAGACGGCGGGCGCATCCAGACGCTGAAGAACACCAATCAGCTGGTGGGAAAGAAGGGCTGGGAAATACTGCTGTCCAAGACGGGCTTCACCAACGAGGCCGGTCGTTGCGTGGCCATGCGCCTGCGTTCCGCCGGTCACACGGTACTGGTGGTCTTGCTCGATGCGCCCGCAAGCAGGGGACGCACACTCGACGCCGTCAACGTGCATCGAATCGTCGCCGGGGACACGCCGTTGCTGACGTTGCCGCACGAGGCCAGAACGCCGGCTGCGAAGGGCTTGATCAAGTCGGCGAGACGCAAGAAGGTCGCGCCGAACAGCGCATAGCGATCGCCTTCTTGCCCCGATTCCTCAAGAATCGAAAAAGGGACCAGTTTCGCGCACATCCATCGATCAAGGTCGTCATTTGCCCGCGCCTTGGGCTTCGAGCTTCGTCAATATTTGATGGGCGATCGTCACCCGGTCGTCGATCGGATAGCTCTTGTTGGCCAGGATCACGATCCCCAGTTTCTTTTCCGGAACGAAGGCCACGTAAGCCCCGAATCCATTGGTCGAACCCGTCTTGTTGATCAGGACGTCGTCCCGAGGTGCCTGCGGCGGTGTCAGCCGGCTGACCGGCGTCGCGTTGAATATCACCGCGGACGAGTTGCCCGCCAGCAGCGTCTTCAGAGCGACCGGGTAGGAATACTGTTCCCAGATCAGATCCTGGGTCATCTCGCCCAGTCTGAAGTAGCCGGTGTGCGTGTCCGCGAGGGCATTTTGGAGGCTTTGGTCCAGCTTGATCAAGTTCATGTTCGCGCTGACGAAGCGGATCATGTCGCCGGCCGTGCTCTTGACGCCGTACGCTGGCGCGGACAAGACGGCCTTGCCCATTCGGATGGGCGCGTTGTCGCTCGTGTAGCCCTGGGCGTAGTTCGCCCTTCGGGCCCGTGGAACATCGATGTAGCTGTGGCTCATGCCGAGAGCGGGAAAGAGGCGCCGTTCCATCAGCGCGACGAAGTCCTGATGCATGCTCCTGGCCGCGATCAAGCCCAGCATTCCGATGCTCGGGTTGGCGTAGGTTCGGTAGGTGCCCGGTGCGTAGGCCGGCCGCCAATCCTCGAGGTACTTCATCAACTCAGCCTGGCCCTTGACGCTGTCGGGCAGCTGCAGCGGCATGCCCCCGGGGGTGTGCGTGCCCAGGTCGAGAAGGCTCACATCGCCGAACTTGCTGCCGCGCAGGAGCGGGAGGTACTTGCTCGTCTTGTCCGACAGTTTCAATCGATGGCGAACCTGAGCGTACGACGCGAGCGTCGCCGTGAAGGTCTTGCTGATCGATCCGAGTTCGAACAGCGTGTCGTGCGTGACAGGTGCCCGGGTTTCCAGCGAGGCGACGCCATAGTCGAACACGTAAGACCGTCCCGCGACCGCCACGCCGACCGCCATGCCGGGCACGCCGTATTTGTCCATGACGGGCCGAATCGCCATGTCCACAATGCCTTTCACGTCCTCGCGCGGTTCGGCCACCGCATGACCGAGAAGAGTGGAAGCGCATGCGGCAACGAGGACGGCCCTCCGGGTGCGCAAGACCGTTGATGTCACGTCTTCCCTCTGATCCGTTGCCTGATGTCAGCTGACGTCAGTGCTCTCGCGGGCGCTCGTGCGCACGCGGGATCCAGTACGCCAGCTGGGCCGCCGCCGCAAAGGCGATCAGCCCCGTGGCGGCGATGCCGGCACCGAGCGACAGGGTCGCCGCCAGGAACGACAGCAGCGCCGGCCCGCACGACGAGCCGATGTCCGACATCAGGCGCCACACGCCGAGGAAATGCGCGCGCCCCAGGCGCGGGGAATGGTCGGCGCCCAGCGTCATCACCATGCCCGACCCGATACCGTTGCCGAAACCGATCACCGAGGCCGCGAGCAACAGCGCCGACGCACCCTGTGCAAACGGCATCAGCAGCAGCGGCAGACCCATGATGAGCATCGACGGCACGGCGACCCAGCAGCGGCCCTTCTGGTCCATGACCTTGCCGGCCGGATAAAACACCAGCATCTCGACGCCGCCCGCCACGCCGTAGATCAGCGCGGCGAGCGACGGGGCCAGGCCGAGATGGTCGGCCCACAGCGGGATCACCGCCTGCCGCGTGGCCCGCACTGCGCTGACCAGCAACACGCCGATGCCGAGCGTGACGAAGAGGCGTTGGTGGTCGCGCACGATCGAGCGCAGCGAGGGCGCCGACGCCGTGGGCTCTGCCGATCCCGCGTCGCTGTCGCCGGTGTTCGCCGGCAGATCGGGAATCCGCGCGGCGACCACGGCGGCCACGCCGAGCGCCACGATGCCGACGACGTAGGCACCGGCAATGCCGTAGCGGTGGATCGCCACCGCCGCGACGAACGGGCCGACGAACAGACCGACGCGCATCGCGCCGCCCAGCGTCGACATCGCCCGTGCCCGGAACTCGGCCGGGACGGCGTCGGTGAGATAACTCTGCCGCGCCAGGCTGAACACGGCCTGCGACATGCCCACCATGAAGCAGCCGAGCGCGAAGACGCCGAGATGGTCGGTCCACGCCGACAGCGCCATCGCGCCGGCGCACCACACCGCGGCAGCGACGATCGCCCAGCGCTCGCCCCGGTGCATCGTGATCAGCGACGCCGGGATGTTGCTGACGAGCGAGCCGATGCCGATCAGCGTGACCATCAACGCGGCGACCGCGACCGACGCGCCCAGGTCGCGGGCGCTCAGCGGGATCACCGGCAGGATCGCCCCCTCGCCGAGACCGAAGAGCAGCGACGGGCCGAAGGCCGACACCGCGATGCGGCGCAGCGAGAAGGAGGAGGGCGTCATGAATCGGGAAGTCGCGAACCGGCTGCAAGTATCGGGGCAGCGCCCCGTACATACCCGGCTAGGAACGGTCGCCGTCTGTCGCAAGAATATCGTATACGTTAGACCACCGACCTGGCAACCCATGCTTCCCTGGCGCACGACCGACGATCCGACCGACCTCCTCGCCGGCGTGCGCGATACGTCGCTGGCCAAGCTCGTGCGCGACGACATGCTCGCGCTGATCCTGAGCGGCGAACTCGGCCCGGGGCAGCGCATCAACGAGCCCGACGTCGCGGCGCGACTGCGGGTCTCGCGCGTGCCGGTGCGCGAGGCGCTGCGCGAACTCGAAAGCACCGGACTGGTGTCGGCGCGCAAGAACGTCGGCGTCTTCGTGCGCGTGCTGGATCCGAAGGAGGTCCGCGAACTCTACGAGTTGCGCAGCGTGCTCGACGGCCATGCCGGTCGCCGCGCCGCCGGGCTGCCCGAGGCCGCGCGGTGCCGGCTCGTCAAGGGGTTGTCGTCGTTCCTGCGCGCGATGAGTGCCCATGCTCGCAAGCGCGAGGTGCCGGCGTATTACGCGAGCAACCTGGCCTTTCACTGGGCGATCGTCGAGGCGACCGACAACGAGACGCTGGCCCGCACCTACCGCGGCATCGTGCAGCAGCTGCACGTGTCCCGCTTGAAGAATCTTTCGCACGACATCGGCATGCAGATCTCGCTGGTCGAGCACCAGCAGATCGTCACGGCGATCGCCGCCGGCGATGCCGGGCGCGCCGGTTCCTTGCTGGCCTCGCACGTCACCGCGTCGCACGGCCGGCTCGTCGCGCGGCTGAATCTCGAACCCTCCTGACAGCGGAACTTCCATGAAGAGACGCACCCTGATCCTGTCAGCGCCCGCGCTGCTGGCGGCCGGTCGTGCCAGCGCCGACGCGTACCCCAACAAACCGCTGCGCTACATCGTGCCGGTGGCGCCCGGCGGCGGCAGCGACTTCGTCGGCCGCACGGTCTGCGAGCGTTGGGGCAAGGCGCTGGGCCAGACCTTCATCGTCGACAACCTGAGCGGCGGTGGCGGTGTGATCGCGGCGCAGGCGACGGTCAAGGCGCCGGCCGACGGCTACACGCTGATGCAGGGCTACGTCGCGACGCACGGCACGAGCCCGGCGACGCGCAAGCTCCCCTACGACCCGGTGAAGGACTTCACACCGGTGGGCATGATCGGCGGCACGCCGAACGCGCTGGTCGTCAATGCGTCGCTGCCGGTCAACGATCTGAAGAGCTTCATCGACTACCTGAAGAAGAACCCCGGCAAGGCCAGCTACGGCTCGGCCGGCACCGGCTCGCTGACGCAACTCGTGATGGAGCTGTTCAAGCAGCAGTCCGGCACCTTCATGCTGCACGTGCCGTACCGCGGCATCGCTCCCGCGTTCACCGACCTGATGGGCGGCCAGACGCAGGCGATGTTCCCCGGCCTCGCGGCAGCGCTGCCGCACATCCGCTCCGGGCGCGTGCGGCCGCTGGCCATCACCGGCGCCGTGCGCCAGCCCACGGTGAAGGACGTGCCGACGCTGATCGAGTCCGGCTTCAAGGGTTTCGATGCGGTGCAGTGGTACGGCGTGGTCGGCCCCGCCGGCATGCCCGCGGCCATCGCGAAGCAGCTCAACGAGACGCTGAACGCGGTGCTGAACGCGCCCGACATGAAAGACAAGTTGGCGATCGAGGCCGTGGACCCGATGCCGATGAGCCCGGAGCAGTTCGGCAAGTACATCCAGGCCGAGGTCGTGCGCTGGACCGCGCTGGCCAAGGAACGCAAGATCCAGATCGAGGAGTAAGAAGGTATGAACGAACACGCCATGCCCGCTCGTGCCGCGCAAGCGCACCCACTCGGCGTTGCAAATGCTCGCCGTAGCCCGAGCGACGGCTGTGCTTTGCGCCTTGATTGGGCACGCCTGCGCGACCCGCTCGGGCACGCCGGATCCATTCACACCTTCTGAGCCCGCCATGGCACGCAACACCCAGGTCAGCGCCGATCACAACGCTCCGCCGATCACGCAGGTCCTCGCGCGCTTCGTCGCCACGCACCCGTCGCGCGGCTGGAGCGAGGCGGTCGACCGCGAGGCGCACCGCACCTTCCTGAACTGGGTCGGCTGCGCCGTCGGCGCGGCCACGCACGAGGCCGTGCAGGCCGCGCTGGCCGGCATCATGATGCTGGAGCCGGCACCCCAGGCGACCGTGCTGGGCCGCACCGAGAAGGTCGACATGGCCGGCGCCGCGCTGCTGAACGGCATCAGCTCGCACACCTTCGACTTCGACGACACGCACCTGAAGACCATCATCCACCCGGCCGGGCCGGTGGCCTCGGCCGCGCTCGCGCTGGCCGAGCACCTGGGCTGCAACGGGCGCGAGCTGATCGACGCGCTGGTGCTGGGCATCGACGTCTCGTGCCGCATGGGCAACCTGATGTACCCCGAGCACTACGACCGCGGCTGGCACATCACCGGCTCGACCGGCATGCTGGGCGCGGCGGCGGCCTGCGCGCGGCTGCTGCACCTCGACGAACATCAGACGCAGATGGCGCTGGGCATCGCGGCGTCGCAGCCGGTCGGCCTGCGCGAGCAGTTCGGCACCATGACCAAGCCGTTCCACCCGGGCGCCGCGGCGAGGTCCGGCTTGCTGTCGGCGCTGCTGGCGAAGAACGGTTTCACGGCCAGCGCGCGCGCCCTGGAGGCGCCGCGCGGCTTCGCGCAGGTGGTGTCGACCAAGTGCGCGTGGAACGAAGCCACCGACGAGCTCGGCGAGCGCTTCGAGATCTCGTTCAACACCTACAAGCCGTTCGCCTGCGGCATCGTCATCCACCCGAGCATCGACGCCTGCGCGCAGCTGCGCGAGCAGGGCGTGCGGCCCGACGAGGTCGAGCGCATCGAGCTCAAGGTGCACTCGCTGGTGCTCGAACTCACCGGCAAGAAGGAGCCGGGCGATGGCCTGCAGGCCAAGTTCAGCGTCTACCACGGCTGCGCCGCCGGGCTGATCTTCGGGCGCGCCGGCGAGGCCGAGTTCGCCGACGCCATCGTGACGCGCGACGACCTGGTCGCGCTCAGGCGCAAGGTGGTCGCGACGGTCGACGACGGCATCGACGAGGCGTCGGCCGACGTGACGGCGGTGCTGCGCGACGGGCGCCGCGTTCACGTGTTCGTCGAGCATGCGATCGGCTCGCTGCAGCGGCCGATGAGCGATGCAGCGCTGGACGCCAAGTTCACGCTGCAGTCCGATCCCGTGCTCGGGCGGGCGCGCACGGCCGAGCTGATCGCGGCCGGTCGCCGGCTCGGTGACCTGCCCGACGTGCGCGGCCTGGTCGCGCTGGCGCGTCCCAGCTGACCGGCGCCGGCGTCACGCGAACAGCTTGCGCGCGATCAAGTCCTTCATGATCTCGGTCGTGCCACCGTAGATGCGCTGCACGCGAGCGTCCGCATACAGGCGCGCGATCGGGTACTCGGCCATGTAGCCGTAGCCGCCGAACAGCTGCAGGCACTCGTCGGCCACCTTGCCCTGCTGCTCGGTGCACCACCACTTGGCCATGTAGGCGGCTTCGTCGTCGAGCGTGCCGTCGAGCAGCCGCTGGGTGCAGTCGTTGACGAAGCTGCGCACCACGTGCGCGATCGTCGCGCACTCGGCGAGCTTGAAGCGCGTGTTCTGGAAGTCCGCGAGCGACTGGCCGAAGGCCTTGCGTTGCTTCGTGTACTCGACCGTCAGCTCGACCGCGCGTTCGATCACCGCGGCCGCCGGCACGCACAGCAGCAGCCGCTCGTACGGCAACTGGCTCATCAGCTGTACGAAGCCCCGGCCTTCGGTCTCGCCGAGCAACTGGTCGGCCGGCACGCGCACCGCGTCGAAGAACAGTTCGGCAGTGTCGGAGGCGTGCTGGCCGAGCTTCTCCAGGCGTCGGCCAACCCGAAAGCCGGGCAGGTTTTCGGTCTCCAAGACAACCAGCGACACGCCGCGGCTGCCGGCCTCGCCGGTGCGCACCGCGACCACCAGCAGGTTGGCCGTGAAGCCGTTGGTGATGAAGGTCTTGGCGCCGTCGATCACGTACGCGTCGCCGTCGCGATGCGCCCGCGTGCGCAGCGCCTTCAGGTCGGAGCCGCAGCCGGGCTCGGTCAGCGCGATGCCGGCGAACAGCTCGCCGCTCGCGAGCCGGGGCAGCCAGCGCTGCTTCTGTTCGTCGGTGCCGTAGTCGACGATGTAGTGCGCGGCGATCGTGTGCACGCCGGTGTTGGCGGGCAGCTCGGCCTTGGCGAGCTCGTCCTGCACCACCAGCTGGTAGGCCAGCGACGCGCCGGCGCCGCCGTGCACCTCATCCAACTCTGGCAACAGCAGACCCATCTGCCCGAACCCGCGCCAGACCTCGCGCGGGATGTAGCCCTGGCGCCGCCAGCCGTCGAGCTGCGGCGACAGCTCGCCGGCGATGTAGCGGCGCGCCTGCTCGCGGAAGGCGTCGATGTCCTCGTCCATCCACGCGTGACGGTGGAGTTGCGGCAGCATCGCTCAGATCCCCGTCAGGCCGCCGCTGCACATCAGCGTCTGCCCGCTCACGTAGTCGGACTCGGGGATGCACAGCAGGTACACCGCGCCGGCGGCTTCCTCGGGCGTGCCGCCGCGGCCGAGCGGGATGCTGCGCTCCATCGCCGCCATCAGGTCCGGGTTGACGCCGACCTTGATTTCGCGGCCGTCAATGTTGGCGGTGGCGTCGCCCGCGGCGCTGACCGTCAGGCGCGTCTTGATGAAACCATAGGCGACGCAGTTGACCGTGACGTTCATGCGCCCCCATTCCTTGGCCAGCGTCTGCGTCATGCCGACGATGCCGGCCTTCGCGGTCGAGTAGTTGGTCTGGCCGGCATTGCCGAACAGGCCGGCGACCGACGAGATGTTGACCACCTTGCGCACGATGCGCTTACCTGTTTCGAGCTCGGCCTTGGACAGCGCGCGGATCACCGGCTGCGCGGCGCGCAGGATGCGGAACGGCGCGGTCAGGTGGCAATCGATCATCGCGTACCACTGCTCGTCGCTCATCTTCTGGATCACGTTGTCCCAGGTGTAGCCCGCGTTGTTGACGACGATGTCCAGGCCCTTGTACTCGCTCACCGCGGTGCCGACGAAGCGCTCGGCGAAGTCCGGCGCGGTGACGCTGCCGACGCAGGCGACGGCCTGCCCGCCGGCCTCGCGGATGATCTGCACCGTCTCCTGTGCCGGTTCGCTGTCGAGGTCGTTGACGACGATCCGCGCACCTTCGCCGGCGAGCTTGAGCGCGATCGCGCGCCCGATGCCGCGGCCCGAGCCGGTGATGAGGGCGACCTTGCCGTCGAGTTTGAGTGCCATGAATCTGTCTCCTGAAGGCTTTTTACGGCAGGGCGACCAGCGCTTCGCCGACGATCTTGATCTGGCCGAACTGGTTGGCGCTTTGCAGCTCGATGCGCACGCAGTGCTCGCCGTCGTGATCGAGCTTCTCGACGACGCGGCCGCTGCAGCGCATCGCGTTGCCCAGCTGCGTGATGCCCTGGAAGCGTGCGTCGAAGCGGCGCAGCGCGCTCTGCGGTGCCCATGCGGTGATCACGCGGCCGAGCCAGGCCATGCCGAGCATGCCTTGCGCGAACACGTCGGGCATGCCGGCGCGGCGCGCGACGTCGAGGTCGATGTGGATCGGGTTGTGGTCGCCGGAGGCGCCGGCGAACAAGGCCAGCGTCGTGCGATCGACCGGCGAAAGGTGCAGCGCGGGCAGTTCGTCGCCGACCTGGACGGTGTCGAAGATCGGTGTCATCGTGTGATCTTTCAGTGGCGGCAGACCAGCACCGAGCGCAACTCGGCCACCAGCGCGTCGTGCTGGTTCGTGGCGCGCGAGGTCTTGACGACGAACTCGAGCGCGCCGTTCTTCTTGGCGTAGATGTCGCTGACGGTGGAGCGCACGGTCACCGTGTCGCCCACGCACGCTGGCCGGTGGTAGCTGAAGCTCTGCTCGCCATGCAGCAGCTTGGCGATCGGGATCTGCAGCGCGTCGATCAGGGCGAACGCCGCACCTGAGTCGAGCTCGGCGGCGAACAGGAAGGTCGGCGGCGCCGGGATGTCCGGGTAACCCGCGTCGCGCGCGGCGGCGGCATCGGTGTAGACCGGGTCGGTCTCGCCGATCGCCTTCGCGAAGAATTGCAGCCGGCTGCGCTCGATCGGCAGCACCGATGCCGGCAGCTCGTGGCCGATCCATTTCCTGTCGATCATCGCGTTCCCTTTCTCAGACGCGTTCGTACAGCGTCACGACGCAGGCGCCGCCGAGGCCCAGGTTGTGCTGCAGCGCCAGCCGCGCACCCTCGACCTGGCGCTGCTCGGCCGTGCCGCGCAATTGATGCGTCAACTCGTAGCACTGCGCCAGGCCCGTGGCCCCGAGCGGGTGGCCCTTGCTCAGCAAGCCGCCCGACGGATTGGTGACGACCTGGCCGCCATAGGTGTTGTCGCCGTCGACGACGAACTTCTCGGCACCGCCCACCGGGCACAGGCCGAGCGCCTCGTAGCTGAGCAGTTCGTTGTGCGCGAAGCAGTCGTGCAGCTCGACCACGTCGATGTCCTGCGCGCCGATGCCGGCGGCCTCAAAGACCTGTTGCGCGGCGTCGCGCGCCATGCTGAAGCCGACCACCTCGCGCATGTCGCGCGCCTCGAAGGTCGCGGGGCGGTCGGTGGTCATCGCCTGGGCCCGGATGCGCACACCGCGGTTCAGGCCGTGCGCCTGCGCGAATGCGTCCGAGCAGACGATGGCCGCGGCCGCGCCGCAGGTCGGTGGGCAGGCCATCAGGCGCGTCATCACGCCGGGCCACATCATCGGCGCGTTCATCACGTCCGCTTCGGTGACCACGCTGCGGAACAGCGCCAGCGGGTTGTTCGCGGCGTGGCGGCTGGCCTTGGCGCGGATCTTCGCGAAGGTCTCGACCTTGGTGCCGAACTCCTTCATGTGCGCCAGGCCCGCGCCGCCGAAGTAGCGCAGCGCCAGCGGCAGCTCGACATCGACCAGGTCGTCGGTGGCGGCGTCGAAGCGCTCGAAGGCGCTGGGCCGGTCCTTGAACACCGCGCCGAGCGCACCCGGGCTCATCTGCTCGAAACCGAGCGCGAGCACGCAATCGGCGGCGCCGCTCGCCACGGCCTGGCGCGCCAGGAACAACGCGGTCGAACCGGTGGAGCAGTTGTTGTTGACGTTGACGACCGGGATGCCGGTCATGCCCACCTCGTACAGCGCGCGCTGGCCGGCGGTCGAGTCGCCGTACACATAGCCCACGTAGGCCTGCTGCACCAGCGCGTAGGCTATGCCGGCATCGGCCAGCGCCTGGCGCGTGGCCTTGGCGGCCATCTGCGGGTAGGGCTCGTTGGCGCCCGGCTTGGTGAAGGGGATCATGCCGACCCCGGCGACGAACACGTCACGGCTCATGGCGGACTCCTGCAAGTTGACGAGAAGAAGGGAGGGAAGAGTGTGCGCGGTTCAGGCCACCGCGCGTTCGCGGCCGCGCCAGAAGGGCTCGCGCAGCCGGGTCTTGAGCACCTTGCCGGCACCGGACAGTGGCAGCGCGTCGGCGAACGCGACGCTGCGCGGGCACTTGTAGCCGGCGATCAGGGACTTGCAATGCGCGATCAGGTCCTCGGTCGACGTGTCGTTCCCGGGCTTGCGCACCACCACCGCATGCACCTCCTCGCCCCAGAGATCGCTGGGAATGCCGATGACTGCGCAAGCGGCCACCGCGGGATGCTGGGCGATCGCGTTCTCGACCTCGGCCGAGTAGATGTTCTCGCCGCCGCTGATGATCATGTCCTTCAGCCGATCGGCGATGAAAATGAAGCCGTCGTCGTCCATCCATGCGCCGTCGCCGGTGTGCATCCAGCCGTCGCGGATCGCGGCGGCCGTCAGTTCCGGCTTGTTCCAGTAGCCCTGCATCACGTTCGGGCCGCGCACAACGACTTCGCCGACAGTGCCGCGCGGCACTTCGAGGCCCTGCGCGTCGACGACGCGCACTTCCATGCAGAAGCTGGCGCGACCGGCGGAGCGCAGCTTGCCGAGCGAGCGCGCCTCGGGTGTGTGGTACCGCGCGGGGTTGATGGTGGCCACCGGCGACAGTTCGGTCATGCCGTAGGCCTGCACGAAATCGACGCCGGGCAGCGCGGTCATCGCGCGCCCGAGTACCGCCTCCGAGATCGGTGAGGCGCCATAGGCGATGGTCTGCAGCGCGCTCAGGTCGCGCGGCTTTTTCATCGACGGGTGATCGACCAGCATCTGGATCATCGTGGGCACCAGCAGCAGGTGGGTGACGCGGTCGCGCTCCAATGTGTCGAGAACGAGCTCGGGGTTGAAGCCCGGGATGATCGAATGCGTGTTGCCCTCGATCCAGTGCGGTGTCGCCACGCCCATGTCGGCCAGGTGGAACATCGGTGCGGCGTGCAGGTAGGTGCCGCCCGGCGTCGCCAGGCCCTCGGCACGCAGCGCCATGCCGGAGCTGCACAGGTTGGTGTGGCTCAGCATCACGCCCTTCGGAAAGCCGGTGGTGCCACCGGTGTAGAAGATGCCGAGCAGGTCTTCG
>Ga0207658_10001992_pt1 | contig 15241 bp, 14 predicted proteins | sample KBSS33metaG_FD_184322 | JGI IMG/M metagenome (GOLD analysis project Ga0207658, IMG submission 184322) | Switchgrass rhizosphere microbial communities from Kellogg Biological Station, Michigan, USA - KBS S3-3 metaG (SPAdes) (version 2) | ecosystem: Host-associated > Plants > Roots > Rhizosphere...
GAGCGAGACGACGGCGACCCAGGCCCTTCGATGGAGCAGGCCGCGGCGATTCATTTGAGCGTCCTCAGCCAGGCGATCACGTCGGCCTTCTCCGCGGCACTGCACTCGCGGCCCATGACGTCGTTGCAATTGCGGCGGAACCACTTTTCGGTCTTCGCGGCATCCACGAATCGCTCCGGGTTGAACGCCGGCGCCAATGGCGCGATGGGCTTGCCCGTGGACGCGTGCTTGCCTGCTTGTGTCGGCACGGCACCGTGGCATGACGAGCAACTCCAGTCGCGGCCATGGCGAGTCGTGAACAGTTGTTGGCCCCGGTCGGGAGCCGCTGAGGTGCCCGCCAGCGCGCTGTAGCCTGCCTGCAGGTCCTGGGGTGTCGCGGCGTGGGCTCCAATGGGTATGGCACCGGCGATCAGCGCGGTGCCGACATGTCGAATCAGGTTGGAATGGGTCATGGCTTCTCCTTGCCCGCCATGGTGCCGACGCCGGCTTATCGTTTTCTTATCGGGCGAACGGCCTCCGCGCTCAGACATGCTTGAGGCGTGGCGACGAAGCTCCGGGCATCGGGCGCCGAGTCAGGCGGTCGAACTGCCGAGGCGGCCAGTGACCGCTGCCGCGCGAGAAGCCCTGGATGTCTGCATCCGCCTGGTGTTTTCCCGAGTACGGCTCGAACTAAAGCGGCAGGAAAGCTTCCCCTCACAGAATTCCGTGCATTCAAGCAGCTACAACAATGTGGTGGAGACAATTTGATGCACAAGAACGGATTTCGTCTTTCGGCCTTGGCCGCCGCGATCGCGGGTCTGACTGCAGTGGCGGCACTGGCCGCCGAGCAAGCCGACCCGGCTGCGGCCGCACAGGAACAGTCACCGGCCGCGGCTTCCGCGCCTGATGGCGACCAGGTGCGGCGCGACGATTCGGGCCTACCACTGACCAAGGTCGTCGTCTCGCGCAAGGAGATCGAGTCCGGTGCCGAACAGGAAGGTTATGGCGAAGCGGTGAAGAGCGTCCCCGGTGCCATGAGCAACAACGGCAAGGGCAGTGCCAACGACGCCATTCGTTTCCGCGGCCTGCAGTTGGGCCTGTACTCGAACTACCGCATCAATGGCGGCCTGGCGATCACCAACGTCATCACGATTCCGACCGAGAACAAGGAGAAGGTCGAAGCCCTGAAGGGCGCCAACGCGCTGATGTTCGGCCTGGCCAGCCCGGCCGGCATCCTGAACCTGGTGACCAAGCGCGCCGGAGCGCAGGACGTGTCCACCGTCACCGTCTCGGGCAATTCATTCGGGCAGTACGGCGCGGCGGTCGACCTGGGTCGCCGCCTCGGCGATCACAAGCAGTTCGGCCTGCGGGTAAACGCCTCGGGCACGCACATCGAGACCGGCGCGCGCGACGTCAATGGCAGCGGGCAGTTCTTCAGCATCGCCGGCGACTGGGACGTAACCCCCCAACTGGGCCTGAAGCTGGACTACGAGAACTACGACAAGCGGGTCGTCGAACAGGCCGGCATCGTGCCGCCGACCGCGGTCAACAACGTCATCGCCGTGCCCGCGCCGCCGGACCCGCGCAAGATGCTCTCTGGGCCCTGGGACGTGTACACCCCGCACACCGTGAACACGGTCGTGCGCGCCGACTACCTCGTCGCGGACGGCTGGAAGCTTGTGGCCGAGGGCGGCCGATCGAGCTCCACGCGTTCCCGCACCCAGGCGCGCATCACCTTGACCGACGTGATCAGTGGCGCCGGCAAGGAGAACATCACGTTCATCAAGAACCAGCAGTACACCAACACCTACGCGAAGGCCGAGGCGCAGGGTGGCTTCGACACCTGGGGTGCGGGCCACGAGCTGACCCTGGGCTTCTCCTCGGCCAAGCGCGAGTCGAACATCCCCTCGACCTACAGCCCGACGCCTGCCAACAACAACCTGCCGACCAACATTTACGACCCCGCCGTGATCGGCACACCGGTGGACCCCAACACGCCCTTGACGTACAAGCCCAACGTGTCCAAGGACTCCGGGCTGTATGTCTACGACACCCTGAGCCTCGGCCACGGTGTCAAGCTGCTGGCCGGTCTGCGCAAGACCACTTACGAGTTCGCGCAGGCGTTGGTCGCCAACGGCCCGCTGCAGTCAACCCGATTCACGCCGACGGCCAAGGGCTTCGGTGCGCTGTACGAGCTGGCACCACGCACCACCGCCTACACGAGCTACATGCAGGCCATGGAGGACGGCCCGATCGCCCCCAGCGGTCCGATCCAAGGCAAGAGCGTTTCCAACGCCTTCGCCGTGCTCGAGCCGTCCATGTCGACGCAGAAGGAGATCGGCCTGCGCTCGAGCTACTTCCCCGGCACCTCGATCAACATCGACTACTTCGACATCGTCAAGAAGAACACGAACCTGCTGCCCGACACGCCGACCTCCGTGCGCTTCAGCTACGACGGCGACCTGCACCTGTTCGGCTGGGAGTTGCAGGGCAGCACGGCGATCACGCGCGCGTGGTCGGTCAGTGCCTCGGCTCAGCTGATGAAGGCCATCCAGGACGGCGGTTCGAACGACGGCATGACGACCGAGAACACGCCCAAGTCCATCGTCAGCGCGAACGTCCAGTACAACACACCCTGGGCGCGCGGGCTGACCTTGCGTGCCGGCACCTCGTACGTCAGCGCGCGCTACATCGGCAATGCGCAGCAGGGGCAGATTCCGTCGGTCACGCTGTACTCGGCAGGAGCGTCGTACGCCACGCGTATTTCGGGCTACCGCACTGCGTTCCAACTCGGCATCGACAATCTGACCAACAAGCGCTACTGGGCCTCGGCCACCAGCAGCGCCTTCGGCGCCGGGATGGACCGTGCCATCCGTTTCAGCGCCAAGGTCGATCTCTGACCCGCCCCGCCGACCCCACTTGCCCGAGGCGATCGCCATGCACACCTCCGTCCGCAAGAAGCTCTTGTGGTTGCACACCTGGTCCGGCCTGACCATCGGCCTGGTGGTCGTCTTCCTGGCGCTGACCGGCGGCGGACTCGTCCTCAAGGACGCGCTCGACGACACCGTCTACCGCGACCTGCACGTGGTGCCGAAGTGCAACGCGCCGTTGCCGCTCGACCGGCTGGCCTCCAGCGCGGTGGCCGTTCACCCCGAGGCGAAGCTGCACAGCATCGAGATCACGAGCGGGGAGACCGACTCGGTCGCCGTGATGTTCACCGACAAGGACTATGTCTACGTCGACCCGTGCAGCGCGCAGGTGTTGGGCATCCAGAACCAGTACGGCGGCTTCTTCGGCGTCATGGACTGGTTGCACCGCTTCCGGTTCTTCAGCGACCTGAAGCTCGGTCGCACCGTCGCCGGCTGGGTCAACACGACCTTTCTCGTCTTGCTCATCGGCGGCGGCATCGCCCTGTGGTGGCCTCGCAACCGCCAGGCGCTAAAGAGCGCGCTCAAGTTCAATCCTCGCCTGCCGGGCACTGCGCGCACGCTGAATCTGCACAAGTTCGTCGGCATCTACACGGCGCTGGTGTTGCTGGTCCTCACCGTCACCGGCCTGCCCCTGGGTTTCGAGCCGGTGAAGGACGCGATCTACAGCGCGACCGGTTATGTGCCACCGAAGAAGCCGCTGTCGAAGCCGGCGGCCGAAGGCGCCCAGCGCGTGTCGATCGAAGACTTCTGGCAGAAGACCAGGGCGCTGGTGCCCGATCTCGAGTGGGTCTCGCTGCGCTATCCGCCCAAGCCCGGCACAGCCTACGAAGCCGAGATCCTGCAAAAGGACAGTCCGCACAGCATCGCCAAGGGCTACCACTACATGGATGCCTACACGGGCCAGACCCTCAAGCTGGACCGCTACTTCGACGACCAGCACATCGGACGCAAGATCTATCTGTACTGCATCGCGATCCACGCCGGGATGATCTGGGGCCTGCCTTACCAGCTCCTGCTGCTGGTCTGCGCGCTGGGCGTCGGCGTCCAGGCCTACTCGGGGTTCAGCCCCTACCTGCGCCGCAAGTTCCGCAAGCCAGTGGGCGCCGGCCTGGCATTGAAGCTGGTAGCCAAGACCGTCGAAGCCGAAGGCATCTGCAGCTTCGAGTTCGAGGATCCGAAGGGCAAGCGGCTGCCGCCCTTCAGCGCCGGCTCGCACCTCGACGTGCGGATCCGCGACGGCCTGGTGCGGCAGTACTCGCTGTGCAATGACCCGAACGACACGCACCGCTACGTGATCGGCGTGCTGCGCCATGCCGATTCGCGCGGCGGCTCCCTGGCCATGCACGAGGCGCTGCACGTCGGCGACATCGTCGACGTCAGCGTGCCCAAGAACCACTTTCCGCTCGACCACTCGGCAAGGCGATCGCTGCTGTTGGCCGGCGGCGTCGGTGTCACACCCATCCTGTGCATGGCCGAACGGCTGGCCAACGTCGGCGTCGACTTCGAGATGCACTACTGCACCCGCTCGATGGCGCGCACAGCGTTCCTCGAACGCATCAAGACTTCGAGCTTCGCCCGCCGCGTCTCGTTCCACTTCTCCGACGGTCCGGCCGAGCAGCAGGTGGACATCCCGGCCCTGCTCGACAGCCCCGCGGCGGGCACGCATCTGTATGTCTGCGGCCCAAGCGGCTTCATGGACCTCGTGATCGCCACTGCCAAGGAGAAGGGTTGGCCCGACGCTCATGTGCACCGCGAGTACTTCGCGGGCGAGGTCTACGGCGCCGAGGGCAACGTGGGCTTCAACGTCAGGCTGGCCAGCACCGGCAAGGTGATTCCCATCGCCAAGGACAAGTCGGTGGTCGCAGCGCTGGTCGACCACGGAATCGAGATCGCCACTTCGTGCGCCGAAGGCGTTTGCGGCACCTGCCTGACGCGCGTGTTGGATGGCGAGGTCGAGCATCGGGACCGTTTCCTGACCGCCGAGGAACGAGCCCGGAACGACCAATTCACGCCGTGCTGCTCGCGCGCACGCAGCGGCATGCTGGTGCTGGATCTGTGAGGATGATGACGATGGACATGACACTCAACCGGAGTGGTCTGGTGCTGGGCGGATGGTGTCGTCGACTTCTGGGGCTGGCCTGCGTGCTGGCGCTTGCCCTGCCTGCGCGCGCCGCCGAGCCGGCAGCCACCACGACCGGCCTGCTGATCAGCTACCAGGTCGCGCCCGCGCAGCGGCCGGCGTTGCGCCAGGCCCTCGGGACCACCACGCGCAGCCGGCTGCAACGCCTGAAGGACGGCGGCGCACTGGCGAGCTACCGGCTGCTGTTCAGCCGCCATGCCGACAGCGAGTTGTGGGATGCGCCGGCCGTGGTGACGTTCAGCGGCCCGGTACAGGCGGCGCGCTGGCGCGAGGTGGAGCGCAGCACGCCGGCCGCGCTGGATGCGACAGCGCTGGCACTGCTCACGTCGGTACACACGGTGCCGGTGGAACTGGTGCGCGCCCACGCACCAGCGACGGCGCCGACCAGCCCCGTGGTGCTCGTCATCCCGTATCAGTCGCTGGTCTCGGCGGGTGACTACCTGGCATACGCCGACGGCTATGTGATCCCGCAGTTCGAGGGCTGGATGCGCGAGAGTGTCCTCTCGCAGTTCGCCATCTTCGCCAGCAGCTACGCCGCGGGCCGTCCGTGGTCGCACATGATCCTGCTCGATTACCGCAGCGAGGAGGCATTGGCCGCACGCGCCGGCGTCGTCGCCAAGGTGCGCGCACAACTGAAGGACCAGCCGGCCTGGCGTTCCATCAGCGAGAGCAAGGCCAAGGTGCGCGAGGAGAAGCAGGCCGTGGTCGCCGACGACATCACCGACGGTGAGGTGGGGCGATGAAGGCTGTGAGCACGACCGGCGGGATGCAGGCCCGTGCTGGGCACGGTGAGATTCACATGCCGTCGTCGATACCGCCCGCCACGGCCTACGACCGCACCACCATCGTTCTGCACTGGGCGACGGCAGCTCTGGTGCTGCTGCTATGGGGCACGGCTCAGCTGATCGACTTCTTTCCCCGCGGCGAAGCTCGCTATCCAATGCGCTCCACGCACATGCTGCTGGGCGTGCTGTTCGGCGCCTTGCTGGTCTGGCGCATCGTCTGGCGCGCCACTGGCGGGCGCCGCCTGGCGGCCACGGGCACACCGCTGGCGCGCGCGGCAAGTCGCGGCGTGCAGCTGCTGCTCTACGCGCTGCTCGCCGGCGAGGTGCTGCTCGGCCTCGGCAACGCCTGGGTACGCGGCGACCACGTCTTCCACTTCTTCCAGATCCCGGCGCTGGACCCGGGCAACGTGCAATTCAAGAGCCTGATCGGCAGCCTGCACACATGGGGTGCGAATCTCATCCTCGCATGTGCCGGTCTGCATGCCGCGGCGGCACTGTTCCATCACTTCGTGCTGGACGACGGGCTGCTGCACCGCATGGGAGGTGCGTCGCGATGAGCCCGGCCCGTCACACGGTCTGCGGCGTTCTCCTGACCTGCGCCATGGCATTTCACGCCAATACGGCACTCGCGGCGTCGGAGGAAATCCAGGTCTACCTCGACGACCTCAGCGCCCCGGGGCAGTTCGGCCTCGACGTCCACAACAACGACGTGCTCTCCGGCGCGAAGCAGCCCAGCTATCCCGGCGAACGGCCGCCGTACCATGTCTACCGGCTGACGCCGGAGTTCTACTACGGCCTCACACCGACGCTGGAACTGGGCGCGTACCTGTTGACCTCGCGCTCGCCGGAAGGGACGGTGAATGTCGACGGCTCCAAGTTGCGCTTGAAGTACGTCGCCCCGCACGACGACAAGGCCGGTGGCTTCTGGGGCCTGAACCTGGAAGTGGGGCGCAGCTCGAAGGCGGCGTCCGAGACGGCGTGGAACGCGCAGCTCAAAGGCATCCTGGGCTGGCGCGGCGGCGGCTGGACGCTGGGCGCCAACCCGAACCTGGACTGGAGCCTGTCCAAGGGTGGTGGTCCGGTGATCGCCTCGCTGGACCTCAAGGCCGCGCGCGCGGTCTCCGAGCGCACGCAACTCGGCCTGGAGCTCTACAACGAGCTCGGGCCGGTGGGCCACCTCGACGCGCTGAACAAGAACAGCAAGACGCTGTACCTTGCGCTGGACCAGGACCTCGGCCACGAAGTCGACCTGAACCTGGGCCTTGGTCGCGGCCTCACGCACGACTCCGACCGCTGGGTGCTGAAGTTCATCGTTGGCACGCATTTCTGAGAGGTACGCTTTCGCGTCCTCCAATGATGGCTAGCATTCGCTGATGATCTGCCGCTGGCTCCTTCCTCCAGTTCTGGCCCGCCGATGTGCGGCCCTGCTGGCGGTCGCGTGCATGGCCGCTTCGGGCCAGGTGCCAGCGGGCTACCCGTCCTCTTACTCGACCACCGTCGCGGCCGCGCGCCATGAAGGCAAGGTGGTGGTCTATGCCGCCACGGACCCGTCCTCGGTGATGCCGTTGATACGCGACTTCGAGTCGATGTATGCCGGCATCCAGGTCGAGTATCACGAGTTGAACAGCGCCGAGCTCTACAACCGCTTCATGGCGGAGGTGCAGGCTCATCACCCGCAGGCCGACGTGCTGTGGAGCCCCGCGATGGACCTGCAGATGAAGTTGGCGAATGACAACCATGCCGCGCCCTATCGTTCACCGGAATCGGCCTTCCTGCCGGACTGGGCGATCTGGCGCGACATGGCGTGGGGCACCACTTTCGAGCCGGCGGTCTTTGTGTACAACCGTCGCAACGTACAAGGCAGCGAGATCCCGCATACCCACAGCGACTTCATGGCCCTGCTCAGCGACAAGCGCGACAAGTTCCTGGGCAAGGTGATCACTTACGACATCAACCGCTCGGCCATCGGGTTCCTCTTCGCCACCCAGGACGCGCGCGTGCTGCACGGCTACTGGGACCTGGCGCGCCTGCTGGGCAACAACGGCGTGCAGTTCGAGCCCGAGACTGCAGCGATGGTCGAGCGCATTGCCTCGGGCAAGGCGCTGCTCGGCTACAACCTGATCGGCTCCTACGCGATGGCGCGCGCCCGCCGCGACCCGGCCATCGGCATCGTGCTGCCGAGCGACTACACGCTGGTGATGTCGCGCATCGCCATCGTGTCGCGCTACGCGCCGCACCCCAATGCGGCCCGCCTCTGGCTGGACTATCTGCTGTCGGCGCGCGGCCAGGCCGTGTTGGCACAGCGCGCCGAGATGGCCTCGGTGCGCAGCGGCGTGGCAGGCGAGCTCAACTCGACCCGGCTGCGCGAGGCGCTGGGCACCAGCATGATGGCGATCACCGTCGGACCGGGCCTGCTGGTCTACCGCGACCAGGCCAAGCAGACCGAGTTCCTGCGCCGCTGGCGCCGCGAGACGCAGGACGCTCCCTGAGCGTCACTGGACCCGCGGCAAGGTGACGCGCACGCGCAGGCCGCGGCCGCCGGCCCCGTCGAGCAGCTCGATGCGCGCCTCGTGCGAGGCGCAGATCTCGGCCACGATCGCCAGCCCCAGCCCCGAGCCGGGTGCCTTGCCCGCGGCGCCGCGATAGAAACGCTGGAAGACCTTCTCGCGGTCGGCCACCGCAATGCCCGGTCCGTCGTCCTCCACCTCCAGCACGGCGACCGGCGGCGTCTCGGCCCCGGCGGTCGATAGGACGACGCGAACCACGATGCTGCCGCCCTCGTCGCTGTAGACGATCGCGTTGTCGACCAGGTTGGCGACCAGCTCGCGCAACAGGACAGGGTTGCCCCGCACCCTGACCTCGACTGCGCCGTCCTCGAAGCCCAGGTCGATCTGCTTCTTGCGCGCCGCCGATACGAAGTCCAGGGTCGCGTCGCGCGCCAGCTCGACGAGGTCGATCAGGCCCTGCTGCTGATGTTGCAGGGCCGAGGGATCGGAGCGCGCCAGCGAGAGCATCTGCGTGACCAGTCGCGACAACGCGTCGACGGCGTCGTGCACGTCGCGCAGCGTCTCCTGCGCCTGCTCGACTTGCGGCTGGCGCAGGCTGTACTCGATCTGCGTGCGCATCTCGGCCAGCGGTGTGCGCATCTGGTGCGAGGCGTCGGCCAGGAACTGCTGTCGGCCCTGGATCAGCCGATCGATGCGTGCGGTGTGCTGGTTCATCGCCTCGATCAGCGGTCGTAGCTCGGCCGGCAGCGTGCGGGCATCGATCGGGCTCAGGTCAGTGGAGGGGCGCGCCAGCAGCTGGTCGCGCAGGCGCACCAGCGGGCGCAGACCGCCCCGCAGACCCAGCCACACGAGCAGCCCGGTGGCGGCGATGAGCAGTGCCTGGCGACCCAGGTCCTCGAGCACGATGCGGCGCGACAGCGCGCGCCGCGATTCGCCTGTCTCCGCGACCACCACCATCACGGCGCCGGAGATGGTCGTGCCGAACAGCGGCTTGCGCAGTGCCACGAGGTGCAGCGACTCGCCATCGTAGTCGGCGCGGTAGAGCCGGGGCTTGTCGCCATCGGCGGGACGGATGCGAGGCAGCGGCAAGTCGGCATAGCCCGTGAGCGTGCTGCCGTCGGGCGCCAATACGCGGTAGAAGACGCGCTCCTGGATGTTGGACTCCAGCAGCTGCAGGGCCACGTACGGCAGGTCGACGCTGAGCTGGCCGTCCTGAACGCTGACCTGATCGGCGATGGCGTCGGCCGAGGCGATCAGCAGGCGGTCGAAGGACTCGTTGGCGATCGCCACTGCGGCGCGGTTGCTCAGGTAGGCGTTGAGGGCGAGCAGTGCGAACAGGGGCAAGAGTAGCCAGCGCAGCAGGTGCAGCCGCAGGCTGCCACGGGCGGCCTCGCTCGTCACGGTGTCAGGCGGCTTTCTGCGTCGCCTCAAGCAGGTACCCCAGGCCGCGCAGCGTGATGATGGCCACCCCTGATCCAACGAGCTGCTTGCGCAGGCGATGGACGTATATCTCCACCACGTCCTGTCCGGTCGTGGTGTCGGTGGAGAAGACCTTGTCGAACAACTGCTCCTTGCTGATCGGATGCCCGGCGCGCAGCAGCAGCGCCTCCAGCACGGCATGCTCCTTGGGCCGCATCGTCAGCATCTGTCCGGACAGCGTGAAGACGCGGCTGCCCGTGTCGTAGCACAGCGGTCCCAGCGTTACCTGCGGCGTCCCGGCGCCGTGGGCACGGCGGATCAGCGCGTGCAGGCGTGCCTCCAGTTCGGCCAGCTCGAAGGGTTTCGGCAGGTAGTCGTCGGCGCCGAGATTGAGACCGGCGACGCGGTCGTCGATGCCGCCGCGCGCCGTCAGAACCAGCACCGGCGTGGCCACGCGGCGGCCGCGCAGGCGCCGCAGTATCGACAGGCCGTCCATGGACGGCAACTCGATGTCGAGTACCACGGCGTCGTAGCGTTCGGTCGACAACACACGGTCGGCCTGGCCGCCGTCGTGAACCACATCGACAGCGTAGCCGCCCTGTTGCAAGGCCTTGGCGAGCCAGGCGGACAGCTTGAGGCTGTCCTCGACGAGAAGAATGCGCACGGGGACTCCGCGTTTGAAGGCGACAGGAACGAACAGCGCACATGCTCGTGCAAGGCAGCGGGCTTTGCCAATTCCATTTGCTCGGTGCTTTCCCTGAGCCACCCGCGGGCTAAAGCAGGACGAAAGCGGCCGTCCAGAGAATCCACCACGAACCTGTTCCGACCACCCGCACCTTGTCGAAGGACCTGTCATGCAACCCGCGACCGCATTGATGTCCCCACCGCGCCGTTGGGCGTTCCTCTTCATCTTGAGCCTGCTGATGGCGCTGGGTGGACCGACGTTGCGCGCCGTGGCCGCCGAGCCCGCAATGGCGGCCGCCCGCCCCGACGCCACGGCGGCGGACACGTTGGCGCGTATCCGCCAGCGCGACAGGCTGATCGTCGGCAACAAGCTGACGTTCGCCACGTTCAATGTGCGCAACCCGGCCAACGGCCGCTTCGAGGGCTACATGGCCGACCTCGCGCGCGCGCTGGCGAAGAGGCTGCTCGGCGACGCGTCCAAAGTCGAGTTCCGCGAGGTCAGCGACGAGTCGCGTTTCGAGATGCTGGCGCGGGGCGACATCGACATGCTGATTGACCTCACGCCCAGCAGCGCCGAGAAGGAGAAGCTGGCGGACTTCTCGGAGGAGATTTTTCGCTCCGGTTCGGGCCTGCTGGTGAAGAAGGGTAGCGCGATCCGCGACGTCAACAGCATCCGAAAGGGCACGCGCGTGATCTACGTGCGCGACAACACGGACGTCGCGCTGTTGAAGATGAAGGCGCCACTGGCCACCTACATCGAGTTCGAGAACAGCGCGGACGCCTTTGCCGCGCTGAAGGCCGGCCAGGGCGATGTCTTTACGCAGGTCGTCACGCACCTGTTCCGTGCTGCCAGCCACGATCCTTCCTATGCCGTCGTCGCACGCTTCACAGACAAGCCCTATTACGTGGCCGTCAAGGAAGGCGACCTGGTGCTGCGCGATGCCATCGACGATCAGCTGCGGGTGTTGAAGGCCAGCGGCGAGATCGACCACCTGTACCAGAAGTGGTTTGCCGCGCTGGGCGGCAACACGCCGGGCGTCGGCTTGTTCCGGGGCCCGGTTCCGGGCCTGTAGGAGGCATCCATGCAAGCCTCGATTGCCGCCGTTGCGGCCTGGATCGCCGCGGCCCTGCTGGGGCCTGGTGCGGCGTTGGCGCAGGGCGCCTACCGACTCGAATCGGCCGTGGCGCTGAAGTCGGCCGCACCGGACTGGGACTATCTCAGCTTCGAGCCCTCGCGCGCCTACCTCTTCATTGGCCGGCGGGCCGACGGCGTGACGGTCTACGACACGCGGGCGCACCGCGTGGTGCGCGGCATCGCCGATTCGCGAGACGCCAACGCCGCCGTCCTGGTCGGAGCCTTCGACCGCGGCTACACGGTCAACGGCGACGGCACGAGCACGGTCTTTCGCTTGTCGACGCTGCAGACCCTGGGTCGCATCAAGATCGGCGACGACGCCGACAACGCCTTCTACGAGCCGGTGACGCAGCAGCTCGCCTTCATGATGGGCGACAGCCAGCAGATCGCCTTCGTTGACGCGCGCACCGGCACGCTCAATGGGCGCCTGAAGACCGACAGCCACAAGCTCGACGGCGCCGCGCCCGACGGGGAGGGCGGCCTCTACGTGGCCGAACGCGACCGCAACGCGGTGCTGCACGTCGATGCCCGTACCCGCCGCGTCGCGGCCGAGTGGCCCATTTCCGGGTGCGAACAGCCCACCGGGCTCGCGTTCGACCGCGCGCACAACCGTCTTCTCGTCGGCTGCCGCGGCAAGACACCGGTTCTGGCGGTGATGGACGCCGACAACGGCACGGTCATCACCACGCTGGAGATCGGCCGCGGCAACGACGGCGTGGTCTACGACCCGGCGACCCGGCGCGTCTACACCTCGAACGGCGTCGACGCCAACCTGGTGGTCTATCAACAGGTCGACCGCGACACCTACAAGCTCGTGGCGGCCGTCACCACCCGACCCTATGCGCGCACGATGGCCTACGACGCGGCCGGCAAGAAGATCTACATGGTCACCGCTGAAGGCATTGCCGATCCGGCGATGCAAATCAAAAAGGACGTGGCGTCCTTCTATCCAAACCGCTACTTCCCGAACACGTTCACGGTGCTTACCTACGCGCCCGTAGGCGGTAGGCGCACAACCAGAAACTTGCCATGAAAAAGCAGACCCTGGCGCTCGTCGCCGCGCTGGTGCTCGGCATCCCGGCGCTCTTTCATCCCGCCGACGCCGCTCCGGCTCAGACGCTGCGCCTGCTCGGCCGCACGAGCCTCGCGCCCTACGACGGCGATTTCGATCACTTCGGAGCCGACATCAAGGGCAACCGGCTGTTCCTGGCCGGCGAAGACGGCGGCACGCTGGAGGTCTTCAACCTTCGCACGGGCGCGCATCTCAAGACCGTGCCAGGCATGGAAGTGCCGCACGCGATTCACTACGACGCGACGAGGATCGGTTGATCGTCAGCAACAGCGGTGACGGTCTGAGCAAGATTCTCGACGGCAGGAGCTACGCCGTCCTCGATACGATCAAGCTCGCGCCGGGCGCCGACGTGATGAGCTACGACGCGTCGTCGCACCACCTGTGGTTCGTCACCGGCGGCAAGAACGCGACGACCAAGACGCCGAAGGTCACCGTGTCGCAGGTCGACGCCGACAGCGGCAAGTCCGTCGGCGAGCTCACGTTCGACACCGACTACACCGAAGGAATCGTTGCCGAGCAGAGCGGTTCGCACGTCTTCGTCAACGTGGCCGGCAAGAGCGAGATCGCGGTGCTTGACAAGAAGACGGGCAAGCTGCTCGAAACCTGGCCGGTGAGGGAGGGGCGGGACAACTCGCAGATCGATCTGGACGAGAAGAACAAGCGCCTGTTCCTGATCACGCGCAGGCCGTTCAAACTGGTCGTGATCAACACCGAATCGGGCGCATCCGTGGCAAGCTTCGAGGCGCCGAGCCGCACCAACGGCATGATGTTCGACAGGGTGAACCGGCGCATCTACGCGGCCGGCGACGGCTACGTTGGCGTGTTCCGGCAGATCGACGCGGACCACTGCGAAGAACTTGCGCGCGTGCCTTCGGAGAAGGGCGCGAAGACGGCCTTCCTGGTCCCCGAGCTCAGCCGCCTGTACGTCGCGGTGGGGGGCTCGGACAAGAACAAGGCCGGGTTGCTGCGGTACGAAGTCGTGCCGAGTCACGCCAAGTAGGGGCGCGATCGGCGCCGCGGTCGCCGCTGACGCATCCAAATTGGCACTTCCAGGAACTACGAATGCATTCAGGGACATCGCGCAGTGATGCCGCAGAAACCCGGCGGGCGACACGCCTGCTCACATTGTGCGCCCTCATGCTCGCGGCGGGATCGGCGCCGGCGCAAGGAGGCCCGCCGCTGGTCACGGACGACCCGGAGACGCCGGGCGACGGCAAGTGGGAAATCAACGTCGGCGCGATCGCGACGCACACACGCGGCCGCTGGGAGATCGCGGCGCCGGACGCCGACATCAACTACGGCTGGGGCGACCGCGTGCAGCTCAAGCTGGACGTCCCGCGGGTGACTGCGCGCGACGACGGCCAGCACTGGAAGTCTGGCGCCGGCGAAGGCAACGCTGGCGTCAAGTGGCGCTTCATCGACCAGGAGCACGCCGGCTTCTCGCTGTCGACCTACCCGCAATACAGCCGCAGCGTTCTCGATTCGTCGACACGGCGCGGCATCACCGGTCCCGGGCACCAGTTCTTCCTGCCTATCGAGTTGTCCACCGAGGTCGATGGCATGGGCGTCGCGGTCGAGGTCGGGCGCAACTTCGTGTCAGGGGCTGGGCAGAACCAGTGGGTCGCCGGCATCGTCGCGGCGCATGGCTGCGGCGACGGCGTGGAGTGCATGGTCGAACTTCACGAGACGCAATCGCCGCGTGAGCATCTGACCCTGCTGAACTTCGGCACGCGATGGAAGCTCGACGAGTCGGCGACGTTGCTGGCGGCGGCGGGCCGCGAGTTCGGCACGCGCTCGGACGAGCGTCGCCAGGCGCTGATCTACCTCGGCGTGCAGTTCACGCGTTAGTCATGAACTGGAGATTCGGTCGCTTCCGTGAGTGGGTCCTCGTGCGGTGCACTGGACGACGACTACGGGACATCCCTTAGCAACCTGAACGGTTTTCAATACCGACGCCGACCGCCAAGTACGAAGGCCCGCACTCGGAGGCCGCGCTGCGGTGTCCTTCGGATGGACAACACCCAATGAAATCAGGCACTTGACGGCGTCGCGCAGCGCGGCAACCCGTTGGCACACCGGTTGCTGATGTCCACACCACAAAAACCATCGGTCTGGCCATGGCGACATGCCGCCCAGCCCAAGGAGACATCGATGAAGACAACGGCCACCGCGGTCTCACCGCCCCATCAGACCGTGAAGCCGGGCTTCTGGCCCCAAGGGTGGTGGAAGCTGATGGAACTGCGCATCGGCATCTTCCCGTTGCCGGTCTACGTGCTTGCCGGCGCCCTGATCGCCGGCCTGGTCGGCACCGGCAAGCTGCCGAACGAGATCTCGGTGGCCATCGTCATGTTCGCCTTCTTCGGCTTCACGCTGGCCGAGATCGGCAAGCGGCTTCCGATCATCCGCAACATCGGTGCCGCAGCCATCTTCGCGACCTTCATCCCTTCCGCGCTCGTGTACTACAAGGTGCTGCCGGAACAGATCGTGAAGGTCACGACCGACTTCACCAAGTCCACCAATTTTCTCTACCTGTTCATCGCGTCCATCATCGTGGGCAGCATCCTGAGCATGGATCGGCAGGTCCTGATCA